>Ga0068868_100002941_pt1 | contig 11823 bp, 10 predicted proteins | sample KBSMisM42_FD_64660 | JGI IMG/M metagenome (GOLD analysis project Ga0068868, IMG submission 64660) | Miscanthus rhizosphere microbial communities from Kellogg Biological Station, Michigan, USA - KBS Miscanthus M4-2 | ecosystem: Host-associated > Plants > Roots > Rhizosphere > Soil ...
CAATAGGCTTCAGGTGTTACGCTGGCGCGTTCGCCGTGCGGAGTTTCGGTCCGCACCGTAACGCCGACCGTCGTCAGCGCACCAAGGCCGCGGAAGCGCCGACCGAGCGCAATGGAATCATTGACCGAGCCACCGCTGGAATCCAGCACGATGGTCGCGCCGCCGAGCTGACGTCCGCGCGCGAACTCGTCGAACTCTCTGGGACTGTCCGAGGTGACGACACCCACGGCCGCAACCCACCCCTTGCAGTCCGGCTGGCACGCGACCCAGCTAAAGTGCATCGGCAATTTGCGTTCTTCGAGGGTGACGCCAGCCTGCGCTGAATTGCCCAGCGTCGTAATCGCGCCAGGCAATGCGATACAGAGGGCGGTGGCGCCGAGGAGTGCCCAACCGCATGATTTCAGCGAGCTCATCAACCTCAATTTGGTTCCTTCCCCCAGGCCCCTAGAAGAGCAGTGGCAATGGCCCCGATTCAAACGCCACATGATTCTGTCATCCAAGCGTTATCAAAAAGGTAACCTTGCTTACCTGGATCGTCCATAAGACCTTTGCTGCAGCGCCACCGGGACGATGCGATAGTTGCGAAGTGTGGCGTAAATATCTGCAGGGACTGAGTTCCTTGTTTGGGAACTCCCGCAAGAACACGTACATAGTCACCGAATGTCGCCCGCAGATCATTCATCGTCACATCAAATGCAATGCACGGATTGTGCCAGAAAGGTCCACCGCCTGCCGCGCAATGCAGGCCGTGCGCTGATCTGGATCTACCGTCACACTCTGTCGCCTCTGGTCGGTTTCAATTGCCGGCATCTGCCGACCTGCTCGGTCTACGGCGATGAGGCGATCGGACGTTTCGGACTCTGGGGCGGCGGATGGATGACGCTGGCACGGATATTACGTTGCCAACCGTGGGGCACATCCGGCATCGACAACGTACCGCTGGCCAAGCCACCGGGCGCGCGATGGTATGTGCCGTGGCGCTATGGCCGCTGGCGCGGCGTTAACGGCGCCTGAGCATTCTGCATTGCTGCTGCGCCGGGAACCCGGGGTTCCCCACTCGCGTTGATTTGATGCTTCCGCAAGGAGGACGCCAACAATGCGCTGGAAAAACAGCCACCACGGTCACGATCCTCGTCAGATCGACCTGCTCGCCATACTGGCGTTGCTCATCATCATTGTCTCAGCCTGGCACTATTTCAGCCGCCCGGAGCCCGCAAACAGCACGGCCTTCATCGTGCCCAGTCAAAGCGTGAGGTGGTGAAACGCTTCGAATGCGGCTAGCGCCCGAACCAGAAGAAGCCGCCTCTGGTCTGCCCGATCGGCGCCGGTGGGCGAGGTTTCTTGGGACGCGGTGGCGGTGGCGGCAGTTCTTCTGTCGACGATGTCGCCTCCGAACTCGCCGAGCCGTCGTCGGGCAGCCGCACCGAGAGCAACACATTCGTTTCATAGGTGCGCCAGCGATAGCCGATGCCGAAATCGATCGGCTGCGCCCGCCTGAACAACTCGGCATAGGACTGCTGATAGGTTCCGGGAAATTTGTCGATCGGTCCGGCATAACGTCCGAACGGAAAGAACCGCCATTTCCGCGGACTGTAATAGGCAAGCGGAATTCCGGAATCGTCCTGGATGATCGTGGCGCTGTTGTTGAGGATGTAGTTGCGTACCGTGGTGAAGTTGCCGGAGTGCATCAGATAGGACGCGCTCTTGATCAGACTGTTGCCAGGCGCAAGCGTCGAGCAGAACTTCAGGAACCCACTCGCCTTCACACCGGAATTGGAGAGATCGGTCGAGAAATAATACAACGTTCTTTCCGTACCGTCGGTATCGCCGAAGATGATGCGCACGCCGCGCACCGCATTCGGTCCGGGGTTTTCGTTGGCGAAATACGCCGCACCCTTGTCGTCGAGCGCAACCGGACTGACGCTGCGGATGGTTTTGCCCGAGCGCGCCAGAAACACGTAGAGGATCGGCAAGGTGCCGCTGATCTGTCCCTCGTGCAGATCGGTTTTCATCTGCTTGGTGATGAAGAAGCTGAAACTGAGAATCGAACTTAGCGAGCGTTCGACGTCATAGAGTGCAAGCCCGACGCCTCCGCGCGGCACTCTCGTCAGATCAGGCACCGAACCCGGCGGCTCGAGCGCACTGAGCACATAAGTCGTGGCCTTCGAGTAGAAGGCATTCGCGTAGAGAAAGTCCGGACCGCTGAACATGTAAAACATGGTCGGCCGCGGCGCCGCCAGATTGGTTTCCGACCAGGCGCGGATCCTCGAAATCTGACGCGCATCGAGCTGCGCGAAGGCCTGATCGAAGAATTTGGCGTGCCGCTGCCAAGCGGGATCTCTGGTCAATGGCGTCAGCGGCGAGTCCGCCGAGGGCATCATGCCGGCCAGAAATTTTGCGGTATCGTCGGCCGTCGCCGTGTCGGCGGCGCGCCCGGGAGCCGCGGCCATCAGCAACATGGCGAAAGCAATCGCCGCAATTCGAGGGAACCAATGCAGTTTCATTCGCGGCCCGGCATTGCCGTCGCGGGGCGATCTGCCCGCTTGCGGAAAACGGCGTAAATCAAAAGACCTGAGATCATGATCAAGATGCTAAGCGCCGACTGCAGCGGCCGCTCAGTCAAAAGATAGTACATCATGAAGCCGGTCACGAGCAGGAAAACCAAGGGGGTCGCCGGGTATCCCCAGGCGCGATAGGGCCGATCGAGATCAGGCCGGGTGATGCGCAGCTTGATCACGCCGAGCACGGTGAAGAACGAACAGAACAGCAGCGCGAACTGGATGAAATCGAGCACCGCCTCGAAGCTGCGGGTGAACAGCATCAGGCTCGCCACCGTCAACTGAAAGAGAATTGCATAAGGCGGCGCACCACCGGTCGATCTCCGTGCGAATGGGCGCAGCACCGGAATATCCTCGCCCATCGTCATCATGACTCGCGGTCCGATCCACATCATCGCGCTGATGGAAGAAATCAGTCCGAAACAGATCATTGCGCCGACGATACGGCCGCCGAATTCGCCGAAGATGTAGCTGCCGGATATGCGGGCGACGTCGAGTTGGCCTGCGAGCTTCTCGATCGGCGCGGTATGCAGGAACACCGCGTTCAGCGCGACATAGAGCACAAGGACGACCAGTGTCCCCGCCAGCATCGCGCGCGGCACGTTGCGTTCCGGCAAATGCACCTCGCCGATGATGTAGGTCGCAGCGTTCCAGCCCGAGAACGAATACATCACGAACACAAGGCTGATCGCGAACGGCGCGCTGGCCACATAGGAGAAGTCGGCAGCCGACGGCGCAAACGTGATCGGCTGCGGCGTGCCGATCACAAATCCAGAAACCAGGAAGGCTGTGATCAGCACCACCTTCAGGATGGTCGCGATCAATTGAAAGCTGGAGGAGTGTTTGACGCCGGTGAGTTGCACCAGCGACACCAGCCAGACCACGCCGACGGCAAGCGCCAAAGGCGGCGCGTTCGGCAAGACCGATTTGCCGTACTCGCCGAATGCCATCGCGGCCAGCGCGACCGGTGCTGCGAAGCCCACAGTCGCCGACACCCAGCCCGCCACAAACCCGAAGGCCGGGTGGAACGCCCGGCCGAGAAAGTTGTACTCGCCGCTCGAGCGCGGAAACATCGCGCCGAGCTCGCCATAGGAAAACACCCCGCACAGCGCGACGATGCCGCCGACGGTCCAGAGCAGCAGGATCGAAAAGCCGGAGGGGATGTCCTTGACCTGAAAGCCAAGGCTCGTGAACACGCCGACGCCGATCATGTCGGCGACCACGATGGCTATTGCGACCAAGACCGAAACGGTCGAGCCGCCGCCGGGGAGCGGGCCGCGCCATGCTGCGCTGCCCGTTTCTGTTGCCGCCATGTCGGACCGTACCTTCAGCCGCCGCACGCCTGAACCGCTCCATGGTGCAGGCTGATTCCGCTCAATTCAAGGAGCGTTAACAACGGTTTAAATTGGGGCGCGGAACCGGTGTCAAAATACCACAAAACCTCTTCGACGTCTCCGGGCCACTACTGGAATGCGAACGCATCGTGACGCCTCCCACAATCGCGACACGATTTGATGGTCTCCTTCGGGCTTCCGGATGGGGAGATTTTCCGGAAGATTAACGTCGCCTAAACGCGTTCGCGCATACGCCGTTCAACGGTGGATTTTGGGGCAGTAGGTGGATGGTCGGAGTCAATCCGAAATTCCAGATACTTGATTGCGTGGGCCGGGCGATTTCCCTCGGCGCGTCGCGATATTTCCAACCCCTTCGATGGCGCTGGCTTGCCGTTGCGCCGCTGTTCGTGCCGCTGTCCTTTGTTCTGGTTCAATGCGGCAAGGCGCCGAGCCCCGGAATGCTGGCGGCGAACGCGCAAAACGCTGGCGACAATTTCGAGGATCGCTTCCCGAAGCCGGCTTTCAACGATCGTTTCCCGAGCGCCGGGGAAAGCCTTATTCAGCGTCAGGTCGCCCTCGCCCCGCCGCCGCGCACGGTACGGTCCGAACCGGTCAGAGTCGCGTCGCTGACGCCGACGCTGAATCTGCCGCGTCAGACCGAGCGCGAGGAACTGACCACGCTGGTCAGTATGAAATCTTCCGCCTTCCCTTATTTCGGCAACAATCCGCGTTCGGAGGCGCCGTTCCTGAACATCAGCAAGGGCGATCGCAAAGGCCATCGCAGCTATGGCGGCCGGGTCTACTGGCAGGATGAGACCTACAGCGACAATCGCGTGCTGCTGCACGTCCCCGAAACCTTCGATGCCCGCAAGCCCGGCGTGATCGTGGTGTTCTTCCACGGCAACGGCGCGACGCTGGAACGCGACGTCCGCGACCGTCAATTGGTGCCGCAGCAGATCTCCGACTCCGGCGTGAACGCCGTTCTGCTGGCGCCCCAGCTTGCCGTGAACGCCGCCGATTCCAGCGCCGGAAAATTCTGGCAACCCGGCGGCTTCAAACGCTTCATCGATGAATCCGCAGGCCATCTCGCCCGCCTCTACGGCGATCCGAATTCGGCCCAGACATTCGCCAACATGCCGATCGTGATCGTCGGCTATAGCGGCGGCTTCCTGCCGACGGCATGGAGCCTCGAGGTCGGCGGCACCCCCAACCGCGTCCGCGGCGTGTTCCTGCTTGATGCCGTCTATGGCGAGTTGGACAAGTTCGCGTCCTGGATCGCGAACAACCGGTCCGGTTTCTTCGTCAGTTCCTATACCCGCTACACCAAGCGGCGTGACAAGGAACTGATCGAGATGCTGCGCGACAAGGGCATCACCGTCACCGAAAACATGGACGGGCCGCTGCGGCCCGGCAGCGTCGTTTTCGTGCAGACGCCCAATGGCGTCACCCATCGCGACTATGTCACCCAGGCCTGGACGGAACTCCCAGTCAAGGAAGTGCTGGTCAAGATGGCGGCTTCGCCTTCGCTGACCCGAATAGCCGGCGCGCCGTCGTCCGCGAACCGATAGTCAGCCGCGTTGTAAAGGTGATGGCCCGCGATTTTGGCCACGCGGACTAACCCCGTTCATACCGGCTGTGCCGCGACCCGGCGCGGTTTAGTCAGGATCACCAGGGTCAGCGCCAGCGCAACAAACACTGCAGCGACATAACCCGCGGCGTGCAGGAGATCGCGCGCGTACAGAAAGCCGCCGATCGCGGAGCCGACGGCCTGCCCGACATAGAGCACCGAGGTATTGAGCGACACCGAGGCGGACGCAAGCGAGGGCGCGGCACCGACCAGCCTCACCTGCTGCATCGAATTGGTGGAGGCAAAGCCAAGCCCCCAGATCGCAACCGATGCTGCCATCAAGGCATAGATGCCGGCGCTGAATGCCCAGCCGGTTACGCCTGATAGCAACAACACCGTGAACAGCACCGAGGTTTTCCAGGCCCCCCAGGAATCGACAATGCGGGTCGCGATCGCGATGCCGATGAACCCGCATACGCCGTAGCACGCAAACACCAGTGAGATGGCGTCCGGGCCCGCGCCCGTCAGTTTCGCCAGCAGCGGCCCCATGAAGGTGAACACCACGAACTGCCCGGACATCTGCAACGTCGTGATCGCCAGCAACAAGAGGATCATGCGGTTGCGCCCGACATCGGTCCAGGTCTTGAGATCGACCGGCGCCCCCATCAAGCCACCCGGCAGACGCCACACCAGCAACAGGAAACTCACGCAGCCCAACACGCCGATGCCGCCGTAAGCCGCGCGCCAGCCATAACGGCTGGCGACGAAGGTGATGAGCGGCAAACCGATCGCAGCCGCCAGCGACCAGCCGAGAAAGATGTAGGCGATGGTCGAACCGCGCTTTTGCAACGGCACGATCAGGGCGCCCGTTCCCGCCGCCTGCGGCGTATAGAGCGCGCCGATAGCCAGCATGATCACACGAATAACCAGCAGGCTGGTATAATCAGGTGCGAAGGCAGACGCGGCATTGGTCAGTGCGAGCACCGCCAGCGTTACCGTGAGCAAGGTGCGGCGCTCGATCCGGCTGGTCAGCCACGCCGTCAACGGCGAGCCGATACACAGCATGATCGCACCAAAGGTGATCAGAAGGCCCGCGGTGCGGATGCTGACGTCGAGGCCTGCGGATAATTCGCTCAACATGCCGGCCGGCGCCAATACCGAGCAGCCGGTGACGATGTTTCCGAGCATCAATGCGGTGGGAGCGAAGCGGCGAGCGTGGGGAATTTCCATGCAAGCGCATGTAGGCATTCGCCCGCCCAAAGGGAAGCCGGCAATTTCTTGACGCCGGTCTAATGGCCGCATGCAAACAATGCAAAAAAATCTGGCCACGACCCGTCAATTGGAGGCATATTAATTCTATTACTAGTTGCAAATGGAGGAGACTTTTATGCCCGCGAAACAGCAGAAGCTTCGCCGTTACATCATTATGAGCAACGAAGGATATTTGAACGCATCGCTGACCGCCGCCACATTCAAGCCGAACTCAGGCATGGTCAATGTCATGGCCCGGGCCGCAGCCGTTACGCCGGCTCCGCAAATGAAGGTACTCGACTCGCTCCATGAAAACGGTCCGAAGCTCGTCGAAATGCCGCCCGAGGGCGAACTCAGCCTGCGCCTCAGCGTGCCCGGACTGAAAATCGTGCCCGAAGTATTTTATCATCGGCAATGGGAGCGCTTCAAAATCCATCAGCGGCCTCCGAAACCTGCGACCAAGGCCAAAAAGACCGCGAAGAAGGCCGGCCGTCACGTGATGAAGGTCGCAAAGGCAGCCGTCGCGCCTGCGGGCTTCACCGTCACGGTGACCGACGCATCGGGCGGCGCTCCGGTACAGGGCGCGCAAGTCGTTGCGTTCACCGACTTCGAGGCGCGCCAGGGTGCGAGCGCAACGACAGGCGCGAACGGGCGCGCAACCCTGAACGGCCTCTCGGCGAGCCGCAAGCTCGAACGCGTTTACCTCTATGCGCCTTCGGGCTACTGGGGATTTTTCGCGACCGACACCACCGGCACGAAGATATCGAAAATCAAGCTGACAAAAATCAACGTGCAGGATCCGACACTGCTGCTGACCCAGCTCTACGGCTCATTGCCCGCGAACGCCGGCGAAGGCGTGACGGTCGGCATTATCGATAGCGGGGTCGACGGTACGCATCCCGACCTGAAGAACGTATCGGGTGGTCTCAATTGCGTGAGTGACGAAGTCCGCAACGATCCCGCCGCGGCCAAGGAATGGCGGCCCGCGCTCAGCGAGGGCGAACACGGTACCCATGTTGCCGGCATCGTCGGCGGCAGAGGCACGGCGAGCGGTTTCCGCGGAGTTGCACCGGGCGTCACGCTACGAAGCTACCGGGTATTTCCGGATGCGGGAGGCGGCGCGAGCAATTTCGACATCGCCAAAGCGATCGATACCGCTGTGGCCGAGAAGTGCGACATCATCAATATGAGCCTGGGCGGAGGTCCCAAGGACGATCTTACCCACGCCGCGATTGACCGCGCCCTCGACGCCGGTGTCGTCGTCATCGTGGCGGCCGGAAACGACGACCGGAAACCGGTGGCGTTCCCGGCCGCATTTTCGGAATGCACCGCGGTTTCGGCCATGGGGCGGGTCGGGTCGTTCCCGAAAACTGCGATAGGTACAAGCGATGTAGCGGCCCCCAAGGGAAACCCCGACACCAAGGATTTCGTGGCTGATTTCAGCAACATCGGGCCCGAAATCGACGTCACCGGCGCCGGCGTCGAGATCGTATCGACGCTGCCCGGCACTGGCCATGGTTCCATGAGCGGAACGTCGATGGCCTCGCCTGCAGTCGCGGGATTTGCCGCCTATGTGCTCGCCAAAGATCCGGCGCTGAAACAAAATGCAGGGGCCGCCCGTTCCCGGGCGTTAAAGGACGCCCTATATGCAAGGTGTAAACCCGAGGGCTTCGGCCGCGACTTTGAAGGGTTCGGATTGCCGACCCCTCCCTGATGCGGAACGTGCGGGCCCAAACCGGATGGCTGCCCATGGCTGAACGAACCGTCGTCTACCGCGCCAATCCGAACTCGGAGTCCTCCGACAAGATCGCCTCCCGGCTTCGGGCAGGTGGCATCGAGATCGTGGACGAGCAGCAGAATATGCTGCTCGTCAACGGCGCGACGCAGGCCATCAGCAAGGCTCTCGGCGACGCTCCGGGATGGAGCGTAAGCGCGGAGACAAAGACGCCGCCGCCCAACACGCGCGAAAAGATATTGAAGCCGCTTTCCAAATAGGCGCACGTCTTGTAGGCGCAAGTCTTGTAAGCGCAAGTCTCGTAGGCGCAAGTCTCGGCGTCGATCATCTCGCCGACATCAAGGAATGTGTGAGGCGCCCATTGTTAACGCCTAGTCCAAACTGCGGCCGGGCGAAGCTGCGATCCCTGACCTTATGCAACCGATTTTCTTGATATTGCCGGATTGCAAGGCTCGAATCCCCTGCTATACCGCTGCTTCCGCTTACCTGCGCTCGTTCGCAGGAGTGAGCATTAGGAGATGATAATGCCTGACCAAAATACGCCCGCCTCGGGATTCCAATATGGCCTTGCGAATTTGAAACCGGCCGAACCCGAGATGAAAATCACCCTCACCTTCCCCGACGGCGCAAAACGCGAATATCCCAAGGACATCACCGGGCTCGAACTCGCCAAGGGCATCTCGCCGTCGCTTGCCAAGCGCACGGTGGCGATGGCGCTGGACGGCGTGGTCGCCGATCTCAACGATCCGATTTCGCGGGATGCGAAGATCGAGCTGATCAACCGCGACGATCCCCGAGCGCTGGAGCTGATCAGACATGACGCCGCGCATGTGCTCGCCGAAGCCGTGCAGTCGCTGTGGCCGGGCACACAGGTCACGATCGGCCCCGTGATCGAGAACGGCTTTTATTACGACTTCTTTCGCAACGAGCCGTTCACGCCGGAAGATTTTGGCGCCATCGAAAAGAAGATGCGCGAGATCATCGCGCGCGACAAGCCGTTCACGAAAGAGGTCTGGTCGCGCGAGAAGACAAAGCAGGTGTTCCGCGACAAGGGCGAGGCTTTCAAGGTCGAACTGGTCGACGCCATTCCCGGCGACGAGCCGATCAAGATCTACTTCCAGGGTGACTGGTTCGATCTGTGCCGCGGCCCACATATGAGTTCGACCGGCAAGGTCGGCAATGCGTTCAAGCTGATGAAGGTCGCGGGCGCCTATTGGCGTGGCGATTCCAATAATCCGATGCTGACGCGCATCTACGGCACGGCGTTTGCGAAGCAGGAAGACCTCGACGCATACCTGAAGCAGATCGAGGAAGCCGAGAAGCGCGACCATCGCAAGCTCGGCCGCGAGCTCGATCTGTTTCACTTCCAGGAGGAAGGCCCCGGCGTGGTGTTCTGGCACCCGAAGGGCTGGACCATCTTCCAGGCGCTGATCGCCTATATGCGCCGGCGGCTGACCGGCGATTACAGCGAGGTCAACGCGCCGCAGATCCTCGACAAGGCGCTGTGGGAAACCTCAGGCCATTGGGACTGGTATCGCGAGAACATGTTCGCGGCGCAATCGGCCGGCGACGAGGCCGAGGACAAGCGCTGGTTTGTGCTCAAGCCGATGAACTGCCCCGGCCATGTGCAGATCTTCAAGCACGGATTGAAGAGCTACCGCGACCTCCCCTTGCGGCTCGCCGAATTCGGCGTGGTGCATCGCTACGAGCCTTCGGGCGCTATGCACGGGCTGATGCGCGTGCGCGGGTTTACGCAGGACGACGCGCATGTGTTCTGCACGGAAGCGCAGCTTGCCGACGAGTGTCTGAAGATCAACGATCTGATCTTGTCGACCTATGCCGATTTCGGCTTCGAAGGCGAGTTGACGGTGAAACTGTCGACGCGGCCCGAAAAGCGCGTCGGCACCGACGAGATGTGGGACCATGCCGAGCGCGTGATGGCGACGGTGCTGGCGCAGATCGAGGCGCAAGGCCACAACCAGCGGATAAAGACTGCGATCAATCCCGGCGAAGGCGCGTTCTATGGGCCGAAGTTCGAATATGTGCTGCGCGACGCCATCGGCCGCGACTGGCAATGCGGCACCACGCAGGTCGACTTCAATCTGCCTGAACGGTTCGGCGCCTTCTACATCGATGCCGACGGCTCCAAAAAAGTGCCGTGCATGGTGCATCGCGCGATCTGCGGCTCGATGGAGCGCTTCATCGGCATTTTGATCGAGCACTTTGCCGGCAACTTCCCGCTCTGGCTGGCACCGGTGCAGTGCGTCGTCACCACGATAACCTCCGAAGGCGACGAATACGCCAAGGTGGTCGCGGCCGCGGCACGGCGTGCAGGCCTGCGCGTCGAGATCGACCTGCGCAACGAGAAGATCAACTACAAGGTCCGCGAGCATTCGCTGGCAAAGATCCCGGCACTTCTTGTCGTGGGCAAAAAGGAAGCCGAAACGCATTCGGTTTCCATCCGCCGTCTCGGCAGCGAAGGACAAAAGGTGATGCCAACCGATGAGGCACTGGCCGCGCTGGTCGAGGAAGCGCTGCCGCCGGACGTGCGTCGCGCGCGGGAGGCGGCCTGATCACAATTGGTCTAAATTCGCTTCCGCTGGTGCGGCAGCGCTCCTATCTTTGCATGGGCCCTCACACCCTTGACGAAAGACATCGAAGTGCCTGACGCCCTCGAACTCCTGAAAATCCGCCGCTCGGTGAAACCGCGCGAGATGAGCGGCCCCGGCCCCTCGCCTTCCGAACTCGAGACCATCCTGACCATCGGCGCGCGGGTGCCGGACCATGGCAAGCTGACACCGTGGCGCTTCATCGTGTTCGAAGGCGATGCCCGGGCCCGCGCCGGGGATATCATTGCGCAAGTGTTCGCGAAGAAAAATCCGGCGGCGCCAATCGCCGACATCGAGATCGAGAGGCGACGTCTTATGGATGCGCCGCTGGTCATTGCAGTGGTGAGTTTTACCAGGCCGCACCCCAAGGTGCCGGCCTGGGAGCAAGAACTGTCCGCAGGCGCCAGCGCGATGAATATCGTCACCGCGGCGACAGCGCTCGGCTACGGCGCCAACTGGCTCACCGGCTGGTTTGCTTTCGATCGCGACGTGCTCAACGGATTCGGGCTGAAGGCGGACGAAAGACTTGCCGGCTTCATTCATATCGGTACGCCAGCCAAACCCAGCGAAGACCGTCCACGCCCGGCGCTGTCGGATATCGTGACGCGGTTCTGACCACTACGCCGCCCTTGCGGCGCGCTCGGCAAACCCGGACAGCAACGCCGCGATTTCGCAGGCCGGCCTCGCCGGACTGAACAGAAAGCCCTGCACCTCGAAAACGTTTTGGCTAGCGCGCGACGACTTCGACTTCGCCATCGACGCCGTTGAC
>Ga0068868_100002942_pt1 | contig 11820 bp, 10 predicted proteins | sample KBSMisM42_FD_64660 | JGI IMG/M metagenome (GOLD analysis project Ga0068868, IMG submission 64660) | Miscanthus rhizosphere microbial communities from Kellogg Biological Station, Michigan, USA - KBS Miscanthus M4-2 | ecosystem: Host-associated > Plants > Roots > Rhizosphere > Soil ...
GGCCGTCGACTCGCCGCCGGACTCACCTCGGTGGCCCTTGCCACCGGCTTCGCCCTCGCGGGCGCCACCACCGCCGAAGCGGCGGACAGCACCCCGGTCGCCACAGCAGACGCCCAGTTCCTCTCGGGCAATCTGCTCGGGACCGACCTCGACAACGTCGTCGCACTCGAAGGCGCCCATGCTGAGGCCCACGCGAACGGCGCTCCGATGACGGTCAAAGACCCACTGGAGGCGAAAGCGCTCAATGCCGTCACGGTGGGTGACGGTTCCAGTGTGCAGACCAACGCCGGCGGCGTCGTACAAGTGGGCGCGGTCGGCCAGTACGCGACGGCAACCAACGACGGCAAGTCAGCGGCCGAGACGGGCGGCGTGCAGAAGGATGGCGGGGCCGGCATCGGGCAGGACCAGTCGGTTCCCGGCGGGGACGCGACCATCGACCTGAGCAAGCTGCTCGGCAGCGGCTTCGCCTCGAACATCGCCGATCTGAAGGTCGCCATCGGAGCCGTGGCAGCCCAGGCGGTCTCCGACAGCAAGAACGCGACCGGCGACTACTCGCTGGCCGGCGCGGACCTCACCTTCACGAGCCCGGCGATCTCGAAACTGATCGAGAAGGTCAACACCGCGCTCGATTCCGTGACGAACCGACTGTCTGTTCTCGACGGATCCAACGGGATGCTCGCCTCCGATCTCGGCATGGCCCTGGTCAAGCTGAACCCGGCACTCAACCTGCTGGGCGGGAATGCGCATGTCACCGCATCCATCGACACCGGCGACCTGCACAAGCTGGTGCAGAACCTGCTGACCACTCAGTACGGCAGCGACGGCGTGACGTTCGACCTCGAGACCGGAGTGGTCACGCTGAACCTCGAGAAGTTGCTCGGCGAGAACCTCAATGACCTCGCTCCCGGCACCGAGCTGGTGGACGCCGGGATCCTCAACCCGGTTCTGAACTCGGTGACCACCAAGGTCTCGGGCATCGCCGACCAGGTGGTGAACGCGGTCAAGGACGCGCTCAACAACGCGACGGTCACCATCCACGCCGACCTCTCCGAGAACGTGGCCCAGGCGCCCTTGGTGCAGAACATCTGCAAGCTGGTGAGCAAGGTCATCCAGGTGCCCACCCAGGTGGTGCAGCAGGTCACCATTCAGGTGCCGGTGATCAATGGAGTTCCGCTGCCGGTGGTCAACGGCGTTCCCCAGCTGAACGGCGTGGCCGTGGTCGGCAGCCTGGTGGGCAAGGTGAGCGGAACGCTGAGCTACATCACCGAGACCGTCAACCAGACCGTCACCAAGCTGGTCGACCAGACGGTGACGCAGAACGTCTGCTCCGACGTGTCGACGGCCCTTCCGGCGCTCACCACCAGCCTGACGGCAGACGTCACCGGCACGATCAATGAGTTCCTCACCGGAGCCGGCGTTCACGCCAAGGCCACCGCCCAGGTGCTCGGCGTCACCGTCCCGGTCAACCTCAGTGGAGCCATCGGCAACATCGCCGGCTCGCTGAACGGCCAGCTGTTCGGCTCGGACAGTGCCGTCACCGACCTGGTGAACGCGCTGAACACCGGGCTCGTCAACCCGGCGGTCCAGGGGCTGACCGGCGACTCCAACTCGGTGGCGCAGCTGGCCGACGTGCTCTCGATCCGGGTGAACAACCAGGACGTGAGCGACGGGACCTTCACCGAGACCGCGGTCGAGGTGCGGGTGCTCCCGGGCCTGACCGGCGGACTCGGCATGGCCCTGCGGGCCGCGGATGGCGGTGCGGCTCAGATCAACCTGGCTCGCGCCTCGGTCGGCCCCAACGTCGTTCCCGGTGACGTCGGCGGTGTGGACACCACGCCTCCGCCCTCGGATGGGAACCCCGGCACCACCCTCGGGAACATCGCCCGGCTGGCGACGACCGGCGTGGGGATCGCCGCTCTCGTCGCCGCCGTCCTCGCACTGCTGGCAGCGGGTGCCTATCTGGTGCGGGAGAGCTACCGTCGCAACCACTCGGCCATGGCCGAGTAAGACGCGGTAGCGCAGAAGCCGGGACCGTTCGCCCCCCAAGACAAACGGTCCCGGCTTCTTTCTGCCCGCTTGCAGTGCCCCCCGTTCGGGGCCGGTCGCGTGCAGGATTGTCTCCCTCGGCAACAAACCCCCGACTTTCCCGCATTTCCGGGGATGATCGCCGGGTGACTCGGCGGCGACGCACAGACCTGTCTATCCCTCCGACGGGGACTGTGTACCCCGTTCTGTCCCCCTTACGGTGAGCCCGAAGCACGCGTCACCCGCACGCGGCTTCGGGGGGACTCACCAACTCATGCTCCACTTCGTGCGATCGACCGCGCCGCAGCGCCGTCCGATCATCATCGCCATCGCATCCGTCGCCCTGGTGGCGGCAACCACTGCCGCGCTGAGCGCGCCGCAGCCGTCACTGGCCGTCGCCAACGCGGCGGCCTCGACTTCTCTCAGCGACGCGCAGAAGACCCAGTACGTCTTCGACGGCACCAACGAGGTGCGCGCCGAAGCGGGGACTACGCCGCTGGTCCGCAACGCCGCGCTCGACAAGGTGGCGTCCGACTGGGCGTACCAGCAGTGGAAGAACGGCGCCATGAGCCACAACCCGAACTATTCGACGCAGATCCCCGCCGGCTGGAGCCACGCGGGCGAGAACGTCGCCTCGGGGTACACCTACGACACCGTGGTGCAGGCCTGGGTCAACTCGCCCGAGCACTACCGCAACCTCGTCGGCGACTACACCGACCTCGGCGTCGGCTACTACCAGGGCCCGGATGGAACGCGCTACTGGGTGCAGGAGTTCGCCAAGTACGCCAGCACGAAGGTGCCGCCGAAGCAGACGCCGACCAGCGCGCCGTCGAGTTCGCCGTCCCCGACCGCCGGCTCGCCGGCCCCGACTCCGACTCCGACCTCGAGCTCGAGCACGCCCGCCGCGACGCCCAACCCGGGCGGCTACCCGGCCGAACCCGCGGCGCCTGCCGGGACGGCTCTGCCGCTGAAGTCGCCGTCGTTCGAGGGCACGACTGCCGGGTGGACCGCGTCGAACGCCTCCGTCGACGGTCCGAACACCCGGGCCCGGGGCGGCAAGTACGCCCTCGCCGTGACCGGCGGACAGACCGTCAGCCAGAGTGTGACGACCACCGTGACGGCCGGCGAGACCGACACCGTGACCATCTGGGTCGAGCCCGGGTCGACCGCGGGCATCACCGGTCAGCTCAAGCTGACCGCACTCGGCGGCACTGCCGAGACGGCGACCACCTCGTTCAGCGACAGCTCCGGATGGATGAAGGTCAGCGTCGGACTCCCGGTCGCGAAGACCGGTCACACCGGACTGCGCATCGATGTCGTGTTGTCGAACTCGGGACGGGCCTACCGCCTGGACTCGGCCTCCCTGGTGCGCACCAAGAACGCGCCGGCTGCCGCCCCCGCCGCGCCGTCGCCGTCGCCGACCACGACGACCGCTCCCAAGCCGACCTCGACCCCGGCACCGACGCCCACCCCGACCCCCACTCCCACCCCGACGCCGACGCCCACTCCCACCCCGACGAAATCAGGGGGCGTCCTCGGGCTCCTCGGAATCCTCGGAGGCTGATCGCTTCCCATCCCGGTCTCTCACCGCACCAGAACGCGCCTCGCGCGTCAGCACCCGCTGCCATGACGGCCCCGCTCCATCCCTCGGAGCGGGGCCGTCCGGCATGTCCGCGCGGCACGGTCTCAGACCAAGGCGGCCCGAGCGTGGGAGACGACGGCCGATGCCACCGCGTCGAGCGCGCGGGAACGGAGGTTCCACTGCTGCCAGTACAGCGGCACGGCGACCGACCGCTCCGCGTCGAGGACGACGAGGGCACCCGAGCGCCGTGCCGGTTCATACTGCTCCTTCGGCAGCATCCCCCAGCCCAGACCGAGCTCGATCGCGACCGCGAAGTCGGCGGAAGCCGGCACGAAATGCGTCGGCGGCGCGAGCCGCTTTCGGGTGACGGCGCGCAGGTAGCGGGACTGCAGCTCGTCCTTGCGGTCGAAGACGACGACCGGCGCTTCGGCCAAGGCGCCTGCCGTCGGGCCATCGCGAAGCCACCGCTCGGCGAACGCAGGCGAGGCGACCGGGTGGTAGCGCATCCGACCGAGCGGGGTCACACTGCAGCCCGACACGGCCCGGGCTTCGGAGGTGACGGCCGCCATGACGGTTCCTGCTGCGAGCAGCTCGGCGGTGTACTCCTGATCGTCCCGATGCAGCTCGAAGACCACGGATTGCGCGGTCGCCACCTCGGCGAGCGCCGGCAGCAGCCAGGTCGCCATCGAGTCGGCGTTGACCGCCAACGGGATGGAGACGGCGGCCAAGGATTCGGCGATGCCGAGCTCCGACGCCGCTTCGAACTCGAGCGCGGCAAGCTGCTGGGCCAGGCGTAACAGGGCGGTGCCGGCCTCCGTTGCGCGGATCGGCTTCGACCGCACGACGACGACCCGGCCCAGTTGCTGCTCGAGCGCCTTGATGCGCTGGCTCACGGCCGAGGGGGTGACCGAGAGGCGGGCAGCGGCCGCATCGAAGGTGCCGGCCGCCACCACGGCGGCCAGCGTCTCGAGCTGTTCGCGGTCGAATCTCATCATGAATCAGCTTAATGGTGGTGAAGAATCATGAACTGGATTGATGATGACCATCGCCGGTACCGTTGCCGGATGCCCGCCACCTGGATCCCGGCGGCCCTGGCCGGTCTCGGCCTCGGCCTGTCGCTGATCATCGCGATCGGGGCCCAGAACGCGTTCGTGCTGCGTCAGGGGCTCCGCCGCGAGCATGTGCTGCTGGTGGTCGCCATCTGCGCGATCTCGGACCTGGTCCTGATCGCGCTGGGCATCGGAGGCGGCGGGCTGCTGTTCACCGCGCTCCCCTGGCTGGTTGAGCTGGTCCGCTGGGTCGGGGCTGCCTTCCTGCTGCTCTACGGGCTGTTCGCCGCGCGGCGGGCAGTGCGCCCCTCGCGACTCGAGGCGAACGATGCCGCGGCCCCGAAACGGAGCAGCGCCCTGGCGGTGGCCGCCACCTGCGTCGCCTTGACCTGGTTGAATCCGCACGTCTACTTGGACACGGTGCTGCTGCTCGGCACGGTGGCGAGCACCCACGGCGATGCGCGCTGGGCGTTCGGCGCCGGAGCGGGACTGGGCAGCATCCTCTGGTTCTCGAGCCTGGGGTTCGGCGCCCGCCTGCTGGCACCGTTGTTCGCGCGTCCGATCGCCTGGCGCGTGCTCGATGCGATCATCGCGCTCGTGATGATCGCGCTCGCCGTGAGTCTGGCGGTGAGCGCGCTGCGCTGAACCGCATCCATCGATCGGTGGATGCAGCACTCCACCGCCGGGTCGTTGTTGCCAGAGCGCCGGCTGGCCACCATGGAACCATGACCACCACCGCTCCCGCCGTCGAAGTGCGGGACCTGCACAAGAGCTACCGCGGGGTCGAAGCCCTGCGCGGCATCGACTTCGACATCGCCTCCGGCGAGACCTTCGCCCTGCTCGGGCCCAATGGCGCCGGCAAGAGCACCACCATCGAGATCCTCGAGGGCTATCGCGACCGCACCTCGGGCACGGTCAGCGTGCTCGGTGTCGACCCGGAGCGCGGCGGTCTCGACTGGAAGGCCCGCCTCGGCATCGTGCTGCAGAGCAGCGGCGAGCAAGGTGCGGCGACCGTGCGCGAGCAGTTGACGCACTTCGCCGGCTTCTACCCGAACCCGCGCGACGTGGACGAGGTGATCGCAGCTGTCGGGCTCGACGACAAGGCCTCGTCGCTGATCCGCAGGCTCTCGGGCGGCCAGCGTCGCCGCGTGGATGTCGCGCTCGGCATCATCGGCCGGCCCGAGCTGCTCTTCCTCGACGAGCCGACCACCGGATTCGACCCCGAGGCGCGTCGCCAGTTCTGGACGCTGATCGAGCAGCTCAAGAGCGAGGGCACGACGATCCTGCTGACCACTCACTACCTCGACGAGGCCGCGCAGCTCAGCGATCGCGCGGGAATCGTCGCCGACGGCCGGCTGGTCGAGATCGGTCCGATCGACACCATCGGCGGCGCGGCAGCGCGCGTTCCGCTGGTGCGCTGGACCCGGGACGGCGTCGTGCACGAGGAGCGCACCGAGCGACCGGGCGAGTTCGTCGCCCACCTGACGACATCGGGCGAACCGGAACGGCTCGAGGTCATCCGCCCGAGTCTTGAAGACATCTATCTGGAACTGGTGGCCAAATGACCGCGACACTCCCGACTCGAACCGTCGTCACACCCGCGAGGATCGTGCGCAACGGCTTCTCCCGCATCCGTTACGAATTCCTCGCCTACTTCCGTCAAGGCGACGCGGTGTTCTTCACCTTCCTGTTCCCGGTCGTCATGCTGACGATCTTCTCGGTGGCGTTCAGCAGCAGCAACTTCTTCGGCAAGGATGCGGCCGGTCACCCGGTCAGCGCGGCCGCCTACTACCTGCCCGGCATGCTGGCCGCCGGCGTGCTGCTCAGCGGCCTGCAGAACCTGGCCATCGATATCGCCGGCGAGAAGAGCGACGGCACGCTCAAGCGACTGGCCGGCACGCCGCTCTCGGTGACCAGTTACTTCATCGGCAAGATCGGCCGCGCGCTGATCACCGGCGTGTTGCAGGCTGCGCTGCTGATCCTGCTGGCCAAGGTGGCCTTCGGCGTTCCGATCCCGACCGACGGCGCCAAGTGGCTCACCTTCGCCTGGGTCTTCCTGCTCGGGGTGGCCACCTGCGCGATCCTCGGGATCGGGCTGAGCGCACTGCCCAGGTCGGGCAAGAGCGCGACGGCCGTCATCATCCCGATCGTGCTGGTGCTGCAGTTCATCTCGGGCGTGTACCTCGCGTTCACCAACCTGCCGACCTGGCTGCAGAACGTCGCCAGCCTCTTCCCGCTCAAGTGGCTCGCGCAGGGCATGCGGTCGGTGTTCCTGCCGTCGACCCTGGAGGCGGCCGAGTCCGGGGGCAGCTGGAACCTGCCCGGCGTCGCGATCGCGCTCGCCATCTGGCTCGTCGTGGGGCTGATCCTGGCGCGCGTGACCTTCCGGTGGATCCGCAAGGATAGCTAGGTGACCACCGGTCGGATGACCTCCCGCCACTGGTGGCTGCTCGCCGTGGCGGGCACCGGCGTGCTGAGCGGTGCCGTGCTCTGGCTCACCCTCGGTCTCGCTCCCCGCTTCTGGATCGGCATCGGCATCCTCGTCGCCTTCACCGCGTTCTGGGGGCTCTTCGTCGTCCGACCGCACGAAGAGGACACGCCGCGGTCGGTCGTCGCCCTGGTGGTGACCGTCGTGGTGACAGGTGCCCTGACCTCGATCGACACCTCGCTCGCCTTCTTTCAGGTGATCGCCTTCCCGGCGGCCTGGACGCTGCTCGGCAGCATCCGCCGCTCGGTGATCGCCTCGGTCGCCGTCGCCGTCGTGGTCGGGATCGCCTTCCCGATCCGCCTCGGTTTCACGCCGGCGACCATCACGCTCGCTGTCGCGATCGAGGGTCTCTCGTTCGTCTTCGCCATCGCGATGGGCGTGTGGATCAGCCGCATCGCCGACCTCGGCAACGAGCGCAAGCGGCTGCTCGACGAACTCACCGCCGCTCAGTCGCAACTCGAGGTGCTGCACCGGGATGCCGGGGCCACCGAAGAGCGCGAGCGCCTGGCCCGCGAACTGCATGACACCATCGCGCAGACCCTCACCGGTCAGGTGCTGCTGACGCAGCGGGCACGGAGGGAGCTGGCGGCCGGCACGCTCTCCGACGCCACGCTGGAACTCATCGAGAGCGCGTCCCGCGACGCGCTCACCGAAACGCGTTCGCTGGTCGCGGCGAGCGCGCGGGTGGAGCTGCCCGGCGGCGGCCTGGTCGGGGCCCTCGAGCAGTTGGCGTCGCGCTTCCAGCGCGAATCGGGGATCACAGTCGCCGTGGTGAGCACGCTGGCCGAGCCGTTGGAACGAGACGCCGAGGTCGTGCTGCTGCGCTGCGCGCAGGAGGGCCTCGCCAACGCGCGCAAGCACGCGGGCGCCCGCGCCGTGCGGGTCGAACTGAGCTCGGACGACGGATCCGCGCGCGTCCGGGTGATCGATGACGGGCGCGGCTTCGAGCCGCAGATGGCGGAGTCCGCTGGATTCGGGCTGAGCGGTCTGCGCGATCGGCTCGGGCTGGTCGGCGGCACGCTCGACGTCGACGGCACAGCAGGGGCGACCACCCTGACGGCGCGTGTTCCCCTTCACATGGCGGCCGCCTCGTGACCATCCGCGCGCTGGTCGTCGACGACCACCCGGTGGTGCGCGCCGGACTGGTGGCGCTTCTGGATGCCGCCCCCGACATCCGGGTGGTGGGAACGGCGTCCTCGGGTGAAGACGCGATCGGGCTGGCCGCCGAGTTGCGGCCGGATGTCGTGCTCATGGATCTGCGCATGTCCGGGATCGATGGCGACGAGGCGACGGCGTCCATCCTGGCTGCCGGGCACCAGACCCGGGTGATCATCCTGACGACCTACGAGAACGACGACGCGATCCTGCGCGCGATCTCGGCCGGGGCCAGCGGCTACCTGCTCAAGGCGGCCCCGGAGGAAGAGCTGCTGGCCGGCGTGCGGGCGGTCGCGGCCGGCGAGGTCGCGCTCGCTCCCAGTGTCAGCCGTCTGCTGGTGCAGCGCGCGGCGGCACCGGCCCCGCCGCCGGCTCCCGCGCTCAGCCCGCGTGAACTCGAGGTGCTCGCGCTGGTCGCCGATGGCCTGAGCAACCGGGCGATCGGCGAACGGCTCTTCGTGGGTGAGGCCACCGTCAAGACGCACCTGCTGCACGCCTTCGCCAAGCTCGGCGTCGACGACCGCACCCGCGCGGTGACCCGGGCGATGGAGCTCGGGCTGCTCTGATCGCGGATCAGCCGAGCCAGGCCGCAACGAGGAAGATCGCGAACGCCAGGATGGCGAGCGAGCTCCGCACGATGTCGATCACCGCCCAGCGCGCGATCACCCGCTTCCAGTCGGCGGGGGGTGCGTCGGGATCCCAGTCGAAGAACGCGTCGTTGATCGGGACGGTCCCGAAGAAGACCACCACCAGATAGGCGGCATAGACGCCGACTCCCGCCCAGCGGAGCGCGAGCCCGGGCCCGGTGCCTGAAAAGATGAGAACCGCGATTCCGAGAAGGACGCTGGGGATCAGGATGACGGGCACGATCACGCGAACGATCCGGACGATCTCGTGGCGGGCGGCCAGGTGCGTGCGATCCGGGAGCGACATCAGGGCGGGATGAATCCCATAGCGCACCACCAGCTCCACTCCGGCGAGGAGGCCGGACAGGAACAACCCGGCGATGGTCAACCCGCTCATCGGGCACCGAGCAACAGCAGCAGCGCCTCCTGCAGGTCGGCGATGCGATCTCGGCCGACCAACGCCTCCCACTCGTCGCGCAGCTCATCGAATACGGCCTCACCGTCACGCATCAGTGAGACGCCCCGGTCGGTCACGGTCAGACGCGATCGCCTCCGGTCACCTGGGTCGGCGCTACGCGTCACGTAGTTGCCGTCTTCGAGGAAGGCAACGGTCTTGGCGGCCGCCTGCTTGGAGACCGAGGTTCGTCGCCCGACTTCGGCGACCGAGGATGCGCCGCCTTCGATGGCGCGCAGCGCGAAGTCATGGGCAGGCCGGATGCCGGGGTGCCCTCGTGCCGTCAGGCGCTCCGTGGCCTCATCGGCCATGAACCGGAACCCGCCGAGGAGCAGCATGGCGAGGTCGGCGCCGGCACGTGCCATGAGGGGAGTCTACGGGGTCCCGACACATAGACAACCAAGTTGTCGTATGCTGTTAGACAACCATGTTGTCGATTGAAGGAGCAGACATGTTCAGCAGCACTGCCGACGGCGCCACACCGGATGTGGTCCACCACCGCATACGGGTCAATGGCGCCGAGCTGCACGTCGTGACGGCGGGCGACGACGGCGTGCCCGTGCTCCTGGTGCACGGATTCCCGGAGACCTGGTGGGCATTCCGTCGCCTCATTCCGCTGCTGGCCACCCGGCATCGGGTGTACGCGGTGGACCTCCGCGGCTTCGGCGACTCCGACATCGCCGACGAGCACTACTCGAGTGCCGTCGCCGCGGACGATCTGCACCAGTTGATCACGCTGCTGGGGCACGGTCCGATGCACGTGGTGGGTCAAGACATCAGCGGCGGCGTGGTGTACCGACTCACCGCGACCTACCCCGCAGACGTCATCAGCCTCACCGCCGTCGAAGCGGGGTTGGCCGGCTTCGGCGCCGAACGTCTCGCCGACGTCACCCACGGGGGCGCGTGGTACCTCGGCGCGCTCGCCGCGCCGGGCGTCGCCGGCCTGCTCTTCGAGAAGAGTGCGCGCGAGTTCCTGGGGGACTATCTCTACCCCTTCTACAACGTCAGCGATCGTGCGGTGACTGCCGCGGACATCGATGAGTTCTCGCGGACCTACGGTCGGCCCGGGGGGTTCTCGGGCGCGGCCGGTCTGTACCGCAGTCTGCTGAGCGAGGGAGACGACCTTCAACGACTCGCGCGGGAGCGTCCGCTTCGGATGCCCGTGGCCACCATCGGTTCCCGCGGTGGAAGCTTCACCGAGAACACGTTTCAGCAGGTCACGGCGGGCCAGATCCGCTCCGTTCACCTCGACGGCGTCGGGCACTACGTGGCGCAGGAGGCACCCGAACTGCTCGCTGAGCAGCTGCTCGCCGCCTTCGCTGCTGCCTGACGAGAGACGGGCCGCGCGCTACAGGCTCACGCCCACCAGCACCGGTTCGGGCGGCAGGAGCACCCCGAACTCGGCCATCACCCGGGTCTGCACGAAGTTCGCCAGCTGCACGATGTCGTGCGCGGTGGCGTGGCCCGTGTTGATGATCGCGAGGGTGTGCTTGCTCGAGATCGCCGCGCCCGAACCGGGAAGCGCGAAGCCCCGAGCGATTCCGGCCCGCTCGATCAGCCAGGCCGCGCTCAGCTTGACCAGGTACTCGCCCGAGGCGGGCGCAGCCGGGATCGGTGCACCCAAGGGAAGCACCTGCACCTGCGGCTCCGGTTCGGTCGGCCAGCGCGGGGCGTCCGAGGGGAGTCCGCGCGCGAAGTTCTCGCTCACGATCGGGTTGGTGAAGAACGAGCCGGCACTGACCGAGTCGGGGTCGGCGGGATCCAGGATCATGCCCTTCGACGCGCGCAGGGCGAGCACCGCCGCGCGCACCTCGGCCAGCGGCACGCGCGCCCCGAGCCCGACCCCGAGCGCCCGCGCGAGCTGGTCGTACGCGACCGGGTTCGACAGGCGGTCAGCGGATGCCGCCAGCGCGAGTTCCACGCCGAGCACCACCCCCAGCCGCCCGCGCTTGAGCGCGCTGCTGCGGTAGCCCAGCCCGAGCTCGGACGCTGCAACGTGCTGCACATCGCCCGAGGCGAAGTCGAGGAAGTCGACGCCGACCAGGCTGCCGCTCAGCTCCTGGCCGTAGGCGCCGATGTTCTGGATCGGTGCCGCCCCGGTGCTGCCCGGGATGCCGCTCAGCGACTCGATCCCGGCCAGGCCGTGCTCGACGGCGTACGACACGACGGCGTCCCAGGGCTCCCCCGCCTCGACCAGCAGGTGAACCCGGCCGTCGTCCTGAGGCAGCTGCTGGATGCCGCGGGTGACGACGCGCAGCACGTCGCCGTCGATCCCGTCGTCAGACACCACGACGTTGGAGCCGCCGCCGAGGACCAGCCAGTCACCGACTCCTGACCACATCTCCAGCGCGCCGGCCACCAACTCGTCGCGAGTGGCGGGCTCGAGCACGCGATCGGCCGGCCCCCCGACGCGCAGCGTAGTGAGACCGCTCAGCTGGACG
>Ga0068868_100002957_pt1 | contig 11797 bp, 10 predicted proteins | sample KBSMisM42_FD_64660 | JGI IMG/M metagenome (GOLD analysis project Ga0068868, IMG submission 64660) | Miscanthus rhizosphere microbial communities from Kellogg Biological Station, Michigan, USA - KBS Miscanthus M4-2 | ecosystem: Host-associated > Plants > Roots > Rhizosphere > Soil ...
TGACAACCCGATGTGGCGGCGAACAGAGCTTTCGCGAATCGGCTCATACATGCATTGAGGTGAACGAAGCTTAACGCCGGTTGGCCAGATGTGTCAAGCTGTCCGCCAGTACCGGTACTTCCAATTTTTGCTGAACCGATACCTCGCGGGGGTTTTGGTGTACACTATCGAAGGCACGGCGAGGCTCAGGAGGAGGCAGAAATCCTCTGTGGAGCGTATCGTCTTTACGTCCGGTGAAAGGACCAAAATCATGAGGTTTTTGCAAGTCGCACTTTTATCGATAGCCGCAGGCGGAATCGCATTGGCCGGAGATGTCCCAGTCTCCGCACCCGAGATTGGTGCTGATAGTACCACTATTTTTAGCGCGCTGGGCGTCTTGGCTGGCGGTTTGCTGATTGTGCGTGCACGCCGGAAAAAGTAGCTACCTCGTGGTTGACCGCTAAGGCGTATCGACAGCCAGGAGTAGTGTGCTCGAAACAATTGTTCCTCTAAAGGAACTCTTGCATCCGCTGGCCGATTGGGTTCACCCGGTCTTCACGCAGGTGTATAGCTGGGGTGAATTCCGCAACTGGGTGTGGCTTGCGGGCGCTCTAATTGCTATCGATGTCATCTACAGGATGGCGAATCGGTCGGGATCGGAACCCCACTCCAATCCGAGGTGGTTTTACACGCACCCATCGGCGATCCTGGATTATAAATTCTTCGTCATCCAAAAATTGATTGTTGCGCTATTCACTGTGCCATTGCTTTTATCGGCTCTGGCTCTTGGAAAGTGGGGATCCACGGTCTTGACTGCGTGCTTTGGATCAGGGCCGACTTGGAGCGCAGGCGCCGCAACGTTGGTGATATTCGGAGCTATCGATCTCGTACTCTTCGATATCGGTCACTATGTCAGTCACTACATTCAGCACAAGACCCCGTTTTTCTGGGAGTTCCATAAAATCCACCATGCGGCCGAGGTGCTGACGCCGGTCACTTCTTTCCGCGTTCACCCGGTGGAGAACATTCTTGACAGTCTGATTCAGGCGCCGCTGCAAGGTCTCGCGCTTGCAGTGTTCTTCTACTTGTACGTTGGCCAGCAGTCCATGATGACGATAGTTTGGATCAGCGCGATTTTTCCTTTGGTTTACCTCATTGACAACTTGCGGCATTCTCACATCTCGATTTCCTTCGGCCCGAAGTTGGAGCATATTATCAGCAGCCCCGCGCAGCATCAGATCCACCACAGCAGGGCACAGCAACATTTGGATACCAATTTTTCAAGGTATTTCTCCTTTCTAGATTGGATCGGAGGAACGCTGTACGTTGCAAAGGAAGGCGAGGCACTAGATTTCGGGCTCAGCGAAGGTCCGGATCCAGAGCTAGCCGACGTGTGGAATCTGTATTGGATTCCTATGAAACGGGCATTCCGGCTGCTCCGACGACCATACGCATCCCCTACACGTACCTCGGGCGCGACAACGAACATGAATCCGTAACGGCGTTAACGAACATTATCGGAGCTCTTAACAGAACCGATTTCTGACATCTTTGGCGCGTTCGAGGTGAAGGAATCGCAGGGTGTTGCTAGTGCGACCTTCGCAGACATCCAGAACTCAGTTCGCTTTGCCCAGCGACCGCATCATGTCCGCATAGGTGATTTTACGGCCATCCGCGGGGTAGTGAATGGATATGACCTGACCGATGTCCAGCCTTAGGCGGCCTAGGTTCTCCAGGAAGTTCTGCGTGTAAGTATTGATCGGTAGTGAACGCCCATTAGGATCCGCTGGTGGAGCGAACATGTCGGCCTGAACCAGGATCTTTTCCTTGGGCAGGTAAGCTATCAAAATGCCAGCGTTGTGCATATTGCCCTGCAAGTGATAGAGCTCGATGGTCTGGTTGCCATCCGTGATTATTTTCTTTTCCTGGACCGTCTCCACTTTTACTTTTTGCTTACCGCGCTGCTTGAGGCTAAGCTCGGTATTCAAAGTGTGCGGCGGGGCAAAGAAATTTTCGTAGTACTGGTTATTGACCGCTTGCGTTACGATGGTGACGCCTTCAGCAACGAAAGTGCGCAGGCCGCTCGAATGATCGAAGTGGTGGTGCGTGTTGATCACGTACTTGATCGGCTTGTTAGGAATCAACTGACGGGTAGCGGTGATGATCGCTTGGGCGCGTTCCTCGCTGGTAGGACCTTCGAGAACTACTGAGTAAGTCTTGAAGTCGATTGCGAGACTGATAGTACCAGCGCCCCGAATGAGATAGACACCATCCGCTAGCTTTTCGGTGGGTGGCATTTGACCCTTCGGGAGTTCCGCGCCTTCACCTCCATCGCGAGAAGCCTCAATCGTTACCGGCGCATTTGCCTTCACATCAGTGATAGTGACATCCAGAGTCGGATGATCACCCTGGATCTGCGTAATGTGGCTCGGAAATCTAAGAGCGCCAAAATCCTTGTAATCGCTGTAAATGAAAATGACCGGAGTATCGCCGAGCATCGGATTGTCGATCAGTGTTTCCACGCGCTCCACCAAGTTCTGATCGTTGATGTATCCATTCACCGTCGCTCTATTCTGGCCAGTGAACGATACGAGCGTGTATTTTCGGCCACTCTTGGTTATGAGCTTAGCTATGGAGTGATTGTTAACGGCGGCTTTCAGAAACCCATATGGCGTCATCCATATTTCAAGCTGCTGCGCCCACGGCGTATTCGGGCCAACCACAACCGTTTGAGTTTGCCGCCGTTCGCCGATCACTGGCTGCTGTCCGCCTCCTCGCGGAGGGTTCTCGTACTGTAGGCGGATACGTTCGTCACGCGAAGAAGGAATCCGCAGATCGAGTGCGCGATTATAGGATTTCACAACGAACTTGGGCCAAGGCGATGTCGGACTATAGGCTTGCCCAAAGACGAAATCGTATCCGCTTCCCGCGTATTCGATTGTGGTCAGGCTATCTGCCCCCATGGCCTTTGATGCCGCGGCTATCACGCTCACGGCATCCTGAGCAAATACAATATGGGGCAGGGTGACGACCAGCAAGGCCGCGCTCCAGCAGTGCTTCCAATTCAACATGGCGCCTCCACGCATAACCATATCGAGTATATTCCGTATCCGATTGCATTCCAGCGCAAGCCTATTTGGCGCGATGTATTTTGCTCTTCAAGCCATTGCCTGATACAAGCGAATACTAAGCACCTCGCTTATCGATTGGTCGACCGAAAGGTTACCGAGCAAAAAGCGATTTGATAAATAGATGAGGTCGAAGGCATACGAGCAACAGTACAGCGAAGCCCGCGCGGAGCTTCCGCGATCCGCGGGCTGAATTGGAAAGGGCGGTCGCGTCGCAAGACGAAAACGCATAAGGTTGCGGGGTTGGCTGCCAAATGATAGTCTACGGCGTTGGACTGGAGAAATATATTCATGAAACCGCTAGCCATCCCATTTCTAGTCCTGCGAGACCCGCACTCCGTTTCATCGCAATATTTGCCAGTCGGCAGTCTTGAGAAGGGCGAGGTGCTGGTGAAGAACAAACAGTGCGCCTTGTGCCACGGCACAGGACTGAAGGGTTTCGGCCCGGTGCCGCCGTTGGCCCTACGTTCCCCCCGCTACCTGATGCGACAGATGTACGACATGGAACATGGCTTTCGCGATGGATTGTGGACCGGCCTCATGAAACCAGTCGTAGCCGACCTGAGCGATCAGGAACTGCTCGAGATCTCGGCCTACGTTGTGGCGCAGGCGCCCTAGAGCGCTTCCGAAAGGATTTCGATTCATGCAACCCATTGGTTCGAGGGGACTCGCGTCTGGCCTGTTATTTTGCAGTCTGCTGGCCGGCCAGACAATGATCCCGCCCACGTCGGCGCAGCGCAGCCCCCGCGCCAGCAACATGGAGCTGGTGGGCTACAACGACCTGCAGGCCCGCAGCGCGTATCAGCCGGTGATCCAGAAGCAAGGTGACCGTTGGATCGCTTACGTCGGCCACCACGGCGGCGAAGCTCTCAACCCGCTGACCGGCAAGATGGAGCCTAACGGCACTTCCGTCGTTGACGTTACCGATCCGAAACATCCTCAGTACCGGGCTCATATTCCTGGCGAGACGAAGGACCGGACCGGAGAGTTCAGCGGCGCGTCCATGGTGCGTGTGTGCAGCGGCAACGATTTGCCGCATGGAAGCAAAGGAAAGTTTTATTTGCTGCGGTCTTTCGGCAATAGTGCGCACGAAATTTGGGATGTCACCGATCCCACTAAGCCCAGCCGCATCACGGTGGTGGTCAGCGGCCTGCGCGACACCCACAAGAATTTCTGGGAATGCGACACCGGCATTGCTTATCTGGTCTCGGGTCCTGTCGGTTGGCGTACTCCGCGCATGATGCAGATTTACGATCTGAGCGACCCCACCAAGCCAGTGTTTATTCGCAACTTCGGTTTGCCAGGGCAGGAGCCAGGGGCCAAGGGTCCCACGCCAGGAGGGCTGCACGGAGCGTTCTCGACTGGGCCCAAAGGCAATCGAGTTTATCTTGCCTACGACAACGAGCGCAACGGCGTGATCGAAATCGTGGACCGCGAAAAACTATTGAACGGGCCAAAGGAAGCCACCGACGAGAATCTACGATATCCGATGATCGCCCGCGTGGATTTGCCCGACGATATGGGAGCGCACAACATCCTCCCCATGCTGCACATGCCGCTCTTTGAGTTCGCCAATCAGAAATTCAGCAAGATGAAGGATTTTATTTTGATGATCGGCGAGACCGTTCGCAACGAATGTGATGAGAGCCGGCAAATGGCGCGAATCTTCGACATCACCACCGAGTCGAAACCAGTGGGGGTATCGACCTGGACGGTCCCCGAGGATAGCGGTAATTTCTGCTCGGCGGGAGGGCGCTTCGGTGCGCATTCGAACAACGAGAATCTGACACCGGTCTATGCCAACCGCTTAGCATTCGTGGCGCATTTCAACGCCGGTGTGCGTGCCATAGACGTGCGCGATCCATATAAGCCGAAAGAAGTCGGGTACTACATCCCCGCCATTACCGACCGCACCGACAAACGCTGCGTAGGCGAGGGTGCAAGCCAGACCTGCAAAGTTGCCATTCAGACCAACAATGTCGACGTGGACGACCGCGGCTACATTTACACCGTCGACCGCGCCAACACCGGCATGCACATCGTCGAGCTAACCGGCCCGGCGCGTCAGGCGGCCGACTTCAGCAAAGCAGCTCAATAGCGAAGCGCTTACTTCTCAACCACAAAGCTTCCCACAAACAGCGCGTCGATAGCGGATGAGTAGAAGCTGCGCACCGCATCGCGTCGCGTCGAAACCAAAGGATCGCGCTGGCGGATACTTTCGACCAAGCGATAGGAGCGAATGTATCGTTGATCGTGGCGGCGGGGGGAGCGCACACCCCGCCAGTGCTGGTGGGCTCGGCACAGTTGGCGGCCACAGGATCTGTTGACGGCTCTGCGATTTTCACCAGATCGTGACTACGCAGGAGACGCTCACAGCATGGCCGAGAGCCCCCGGAGCAGGCGGAACGTGCTGGGATAGAAGCTACGGGCCGACTTCCACTGGTGTTCCTAATCACGGGTCTCCGGATTATCCAGCGCTTCCACTCTGACGTGACAGAGAAGCCCGATATCCACCATTATCGGCAGTCACGGGACGCGATCGTGTATATCGGGAGTTTCGACGCCGGCTACTGATTCGTTCCGCTGGGGCCAACGCCGACCGTTAACGGCGTGACATTCCGGTAGCAGATGAGTGCATCGTAGCCGTCGGCCCACTCGGTCAGGTTGCGCTGTGCCGCTGTCCTCTTCGCCGGGTCGATGCGGTGTAGCAGAGGCCTCAGCGGGCGCATGTCGAAAACAGTCGCCTCGAATCGCGCGTGACTCGCGAGCACTCCCAGCCCTGGATCATCCGTGCGCTGATCCGCATCGATTAGCCTCCCGTTCATGTTCATCTGCCCACCCGCGCCGAATGCCGCCACATGAAATGTTGAGCGACGCTCCGCAACCGCAAACTCGGCGATGAAATTACCTAAAGTGGAAATGCCGCGCGCGTTGTCGTATCCGCGAAACAGATGGCTCTGGCCGAAACGAACCAGAACTTTGTCCCAATGTCCGCTAGCACGATAATGCGCAACAAACTGCTGCTTCATCAGCAACTCACGCTGGCTTTGCGCGGAGAAACGAGACGACGGCATCGCACGGTCTTTCCCTACTTCGAGGGTTGCAAAGAGATTCGCCCGGAGCGAAATCCCGTTTGGCGCCCGGTCGCGATGCACCTGAGCAGCTTCCAGCAGTTCCAGCAGTTCGGACGCGAGGCTGCGCTGATATCCGGTCGCCGTCAGAGCCGCCATTCGTTGCAGCTTTGCATCCTTCGGATTGAGGCGTGCCATTTCGCGAATCAGGTACTGCGGCTGCAGTTCCTCCATGTCGCAGCCCCAAATGACATCCGTACCATGGCCCCCGGCCGGACTCCGGATCACTTCCGACTGAGCCCTAGTCCACAGGGTTGTGATCTGAGGCCCGTCCATGTCTCTCAGGTACTGTTCCGCCGCCCACGGGCTCATCTCAGCCGCCACGTGCCGGTAGCCGGACGCCCACAGCACTGGCCAAAGCCGTTTTAGGAGATTCGGGACTTCGCTGTCGCCGTGCAGTTCGCCGAACAAAAAGAAATCGTGGGCTCTCGCTTCCCCTGTAAGAAAGTCAAAACCTTCTGACGCCAAATCGGATGCGGAATCGTCCACAGCCTTTCCGATTTCGTCCGGTGCGCTCTGCGCGCGCAGCGCGACGCCCTGTCCAGGCATAAGAAGAAGGGCGGCGAACGCAACCATGGATGCAGCGAGCATGACCGCTCTGCGGGTTCGTCCCGGAAACTGTCCCATCTTGATTTCCGTTTTGAGGAGCATATAGATAATACGGGCGACCCGCCATCCCAGTTCGCCCCAAGTGCGCTTTTGGGAAACAAGGCCCCATAGTCTCACAGGCCCGATGTGTCACATTCGGTAACGAGTTTCGATCGCTTGGCCTCATCATGGCCCCACCAGTGCGGCCCTAGCAGTTTGCCGCCGCCGCACCGACTCACGATTCCGTTTCTCGCGACGGAGTATTATAATCCCCTAACGAAGTCCAGCCGGTCGCGCAGCGGAAAGAGAGCGAGGGTACATGAGGCGAGTTTTCTCTTGGGTTAGTGGCGTGATGTTGATGACATGTTGGCTCCTTTGGGCGGCACTGCCGCTAGCGGCTCAGTTGGGAACGAAGAACGGGGAGTGGCCGAGTTACGGTGGCGACGTGACCAGCCACCGCTACTCACCCCTCGACCAGATCAACGCCAACAACTTCTCAAAACTCCAAGTCGCCTGGCGATTCAAGACCGACAATCTAGGCCCCAAGCCGGAAGCGAATCTGGAAGGCACGCCCCTCATGGTCAAGGGTGTCCTGTACGCGACGGCCGGAACGCGGCGGACCGTGGTCGCGCTTGATCCTGCGACCGGCGAACTCTTATGGAAGTACAGCGAGAATGAGGGCGCACGGGGAACCGCCGCACCGCGTCAACTCTCCGGCCGCGGTCTCGCCTACTGGAGCGACGCACGAGAGGAACGCATCATCTACGTAACGCCCGGCTACCGGATGGTCGCGTTGAATGCGAAGACCGGCACGCGGGTCGCCTCCTTCGGTAAGGACGGCGTGGTGGATCTGAAAGAAGACGACGACCAGCCGATCGATTCGCTCAACCCCAATATCGGACTGCACTCGGCGCCTATCATCGGCAACAACGTGATTGTCGTCGGCGCCGCGCATATATCCGGTGCCACTCCGGTCAGCAAGACCAACGTGAAGGGGTACGTTCGCGGATTCGACGTGAAAACCGGCAAGCGTTTGTGGATATTCCACACGATTCCCAAACCCATGGAGTTTGGCTTCAATACATGGGACAACGATTCCTGGTCATACACCGGCAACACCGGCTCCTGGGGCCAGGCCTCCATTGATCCGGATCTCAACATGGCCTACATCGGCGTCGAAATGCCGACGGGCGATTACTATGGCGGTCACCGGCCGGGCAATAACCTGTTCGGGGAAAGTATCGTCGCGCTGGATCTACGCACGGGGCAACGTAAATGGCATTACCAATATGTTCACCATGGCATCTGGGATATGGACAATCCGTGTGCGCCGCTCCTGGTAGACCTGACGATCGGCGGTCGTACCGTCAAGGCTGTCGCCCAACCTACCAAGCAGGCGTTCATGTATGTGCTCAACCGGGAGACGGGTCAACCTATTTGGCCGATCGAAGAAAGGCCTGTCGAGAAAGGGAACGTGCCAAGCGAATGGTACTCGCCGACGCAGCCATTCCCCACCAAGCCACCCGCTTTCAGCCGGCAAGGGGTTTCGCTTGACGATTTGATCGACTTCACGCCAGAGTTACACGCCGAGGCAGTGAAGCTCGCGTCACGCTATAAGCTCGGTCCTATGTTCACACCGCCCGTGGTAAGCAATCCGCAGGGTCCTCTGTCCACGCTGACGCTTGCGACCGCCGGTGGCGGAGCCAACTGGCCGGGTGGATCGTACGATCCGGAGACGCACATTGCGTATGTATCGGCACAATCTGTCGTTACGCCACTTGGATTAATGCAACCGTCCTCGGGCCAGTCGGACATGAATTTTATTAGGGGACAAGCCCAGTACGTGTCCATCACGGGGCCTGAGGCAGGCGGTGGTGGCGGCCTTACGGTCCGCGGTTTGCCGCTGGTCAAGCCACCGTACGGCACACTGACGGCTATCGATCTCAGCCGCGGCGAGATCCTCTGGCAGGTTCCACACGGCGACACGCCGGACAATATCCGCAATCATCCCGCACTCAAAGGGATCAACATTCCCAGGACGGGGCGGCCCCTTACGGCCGGGCAGTTGGTGACCAAGACTCTACTGATCGCGGGCGAGAAGGGCATCGCCACGCAGCCTGACGGACGCCGCGGAGCGCTGCTTCGCGCCTATGATAAGGCGACGGGGAAAGACGCCGGCTCAGTTTACTTGCCGGCGCCGCAGAGCGGGTCGCCGATGACCTACTCATTGAACGGCAAGCAGTATATTGTCGTCGCCATTAGCGGCTTCGGATATAACGGCGAATACGTGGCTTTCACGTTGCCGGAATAATTCGAAAAATGGCTACAAGCGGAGCCAAACTGAGGGCACTACGAGCCGATAATTCCTATTATCGGAATTTGTCCTAGGCGTCATGGCGAAGCGACTAGTGACGACGACGTCGCACTTGACCCGCGGGGCAACGGTGGACTGCCAATCTGCCCAGCGCATGTGGCTGAGGTAGAGTATGCCAAGCGAAGCGGCTGTAAATTTGCCCACCAAACGATTGCGGCTATCCTTTGAGTATCGGCGGCCCTACCGGAAACACGGTTTTCTTGGCAGTGGCATTAGTCACTTCGGCGAACGAGAGGTACAAAGCGTCCAGGCCCGTTACCAGGCCAAGCCAGCCTCCAGCCACGCGCCAACCGGCGCCCATGCCCAGATCGCTTCCGGCAAGCAAGAAGAACGTGATCCAGAGAAAGAGGAATACGGTCCACAAACAAAGATTGAGGCGGAAGGTAGGAATCCACATGTAAAGTGTGAAGACGCCCCACATGAGAAGCGTTAGACCCACGGCGTTGCTGGCTGGCGGCTTGATCCAGCCTGCTCCCACGGTCCACAGCAGGAATGCGTACCACCACCAAAATAGTCCATAGGACGTGAAAGCGACCGTTCCAAAAGTGTTGCCGTTCTTGTACTCCAGTACCCCGGCGATGAGCTGGCCGACGCCGCCAAAGGAGAACGCGAGCGGCACAACGACGGCGGTGAGCGTAGGAACGTCTCCCGTCAACAAGCCGGCGTTGATGGAGCTCAGGACCACCGTGGTAAGTCCAAATCCGGCCAGCCCAAGCGGCGCTGGATTCGCGGGCAGGGAAGCTGCTCCGTCAGGCATGATAGTCGCTCCTTGTCGAACTAATGTTTGCTCCGCTGGGACTTAGGCGCTAAGCGTTAGCAAATCATATCGTGATCGCTCTTGAAACGTAAGGGCCTGGATGTCGGCGCATCCAAAAGTAATCCACTTGGAACTGTAAGGTGTAGCTCGGAGAAGTGGTGCCGAAAGCGCCCGACAATCATCATTATCGGCTTCCGCGCTTCGCTCGTCGGGCACATTTTCGGTTTCAGCAATGCGTCCAGCAACCGCGGGTCTGTACGCCTGAAGGCACGCCGCCGCGACTGGTGGCTGAGTTGCGTCTGACCCAGGATCGGCGGGACATGACCATCCGCGTCGCGGACCGGGCGTGGGTGTAGACTATGAAAAGCCTCGACCGATTCCCCCGCGGATTCAATCTGCAAGGAGAGCATCAATGCGCGAGAAACGACCTGTTCGAAGAGAGTTTCTAAGAAGCGGAGCCGCCTTGGCGGGCGGCCTCACCTTGAGTGCTGCAGCGCCCGCCCTCGGGCAGCAGGCTCCGGCCCAGCCGCCGATGATCAAAGGCGAGCGGGAGGGCGAGATTGCATACGGCGCGAGGTCGAAGTACATCACCTCGACCCGCATCCCACACGGAGGCAGGCACACGCCCGACAACTTCGGCCTCACGTTCCATGTCGCGAGCCCATTACAGGATCAGGTCGGAGTTATCACGCCGTCCTCGCTCCACTACTACGCGACGACGCGTGGCTCCTTCCTGCCGGATATCGATCCTGCGAAGCACACGCTGATGATCCACGGCCTGGTGGATCGTCCGCTGACCTTCACCGTGGACGACCTGAAGCGCCTCCCGTCGGTGACGCGACTGCACTTCATAGAGTGCGCCGGCAACCGAGCGTCGCGGAGTGCCAAGACCGTGCAGGAAACGCACGGCATGACCAGCAATGCGGAGTGGACCGGCGTGCTGCTGTCCACGCTGCTGAAGGAGTGCGGATTGAAAGGGAGCGCCAAGTGGTTCGTCGCCGAGGGCTCGGAAGAAGTGAAGGGCGCGTCGAGCATGCCGGTCGCGAAGGCAATGGACGATTGCTTCGTCGCCTACGGCATGAACGGCGAGGCGGTGCGGCCGCAGAACGGATTCCCCATGCGCCTGATGGTGCCGGGCTTCGAAGGGATCCTCCACACGAAGTGGGTGCAGCGCATCAAGCTGGTGGACCGCTACTACATGAACTACAACGACTTTGGCCATCTCGATCAGGATAAGACAGAGGCGGCGCTTTCCTACCAGATCGGTCCGAAGTCCGTGATCACGTACCCGTCCGGTCTACAGCGGCTGCCAGGCAAGGGCTTCTACGAAATCCGTGGCCTGGCCTGGTCCGGCGGCGGCGCTATCAAGCAGGTGGAGGTCTCCACCGACGGCGGCAAGAAATGGAACAAGGCGCAGTTCCAGGGAACGCCGCAGCGGATGGCCCATTGCCTGTTCACGTACGGGTGGCAGTGGGACGGCAACGAGACCGAGATCATGTCGCGCTGCGTCGACGAGATTGGCCAGGCGCAGCCGACGCGCGAGCAGGTCGCCAAGCACTTGAACAAGACCTTCGATGAGACGTTTAGCGTGCCCGGAAACGACAACTCGGTGCAACCATGGAAGATCGCGAAGGATGGGAGCGTGACCAATGGCTTCGCGTAGAGTCCTGCCGGTCGCGTTCTCGTTGCTGATGAGCCTTCCGGTGTGGGCGCAGGGCACGTACGGCATTGGACGCACGCCGTCTGCCGAGGAGATCCGCGCGCGCGACATCTCGATCGGTCCAACTGGCGAGGAACTTCCGCAGGGAAAAGGCAGCGCCAAGGAAGGCGCTCTTACGTA
>Ga0068868_100002967_pt1 | contig 11780 bp, 8 predicted proteins | sample KBSMisM42_FD_64660 | JGI IMG/M metagenome (GOLD analysis project Ga0068868, IMG submission 64660) | Miscanthus rhizosphere microbial communities from Kellogg Biological Station, Michigan, USA - KBS Miscanthus M4-2 | ecosystem: Host-associated > Plants > Roots > Rhizosphere > Soil ...
CAAGGACGTCCTGCTGCTCGACGTCACCCCGCTCACCCTCGGCATCGAGACCAAGGGCGGCGTGATGACCAAGCTCATCGAGCGCAACACGACCATCCCGACCCGCAAGGGCGAGGTGTTCTCCACCGCGGAGGACAACCAGCCGAGCGTGGAGATCCACGTGCTCCAGGGCGAGCGCGAGATGGCGATGTACAACAAGTCGCTGGGCAAGTTCCAGCTGACCGGCATCCCGCCCGCCCCGCGCGGCATCCCGCAGATCGAGGTCGGCTTCGACATCGACGCGAACGGCATCCTCAACGTGTCCGCGAAGGACCTGGGCACGGGCAAGGAGCAGAAGATCGAGATCCGCTCCGGCTCGGGCCTGTCCGACGACGAGATCAAGCGGATGGTGCACGACGCCGAGGCGCACGCCGAGGACGACAAGCGCCTGCGCGACCTCGCCGAGGCGCGCAACGCGGGCGAGAACGCCGCCTACCAGGCCGAGAAGCAGGTCAAGGACCTGGGCGAGCAGATCGACGAGGCGTCCAAGCGCGAGATCGAGGACGCGATCAAGGACGTCCGCGAGTCGCTGACGTCGGAGGACGCCGCGGACATCCGCGCGAAGACGGACCGCCTGCAGACGGCGTTCCACAAGGTCTCCGAGCAGATGTACGAGCGCGCCCAGGCCGCGCAGCAGCAGTCGGCCCCGTCCGGCAACGGCAGCGGCAACGGCGACGGCAGCGGCGCGAGCAGCGACGAGGAGGTCGTCGACGCCGAGGTCGTCGACGAGCAGCGCTGATGAGCGAGGAGACGAGGACCCGACCGCCCGCGCCGCCGGGCCCCGAGGCCCCGCGCCCCGACGGGGCCGCCGCCGACGCCGAGGAGTTCTCCGCCGCCGCGCCGCCGCATCCCGCGGCGCGCGGCACGGGGGAGACCTCCTTCGGTGACGCGGAGGCCCCGCCGGCCGGCCCGCCGCCGCAGTCGCGGCCGACGGGGCCGGACAAGGCGGCGGAGTACCTCGAGCTCGCCCGGCGCACGCAGGCCGACTTCGACAACTACCGCAAGCGGATGGCGCGCGAGAACGCGGCGGCCGCGGAGCGGGGCGCGGGCCGGCTCGCCAAGGAGCTGCTCCCCGCGCTCGACCACCTGGAGATCGCGCTCAAGGCGGCCGAGGCGCACACCGCCCCGGCCGCCGCCGGCGCGGACGAGCAGCGCACGCCCGCGCAGGGCGGCCACGAGGACGTCATCCGCGGCTTCGTGATGGTCCGCGACGAGCTGATGAGCGCGCTCGGCAAGGTCGGCATCGAGTCCTTCTCGCCGCACGGCGAGGCCTTCGACCCGTCGGAGCACGAGGCGATGGCCCAGCTGCCCGTCGAGGAAGCGGAGTCCGGGACGGTGGTCGAGGTCTACCAGCAGGGCTACCGCATCAACGGGACGGTGCTGCGGCCGGCGCGCGTCGTCGTCGCCCAGTAGGGAGCGTGACCCGATGGCGCGCCAGCCCGACTACTACAAGGTCCTCGGCGTCGACAAGAAGGCGTCGCAGGACGACATCAAGAAGGCGTACCGCAAGCTCGCGCGGCGCTACCACCCCGACCAGAACAAGGAGCCGGGAGCGGAGGAGCGGTTCAAGGAGGTCTCGGAGGCGTACGACGTCCTCTCGGACCCCGAGAAGCGCAAGCGCTACGACCGCGGCGGCCTGTTCACCGGGGCGAACCCGTTCGGCGGTGCGCCCGGCGGCGGTGCGGCCGGCGGCGCGACGGCGACGGACTTCGGCTCGTTCTCCGACATCCTCTCGGGCATCTTCAGCTCGGGCGGCGGCCGCGGGAACCGGACGAAGCCGGCCACGGAGAGCGGCTCCGACCTGGAGACCACCGTCTCGCTCTCCTTCGAGCAGGCGGTGGAGGGCGCTCAGGTGCCCGTCTCCGTCGCCACGCACGCGGCCTGCCCGACGTGCCGCGGCACGGGGGCCGAGCCCGGCACCCAGCCCGTCGTGTGCCCCGTCTGCCACGGCCGCGGCGTGGAGTCGCAGGGCCAGGGCCTGTTCTCCATCACCCGGCCGTGCGAGCGCTGCGGCGGCGCCGGCACGGTGATCGAGAAGCCGTGTCACACGTGCAACGGCGCGGGCCGGATGCGCGAGCTCAAGAAGTACCGCGTCAACATCCCGGCCGGGGTCAAGGACGGCTCCCGGATCCGCCTCGCCGGCAAGGGCGAGGCCGGCATCCGCGGCGGCCAGGCGGGCGACCTGTTCGTCGTCACCCACGTCGGCGAGTCGCCCGTGTTCCACCGCAAGGGCGACAACCTCGAGGTGGAGGTGCCGATCACGGTGCCCGAGGCGCTCGGCGGCGCCGACGTCGAGGTGCCCACCCTGCACGGGACGAAGAAGCTCCGGGTGCCCCCGGGCACCCGCCACGGCACGGTCCAGCGCCTGCGCGGCGAGGGGCCGCCGGTGCCGGGGAGCACGGGCAAGGGCGACATCCACTACCGCTTCGTCATCGACGTGCCGCCGCACCTGTCGGACGAGCAGCGGCGCGTGGTGGACGAGCTCTCGAAGGTCATGAACGGCAACCCGCGCGAGCGGATCCTGCGCGAGGCCGGGCGGGGGGCGGCCTGATGGCCGTCCGCCGCACGCGCGTGACCGCGCGGGTCGAGCACGACCGCGGCGTGTTCATGATCTCGGTCGCCGCCGAGCTCGCCGCCATGCACCCGCAGACCCTGCGGATGTACGAGACGCGCGGGCTGATCGAGCCCAAGCGCTCGCCCAAGGGCACCCGGCTGTACTCCCAGGCGGACGTCGAGCGCCTGCGCCGGATCCAGGAGATGACCACGGAGTGGGGCATGAACCTGGCCGGCGTGGAGCGCGTCTTCGCGCTCGAGGAGCAGCTCGAGCGCATGCAGCGCAAGGTCGGCGCGCTGGAGCGCCGCGCCGAGGAGCTGCAGAGCGAGATCGCGCGCCTCGAGGAGCTCAAGCGCGAGGTGAAGGCGGACATCGTCCGCTACGAGGCGCGCTCGACGGAGCTCGTGCCCGTCCGCGTCGCGCGGCGCTTGTCCTGACGACGCGGCCGCGCCGCCCGCGACCCTGACGCGCAGAGCCGCGGACGGCGGGGTGTGGGGTGTGCGGCGTGCGCTAACGGCGCGCGTAGCCGTCGATCGCGCGCGTGCCGGCGGCGGCGCGGTCGCCGGTGATCTCCAGCGACGGCGCGTTGGCGCCGTCGTCGTCGCCCGTCGAGACCGCGTAGTCGTCCCACGAGTCCTCGCTCGTGGTCGTGCCGATGCGGAAGTACAGCCGGTCGTTCTGCTTGAGCTGCTCCCAGGCGGCGTCGGGCAGCGTGTAGGTGCTGTCCGTGTAGCGGGCCGGCGCGTCGGGATCCTCCCAGGAGCCGTAGAAGTTCTCCGCCGTCCGGGTCCCGGAGGAGTAGTCGAACAGGTCGGGCTCGCTCGTGATCTCGAAGATGTAGTAGCCCGCCCCGGCCGTGTCGACGTCGAACGCCGGCGCCGACTCGCTGCGGTCCACCGTGGCCGGGCCGCTGACCGACGGCGATCCGGACGACGAGCCCGAGCCGGAGGCGCCGGAGTCGGAGCCGGAGTCCGAGCCGCCCGCGTCCGTCGTGCCCGTGATCTCCAGCGAGGGCGCGTCCGCGCCGTCGTCGCCGGTGGACACCGCGTAGTCGTCCCACGAGTCCTCGCTCGTGGTGGTCCCGATGCGGAAGTACAGCCGGTCGTTCTGCTTCAGCGCCTCCCAGGCGGCGTCCGGCAGCGTGTAGGTGCTGTCGGTGTAGCGCGCGGGCGCGTCCGGGTCGTCCCAGGAGCCGTAGAACGTGTCGGACGTCCGGGTGCCCTGCGACGCGTCGAACTGCTGCGGGTCGCTGGTGATCTCGAAGATGTAGTAGCCCGCGCCGGCCGTGTCGACCTCGAAGGCCGGCGCCGCGTCGTCGCGCCCGACCGTGGCCGGGCCGCTGACGGACGGCGAGCCGGACGACGACGAGCCGCCCGAGTCCGACCCGGACCCGCTCGGGGCCTCGACGGTGAACGGCGTCTGCCCCTCGAAGGCCGCGTCCGTGGCCCCGGCGCGGAAGTAGTTCGGCGTCTGCGTGGCCGGCATCTGGGCGACGATCCGCCGGTGGAACGTCGGGTAGTCGCCGGTGAACGCCCCGTCGTCCCAGACCGCGAGCAGCTTCTCCGTGAACAGCCCGTTCGTGGTCCCGTCCGCCGACAGCTGGTTGTCCTGGCAGCCCGAGATGAGGATCAGGCTCGCTGCGACGTCCTCGGCGCGGGCGCCCTTGGCCGTCGCCTTGACGTGGCGGTACAGGTCGGCCCGGCTGCGCAGCTGGTCGACGAGCACCGCGTTCGGGATCACGCGCAGGTCGCCGACGGCGGCCGGGTCGCGGTAGCCGGCGGCGGCGCGCACGTACTGGCGCGCGAGCGGCTCGTACGCCGTCAGCTGCGTGTAGACCGCGCGGGCGACCGTGCCGCTGTGGCAGCTGTCGGAGAGCATGAAGATGCGCACGCCCTCTGGGATCTCCTGGAACGCCTGGTAGAGCTCGTCGTCCAGGACCATGCGGTCGTAGCAGACCCACGTCTCGTCCTGCGAGTCGGACTCGTCGCCGCTCGTGTCCTGCACCTGGCCGCCGTGCCCGGAGTAGGTGAGGACGAGGATGTCGCCCGAGCTGAGCGAGTCCGCACTGCCGGTGATGGCGTCGAGCACGGCCTGCGCGGTGGCGTCCTCGTCGAGGAGCGTCGTCACCGAGTAGTCGAGGCCGCTCGTGATGGCCTCCATCGACCGCGCGTCGTTGATGCAGCCCTTGAGCGCGCCGTTCCAGCCGCCGTAGCAGTCGGGGTCGACCTTGTTGAGCCCGATGTGGATGGCGACGCCCTGCTGGCCCCTGTAGGTAGGCATGTGTTGCTCTCCGTCGTGGTGGACTTAGACCATGTCGGGGGTGATGCTCACGACCGCCCCCTGGCCCTTGAGATCCCAGCTGCGCCACGGCATCGGGACGATGTCGCCGCCCGTGAGGTGCTTCGTCACCTGGAACTCGAGCAGCTGGTCGTCGAGGTAGGTGGTGAGCGGCAGCGTCATGTCGACCGTGCCGGTCTGGCCGTCGGCCAGCGTCATCGCGTAGTCGTGGTCCGTGCCGTGCAGGCGCGCGTGGATCTCGAGCGCCGCCAGGCCGTGGTTGGCGAACGCCACGAGGTTCACGAACAGCACGTTCGCCCGGACGTCCTCCACGAACACGTTCAGCTCCTTGAGCGTGAGCGCCGCCGGCACGCGCGTGTAGCCGGCGTACAGGTCCTGCGCGCCGGCGCCGACGCTCACCGTGGTCGTCGCGCCCGCCGCGAGCGCGGCCTCGGCCGGGATGCGCTCGCCCGCGCGGGCGCCGCTCCCGACGACGAGCTCGTGGAGCTGCACGGGCTGCTCGCAGCGGTTGACCACCGTGGCCTGGTCGCCGGCCGCGGTGACCGCGAGCGGCCCCGCCTCCCACGGGCCGGCCACCTGCGTGTCGAGCACGAGGCGCGAGGTGAGCCGGACCCCGGAGGCGAGCGTGAAGTCGACCGCGCCCTCCAGCCCCGCGCGCTCGATCAGGGTGGTGAGCGCGAGCGCGTTGACCAGCCCCGTCGACACGGTGACCTGGAACGTGTCCCACACCTGGTGCACGACGGGCTGGTCGATGCCGCTGGGCAGCGCCCAGCTGTAGGCAGCCGTGGCCTGCACGCCGGGGTCCGTGGGCAGGTCGAGGGCCGGATCGTGGCCGTGCGGCGTGTACGGCGCGAGCGCCGCGCGCAGATCGCGGAGCGTTGACGGCGCGATGTCGGGCTGCAGCGTCGCCGAGAGGAAGTAGCGGTCGGGCGCCGGCGGGTCGACGATGCCGTAGAGGAGGAGCACCGGCCGGTAGGCCCGGTCGGGCGGCTCTGACGGCCCGTAGCGCGTGATCCGGTAGGCGGCGGGGACGACCAGGAAGCGCCCCGGCTGCTGGAGCGAGCGGAACACGCGCAGCTCGCTCGTGGCCAGCGCCTCGATCTCCTCGTACTGCCGGTAGTCCGTCTCGCCGAGGCGCAGCACGTCGCGGCAGCCGATCGGCTCGTCGCCGGTCGCCGTGCGCTGCAGGTAGAGGCCGCCGTAGGTCGAGCACGGCAGCAGTACGTCGACGACGTGCTCGCGCACAATCGTGCGGGCGATGTAGCGCGGAGGCTGGAACCGCCCGGGCGGGAGCCGCAGGGGCGGGCGCGCCACCGCGAGCTGCTGCCGCGCCGCGGCGGGCGCGACGGAGACGGGCAGGCTGCGCGTCGCGACCGCCGGCACGACGCGGCCGGGCAGCGCCCGCGGGAGCGGGCCCGCCTCGCGCTCCAGCTGCACGGCGGACGGGCCCATGCGCAGGGTGAGCTCGGCCGGCGCGAACACCGGGTCGGCGACGGTCACGGCGTCGGACGCGATGAGCTCCTCCGGCCGGAGCGGGTCGCCGACGAGCGTGTTCACCGGCGTCTCCGTCAGCACGGGGTCGCCGATGGCCGTCTCCGCGATCTTGCCCCCGAACGCGTAGTCGAGCCGGAGCGGCCCCAGCGGCACGTAGGCGCGGAACGCGTAGGCGATCCGCAGCCGTGCGGGCACGGCCTGGAAGCCGGGGTAGGAGAGCGCGCCGTAGGCCAGGCGGACCCAGTCGTCGAGCAGGTCCACATGCGCGGTGAGGCCCTGCGCCGTCTGCTCCACGGCCGCGACGAACGTCTGCACGCGCGTGTCCGGAGAGCCGCTGTCGCGGAACGGGACCTCGAGGGTGACCGACGGGTTGGCGATCGGCACGCAGCCCGCGGTGCCGGCCCGGATGCTCGCCGCCGCACCTCCGGGATCGACGCCGGCGGGCGCGACCTGGTCGACGGTGAGGGTGATCTGCCCCTCCAGCCCCGTGGTGAGGCCGGGGCCCGTCGTCACGCCCTTCGCCGCGAGCGAGAAGCGGAACGGGCTCGTGGCGGGATCCTGGTCCGGGCTCGGCAGCGCGAGCGAGAAGCCCGGTGCGTACCAGCTCAGGTCGGTCACCGCGGCGTCCCGGAAGACGTCGGCTGCCGGGTCCTCGACGACGGGCAGGCTCTCGTAGTCCGGCTCGACGAAATCGGGCTCGGGGACGATGACCACGTCGTCGGCCTCGTGGAGGACGACGTCCGGATCGAACCGGATCGGCCGGGCGGCGTCCCCGCGGATGAGCGCGGCGGCGCCGGCGCTCGGCGCGCGCTGCGGGCTGAGCGCGAGCTGGAGCGACTCGAGGTGGGTGCCGCGATCGACGAGCGACAGGCGCGCGGCGGCCGGAAGCGCGCGGGACGCCGGCGCCGAGCGCACGAGCGGCGGCACCGCGCGCAGCCCGGGCGACGTGTCGGCGTCCGGCGCGACGATCGAGACGAGGCGGTCGGCCGGCCAGCCGTCGACGGCCGGATGGAGGACGCCGGCCAGCGGAGCGGCGATGCGGACGCTCGCCTCGGCCGCGCCCTGCACCGTCTCCTCCACGTCGAGCGGCATCAGGCCGGGCCCGCGGTCGCGCAGCCCGTAGACCTCCGGGGCGCGCTGGACGAGGAAGAAGCCGGCCGCCCGGCGGAGCACGTCGACCACGGCCGGGTCGGTGCTCACGCCGGCCGCCACGAGGCCGTTCGAGGACACGACGCCGGACGCGATCAGCGTCCGCAGCTCGTCGTCGAGCACGGCGCGGGGCAGGGCGCCGGTCGCGTCGGAGCGCCGCCGCAGCGCGTCGTAGACGTCGGACCAGCGGCCCGTCAGGTGGACGGAGAGCGGCCGCGGCGCGACGCGGTAGGCGAGCGACCCGGCGACGACGAGCGCCGACGGGCCGCCCTGGAAGGCGGTGAGGGCGGCGAGCGCCTGGTCGCGCTCGAGCATGGCGGAGAGGGCGACCTCGGCGCCCGCGCCGGCGCCGTCGGCCTGCGCGAGCGGCGCGCCGCCGCCGGACAGCGCGAACGTCGCGCTGCGGGCGAACAGCGGCTCGCAGGGCGTGCCGAGGTCGTGCGACAGCGCGTCCAGCACCGCGGCGGGGACGGCCGCGGTCACGACGAAGTTCACCAGCGCGTGGTCGATCAGCGGCCAGAGCGACGGCTCGGCCGGGGTCGGGGCACGGCGCAGCACGAGGGTGAGCCCGAACCTGGGCTCATCCCCGGGACGGACGGCGAGGCCAGGGCGCTTCGGGAGGCAGAGGTAGCCGCCCGAGGCCGGGAGCACCAGCACTGCGTGCTCCCGGCCGCCGGCCGTCACCCGCCGCGTCTCCCACGCCGCGTCCGCGGACGGGGCGGTCGATGTGCGGGTCTGCATGGTGGGCTCCCGGTCAGTGCCCCGGGGGCACCGGCTCGAACGAGGTGAACACCGTGTCGCCGTTGCGCGACCCGGGCTCCTTCTTCGCCGACGTCCCGGTGCCGGCCGGCACGTCCTGCGAACCGGTCGCCGGGCCGGCGCTCCAGCCGAGGAGCTCGCTGAGCGGCGTCTTCTTCACCGGCTCCGGGATGGACCGGCGCGCGGGCGGCACGGCCGGCACGGGCGGCTTGCCGGTCGCCGCGGGGGGCGGGGTCGCCGGCACGTGCGCCGGGGCCGGCGCGTGCGCCGGGGCCGGGGCGGGCGCAGCGGCTGCGCCCGGCACGAGGCTGCGCGTCTGCACGCCGGGGTCCTCCGGCGTCGGGACGCTCACCATGAGCGGGCCGCTCGCGCTCAGGGTCTGCTCGGGCCCGAGCCACTCCATGCCCTTCGTGAAGATGCTGCCCTTCACGATCACGCGGACCTGGTAGGTGAAGCGCGGCACGAAGTCCGGCTGGCCCGTGAAGACCATCCAGTAGCGCGGCTCGTCCTGGTCGTCGAACTTCCAGGAGAACTTCACCGGCACGCGCTCGATGCCGTCGTGCGTCTTGCCGTCGGCCTTGAACACGACCTCGACGACCTGCTTGGCGTTCTCGAGGTCGACGTCGAGGAAGATCGGCCCGACGGCGAGCACGCCGACGTTGTCCACCCGGACCTCGAGGTTGATGTCGTCCACCAGCGAGCCGAGGTCGCCCGGGTCGAGGTCGACGACGTTCTGCTCCACCTGGATCCGGGCGAACGGGTTCTCGAGGTCGCTCGGCGGCTCCGTGAGGTGGATCTGCCGCTTGAGGAACGTCTTGTCCGGCGTCCAGCCGGCCGGCGCGTTGGCGACGTCGCCCGCCGCCTTCATCTCCGTCGCGGTGTTCCACACGGCGTCCGGCCCGTCGGAGGGCTGGAAGACGTGGCCGTCCCACTGCACGACGCCCTCGGTGTTGGGGTAGCCGATCTGGGCGGAGAGGAACGCCACCGGCTCGCCGACCCACTTCTGCGCCGCGTTCGGCCAGTTCACGACCGGCTTGACGACGCGCGGAACCTTGCGCTCCCAGTCGCCCAGGTACAGCGTGCGGAAGTACTTCTTCTCCGCGGTCGGATCGGCCTTGATCTCGTCGTACAGCCCCTCCAGCTCACCCGAGACGGGGTACTCCTGGAGGTAGCCGATGACGTCGTTCTCCTCGTACCGCAGGTGCAGGTGCGAGTGGTCGCGGCGGAGCTTGACCGCGGCACCGCCGCCGAGGCCGAGGAAGCCGCCGCCATGCGCCTCCGCCGGCTGCTCGGTGTAGGGCGCCGGGTCGAAGATCGCCTTCTGGGCCTGGTCCATGAACTTCTGGAAGACCAGGTCCTTGCGCTTGTCGATCTCCGCCTGGAGCTTGTCGGCGTTCGGCAGCGACGTGTCGACCTCGACCTGGGCCTTGATCGTGCCGTTCATGACCATGTTGTTGAACTCGGCCTGGACGCCGGCCGACCACATGAAGTCGCCGACCGCCAGGGCCGCGGAGAGGTGGTCCTGGATCTTGTCCCAGTCGCCCTCGAGGAGGATGTGGACCATGGGCGTCCAGCACTTGATCCGCATGTTCTGCCAGACCGAGATGCCGCTGGAGCCGGCGTGGAAGGAGTTCCACACGACGGCGGCGGGGTAGCTCCCCATCAGGCCGGAGTAGGCGTTCTCGGCGAACGGATTGACCGAGCCCGAGCCCTGCCCCTGGAGGTTGATGTACCAGGGGTCGAAGTTCGAGTCGCGGTAGCCGTCCCGCATCTGGACGGTCCGCGAGCCCGGGGCCACGACGGGCGCCGGCGCGAGCGAGCGGATGCCGGGCGGCAGGCTGCGGGAGGCGCGGCCGCGGCCGGGAGGCCCGCCGGCGGGGCCGCCGGGCGCGGGCGAGGTGGCCGCGGGCACGGTGCCGTCGGCGTTGGGCGAGAGGTTGGTGACCGTCGTCGTGTTCGAGACGATCGGCGCCGGGCGGAACTGCGGGGCGACGCTCGTCCGCCAGCCCCAGTACTTGTCGTCGCTGCCGCGGAAGCGATTGAGGAGCTCGTCCTGGGAGTCCTGGAGCGCGGAGGCCGGCGGCGCGGTGGTGGTGGAGAACCCGAGGAGACCGCCGGCGACCTCCTCCGTGCCCGTGACGCCGACGTTCGTGTCCTCGCTGCGGATGCCCTCGAAGTGGAGCATCGAGAACTTGAAGTCGCCGTTGTCCTTCTGGGCGAGGCGGACGGCGTTGGGGAGCCACCAGTAGACGGGAGCCTTGCCCTCGCGCTGGAGCTCGTCGTTGTGCAGGTCGGGCAGATACAGGAGCGGGTATCCGCCGGAGGTGATGTGCTGGAACCCGGCCGCGAAGATCGGGCCGATGGCATCGGTCATGTGATGCGTTCCTCTCCGCCGTCGCCCGGCCGGGCGACGGCGATCGCTGGATGGGGGCTGAGGGGAGTCGGGGGAGCCGCGGAGGAGCGCGGCCGTGGTCAGGCCTGCGCGGGGACGACGGGCGACCGGCCGTTGGCCGGCTCGCCGTCCGGTTGCGCCGCCGCGGCGTTCGACCCCTTGCCGGGCCGGGCGGCGGGCGTGGCCGTCGGCGTGAGCGCGGCGAGCTGCAGCGCGTCCACGCGGCCCTCGTAGCGCTGCCAGCCCTCCAGGTACTTCACCGCGATCGCCGTGAGCGCCGCGATGCCGGCGACGATGCCCGCGGTGCTGGACACGTCGAGGTTGCCGACCACGGGCGCGGCGGCGCCGATGAAGCCGACGATGAGCGTGGCGAGGGCGACGATGCGGCCCGTGTAGGCGTTCGCGCTGCGCGGGACGGCAGCGTCGGTCGGGTTGGTCGGCATTCGGGTCACCTTCCGTGGTAGAGGGGACGGGCCACCCCGCACGCGGGGAAGCCGGGGTCGGAGACGGTGCGCAGGCGCGCGAGGTCGCCCGGGCGGGCGTCGGCCATCGAGTGCCACGACCGGCCGTGGGAGTACGCGACGTCGTCGCCCTCCATCGGAGGGGACGTCAGCGGGAACGTGCGGTGTGGCATCCGTGTCCTTGCCGTGAGCGGGACCGGCCGCCGGCGCTCGGGCCGGGCGGTCTACCGCACAAGACGGGATCCGCGGCGGGCGTGATACGTCGTTCTCGCCACGGAGACAGGGACGCGGCGCGCAGCACGAAGCGCGCGGCGGGTGACCGGCCGCGCGGGGTCTACCGGCTCAGGACGCCGTGGCGGCCGGCCGCCGCGGCGAGGGAAGGTGGGCTCTGGGCCCGTACCGCGGCGGCCGGCGCACGGCGGCGCCCGGACCGCAGAGGGGCGATGTCAGCGAGACCAGCCCACAGTGGGAGAGAGGAGCAGGGTCTGGGACACGCGGGATCGACGGGCGCTGCTGGGGGCGGCCGGTCTCGTGCACCGGCCGCCGTGGAGAAGCATCCCGCCCGGTCCGCCCCGCGGCCTCCGCCCTGAGGGTGGAATCCCTCACCCCTCGGCTACCGTGGTCGTCGCCTGCG
>Ga0068868_100002968_pt1 | contig 11777 bp, 9 predicted proteins | sample KBSMisM42_FD_64660 | JGI IMG/M metagenome (GOLD analysis project Ga0068868, IMG submission 64660) | Miscanthus rhizosphere microbial communities from Kellogg Biological Station, Michigan, USA - KBS Miscanthus M4-2 | ecosystem: Host-associated > Plants > Roots > Rhizosphere > Soil ...
CGACCTCGACGTTGAAGTCCCCGACCTCGACGTTGAAGTCCGCGACCTCGACGTTGAAGTCCCCGACCTCGACGTTGAAGTCCGCGACCTCGACGTTGAAGTCCCCGACCTCGACGTTGAGGTTCGTGTCCTCATGAACGACGTCCGTGTCCTCATGACTGAGGTCCGCGACCTCATGAATGAGGTCCGCGACCTCATGAATGAGGTTGAGTTGTCATTTAGTGAGGACAACCAATGTGCGTTCGGCTTGCTCAAAACCTCGGCAACAACTCCTCCAGCGCGTCCGCTAACTTGTCGTACTCGCCGATCTCGTTGTAGAGCTGCGCGGAAACGCGGAGGACGCGTTTCGGCTGGCGCGGCCAGGGATGGATCGGGACTTCGATGTTGTGGTCGTAGAAGAGCGCGTCCTGAAGCGGATCGCCGTAGAGCGTCGGCACGTACGGTTTGCCCTCGGGCAGCGGAACCGCGGCCATCGAGCCGAGCATGTCGTCGGGAGCCGGATGTGGGATGCCGAGGCGATCGCAGAGGAGATCGCGCGCGGCCAACGCGAGAAAGTGATTGCGACGCATCACCTCGGGCCATCCTTCGGCGAGACCTCCGATGAACTGCAGCGCGGTTGGAACGCTCAGAATTGCGGTTGGATCGAACGTGCCGGGCCAATCGAATTCGAGGTGGAAGCGGCTGCGATCGGTGCGCGTGGCGTTCGCGCCGTGGCTGATGACGACCGGACGGATGCCGATGCGCCGATTTTCGCGGACGTAGAGAAATGCGGCGCCTTTCGGCGCGCAGACCCATTTGTGCAGATTGCCGGTGTAGTAGGCCGCACCGAGGGCGTCGAGATGCAGCGGGAACATGCCGGGCGCGTGGGCGCCGTCGACGAGCGTGTCGATGCCGCGGGCGTTGAGCGCTTCGATGATTTTCGCGATCGGAAAAATCAATCCGGTCTGGCTGGTCACGTGATCGATGAGCAGCAGCCGCGTGCGATCGGTGACGGCGGCGAGCACGCGCTCGACGATGACGTCGGCACTTTCGATCGGAAATGGGACGTCGACGGCGACGACTTTTGCGCCCTCTAATCCGGCCACATATTCGAGCGCGTTGCGCGACGCGTTGTACTCATGCGTCGTGACGAGCAGCTCATCGTGGCGATCGAGATCGAGCGAGCGCAGCACGGCGTTGACGCCGGCGGTGGCATTCGGAACGAACGCGATCGACGCCGGATCGGCGCCGACAAACTGCGCCAACGCGGCGCGCGCGTCATCGAGCAGCGGCTCCAGCTCGCGGACCATGAAGCGCACCGGCTCGCGTTCCAGTTGCATGCGCAGCTCGTTCTGCTTCGCCAGCACCACCTTCGGCGCGGCGCCGAACGAGCCGTGATTGAGAAAGGTGATGGTCGGATCGAGGAGCCAGTGCTCTTTCATTCGGCGCGCGAGCTACGCGGTGCTCGTCGCGCCGAATCGTCTCATATCCACGTTCAGCATCAGCCCGATGGCCATCAGGAACATCATCGTCGACGAGCCGCCGTACGAAATCAGCGGCAGCGGGATGCCGGTCGTCGGCAGCACGCCGATCTGCATGGCCACGTTGATGAAGATGTGGAAGACGAAGAAGGCGATCAGGCAGATGGCCAGGAAGGCGCCGCCGCGGTCGCGCGCTTTCTTCGCGAACGTCAGCGCCTGATAGATCAGAAAGAGATAGAGGCCGAGCACGATCACGACGCCGATGAAGCCCCACTCCTCGCCGAGCGTGGCGAAGATGAAATCGGTGTGACGCGCGGGAAGGAAATCGAGTTTGGCCTGCGTCCCCTGCCGGAATCCTTTGCCGTGAATGCCGCCGGAACCGATGGCGATTTTCGCCTGCGTGACCTGGTAGCCCTTCCCGAGCGGATCGCGGTCGGGATTGAGGAACGTGATGATGCGGTCCTTCTGATACGGCTTCATGATGCTGAATCCGCCGAGGCCGAGCAGCGCCACGACGACGATCATCGCCGCCCAGATGCGCCAGCGAATCCCGCCGAAGAACATCGCCACGGCCACCAGCGGGAAGAACGTCGCCGCGGTGCCGAAGTCGGGCTGCATCAGGATCAGACCGACCGGGATGGCGATGATCAGCATCGCGCGGAAGAACGACTTGAAGTCCATGTACGCGCGCTCGTGGTTGTCGAAGTACTTCGCCAGCATGATCGCGGTGAAGATCTTCATGAACTCTGACGGCTGAAATTGAAACGATCCCATGTGGATCCACGACCGCACGTTCGCAGTCAGCCGGCCGAAGGCCATGAGGTACAACAGCAGCACGATGCCGAGGCCGTAGAGGATCGGGGCGATGTCGAAGAAGACGTGGTAGTCGACGAAGAGGCAGAACATCATCAGCACGAAGCCGATGGCCAGCCAGAGGAGCTGCTTCCGGAAAATGCCGAGGCCGGGATCGTCGAAGTACGTGGCGCTGTAGATGAGCAGGCAGCCGACGGCGGCGATCACGAGGGCCGTGCCGAGGAAGTTGAAATCGAGTTTTGAAAACGTGCGGAGGTTGTCCCGGGCCATCGAGGTTCCTCAGTGGCCCAGGTTCGGATTCGATCCGGCCGGCGCGGCGGGCGCTTTCTTCACCACGCCGGGGATTGGCGCCTGCCCTTCCTTGATCGCCTGGAGCGTGTCGGGATTGGAGAGGTCGAGATTGGCGTCGTTGACCTGCTGGCGGAAGCGCGATTCGTAGAGCAGCTTCGCCAGCGGCGCGGCGTCGACGCCGCCGTGGCCGCCGTGCTCGACGAAGACCACGACCACCATCTGCGGATTTTCTTTCGGCGCGAAGGACGCGAACCACGCGTGGTCCTTGTACTTGTACGGCAGCCCCTCGGTCTTCACCCAGCCGTGCTGCGCGATGACCTGCACCGTTCCGGTCTTGCCGGAGACGTTCAGTCCTTCGATGCGGGCGTTGCTGCCGGTGCCGCCTTCTTCGTTGACGACTTTCCAGAGCCCGAGCTTCACGGTCTCCAGCGCTTTCGGAGCGAGCGTGACTTTGTGCAGGACCTCGGAGGCGACCTGCAGCCGCTCCACTTTTCCATCCGGACTGACTTTCTCGATCATCTTCACGACGTGGGGGCGATACACCGTGCCGCCGTTGGCGATGGCAGCCATCATGTTCGCCACCTGCAGCGGCGTGACGATCAGCGGGCCCTGACCGATGGCGACGGAGATCGTTTCGGAGGGATACCACTTGCGGTGCTGCTTGACGGTGGCCCATTGCGTCGATGGAACGAGCCCGGGCTTTTCGCCGTCGAGGTCGATGCGGGAAATCTCGCCGAACGTGAGTCTGTGCGCGTACTCGGCGATGCGATCGACGCCCAGCCGCGCACCGACGTTGAAGAAGAAGACGTCGCACGAGACTTTCAGCGCGTTGGCGACGCTGACGTCGCCGTGTCCGTTCTTGTTGTAGCAGCGGAACCGGCGTCCGAAGAAGACGGCGCTGCCGCTGCAGTAGAACGACGTTCCGGTATCGATCGCGCCCTCGGACAATCCGGCCATGGCCATGACTGCCTTGAAGACCGATCCGGGCGAGTAGAGACCCTGAATGGCGCGATTCAATTCGACTTTGAACGGATTCGAGGCGATCGTGCGCCAGACATCCGGCGTGAACCGTTTCGAGTAGACGTTCGGATTGAAGGCCGGCGAGGAAACCATGGCCAGCACTTCGCCGTCGCGCGGATCGAGTGCGACGGCGGCGCCGACGAACTCGTTCTCGGCGAAGTACTGCTCGGCGCGGCGCTGCAGATCGAAGTCGATGGTGAGGTAGACGTTGTCGCCGGCCACCGGCTCTTTGCGCGCCGGGCGATATTCGGCCAGGCGGCGCCCATGGCTGTCGTACTCCCAATACTGCGCGCCGTCGCGGCCGCGCAGGTATTCGTCATACATCATCTCCACGCCGCGCTTGCCGAGGAGATCGCCCGATTTGAGGTCCTTATGGACGGCGAGATCTTTATCGTTCGCTTCGCCGATGAACCCCATGATGTGCGCGGCCATCGTGGCGTACGGATAGTTGCGGCGCTGCACCGGCTCGACGTTCAGCTCCGGAAACGCCACCGCCTGCGCCTGGATCGATGCCACCTGCGGCAGGTTCAGATCCTCGGCGATCGGAATCGGGCGCGCGTTCGGAATTGCTTTCCCTTTTTCGAAACGATTCTCGATTTCCTGCGGCGGCACGCCGAGGACGTTGGCGAGGAAGGCCACGACCTTCTCGCGATGCGTCGGATCACCCTTCACGATCGGACGCATGATCACGCGGTCGAGACTGAGCGAATACGCCGGCTGGTTGTCGGCCAGGATCTTCTGGCCGGTGCGGTCGACGATCAGTCCGCGCTTGGCGGGCGTGACGATCTCGCGCAGCGCATTCGCTTCGGAGAGGTTTCGGTATTTCTCGGCCTGCACGCCCTGCACGACCCAGAACGAGCCGGCCAGGAAAACGAAGACGACGACGATCGCCCAGAGCAGGGCGTTGATGCGGAAGGTGAGGAACTTCTGGTCATCTCGATAGACGCGCATGGATATTTAGCTCTTAGCTCTTAGCTCATAGCTCTTAGGGGAGGGAGCCGAAAGCATCTGCTGTCTTCGTCTGCAATGCATCGTTTAGGCCGTTGGTCTCGCGTCTCGTCGCCGTCGCTCCTAACAGCTAAGAGCTAACAGCTAACAGCTCTTTCACCATCCTGCCGGTCTCCGCGTGGCCTCGATCGGCTCTTCGCGCAGGAACAGCGTCAGGAGGAGATACACGATCATTCCGAAGAGGCAGGTGAAGATCGTTTTCACGATCATCCCCTGCTCGAACATTTCCACTTTCTGTTTCAGAAGAATGTTCACGAGGATGTAGATCACCAGCTCGTTGACGACCACCGCGCCGATCAGGCAGGCGCCGAACGGGAGCGTGCCGCGCAGGACGAGCCGCGAGTTGATGTAGGCGACCGCGTACGCGCAAACGGTGAGCGCGAACGCGTGCAGGCCGAACATCGCGCCGGAGTAGGCGTCCTGCACGAGGCCGGCAATCACGCCGGCGATGATCGCGCCGAAGACGTTGCCGCCCATCGAGTAATAGACGACCAGGATCACGTACGGATTGAAAAACGCCAGCGCGTTGGGAAAAAAGCTGTCCAGCAGCGAGTGCAGCGTAAGGGCGATCAGAAGACCGACGGCGAAGCGGAGCCACCTCACGGCGTGTACCTCACCACATCATTCGGGACTTTACGGGTGTGCAGGATGATCACCTCTTCGATCGCGCCGAAATCGACCGAGGGGCGGATGGTGATGGTCTTGAACAGGTCCTGCCCTTTCTCCGCCTTCGTAATCACGCCGACCGGAATGCCTTTGGGATAGATGCCGTCGATACCGGCGGTCATCACGACGTCGCCCGGCTGGACGTCGGCCAGCGACGGAATGTCGAACAGTTGCGCGCCCGTCGCGCCGTCGCCGCGCAGCACGCCCTGGCGGCGCGTGCGGTCGACGAGCACGCCGACCGAGGAGTTGCCGTCGGTGACGAGCTGCACTTTGGCCATGTCCTTGGTAGTCAGGACGACCCGGCCAATCAGGCCATTTGCGTTGACGACGGCGTCGTTGACCTCGATGCCATTGTTCGAGCCGCGATCGAGGATGATCGATTTGAAACGGCTGGACGTGTCGAGCATGACCGGCTCGGCCATCGTCGTGGCCATTGTGAATTGTTCGGAGTAACCCATCAAACTGCGCAGCCGTCGCAGATCGCCCTCGGACTGGCGCAGGCGAAGGTTTTCGGTGGTGAGCTGGTCGATCTGCCGGTGCAGCTGCAGGTTCTCGCCGACCGAACGGCGCATATCGAGATAGCCATGGTAGGCGTCGGAGACCGACTGGCCGACCCAGTTCACGGTCTTCGGCACGGGCGCGAAGAGGATCATCACGCTGCGCTCGAACATCGTGCGGGTTTCGCCGATGTAGCGCGTCCTCGTGCTCAGGCTCATGAGGATGAAAAGCAGTCCCAGAACGACGATGAACAGCAGCGTCGGACGCCGGGGGATTACGTCAGCAGGTGCGGCCATGATTCGCGTGCGTACTCAGCAGGTTTCCTGCCAGTGAAGCGGCTGTCGGCTGTCGGCTGTCGGGTGTCGGCTGTCGGCTGTCGGGAAAACCGGCGAACCGACTGAGCTTCGTTTTTCCCGACACCCGACAGCCGACACCCGACAGCCTATTCAATGGAGATTTTTCTCAGCAGATTAAAGTCCGTCAGCATCTGCCCCGTGCCGAGCGCGACGCACGCCAGCGGATCCTCGGCCAGCGTCACCGGCAGGCCGGTTTCTTCGCGCAGGCGTTTGTCGAGGTTCTTCAGCATCGATCCGCCGCCGGCGATGATGATGCCTTTGTCCATGATGTCGGCGGAGAGCTCGGGCGGTGTGCGCTCGAGCGCGACGCGGACGGCTTCGACGATGGTGGCAACCGTTTCCGAAAGTGCTTCGCGGATTTCCTCGTCGCTGACCACGAGCGTTTTTGGAACGCCTTCGACGAGATCGCGCCCTTTGATCTCCATCGTCATCTCTTCGTCGAGCGGGAAGGCGGAGCCGATCTCCATCTTGATCTGTTCGGCCGTGCGCTCGCCGATGAGCAGGTTGTACTTGCGTTTGATGTACTGAATGATCGCGTCGTCCATCTCGTTGCCGGCTACGCGCACCGAGCGCGAGTAGACGATGCCGGCCAGCGAGATCACCGCGACGTCCGTCGTGCCGCCGCCGATGTCGACGATCATGTTTCCGGTCGGGTCGGTAATCGGCAGTCCCGCTCCGATCGCCGCGGCCATGGCCTGCTCGATCAGATAAACCTCGGTCGCGCCGGCGCGCAACGCGGAGTCTTTGACGGCGCGTTTTTCGACCTGCGTGATCTCGGACGGGACGGAGATGACGATGCGCGGCTTCACCAGAAAGCGACGTCCGTGCGCCTTCTCGATGAAGTACTTGATCATCTTCTCCGTAACTTCGAAGTCGGCGATGACGCCGTCTTTCATCGGCCGGATGGCGACGATGTTGCCCGGTGTGCGCCCGAGCATTTCCTTCGCTTCCTTGCCGACGGCTTCGACGTTGTTGTTGATCTTGTTGACGGCAACGATCGACGGTTCGCGGACGACGATGCCTTTGTTCTTGGCGTAGACGAGGGTGTTCGCTGTCCCGAGATCGATCGCCAGATCGTTCGAGAACATCGACAGAAGTGATTTGACAGCCATGAAGTGATGGTTTCCTTCTAGTGTGAAAAGCTCCGAGGGGCCGAGAGGTGCGGTGCAAAAGGTCTGCCCTGAGAGGATGAGGGCTATTCTTCGACCAGCACCGTCGCGGATTGTATCGTCTGTTTGCCCGATGCGTTGATCGCTTTCACGACCACGGCGTTCGACCCGACTTTGGCGAAACTGACCAGCTTCTTGAAGTGGCCGTTGGCCTCGACGTCGGCTTCCTCGTCGTTGATCAGCACGGTCGCGCCCGGATCGGTGTTGCCTTCGATCATGTAAAACGGACCGCCGATCGGATACGGCCGTTTGAGGCGCAGGACCGGCGCGGGCGCTTCCTGCGCCGCGGCTCCGGCATCGTGCGCGCCGCCGCTGACGCGGAAGCGGCGGAAGGCGGAGAACGGACCGGGATCGCCGTCCGCGCCGATCGAGGCTACGCGCCAGTAGAACGCCCCCTCGGCCGTCACGCGCGCCGAAGCCGTCGTCTTCTGCCGACGCGAATTGATCTCCAGCGACGTGAACAGTCGCGAGCGCGACACCTGGAGGACGTACGACGTCGCCGTCGGCACCGCTTCCCACGAGAAGTCGACGCGCGAGTCGCCGCCGATGAGGAAGACCTGATTGTCCGCGGGCGTCACGATCGCGGGAGCCGTGAGCAGCTTCTTGACCGGCGAAACCGCTCCCTCCGGCGTGGCCGTGACTTTGTCGTTGACGGCCAGTTTGACCGGCGGCGTACCCGCGGCGCCGTTGATCGAAGCCGAGCCTTTCTCGGCGACGACGTCGGTCGCTTTGTTCGCATCGACGCCGACGTGCGTGGTTGATTCGGAATCGACCGTGACCTGGATCCCCGGAGTGCGGACGCTCGAGACGTCGTCGGTCGTCGCCACTTCCACCGTCCCGATCGTCATCTGCACGGAGTTGTTCTTGCGGCTCGTGGAAGGATTGAACTGCGAATAGACCTCGAGCAGCGCGTTCGGTCCGACGGTGTAGAGCGAGCCGTTGGAGAAGATCAATTCTGCCGATGCCCCGCTGCCGGTCTTGACCCAATCGCCGTTGAATAGCGGCGTGCGCGTCTCGGCCGGATTCCAATCGTTCGACGGCGATTTCTGATACTGCACGTCGCCTTCGACGGTGAGGAACTGCGCGTCATTTTCGACGCCCGCCTTGCCACTGAGCGCGGCACGGCTGAACGTCTGCGATTCGACGGCCGCGCCTTCCGCTTCGACATACTTGCCGCTGCCGAGCAACGTTCCCGCTTCGTCGAGCTTGTGCTGGGCGCGATCGAAATCGCCGCGATGCGTGGAAAAATCTTTCGATGCCGCCAGCGTATTCAACGCCTGCCTGGCTTCCGCAATCGCCGCCTCGGCGGCGCTGCGCGGATTGCGCTTCTGATTGCTGAAGTACCACCAGCCGGCCAGACCGAGAATGAGCAGCAGAATGATCAAACCGATCTGCTTCAGCCGTTCGACGGAAATGAGATACCAATCGACCGCCGGACCGTCCGGTTTCGTTTTCCTGGCCATCAGCTCGAATCGAGCTTTATAGCAGAGAAAGCAGGGAGGAGAGGCAGGGATGAGGGATGAGGGACGAGGGACGAGGGACGAGGGAGTTTTCGCGCTCTTGCCGCGGCAGCGGCGCGAAAGCCGCCGGATGGCGGCTCGTACGGTAGCCGGGGGTCGCGCGCGCAGCGCGAGACCACCGGATCAAATATGCGCGATGGGAGTTCGACCCCGGATGGGGTCGCGTATCAAATACCAGGCGGCGTGGATTCCCTCCGCGACCGCTGCCGCGGTCGGAAAATCGGGACGCGTTCGTCGATCCGGTGGTCTCGCGCTTCGCGCGCGACCACCGGCTACCATCCGAGACGCCATCCGGCGTCGTAACCGCGGCTTCGCCCGCGTGTCCCCGCATCGAGACCGGCTCCCTCCGCGCAGGGATGAGGGACGAAGGGTAAGGATCATCAATAGTGGCGATGGGTTATCGCTCTTGCCGCGTCAGCGGCGCGAAAGCCGCCGGATGGCGGCTCGTACGGTAGCCGGGGGTCGCGCGCGAAGCGCGAGACCCCCGGGAAACACGACGCGCTCCGATTTCCGACCGCGGCAGCGGTCGCGGAGGGAACTCACGCCGCCTGGTATTTGATACGCGACTCCTGCCGGAGTCGTAAACGCGCGCCGCTGCGAATCCGGTGGTCTCGCGCTTCGCGCGCGACCGCCGGCTACCGTACGAGACGCCATCCGGCGTCGTAACCGCGGCTTCGCCCGCGTGTCCCGCGTCGAGACCGGCTTCTCCGCATCACGATTGCTCATCCCCCCTCGTCCCTCGTCCCTGCCTCATCCCCCTCGTCCCTGCCTCATTTGCTACCTACCGCGGGAATAGCTACACTGCCCCGTTTTTTAGGGATTTTCGCGATCGCCTGGCTCCTGAGTCCCGCGCCGCGGTTGCCACCCAATCAAAGTCAAGACAGAGGTTCGTCCCAATGCTCAAGTTGATGCGCGATAGCTTTCAGCAGCTCAAATGGATCCTGGTCGCCATTGTTGCGATCTTCATCCTCTTCATCTTCGTCGACTGGGGCGGCGGCGGACCGAACAGCAACACCGGCGACCAGGCCGGCACATACGCGGCTCGCGTCAACGGCGAGACGATCTCCACGCATGAGTTCGAACGTTCTCTCTATTACATGGAGAAGAACTACGAGCAGATGTACAAACAGCCGCTGTCGCCCGAAATGATCGCGCAGATGGGGCTTCCGAAACAGGTGCTCGAATCGCTCATCGATCAGCATCTTCTTCTGCAGCAGGCCAAGCGGCTCCATCTCACGGCGTCGCCGCAGGAAATCCGCCAGAAGATCCTGGAGATCCCGACGCTGAATCCGGACGGCAAGTTCGTCGGCGAAGAGCTCTACACGCGCTACGTCACCGGCATGATGGGCTTCGCCTCGGCGGCCGAGTTCGAAGAGGAACTGGCCCGCGAGATCACCCTCGGCAAAATCGAGAGCGCGCTGCAGACCTCCGTCGTCGTCTCGCCGAAGGCGGCCGAAGCGGAGTACCGCCGCAACAACGAAAGCGCCAAGATCAAGTACGTCCTCTATCCCGCCTCGCGCGAGGCGGCCAGCGTCACGGTTACGCCGGCCGAGGTGCAGCAGTACTACACGCTGCACCAGGCGCAGTACACGCACGGCGAACAGCGCGCCGCGAAGTACCTCATCGCCGACTACGCCAAGCTGCGCGCGCAGATGAATCCGAGCGACGCCGAGCTGCGCAAGATTTACGAGCAGCGGCACGACGAGTTCAAGGCTCCCGCCGGCGCGCACATCCTGCACATCCTGATCAAAGTCGATCAGGGCGCCCCGCCCGCCGCGGACGCCGAAGCGAAGGCGAAAGCCGAGAGCATCGTCAAACAGCTCCGCGCCGGCGCCGACTTCGGCAAGCTCGCGCAGGCCAACTCCGGCGACCCGTCGTCGGCCGGCAAGGGCGGCGACATGGGTTGGGTCGACAAGGGCACGACCGTTGAGCCGTTCGACACCGCGGCCTTCTCGATGCCGCTGAACACGATCAGCGATCCGATCCACTCGGTCGAATTCGGCTACCACATCATCAAAGTGCTCGAACGCCGCGGCGAAGGCTACCGTCCGTTCGAGGAAGTCCGCGACCGCCTGCGCGCGCAGACGGCCGATCAGTTGGCCAAGGACCGCGCCCGCGACGAGATCACCCGCATCGAGGCACGCATCAAGGCCAGCAAGCCGAAGACCGCGGATGAGTTCACCGCGCTGGCCAGCGGCAACGTGGCGTCGAACGATTCGCAGTGGTTCAGTAAGAACGATTCGATTCCGGGCATGGGCAACAATCCGGCGTTCACGGCGTGGGCGTTTGCCGCGAAGGTGAACGACGTCGGCGACATCATCGGATCGCAGCGCGGCCCGATCATCCCGTTCCTCTATGCCATTCGCGCGGCCGGCGTTTCGCCGCTCGATGAAGTGCGCGCGAAGGTCGAGAACGATGCGCGCATGGAGAAGGCCCGTCAAGCCGCGCAGCAGACGCTGGCCAAGGCCATGCCCGCTGCGACCATCGATGCAGCCGGGGCGAAGGTCGGCATTCCGGCCGCGGAGACGACCGTCAACCGGCAGGGATTCATCAGCGGATTCACCGGCGACACGTCGTCGCTCGTCGATGCCGCCATTTCGGCGCCCGTCGGCCAGGTGATCGGCCCGATCATGACCGGCGACGGGCCGGTGCTGTTCCAGGTGACCGAGCAGAAGAAAGCCGACGCCGCCGCGATCGCGCAAAACCGCGCGCAGTACACCGACAACCTGCGCCAGCAGGAAGCGCGCTACCTGCGCATGTCGCTGCTGCAGCGGCTTCGCAAGGCGTCGACGATCGACATCAATCAGAAGCTGATCGCGCCGCCGACTCCGCAGCAGGCCGGGGTATGACGAGGTGACGGCGGATTCGCGCGAGAGCGAGACTCCGCAGCAAGCGCGCTGGGACGAACCGGCCATTCGCGTGCTGATGATGCCGCGCGACACGAACGCGCACGGCACCATCTTCGGCGGCGTGATC
>Ga0068868_100002992_pt1 | contig 11743 bp, 16 predicted proteins | sample KBSMisM42_FD_64660 | JGI IMG/M metagenome (GOLD analysis project Ga0068868, IMG submission 64660) | Miscanthus rhizosphere microbial communities from Kellogg Biological Station, Michigan, USA - KBS Miscanthus M4-2 | ecosystem: Host-associated > Plants > Roots > Rhizosphere > Soil ...
CCGCGCACCTTCGCGATCTCGTCCTCGATGCGGAACAGCTTCGTGATGAACGCGCTGAAGTGCGGCGCGCCCGCGAGCAGCGCGTCGCTCTGCTGCTCCGGCGTCATCCCGTCGCCCTTGCTCCTTCGATAGGCGTCGAAGGTCGCGAAGCCTTCGGGCGAGCGCTCGCGGAAGAAGCGATCGAACTCCGCCGCGAGCTCTTCCAGCTTCGCGGGTGAGAACAGGTCGCCCCAGGCAAAGCCCGGGATCCCAAGTTGGATCATTTCTTCTCGGATTCGGCCGGAGTGAACGCGGTCTGCGCGAGGTCACCCTCTTGGAAGCCGAAGTAGATCGCGGCCTGGTCGAACATGAACTTCTGGCCCTCGGCCGAAGCGAGATCGACGCGGTACGTGTTGATGTACTTCACCGAGTCCTTGAGCCACATGTCCCACGCCTCCTTCGAGACTTCCTCGAAGATGCGTTTACCGAGCTCGTTCTTGTAGGGCGGGCGCTCGAGGCCGGGGAGATCCTTGTCGAGCTTCTTGCAGTGAACGATGCGCGCCATGCGCGGTGTTTGTACTCATCAAATGGCTTATCGTCGAGGGATGTGTCCGCCTCATGCAGTCGTTCCGGTCGGCAGCCATTCCACGGATTCTTGGGGTCGTTGCTCGTCGTGCGGGGCGTGGATCTGGAGCACCGACGACACGGGGAAATTCCAGTACCAAAACGACTGGGAGCTCGACGGCACGATCGCGGAAGCCGCATTAACCCGCGGGGACGTGCGCGCTGCGGCGAGATTGCTCGTCCAGCACGACTTGCCGTACGGGCCGGTCTGGGAGACGCCGTCGGCGATGATCGAGATGCTGCGCGCGATCACGCCGAGTGCGAACGACCGCGCGCGGAGCGAAGCCCTGGACGCAGTGCCTCTCATGGCGCTCCGGCGGCGCGCGCCGCAAAACCGATGGGAGCTCGCCGCGAAGCTTCTCCGCGAGACGGCTGCTTCATCGCCCCCCGACGCGAGCGAGCTCGTCTTCGCGATGGACCTGCGGTTTCCCGGAAGAGATCTCGCCGAAGGCTACGAGGTCGGCGATGCGTTCGCCGTGCTCTCCGAAAACGAGCTGATTCGGATCGACCGAAAGACGGGTCCTGCGTCGGTCGCGCTCCCCGGTCGTGCCAATTTTCTCGCCCGCACGCGCGAAGCGCTCCTGTTCGAGTCAGGCCGCAGGATCTTTCGCTTCGGCGGCGAGCTCGAGTCGATCGCGATCGAACGAGACTACGTCGTACGACCCGCCGACGACGGATGGTGGCTCTGCGATCCCGGCGGTGACCTGCGCGGCGTCGAGCTGCGAAAACCGGATCTCCAGCCGTCCGTGCGCGTGACGATGCGCGGGTATCCGGTCGCACGCCGCATGGGAGATGGATGGATCTTCTCGCAGTGCGTCGACGATGACGGTCGCGATCAAGCGCTGACGCTGTTCGACGCCGAGCTTCGTTCGGTCGCGTGGAGCGAAGGCGTGTCGGGTGCGCGATCGATCGCGGTGATCGATGAACGTGCGATTTGGTGCGAGACGATCGACGCGCCGTTCGTGCTCGAGCGCTGGGAGCGGCGCGACAGCAAGCTCGTGCGGACGTTCGACCTCGCCGTGCAGTCGTGGTGCGTCGTGGACGGCGGCATCGTCGTGTCGCCGAGATCGACGGATGCGTCGATCACGGGTTACGACCATGTTGGAGAGCGGCGCTTCTCCATACGGCGAAATCGCGTCGGCGCGACGTACTTCTGCAAGACCAAGCGCGGCCTCCTCGTCTACGACGACACGAGCGCGTCGATCTTCGATCCGGCGAAGGGTGAGACGATCGTGCCCGCGTTCCGCGTCGATTCGCCGCTCGTGCTCGCCGCGTCCGATGGAACGATCTTCATGCGCACCGAGAACGTGCTCTTCACGATCGGCGACGGCGATCCCGTGCGCCTCTTCGTCGGCGAGTCGATGCGCCTCGAGACGACGTGTGGCGACGCTGCGCTCCTTCGCGACGATCGCGGCGCGTGCCTCCTCGTCGGATCGGACGGCCAGCCCCGCGCGCGGTTCGACGCGCCGAACGCCCATTTTTCCGTCGTCGGAACGAAACGCGGCCCGTACGTCGTCGAGCCCGGCCGCGTTCGCCTCGTGTAGTCTCGAAGAGACGATGCAGCAGCCTCCGCCGCCGATGATGCCGCCCCACCCGCCGATGGGGATGATGCCGCCGCCGCAGAAGAAGGGCATGAGCGGCTGCATGGTCGCGTTCATCGTCGTGTCGGTCGTCGGCTTCGTCACGGCGCTCGTCGTCGGCATCGCCGTGTACCTCGTCGTTACGAGCAGCGCGGGCCAGACCGCGATCAAGCTCGTCGGCGGAACGACGAAGCTCGCGACAAAGGGATTGAACGCGCCCGGCACCGCTGAGCTGCGCACGCTCGGCTGCGAGCAAGCCATCGTGCTCGACATGAAGGACGTCGGCGACATGATGAACGACATCCTCGACGCCGGGATACCCGCCGACTCGGGCGTGGCAGGGCTCATCGTGACGTGCACCCTGCCCTCGCGCGGCGGCGCGGCGATCTCGTGCGACGACGTCGCGAGGACGTACGTGAGCGCGAACGGCGGCACCGCGAGCGCCGAGTTCGTCGTCACGGTGAAGCGCCAGAACGACTCGCGCGAGCTCTGCGAATCGACGTACGACACTTCCGGCACGCTCGTGAGCACCGGCTCGACGCTGGGGCACGGAACGGGAACGACCGGCACCGGCGGGATTTGACGAGCTGTCATTCGCGCGCGGATGCATCAAGCTCGCGCGTGCTTCGTCTTCTGATCGCCACGCTCGCGCTGGCGGGATGCACCCAGTCGCGCGCTGCCCCGCCGAAAGAAAGGGACGCATCGGCCGCTCCGGCGATCCCGATCGAGCACGTCGTCGTCATCGTCAAAGAGAACCACACGTTCGACAACTACTTCGGCACGTTCCCCGGCGCGGAAGGCATCGCGCCCAAGAGCGAAGCCCCCGACGAGACGTCGCGCGATCTCTGCCACTCGCACGGGTGCGCGCTCGCCGAATGGAACGGCGGCAAGATGGACGGCTGGAAGAAGGTCGAAGGCGATCTCGCGTACGCGCAGTACCTCGAGCGCGACATCCCGAGCTACTGGAGGTACGCGCGCACCTTCGCGCTCGGCGATCACTTCTTCTCGAGCATGCTCGGCCCGAGCTTCCCTGGTCACATGTTCTTGCTCGCCGCGCAGGCCGGTTGGGCGACAGGCAATCCCGGCATCAAGCTCGGTTTTCCGTATTGGGGCTGCGATCAGTCGCCCGAAGCGCTCGTGCCGATCGAAGATCAACCGACGTGCGGCGACAAGAACGTCTTTCCCTGTTTCTCGATCCCGAGCTTGCCCGACGTCCTGCCGGTCTCGTGGAAGTTCTACGGATCGAATTTCTATTTGCTCTCGGAGGTCTGGTCGCTCTTCGACGCGATCAAGCCGATCCGCAATGGTCCGGGCTGGGACAACGTCGTCTACGAGAGCCAATTCGAGAAAGACATTCGCGAGCACACGCTGCCCGCCGTGAGCTTTCTCGTGAATCAAGATCTCGGCGACGAGCATCCGAGCATCGGCGGCGTTTGCATGGGCGAGAACTGGACCGTCCGCCACGTGAACATGCTCATGAAGAGCGATTACTGGAAGAGCACCGCGATCCTCTTCACGATGGACGACTACGGCGGCTGGTACGACCACGTGGCGCCGCCGAAACAATACGGCTGCGACGCGAAGAAGCCTTACGGGCTCGGCTTCCGCCTCCCTCTGATCGTGATCTCGCCGTACGCGCGGCCTGGGTTCGTCTTCAAGGAGACGGCCGAGCAGGCGAGCGTCGCGCGGTTCATCGAGCGCGTCTTCGGCGCGAAGAAGACGCTCCACGATCTCGATCCGGCTGCAAGGGATGCGGAGGCGAACGATCTCTTCGGCGCGTTCGATTTCTCGCAAAAGCCGCTCCCGCCGCTCGTTCTTCCAGAGGTAGACTGCCGCCGGTGATTTTCCGGCAGCTCTTCGACGCGGCCTCGAGCACGTACACGTACTTGCTCGCCGACGAGAAAACGCACGAGGGCGTTCTCGTCGACCCCGTCTTCGAGCAGCACGCGCGTGACACGGCGCTCGTGCGGGAGCTCGGCGTGAAGCTCGTGATGACGATCGACACGCACTGCCACGCCGACCACGTCACCGGCGCGTGGCTCATGAAGCACGATCTCGGCAGCCGCATCGCGCTCTCGCCCGCCTACGGCGCGTCGAACATCGACATCGGGATGCAGCACGGCGACGAGCTCCGCTTCGGTGATCACGTCATCGACGTCCGCGCCACGCCTGGTCACACGAGCGGATGCACGTCGCTCGTCGTGCGAGATCACGAGATGGTCTTCACGGGAGACGCGCTCCTCGTGCGAGGCGCGGGCCGCACGGACTTCCAGAGCGGCGACCCCGAGGTCCTCTACTACTCGATCACCGAGCAGCTCTTCTCGCTCGGCGACGAGACGATCGTCTACCCGGCGCACGACTACGAAGGTCGAACGTCCACCACGATCGGCGAAGAGAGACGCTTCAACCCGCGCATCGGCGGCAAGGCCCGCGTCGAAGACTTCGTCGGCTACATGCAGAACCTCGGCTTGCCGCACCCGAAGCAGCTCGCGATCGCCCTGCCCGCGAACATGCGCGCCGGCGAGCCCGAAGGCGCGCTCCCGAAGCCGCCGGATTGGGGCCCCGTCGTCACGACGTACGCGGGCATAAGTGAGATCGCCCCCGAGTGGGTCGCGCGCCATCGCGACAAGGTCACGCTCCTCGACGTGCGCTCCGCCCCGGAGTGGTCCGGCGAGCTCGGCCACATCGACGGTTCGATCCTCGTCCCTCTCGACGAGCTTCGCGCGCGCGCCGCCGAGGTCGCGAAGGACAAGCCCGTCGTCGTCACGTGTCAGACGGGCAAGCGCTCCGCGATGGCCACGGTCATCCTGCGCAAAGCCGGCTTCGATCGCGTCGCGAACCTCGCGGGCGGCATGGTGCGCTGGCGAGAGCTCGGCTTGCCCTGATGGCGCAGCCGATGACCGCGCGCGTCTGGATGGAGCGCGCCGCGCTCTTCATCCTCTTCGTCTTCGTCGCGATTCCAGGCCCGTCCTCGCCGACGATCGCGCTCGTCCTCGGCGTGCTCTACGGCATCTCGATCCGCCATCCGTATCCGAAGCAGGCCAAGCGCCTCTCGACGTGGCTCCTGCAGATCTCGATCGTCGCGATGGGCTTCGACATGAACCTCCAGCGGGTCATCGCCGCGGGCCGCTCGGGCTTCGTTTACACGCTCGGCGGCATCGCCTTCGCGATGATCGTCGGCAAGCTCCTCGGACGCGTGCTTTCCGTCTCGAAGATCATCTCCCACCTCATCTCCGTCGGCACGGCGATCTGCGGCGGAAGCGCGATCGCCGCGATGGGTCCGGTCGTCGGGGCGAGCGACGAAGAAATGTCCGTCTCGATCGGCACGATCTTCATCTTGAACGCGATCGGTCTCTTGATCTTCCCGCCGCTCGGTCACGCCTTCGGTTTGTCGCAAGAGCAATTCGGCGTGTGGGCCGCGCTCGCGATCCACGACACGAGCTCGGTCGTCGGCGCAGGCACGAAATACGGCGAGACCGCGCTCATGATCGCGACCACCGTGAAGCTCGCGCGCGCGCTGTGGATCGTCCCGCTCACGATCGGCACCGCCGTCCTGCAGCACAAAGGCGCTCCTCTCAAGAGCATCAAGTGGCCCTATTTCATCGGCCTCTTCTTGGTCGCGGCCATCATCCGCACGTACGCGCCTTCGCCGATCTGGCCCCACCTCGCGAAGGGCGGAAAAATCGGCCTCACGGTGACCTTGTTCCTGATCGGAACGGGCATGTCGCGCGAGAGCCTCGCGAAGGTCGGCGCGCGCCCGCTGATCCAGGGCGTGCTGCTCTGGATCATCGTCGCTGCGACGACCCTCGCGCTCGTGCACGTCGGCGTTATCGCCGTTTGATCACATCCCCTGGCTGTTGTCGTCGTCGGGGTCGTACGTGTAATCGCACGTGACCTTCCAGTAGCCATCTTCGCGGTGCATGGGCTCGCAGCTCGTGATCTCGCGGAAGCCGACGGTCTTCGGCTTCAAGATCAGGCGGCACGCGTCCTGGCACGTGAGGTTTTGCCACTCGTCCGTGTGATCGTGCGCGGGATCGAGGTCGGAGCCGTTCGGGCAGGTCGCGTCGATCGTGCAGGGTGACGTGTACGTCGGGACGTCGACGTCCTCGCGCGCGTACGTGAGGCACGCCGCAAACAGCACGGGCACCACGCCAAGAATCAGAAGCTTCTTCATTGGTAGCTCTCCCCGTCGAAGGTGCACGTCACGACGACGAAGCCGGCGTTTTCACCGTCGATCGCAGGATGGACCGGACCGCACGCGAGGAGCGGGTGCGGCTCGCTCTTGTTGAGCGCGCTGCAGACGTCCATGCACGGGAGCGCCGACCACGCATCGACATACGACCCGTTCGCGCCAGCCGCGCCGCAAGCGTCAACACCCGGCTCGTACACGTCACACGGAGATTCGTAGACCGGGACGACCTCCTCTTCGGTAATCGCGCTGGGCGCGCAGCCCGCGATCGCCAGAGAGGCGAGCGAAAAGACCAACAAGCGAATTGAAGTGACCATGCCGGTTAGAACGGAGCAGGGTCGATTTCCTTTCACCGGTGCAGAACTTTGCACACACGTGTGAACCGCTGGATTCAGAGCGTTTTCAGGAGCTCGGCGAGCTTGTCGTTCCCCTCGGCGATCGCCCCGGCGAAGCCGATGCGGTTCGCGAGCTCGCGGTCGGCCATCGTGGCGAATCGCGCGACGAGCTTCCACTTCGTCTTGTTCCCCAACGCTTCCAGCGTCACCGTCATCTGGCTCGCGGGATGCTTCGTCGTCTTTCCGAAGTCGACGTTTTGCCACACGAGCCGCTCGGGCTTCGTGACTTCGACGTAGACGACGTCCATCCGCATCTCTTCCCCGTTCGGCAGGCGCATCACGTGGAGCCACTTGCCTCCCGGGCGCACGTCCATCTCGCACGCGAGCGTCTCGAAGCCGCGACCGCCGAACCATTTCGAGACGTGATCGGTGAACGCGGCCCACACGAGCTCTCGCGGCGCGTCGAGCGTGCGCGTCATCACGATGATCGGTTCTTCTTTCGAGCTGGATTGGATGTCGATCACTTGCGCCTCTTCTTCTTTTTCTGGATGTCCTTCAAGTAGCCGTCCAAGGCGTCGATGCTTCGATCCCAGAAGCGGCGGTAATCGTCGACCCACGCCGCGACGTCGCGCAGCGGCGCAGCCTCGAGCGTGCATGGACGAAACTGCGCGTCCCTCCCGCGGGTGACGAGGCCGGCCCGCTCGAGCACCTTCAAGTGCTTCGAGACGGCGACGCGGCTCATCGCGTAAGGCGCGGCGAGATCGTTCACGTTCGCCGGCCCATCTGCGAGCCGCGCGAGGATGTCGCGCCGCGTGGGATCGGCGAGCGCGAAGAGCGTCGAGGAGAGCGCGTCCATGCTTGTAACCAATCGGTTACGTAACCTATAGGTTTCTAATGCGACCTCGTCAAGGCCCCTTCAGCGCGGCGCGCGGCGTGCCGTAACCAAGGGCATGAGCTTCCCCAGCGAGCCCATCACGGCGAATCGTCAGGCAGATCCCGAGCTCCTCGAAGAGACGCGGCCGCGCGCGCGACCGAGCATGAAGCCGACGATGCCGGCGCCCGATCCGTCGAAAGGCGTGATGCTCGAGATCGACGAGCGCCGCAATCAGGATCCGCGGGCGGAGTAGAGCCGGATCGCGATCTTCGCGCAGATGTAACCCATCTCGATCATCGCGAAGAGCCAGACCGCGCCGCCGAGGACGCGCACGCCCGTCGCGATGCCGTCGCAGTAGTCGATGACGCGCCACTGCGTGAGGAGCGTCGCCCAGTCGTGGTGGTAGCCGCCGCCGAAGCCGACGAGCGGGAGCTCCATGCGCGCGGCGTCGCCGATGTACGTCGCGAGCTCGAACATCGCGAACGAGAGCCACGCGAGTCCGACGCCGAAGCCGAACCAGTCGTTCTGTTTCTTGAGGAGATAGATCGCGGCGGTGAGCGGGATGGCGAGCTGCATGATGCTCCCGCCGGCGATCGTCATCGTGCGCCCGAGCGGGATGAAGACGATGTGGCCCATCTCGTGGAACGCGAGCGTGATGCCGCTGAACCAGGAGCCGTAGAGCGGATTCAGCATGTGCCGCAGGCCCGCGTAGGCGAGGTAGAGCGCGAGGAGCGCGCGCGGGATCCAGGACTCGCGCGATTCGATCCATAGATCGAGCTCGTATTTCAGATCGGCGACGAGAGCCCGCACGATCCGCGATAGTATCCAGCTTCGTGCGTGTTCGGATCTGCGCAGCGATGCTCCTTGCCGGCTGCTTTCCCGATCTCGGAGATCTCAGCGGCGGCGACGGAGGCGTGGACGCCGGCTCGGATGTCTTCGACGCGCTCGTCGAGACTTCCGCGCCGTCGGGCTGCGACGCGTCGTTCTGCGACGACTTCGACGACGGCGGCCTCGGCGCGCGCTGGGACCAGGTGATCGGCGACGCCGGCTGGCTGTCGCTCGACGCGCCGGCGCTGTCACCGCCACGATCGCTCGCCGCGGGGAGCGACGGCGGTGTGGGCTTCGAATTCCTGGAAAAGTTCCTGACGCCGACGCAGCGCCTCCACTGCACGTTCCAGCTCATGGTGGACACGATGCCGACCGACTACGTCGACATCTTCACGATCGATCACCCGGGCTCGACGTTCGTCTCGAGCGACACGATTTTCTACATCGGGCAGCCGGGCGCCGCGATGCGCGAGGACGTCTACGAGCTCGACGGAGGGTGCGCCTGCCCGTTCGTCGAGTCCACGTCGACGCCGTTCGCCACGGGCTTCTGGGCTCCCGTCGACATCCTCTACGACTTCCAGACCGTCACCTGGTCGATCAACGGAATCCAGCAGCAGAACGCCGTTCGCGCGACGACGCCGCGAACGCTCGCGATTTCGCTCGGCATCCGCGTCGACGGCGCGCAGTCCGTCTCGTACCACGTCGACGATCTCGTCTGCCAAGTGGAGTGACGTGGAGCTCGCCGCGATCTGGCTCGCAGCCGCGCTCGCGATCGCCGCGGTCGCGATCGTGTGGCGCGCTTCGAGCCGATGGGCGCGATTCGCGATCGTCGCCGCGATGATCGCGGCGGCGATTCCCTTCGCGCGCCCTCGTCCGCATGTGGCGATCGCCGGGCCTCGTGTCGCCGACGACGGCGGCTACGTCGGATCGGGAGCGTGCCGCGCGTGTCATCCGAGCGAGCACGCGTCATGGTCGCGCACCTACCACCGCACGATGACGCAGCGTGGAACAGGCGACGTCGCGATCACGACCGGCTCGCACCACATGCAAGGCAAGTGGACCGAGGACGAGCACGGCGTCCTCCACATGCTGCCGGAGGTCTATTCGTACGAAGAGAAGAGAACGATCCCACGCAGCGAGGCGTTCCTCGAGCCGCCGGATGCGCCGCAGCACGACGTGCGATGGAGCTCGAACTGCATCGCGTGCCACGCCACGTCGGGTCGACCGCATCTCGATCGCGAGAGCTCGAGACCCACGACGGCGGAGCTCGGGATCGCGTGCGAGGCGTGTCACGGGCCGGGCTCGGCGCACGTCGCTCGGGAGCACGATCCGATCACGAGGTGGCGCCGCGTCTCGAGCGACATCGTCAACCCGATGAAGCTCGCGCCGGAGCGAGCGAGCGCAGTCTGCGGGCAGTGCCACGCGTATGCCTTCCCGCGCGACGAAGAAGGATTCTTCGCGACGGGTTACGCGAACGCGTTTCATCCGGGCGACGCGCTCGAGCCTTCGCGCATCATTCTCACGCCGGCGGTGCTCGGTCACGAAGTGAAGCTCGACACCGACACGCGCAACCTCTTCTGGCCCGACGGCACCGTGCGCGTCGGCGGCCGCGAGTACAACGCGATGATCTTGTCCGCCTGTTACTTGCGCGGCGAAGGCGAACGAAAGATCACGTGCATGTCGTGCCACTCGATGCACGCGAGCGATCCAGACGACCAGCTCCGGCGCGACCGATCGGTGCAAGATGCATGCATTTCGTGCCACAAAATGGCTCCGAATCATTCGCATCACGAAAAGGTGGAGTGCGTCTCGTGTCACATGCCGAAGACGACTTACGCGCTCCGTTACGCGATTCGATCGCACCGCATCGACTCGCCGATGGCGTCGAGCCTCAAACCGAACGCGTGCAACCTGTGTCACCTGGACAAGAGCGTGTCGTGGGCGGCCCGCGAGATGACGCGCTGGTGGAACGTTCCCGTCGCGGACGTGAGCGACGACGTGCCTGCGAGCGCGGTCGGTTTGCTCATGGCGGACGCCGCAAACCGTGTGATCTGGGCCGATGCGTTCGGCGACGAGCAGGCGATCGCCGCCTCTGGCAAGAACTGGGAGCGCGAGCTCCTCGATGCCGCGGCGAAGGATCCATACGCGGTGATTCGTTTCATCGCGAAGCGGAGCGCGGCGCACTACCCTGCTTCGACGAAGCACATGGCGGACATCGACCCCCTCGTCGCTCATCGAGACAATCGGGAAGTGTATGTCGCCGAATAAGCACCTCCGCATCGGCTACTGGAGCCTCGCGCTGTTCGTGACGCTCGGCCTCGTCCTCGAGTCGCTCCACGCCTTCAAAGTCGGCGCTTACGTCGACGTCGAGAACGAGACGCGTCGGTTGATGTGGCGGCTCGCGCACGCCCACGGCACGCTCCTCGCGCTCCTTCACATCGCGTACGCGCTCACGATTCGCGCGGTGCCTGCGACGAACAAGAAGCTCGCGAGCGGCGCGCTGACCGCTGCGTCGATCCTCATTCCGGGGGGATTCTTCGCGGGCGGCATCTCCGTCCACGGTGGCGACCCGAGCCCCGCGGTCTTGCTCGTGCCCGCGGGCTTCGTGGCGCTGATCATTGCGCTCGTTTCGATCGCTTCCGCAACAAGAGAAGATAGTTGAAGCCGCGCAAGTAGAAGCCCTGCTCGTCGGCGGCCTTGCGGTAGTTGCCCATCTCGAGCGTCTTGTTGTGGCGAACCACCGAGACGATGTCGATCGGGATGAAATCCGTCTTGGTCATCTCGAAGATCTCGAAGCCGAGCGGATAGAACCCCTTCCCTTTATGGAAGACGTCACACACGTAGATCGCCATCACGCGATCGTCGCGAAGGACGCGCGAGCACTCGCCGATGACGAGGCGCATCGCGCGCTGGAAGCGGCCATCGGGCTTGAGCTTGCCGAGGCAGCGCGGATCGTTCGAGTAGTCGAGGTTGTCCGCGTAGGGTGGGTCGAAGAAAATCAGATCGACCGTCTTGTTCTTGAGCGGGATCGAGCGCGCGTCGGCGTTCTGGATGTCCGCGCGCGTGGGCGCGACGTCGTAGCCGATGCCTTTGCGATTCGTGTCCTTGCAGACGTCGAGCGTCGTGCCGCTGCCCGCGAACGGGTCGAGCACGGTCTCGCCTTCCTGCGAGAAGCGCGTGACGACATTCCAGATCACGTACGACGGCGTCGCGCCGCGAAAGCTCGCGCTCCCCTGCTCGCCTTCACCATAGTGCTGCGATGGGTAATCCCAGAGCGTGGTGACTTGCGGAGAGAGAGGCGGCTTTCGCGGCACGCCGTCACATTACACGACGA
>Ga0068868_100002994_pt1 | contig 11740 bp, 12 predicted proteins | sample KBSMisM42_FD_64660 | JGI IMG/M metagenome (GOLD analysis project Ga0068868, IMG submission 64660) | Miscanthus rhizosphere microbial communities from Kellogg Biological Station, Michigan, USA - KBS Miscanthus M4-2 | ecosystem: Host-associated > Plants > Roots > Rhizosphere > Soil ...
CCTGGATATTGGCGCGTTGGGCGATCGCACGCATGCGCGGCAATTCGCGATCGATCATGTCGGCCACGACCGCCGGGCCGCCATACGCCGGCTCCAGCCCGTTCGCGAGAAGCTGGGACTTGACCGCGGGATCGGCCATGACTTCGGCGAGCGCCTGCTCCAGGCGCTTCTTCGCTGCCGCCGGGATGCCGCGCGGCGCGACGATGGCCAGCCACGAATCGGCATCGAAGCCGGGATAACCGGATTCGGCAACGGTCGGCACCTCCGGCAGCAAGCTCGATCGCCGGGCACCCGTCACGGCCAGCGGCTTGATCTTGCCGGCCTTGATGTGCGGCAGCGTCGCCGCGATCGTGTCGACCGACATCGGGATCTGCCCGCCGATCAGGTCACTGATCGAAGGGGCGCTGCCTTTGTACGGCACGTGGACGATCTTCAGGCCGGTCGTGTGCAGGAATTCTTCGCCAGTGAAATGCGATGTCGTGCCCGCCCCGAATGACCCATAGGAAAATTTGCCCGGTGCCGCTTGCGCCGCGCTGATCAACTGGCCGAGGTTCTTGAACGGCGCGGAGACCCCGGCAACCAGGATCAGCGGCACCCGCGCGACCAGCGCGACCGGCTCGAAACTCTTCACGGCATCGTATGGCAGGTGCGAGTTGATCGCCGGGTTGACGGTGAACGTCGACCCTGAGCTGATCAGCAAGGTGTAGCCGTCGGGTGCCGCCTTGGCCACATAGCCCGCGCCGATCACCGTGCCCGCACCGCCCCGGTTTTCGATGATGACGGGTTGCCCGAGCCGCGCGCCGAGCTTCTGCCCGACGAGACGTCCGACGATGTCGGTGGCGCCGCCTGGCGGAAACGGAACGACGAGCTGGATCGGCCTCGTCGGATAGTCCTGCGCGTGAGCGAGTGCGCCCATCGTCGCGACGATTACACCGACGACGGCGGCCGCGCATCGCGCCGCCCGGATGAAATGAGTCTTCATGGGCCTGTTCCTTCGTCGGCGGTATCAGCCGTTGCGGAAGATGAAGCTGTAGGCGTTGAGCGCAGGTACGCCGCCCAGGTGCGCATACAACACCTTGGAGCCCGCAGGGAACTCGCCCAGGCGCACTCTTTCGATCATCCCGTGCATCGACTTGCCTTCGTACACCGGATCGGTCAGCACACCTTCCAGCCGCGCGCACAAGCGGATCGCTTCGAGCGTGCCCTCGTTGGGCAGGCCGTACTCGGGTCCGCCGAAGCGCTTGTCGAGCACCACGTCGTTGCGCGTGATGTCGCGATCGAGCTCCACCAGGCCCGCGGTGTTCTTCGCGATGCGAAGAATCTGCTCGAAAGTCTGTTCGGGCTTGGCGGACGCGTCGATGCCGATCACCTTGTCGGCGCGGCCGTCCGCCGCGAAGCCGACCACCATGCCGGCCTGCGTGCTGCCGGTGACCGAGCACACGACGATGTAGTCGAACTTGAAGCCCAGCTCGGCCTCCTGCTGGCGCACTTCCTCGGCGAAGGCCACGAAGCCCAGGCCGCCCTTGGGATGTTCGGAGCAGCCCGCGGGAATCGGGAACGGTTTGCCGCCCGCCTTGCGCACATCCTCCATCGCATCTTCCCAGCTCTTGCGGATGCCGATGTCGAAGCCCGCCGCGTCCAGGCGCACGTCGGCGCCCATGATGCGCGACATCTCGATGTTGCCCACGCGGTCGTAGACGGCGTCGGAGTAGTTCACCCAGTTCTCCTGCACCAGCACGCACTTCATGCCCAGGTGCGCCGCGACGGCCGCCACCTGGCGCGTCTGGTTCGACTGGATGCCGCCGATCGAGACCAGCGTGTCGTAGCCGCCCTCGATCGCTTCCGGGATCAGGTATTCGAGCTTGCGCGTCTTGTTGCCGCCGAATGCCAGGCCGCTGTTGCAATCCTCGCGCTTGGCATAGAGATCGACCTTGCCGCCCAGGTGCGCGCTGAGGCGCTTCAGCGGCTGAATCGGCGTGGGGCCGAACGTGAGCGGATGGCGTGGGAACTTCTTGAGATTCATGGGGAACGGCTCCGGTTTGAGAACGGGCACCCACGCATCGAGACTGGCGAACAGCGAAGGCAATGGGCGACCCGAAAGTTGCAGTGTTTGACGAATCCGTAGCTTAAGAAGGACGCCGAGAAATTTGGTTGCAATGATTGGCGAACCTGCGAAGATTCGGGCGAGCCGATCCGCTTTGCTCGTCGTTAAATTTCTCCGCAAACACGATTCACGAATCAATATTGCGCAGCAAGAGCGGCGCGCTGCGAACCGGATCGAAGCCAAGGAGCGCCGCCATGAAAGCCACCCGAAAAACACCCGCCCGCAACGCCGCACCCGAACCGCTCAAGGACGACCTGGACCGCATCGACCGGGCCATCCTGAAAGCGCTGCAGCGCGACGCGTCGCTATCGAACGTCGCGCTGGCGGGCAAGGTGAGCTTGAGCGCGCCGGCATGCCTGCGGCGCGTGGAGCGGCTGAAAGCCACCGGCGTGATCAAGAGCGTGGTGGCGCTGCTGAACCCGCGCGTGCTTGACGCAGGCACGCTCGTGATGATCGGCGTGGTGCTGGACAGGTCCACCCCCGAGTCGTTCACCGCCTTCGAAAAGGCGGCGCAGAAAGTCTCGGGCTGCCTCGAGTGCCATGTGGTCACCGGCGAGTTCGATTACTTCATGCTGGTGCGCACGAAGGACAACGACAGCTACAACCGCCTGCACGCCGAGCAGCTGCTGTACTTGCCGGGTGTGCGGCAGATCCGCACGTTCATGGTTCTCAAGCAGGTGCTGTCCACGACGCAACTGCCCGTGTGAACCGAATCAGTCGCCCGGTTCAGGACGGGTTGGGCATCGACAAGATCCACCGCGCAAGTTGCCTCGCCTCTTTGTTGGAGACGGGCGGACGCTCCGAGTCATCGGGCATCCGGGCCTTATCCCACATGGGCCCCAAATGTGCGGCACTGCCCAGCTGGATGACGTCCATCAACTTCGCCTGCGGATTCTTCATCCGCCTGTAAGTGGCACCTATCGTCTGGAACGAGGGGCCGATGACATGCCGGTCAACGGCGTGGCACTGCGTACATTGTTTTTCTTCTGCAAGCCGCGCGCTGGCCATCGCGCTGCCGCAGGAACCAAGAACCGCGAATACCGCGGCGGCGTACACGATGGTCTTCAACTGATCACTCCTTACAAGCCGTGAGTTGGAGTGATGAACTTACCGCCTTCGCGACTGGCTTGATTGAGATGGCTCAAGTCGCGAGCAAATTGCAATTTCACGGCGCCCGAGCCAGGCACTGGATTCGGTGATCCGAAAGTTTGAGCTTTATCCGAGACGACGAGCGAGTGCCTCGCTAATCAGCAGTTAACTGCGCTTGCTGCCGCTCAGGCTTTCTTTGGGAAATTGGCTCCCCGATCGTTGCGAATCGGAGAACTAGGTCGTTGAATGCTCGCTATGAAGCTGCGGCGGCTGCGGATGCTGTTCGAAGGATTTCATCTCGAGGCAATTGCCAATCCGTGGCCATCCGAGTTTCGTGCCACCAGACGACAAAGGTAACCAAGCAGTAGAGGGTCCGGAGCGCTTCAAAGCTCCCCAACGGAACACGCGATTTATGTGAGGCGGCATTCCGGTAGCGGATCAATTCGCCCAAATCTTCGTTCAGCATCGATGGAAACAAGGAAGCTCGTCTGCCACCTTTGGTAGCTTGATCAATTCGAAACCCGAAGTACCTTCGGTCTGCCTTGATCAAGGAGATCACGTCTCGAAGTGCAGCCTCGACCTTCTTTTCATAACCATTGTCGGGTGCACCTCTGTGCTGCTCCAACTCATTCACCGTGCGGTAAATGGCGTCCATATCACCAAGACCTGGCGGCATCGGTTGCGTGAATTCTCTCAGCTTGTTATTAATGAGCTCATAAATCTGGCCAAGCGTATGGCCCTTACCGCAAGGCATGCGGAAATAATATTCGAAGACCTGAGTTAGGAAATCCTCAGCGATTAATCCGAGCGAACTGATGCAATGCGTGAAGTCACTCGTGGTGAAATAGTCGAATGCCGTTTTGAGACCGCTCTTGATTCGACTGTCCTTGATGATGTCGTCGTATCCGATGTAGAGGAGTTTGAAGTAAGGACGAAAGAGCTCGTCTTCGGGGGAAAAGATGCGCTCCAGTTCGGGCTTACCGAGTTGCGCCGCAACGATGAAGGCCGCCATGTCTTCTAACGGCTTTTTCTGGGTGGCCACAAGCGACGGTTGCACGTCTGACCATGAGCCGTCGAGCAATAGCACCCCAGACTTCACGCGATATGCGCGGCCCTGGCTGATTGTGGGTAAGAAATCCGGGTGGTAGACGAACTGCCGGAATGCGTTCAAGACCGGTGCGAAGTCGCGCGAGATCACTTCGGGGCTATAGGGGATGTCCTTTCCCATCCCATGCTCAAGCACTGCGCGATTTAGATCGGCGGCGCGATCCTCAAAAAGGATGCCCGCGGTCACCGCCCGCATAACAGTGGACAGCTTCTTAAGTTCAGCTGCGCGGTCGTCCGACGAACGTCGCGATTCATCATGCAACTCTTGTGGACTAACGCCGAAGACGCCTGCAAGGTATGAGAAAAATGGACCGTCGAACTTCTTCTTTACCGTGAGCCGCCAGAATCCTGTACTCACTGGAGACCGAAGGTAGGCTTCGATTTCAGCGAGCTCGCCCGGCTTAATGGCGTTGCGTGCGTGCTTCTCTCGAAAGATCCTTTGCGCCTCGCGGCGCTCGACCATTTCTCTTCGTGCGGCGGCTACTTCTGCCGACCGAATTGCGTGCTCAACCTCGTTGCCCGTTTCCGGAACCATTGGCCTCCCTCCCGCCCCGCTTAGGTAACACGGGCTGCTATAGATACGAAGACCCGATAGTAGGAGGTTTGTTACAGCCCGTCATCCTCATTGTTGGGGAAGGTGGAGGCCTTCGCCATAGCGCCTCGCAAGCGGCTGATGGATAGATCGTATAAATGGGCACCGCAGGGGTGCCCACTTCTCCACATAGTTGGCTCCTCGACCTGGGCTCGAACCGGGACGTGTGGATTAACGGCCAGCCGGCGAACGGGGAATCAGACCCGCCCGATGCTTATGAGGTTTCAGGAAGTCCACAAATATTCGGCCCGTGTGGGCAGCAGCAGCCGCTAAAGCAAGAAGCATGGCGTACTGCGCAACGTAGACACCGATTGCCAATCCCAGCGTTAGAACGTCGCCGTTCGGCATCAGCAGCTGGTCAACTCGAAGGGGCATCCAATAGAACCAAGCGTAAAAGAGTCCATTCCGAGACGCGGGTTCACTGAAGTCGCCACCAAGACTCACGAAGGCAGGCGAGAAAGTGCCAAGAAACACAGAGACTGCGGCAAAAAGTGGGGCGAGGCGCATGTCAAGCTCCGATGAGATGCGGAACTTTAGTCCCGATCGTATTCAGAGCGTTTGGACAAAAGCTACGCCGATTCTGTGACGAATCACCTCGCACGATGGACCCGGCGACAGGGTGTTTAGCAGTCGACTTTTCGGTAGTTTTGCCAACAAAGCTCGCGAATGCGGCGCTTGTCTGCTTCAACTCGCCGACGTGCTTCCGTCGCCTCGCGCTGCTCCTGCATACGCGAGGCCATCTCTTGTCTTTGTGCCTCGGCCGCTGCATTTCGCTGCATCTGAATCGCGATGAATTCTTGACGCTGCTGCTCTGCGCTTGCGCGCGCTCCTGCAATGTGGCCTTCGATTCTGAACCGCCGGTCATCGGCTTCTTCTTTAGCTTTGGCCTGAGCGCGCTCGCTCTCGGCTCGCTCCGCGTCCGCGCGCCGCTGCGCTTCTTCTTTTGCGGCTTGTTCTTTTTGAGCTAGCTCCAATGCCGCCTGCGCCTTTCTCGCCTCAGCGTTCTTGTAGCTGATAAAAAAGCCCACCGCAAAAAGAATGAGCACTAATGCAAAGCCCGCACGAAGGAGCTTGCTTCCGCCGGATTCCTCTTCGGGGATTTGAGTCCGACCGACCGCTGGTGGCCGGGCTTGCGGCACGGCGAGCTTTCTATCGTGGGCCGCGCGCGATTCGGGATCCTTCAAAATTTTGTACGCAGTCTGAATCTCATTGAATCTGTCGACGGCACCATCGACCTTGCTAAGGCGCTCTGGTGGGAACAACAATTGAGCGCGTTTGTGGGCGATCTCGATGTCCTCGTCCGAGGCATTACCGGGCAATCCAAGAATCAAATATGCAGATTTCATTTGCCCTCTCCCTCAATACCGCGCCGCTGCGGCCTTCGCTGCAGCACGAGCTGCTGCCGCAGCAGCGAGCTTCGCGTTTCTTTCTTCAATTCGCGCGGCCTGCTCGTCGGCCAAGCGGGCACGACGCTCATCGGCATCAGCAGCACGATCCTGCGCGGCGCGAATGCGCGCTTCAGTTTCTGCATTTCGGGCGCTGTAGATAGCCGCCCTGCTAGCGATCTCTGATTCCGTTGGTATGCCGCGCATCCGCTTGTAGTTCATGCATTGGGTTTCGAGTTCTGAGCGAACCTGGACTGGAGTTCCCTTGTATTGCTTCAGGACGGCCAGCATGTCGCGCATCCAGCTCTTGTCGTAACGGCTGATCTGCTTCGCGTCGATTTCAGCCGTCAGTTTCTTGGTGCTCTCGCCATCCGCCATCCGCTTCCAAAGTGGATACGCGTCAGCAACGGCCTTTGCGCAATCCTTGTCTGTATCCGGGTTGACCTGGCTTATTGAGAAGCCGCCAGACGTGGACGAGAAGCGCTGCTGGACGTCTTCTGTGGGACAAGGCTTATCTTGATATGTGCCACCGCACTTGAACAGACGTTGTGCCTGCGTCTGCGGTGCATACGACCAAAAGACCGCCAGCGCGGCGATCGCAGCTACGGCCGCGATATTTTGTATTTTCATTCGACCCTCCCGAGATCATTTTATAACTCGAAAGTGCGCTTATCCTTACCGAAATCTTGTGCGAGAAATCACTGGGCAGACCGGCAAATTGACGCACTAGCGAGCTCCGGCGGACACTTCAGCATCGCCTTAGCCTGGGAAAGCCGGGCCAAGGGCGCGACAGCTTTGTCCGCAAGGAGCAGCCTCATGTGCCGCAATATCAAGACCCTTTTCAATTTCGAGCCGCCCGCCACGGAGCTCGAGATTCGCGATGCATCGTTGCAGTTCGTCCGCAAGCTCAGCGGCTTCAATGTCCCGTCCAAGGCCAATGAAGCGGCTTTCGAGCGCGCGGTCGAGGAAGTGGCGGCGTCGGCCCGCAAGATGATCCAGTCGCTGGTCACCCATGCCGAGCCGCGCACGCGCGAGGCGGAGGCGGCCAAGGCGCGCGAGCGGGCAGCCGCGCGGTTCGGCCCGCGCTAGCGGCCACTCTGAGGGCCCTATCCCGAGCCCGAACGCGGCGGTCCGTCCCCGAATACTGACGGTTTTCGACAATTCATCGCGGTAACCTGCATTCCGTCGCATTCGATTGGTAATGCGCGGCCCCGGCGCCTACAGTTCACGCATCGAAACGCAACCGCCTGCTGGAGGAACACCATGAACACCACCGTCGACATCACCTTGGGCCACACGCCCCGCCCGCTGCTCTCCACCCGCGTTCACTTGGCGGCCATCGTTGCCGTGGGCACGCTGGTGTCGCTGGCCTGGGTCGGCGCCGAGCGTTCCAGCCACGAAGCCGTGCAGACCGCGGTGCAGACGTATGCGCCGCTCGCCCGCATGACGACGGTCACGCTGCCCCCGGTCGAGATCGTGTGGCATCGCGAGCAATCGCTGCTGGCCAAGCCCGGCCCGGCACGCGCGGCGGTCTGACGCTGCGGCTTCGCGCGATTTTTCTTTCTCTTCAGGCACGCGGCTTCGGCTGCGTGCCTTTTGTTTTGGTGCGGTGGCGTGTGCGCTGCGTCGCGCTGGTCAGGGCGCGGTGCCGCTGTTGAGCCAGACGACGGTGGTAGTCAGCCCGCGGGCGTCGCCGCCCACCGCCAGCACCCGGTCCGCAAGAACCACGTGGTTGCTGACGCTGGTATCGCCCACGATCACCTGGTTGACCGGCCGGGCGCCGAGCGGCGTGCTGCCGCCGGTTCCGATCCAGCTCACCTTCGTGCCGATGGTCAACACCAGTTGCGAGCCATCGGGCGTGCTGTCGACAGGGGGCGTTACCTCGGGCAGGGCCGGCACACCGGCAAGGACTTCATCGGCGAAGGTGGTGCCCGCGCGGATGGGGTTCTGGCTGGCGTCCAGCAGCACACCCGCGGTCGTCCCCGTGGGCATGCCGGGCAGGGACGCTGTCCACAGCAGGCAACCCGAGGCTCCAGCGGCCCGCGGCAGCAGGAGCTGGCTGGCCGTCACCGTCACGTTCGACATCCCGCTGGCAAACGGCTGCACCACGACGCGGCTGTCGCCGAGCGCGACGCTGGCGTAAACGGCTTCGTAGCCATTGCCGAAACGTCCCCACGTCAACAGCACGCGGCCGCCGATGCCCGCGATCTTCTGCGCCGTCGATGCGACCGGGTCGACCAGCAATTCGGGCCCGAGCGGCGCGCCGTCCAATGTGTACGGGCGCAGGATCAGCTCTCTTTCCTGCGACGTCGCCGTGTTGTAGATGCGGGACCAAAGCAGCCACAGGGTCGTGCCGTCGACCGCGGCTTTCACCGGTTCGAACATGGCATTGGTGCGCGCGCCGGCCAGGTCGATGGTCGCGCCGCCGGCGTTGCCCACGAGCGCACCGTCGGCATCGAAGCGCGTCAATTCGACTGTCGCAGTCAATCCGGATTGCGCCTGGAGTTGCCGCAGGTACAGCAAGCCCTGCGCATGGGGCACCACGAGCCCATCCCATCCCATCGGCACGTTGGAGTGGGTGCGGGACGAAACAACCCGGCCGCGCGTATCCAGCCGCACCATCGTCGTGTCGGTGGACAACGGGCCCGCCACCACGACCAGCGCATGGTCGCCGAAACCAGCGGTGCCGCGGATCGATCCGTCCGGCACGACGGACGTTAGCGTGGCCATCGCGCCGATTCCCTCCGTGCCGGCGTCCCACGAGCTGAGTTGCTCGTCGATGACTTCCACGTCGTTACCCGATACCGTGGGCGTCGAACTGCGTTGCCGCACGATGCCGATGCCCCGTGCGTACCAGGTCTGAATCACCGATTCGATCACCGGCGATTGCTCTCCGGTGCTGCTCGCCGTGATGCGAGCGCGCTCGGTGATGTCCACGCGCACCGTGGTGAGCGCGGGCAAGCCCGGAAGGCTGAGCGTCTCGACGCCCATGACGCGCGCGTACATGGCGACGTCGAGCGCGTCCGGCACCTTGTCGCCGTCCACGTCGATGGCGGTGTCCGTGTAGTGGCGGTCCCAGATCGTGTACTGGTCGCCTTGCCGTACGGGCGAGCGCAACTCGACGAGCTGCACCGTCTCGGCATTTCCGTTGCCCGCGAAATCGATGCTCTGCGGCGATCCGACGATGCCGCCGCCGATCGAAAGATCCTGCGTGTCGGGACCCTCGTTGGCGCTATTGGTGGTGCTTTCGATGGCGGTGCTGCCGCTGGTCGCGGCCTGCGTCGTGCGGGTCAGGTAGTTGATGGGCGTGGCACCGGTGTACGCGGTGCGTGTGCCTCGGTATGCCCACACCGCGCTGTCGCGAATCGGCCGCAGCACGGCCGCGTCGGCGGTAATCGTCTGCGCGAACGAGGGGGCGACCGGGATCAGGCCGCTGCTGCCGCCCGAGGCGTCACAGGCATTGACGCGGCACGCGAAGTCGCTCATCGATCCAACCGGCTTGATCGCATTGGCGCTGACGGGCCCGTAGATGTAGACGGTGCCATTGAGCACGCCGACGTAGTTGCCGGTGGCGGGCCAGTAGCGGTAGGAGAACGTGCCGTAGCCGGCCACCGCGGCCAGGCCGTCCGAATGGGTGCCGTTGAAATATTGCGAGTAGGCGAATTGAGCCCAATCGAAAAGCGCGGTTTCGGTAAGGACCGAGGTCTGCGCGCGCACGGACGGGACGTAGGCCCGTACCGCGGTCTTCGGCGGTTCGCCTCCGCCACAACCCGCCACGACGAACATGGCAACCACGCACAGTGATTTGCATCCGCGCATCCGGCCTCCCCCTTGTCAGAGGCTGCGATCGTAGTGGAAGCCTCGATCGCAAGCAACGCGCTGTTGACGCGGTGCTACAAGTCGCGGTTCTTGCCGACGTTGGCGAACGGATCGCTCGCCCCGGCGCTCGCATCGGCATGCGCGCGCAGGCGCGTTTCCATCGTGCGCACCGTGTCGTGCCACAGTTCCCAGTCGCGGGCGTCGTTGCCTTCGCTCACTTCGACCAGTGGCACGGTGTCGCGAAACTGCGGCTCACGGCGAACCTGTGCGACAGGGCGCGCGCGTGTGCGCGTGGCGCCCGGTTTGTCGGTGGGCGTGTGAGTGTCGGAGCGCTTGAAGAGGCCGAACATGCTCTGGGTTTCGCCAAGGAGGAGCGAATCGTAGAGCCATGCGCGAGGCCAAGGCGTAGGACGAGGGCGACACCCACGGATGGGCTGCGCGCTCGGCGGTTGGGCGCCAGGCGCTGTCAGGCCTTCGCCGCTTCCAGCAAATCCCGCGTCTTGCGCGCCTCGCGCCGCGCCGCTTCGGCGTAACCCTCGCCGCTGGACGCGTAGATGATCGCGCGCGACGAACTCACGACGATCGGCGCCGTGGCGCGCCAGCCCGCCTTCACCGTGGCGACCGCGTCGCCGCCTTGCGCGCCGATGCCAGGGATGAGCAGCGGCACGTTCGGCGCCGCCTTGCGCACGGCATCGATCTCGGTCGGGTAGGTCGCGCCGACCACCAGGCCGAGTTGCCCGTTGGTGTTCCACGGCCCTTGCGCCAATTTCGCGATGTGTTCGTACAGGCGCGGCGCGCCTTCCACATCCGACAAATGCTGGTTCTGCAGGTCGTCGCCACCAGGGTTGGAAGTGCGGCACAGCAGGAAGGCGCCCTTGCCTTCGTACTTCAGGTACGGCTGCACGGAATCGAATCCCATGAAAGGCGAGAGCGTCACCGCATCGGCGCCGTAGCGCTCGAACGCTTCCTTCGCGTATTGCTCGGCGGTGCTGCCGATGTCGCCGCGCTTGGCGTCGAGGATGACGGGCACGTGCGGCGCGGCGCTGCGCATGTGTTGCATCAGCTGCTCGAGTTGCGCTTCGGCGCGGTGTGCGGCGAAGTAGGCGATCTGCGGCTTGAAGGCGATCACCAGGTCGGCGGTGGCATCGACGATGCGCGCGCAGAACTCGAAGATCTTGGTGGCGTCGCCCTTGAGCGCCGCCGGAAAGCGGCTGGGTTCCGGGTCCAGGCCCACGCACAGCATGGAACCATTGCGGCGCTGCGCGCCTTGCAGCATGTCGATGAAGGTCATGAGCCTCGATTGTAAGGAGAAGCGGCCCCCGGGCAGACAGCGGTGGAATTGTTATTTTGGTACAATGTGACCTTGGTAACTTCCACGCCGCCGTGCCCACCATGCCTGCCTCCGATCCCGACGGCCTCGCCGTCGAACGTATCCAGACCGGTGTCCGCCTCGAAAAGCGCCTGGTCAAGGTCCTGAAAGCGCTCGCCGAGCACAAGGACATGACGCTGGGCGACCTGCTCGAAGGCATCTGCCTTCACGCCCTGGAAGGCAAGCAGCCGTTCTCGAAGCAGACGCTCGCGCTGGCCGCGCAGCTGAAGGACATCTACGGCCTTCAGCTCGACGCCTCGGCCAGCCACCAGATG
>Ga0068868_100002999_pt1 | contig 11733 bp, 12 predicted proteins | sample KBSMisM42_FD_64660 | JGI IMG/M metagenome (GOLD analysis project Ga0068868, IMG submission 64660) | Miscanthus rhizosphere microbial communities from Kellogg Biological Station, Michigan, USA - KBS Miscanthus M4-2 | ecosystem: Host-associated > Plants > Roots > Rhizosphere > Soil ...
GTAAGAGCATTGTCTTCCCAGAAATGCCCCCACGATTCTCTCGACAAGCTAAACACGGCGAGCGCCGCGGCTGCCAGCAGAACGCCCGTCAGGTAGATCGCGACGGCCATGATGAACTTTGGCAGGATGACCGACACTGTGATCAACGCATTTAGGTCCTTTGCGGTGACAATCGCGGTGAGGCAAGGCAGAATTGCGACCGCCGCGCCTCCATTCGCCGCAAACACAAACTGGACGCCTGACCGCAGGAGTTCAGCAGATTGCGAGTAATCCGCCTTGGCTCGGTCATGATAGACCTCCGTTGTTGCATCGATTGGCGGTTGTGCCATGAAGACTTTCCCCTCGAGTAACGGCCGTTGGATGCACGCGCGTTCTGTCCAAATATTCGACCGCACTGGTCATGTGCCCGTGCGGTGATAGAAATTCAATGTGCCGCCGAGTCGCGCATGGCGAATGATTGCGCCGTCCTTCGCCTCCATTGCTTCGGGAACGATCAACCGGTTCGCCACACCCTGATGGTTGCGTTCCAAGTGGTAATGCTCCATATACTCGGCCACCGCACGGCGTAACGATTCCTGCCCTACGAATATCATACGATTCAGGCATTCGTCTTTGATCGAGCGTACGAAGCGCTCCGCGTACGCGTTCAAATTCGGCGACATCGGCGGCAGGCGGATCACTTCGGTCCCGCTGTCCTGCACCAGCCGCCGAAATTGCTGCGAGTATTTTGTATCGCGATCGATGATGAGGTAGCGCTTGCCGTGCAACGCTCCCGACGGAGCATCGGTCGCGTTGCGGCCCATCTGCAGCATCCAACGTTCGTCTGGTCGCGTTGTGATACCAGCGATGGTTACAACCCGATCGGCAAGACTGATCACGAACAGCAGATAGTAGGTGAGCAGGCCTCTGCCCGTCCATACTTCCACCGTGAAGAAGTCACTGGCCGCCAGTACTTTCCAGTGTGCCTTGAGAAACGTGGACCATGACGTCCGTCTACTGCGCTCAGGTGATGGTTCGATACCGTTGCGCTTCAAGACGTTGGCAATCGTCCCGCGGCCGACCTTGTGGTCAAGATTGGCCAATGCTCCTTGAATACGCGTGTATCCCCAGCCTCGATTCTCCTGCGCCATGCGTACGATCAACTCCGAGATGTGACGCATGATGCCCGGACGCCCTATCCCTCGTCGCTCGGCACAGTTCCACTTCTGCGCAATCAATCGCCGATGCCATCGCAGCAGTGTGTCTGGCGAGACGATGGTGTCGAGCTCGAGCAAAGCTCTTCTTCCTACGGCCTTGGCCTTGCGCGCCAAAAGAGCCCGCTCAGCGTCGGTAAAGCGGATGCGACGGCCACGGAGCCGTTCTTTGAGCAGTCGGTTCTCTGCCTGAAGGAATTCGATGACGATGAGCTGCTGGCGATGAACCCAGCCAGCAGCAATCATCAGCAGAAATGAGAGCAGCGGCGGCACCGAACCCATGCCGTCATTCTACCGCCACCTGTCGTTCGTATTTTTGGACAGTACGGGCACCACACGCGCGGGACGTGTTGGCCGTATTCGATGCACCTAAACCACCGCCGCAGCGGGTGTCGTTGAGCGCGGCGCGATTGAGCCGGGCACGCGAAGTACTCTTTTTGGTTGAAGGCGAAGCCAAGCACGATGCTGTGAGGCGTTGGAGGACGCGCGCCGACATCCCCGCTTCCTCCATTCACAGTCCCGCTGGCATCGATGTACTCGTCGAATCGCAGCTGTTGAAGGCGGATGCAGCCTGAGCACGCCTTTTGTTCATCACCCGCTTCATGGTTGCATGTGACAATGTTAGAACCGACTCGTTAACCTATACTGCCCGCGGCTAGAAAACTCTCTCGGCAGTCGCAGTCGATGTATGCACACGTAATATCCACCGGGACTCTAACGCATCGTCGTTACCGGCTGGCACCGTGCACTGACGAAGGACTTAGTACAGACGGCCAATGCAGCGGTTGGCTCACACGCCCCCAATGTCAGCCCCTGCACGTCCCGTAACGCGACGCTGGTACTCAGCCGGCGTAAGGCTCGTCGCCTTTCGGAATGGCGGCTGAAGTGACTCTGATCGGCGAAACCGAGTTGTGCCGATACGCGCTTGACCGACCGCGTCCTCGCGAGCAGTTCGCGCCCGCGAGCAATTCTTTGGCGGATTTGATCGGCACGAAGCCCGAGCAGATTCATCAAAGGTAAGAACGTTCAATGGAGCGCAACGGCGCCACGCCGCATCGAACACTGGGCGAAGCTCGAAGAGATCCTTATCGGAGCCACTTGCTCGGCAAGTGCGCAGAGGGCCTTCCTGCTTGAGGAAACACTATGTCCTGGAGCTCCTCCTTCCCGCGCTCGAACGAATTCGATGGCGTAATTGCAGTCTTCGGCGTGTAGCCGCGGCGGCAGAACAAGGCCAAACAATATCGCAACGCAAACCACGTTTTCTAAATTTCTGCATGTCCCGTTTCCTTCGCGAGGTCCGATGCTCGTCGGCTTTCACGAAAGCAAGCAGCCGATGCGACACTCATCGGTCGGCGGTGCAGATGCTGAGCGGTTTTCATGGCACCTCTTTTGCGATGACAGTCACGTGATTAGGATGGCCAAAAGTTAAAACCGAGTAATTCTGCATATTGATATAGTCGCCCTTCGATATTTTTCCGTCTCCATCCACATCCACTAGTACTGCGATGGAGTAGCTGGCACGTTGGTCGGGCAGTCCGCCGTAGATCTCAAATGGGATCGGCTGCCCCGCATTTGCCTTTTGCGCTATGTCAGTCAGCACCTGCTCGGCAACTCGGCGCGCCGGAACGTCCGCCATGCTGGTGTCCAGAAGTTGCACGTAAATCTTGGCTGTCGATGAAAGCCGAGGCTTCTGTGCAAACAGGATGTGTCCGCTTACGAGAGGGTTCACAAGCCATCACTTCCGTTTGAGGACGACAATCTGTGTCGCATTGACCGTCCGTTCCAGTGTGCGTCAATTGGTCAGCTAAATTTGATGAGCTTTCCGATCGTCATCGGGCAGTGCGTCTTCGTGTTGGTAATGCGAACGAGAGACGTTTGCGCGACCGAACCCACTCCACTTATATTATTCGGTCGCGCAAGGTAGGCTGCGGAGGTGTGGTACTAAACGAGTGATCAAATCACACTGAACAGCATGGAGTTCAGTCGGTGCGCGTTGTCAGTCCCGGTCCAACCCCAAACCAGCCGGTTTCCGAGATTACTAATGACCGGCCCATCAATGCACGTCTCTTTTGAAATCTGCTTGCTTGCCCATGCTGACCCATTAGGGCTCGCGAGCACGTTGAGAAAGCGGTTGCCGACGCCTTGCCATGTCAAAAAGGCACGCCCTCCGCTTGTGTGCAGCCCAGGCTTCGACACAGTTGTTTCACCTAGAGTAACTTTGTTGACGAAGTTTACGCCGTTAGCGCTTTGCATAACGTTCAACTGGTTATTACCAACACCGCGCCAGCTAAGCAGTAAACTGTTCCCCAGTGCCGCAACAGCCGGGCCGGAGGTGGTTGTATCCCCCAATGTCACCTTATTTCCCCAATGCACCGCATCGGAGCTGCGCATTACATTTAACTGATTATTGCCAACGCCACGCCAGGCGATGAAAAGCTGGCTGCCCACAACGGCAAGCGCGGGCGAAGACAGGGATGTATCGCCAAGAGTCACCTTGTTACTCCAACTCAGTCCATTGGTCGACTGCATCACATTAAGTTGGTTGTTACCCACGCCTATCCACGCCACGACAAACCTGTTTTGAAACACCGCCAGAGCCGGAGCCACGCCCGACACTTCATTGAGCGTCACCTTGTTAACGTAGTTAAGTCCGTCGTTTGATCCCATGAAGTTGAGGCGAAGATTGCCGACCCCCGTCCAACCGAGAAGGACCTGGTTACTTTTGGTTGTTAGGGCGGGACCGTTAGTGCTCGTATCTCCGAGGATGGCTTTTCGTGGATAAATTGAATTGATAGCAGCGACGTCGCCGGCACTCAACCCCGTGCGCTGCCCGATAGGTACGTTGGCATTGGGCTTTGGCGTGATCGTGTCTACATTGGGATTAATGGCGAAGGCATTGCGCGGATAGTGCATGATGGAACCATAGTCGTATGGCCCAATGTCATCGCCGTCCGTTATTTGCTGATCAAAGTTGTGCTGCAAGCCCGCCTGTACGTTGGCAAAGTTGATAGTGACGAAGTTATCTCGGTCCTCTCTGCTTTGCTCATGCCAAAGCGCTATCGCATGGCCGATTTCATGGATCGCGTTGCCGGTCGTGCATGCCGCTCCCAATGTAACGAACTGCTCTCCGCCTCGCATTCCCACTTGAGAGCTACAGCCTCCCCCAGGCACAAAACTGACGAAATTCGGCTCTGTAGTACGTTGTTTAAATCTGATGTTAGTGTTTGCGGCCCAGTGCTGAATTGCATCCGTGACTCGTTGCTGATTCGGCAGGCTAGGATCAATGCGGAAGATAACTATGCCGTCCGGCCAGCGAAATTGGTTGCCGCTGATTACGACCGCCGACAGTGCGCCCGGCGTCGGATTTTCAACTTGCTTCCTGATAGACTCCATCTCCGCGACGGAACCTAGGACGATATCACCTTCAAACATCGCTTGGTCTTCGATTGCGGCGTACTTCACTTTTTTAATTCCGAACGTTGTCCCGGTGATATAGCTGCTCTTCACCTTGCTTGAAGCCAAGTACTCGCCGACGCCACTGGACGGGCCGTTTCCAGTACTGGAATCCTTTAGGGAAGAAGCTTTCTTAGACGGCTTTTTAGGAGCGGGTTTTTTAGTTGCCATTTAATTCTCCTTGTTTTTGAATCGCCGGCAACCGCGCGGCGTAACGAAGAGGTTACGCCGATATATCAAAAGCGAAACTAGGTCTTAGGTCGTAGGTCGACGGCAACTGGGGGAAAAACGACCCGGCCCTTGTTCCGCGAACACATCCCACGCGGTCTTGAGCCGAGTTCAGCGTCGTGCGCGGATTTGATCTGAAGCGTGCGAGGCTTTAACACACCTGCTCGTTTACGCAGAATGTGCCAGCGCCCTTCCTGCGAAAGCAAATGGGTGCCAGCGCAACAACGAGCTCGACTAACATCGATCTCGTCCTCGAATGGCAGGTCCTCTCGCACGCGCCTATGCGGCAGCAAGTCGCCGTTCGGTGAATGGCCTTCAGGTCCTCGATGAATCTTGCCGTGAAAAGCTTTCATCGATACGATGCGCACACCAATCCGTGCAGGATGCGCCCATGACGATGAACGATGACGAACGGAAATTTCTTTCCGACCAGATTGCGGAAAAATTCGCGTGGTTTAACAGGGGCTCTAGGAATTGGAGCTTCGTGTTCAACTGGAGCCTAGCGGCTTCCGCGTTGTTATCGGCGGCTGCTGCCATCGTGCTCAAGATAACTTTGCTTCAGGAGTACATAGGGGCCGATGGCGCGAAGGACATCGCCGCCTGTGCCGCGGCGGCAGCAACGCTCATTACCGCCCTTGCGGCGGGCGGCGGCTTTGGACGCAAATGGCAGGCCAATCGTGTTTCGCGAGGGCGCATCGAACGACTGCGTATCTGCTTGTCAGACCCAGAGGCAGATGCGAAAAAGATCCGAAGTGAGCTCGCGGACATCATTCAAAAGCACGACGAGGCCATCATCGGTTCGCCCGTCAAGTAGCTCGGTCGAAATAGCCTGCAACTTCACTGGCGGACCGAGATAGTCAATAGAAGCGCGACGGCGTTGAGTCGCGAACGTTGGCCCCGTGAAACGTCTGCTTACCGGTGGTCGAGCTGAACGCAGCCTATGTCTGCGATGCGGGCGCGAGGCAGTCGTGAAGAACGTCAATTTGCCTGGACGTTGCTCTGTCATGTCGCGGACGAGCGCGCACAAGCACACGGCTCATCCTCGGCAACACTTGGTTTGGTTGTGCCAGAGAGCGCGCGACCCGTTGCCCATGACTGCCGGCGGCTGCGACTGCAAACGTATAGCGGTATAGCGAGTGTATGTGTGTTCCTTCGCCCATAAAACGGCATCGACGAATCGCCGCTCATTCAACGATGGACTGCGTTTGACCAGACAATTATGCGATACGCTGAACTTGGATCGAACGCGCGAGCGCGAACGATTGCATGGGAGATTCTTTGGCCGGCAACATGAGCTACGTATGCAGTACCTCGAAGCCGACAAAGAACGGCGGCTGCTCAGATGCTTGACCCCGCGTCTGATCTTGATGGTGTCCGGTACTTTTTCCGCACCGAAGTCGGTTTTGGTCGCGCGCCTCGCTTATGGTCGCCTGCGAATGGCAATAAAGTATGGACACAGTCGCGTACATATTCCGGCGCTTTTTGCACGCATAGCCGCGACACTCTACTATGAGAGAAGCCGGCGCTCTGGTCGGAAACCGTTTGGGAATGACCGTCCACGGTTACGGCGCCAGACTGAACCTGTTCAAATCAAGGACGACGAGTGTCTTCATCCATCAAGTCCACAAATTTCAATATGGCAATTCAACGCGCTCTCGGCGCCGAACCGATCGCCGGGAGACCTTTCCCGTACAACCGAGATTATCGACGAGCATTGCGCAAACACCTGAAGGTGGATGTCGCGCGTGTGGTGCTTTTTTTCTCGCAAGTGAACTTTCCTCTTACGTAAACGGATCAAATATCGTCGTCGACTGCGGCCGCACGGTGATTACTCAAGGATGTTACGAAGACTAGTTGTTGCAACGCTACTCACCTGGGCCCAGCACGCGATCGCGGCATGTGCGCGCGCGAGTTAATCCTGTTGCCCGCAACAAACTTGCTAGGTGTTAGTTCAATCCCGTTCTCTTCGCGACAAAGACATGAGAGTTAGAAACGGGGACGATTCACCTATACTTACAGCATGATCTACGGGGCATTTATCTCCTATAGCCATGCTGCTGACGGCAGATTGGCTCCTGCGATTCAAAGTGCTCTCCAACGTTTCGCCAAACCATGGTACCGCCTAAGAGCGGTGCGTATTTTTCGCGATCAGACAAGCCTGGCTGCTACGCCTGCTCTGTGGCCATCTATTGAGAAAGCGCTGGCCGAATCCGATTATTTTCTTCTAATGGCTTCGCCCGAGGCAGCGCGATCGAAGTGGGTGGCGCGCGAGATCGAATGGTGGCTTAAGAACCGAAGCGTTGACAGGATTTTTGTCTTAATAACGGACGGTGATCTCGCGTGGGATACGGCGAGGAGCGACTTTGATTGGCAGCAAACGACGGCGTTGCCGATAGCCCTCCGCGGCCAATTTCGAGACGAACCGCCACGTAGACTTGCGCTGGGCAAGGACACAGGATCATCTTGCGCTCCGCAGTGCGCGCTTTAGAGCTGCGATATTGGACATCGCCGCCCCATTACACGGCAGGGCCAAGGAGGACCTCGACGGCGACGATGTTAGACAGTTTCGCCGAACGCGCAGAATGGCGTCGGCAGCCACCGCCGCAATTTTAAGCGCAGCCATATTGGCTGGCTGGCAGGCTTACGTGGCGACTCAACAAAGACGTGATGCGGTCGCTGCGCAGGAAAGAGAGAAGGAGCAGCGGATAGAGGCTGAACGCTTAGCCAAGATCTCGCAGTCTCGTGAGCTTGCGGCGCTGGCCATGAGTCGATTGGAGATTGACCCCGAATTGAGTGTGCTCTTGGCGATCGAATCAAACCGCATCACCCGAACCGCAGAGAGTGAAGCTGCGATAAGGCGGACTCTCGCTCGTTCCCATGTGCGAGCCATCCTCGGCAAACCGGATGGAACTGTAGCAAGCGCCACCATCAGCCCCGATGGTAATTCTGCGATTACCCTCGTCAAAGGAGACCACACTGTACGGGTATGGGCAGTTGCCGACGGCAAGCTTCTGGCCGAGCTGCATGAAGCAACTGGGCCGATTAACAGCGCAGCGTTCAGCCCGGATAGCCAATTGATAGTCACCGGTGGCGAGGACTCTACTGCAAGGATCTGGAACACCGTTTCTTGGGTACAAATTGTGCAATTGCAAGGGCACAGAGGTTCGATAGTTGCCGTAGCGTTTAGTCCGGATGGGAAACTTGTCGTGACCGCCGGTAATGATCATACCGCTCGACTGTGGGACACGAGTTCGGGCAAAGCCCGAGCAATCTTTGAACACCCAGTGGACATTTATGCTGCAGTCTTCAGCCCAAATGGCAATTGGTTGGCAACCGGTGGTGCCGACGATATGGTGCGGTTATGGAATCTGCAAACTCACGCAAACGCCGGGCATGTGAAAGGCATCGAACACTCTATAGACCAAGACTGGTTTAGCCCCGATGGCAAATCGTTGGTAACTTTGGCCCACTGGGATCCAGCAATGGTGTGGGACACTGCGACATTCAAGCTCACTGCAAAACTTAGCGGCCACATACACCGCGTATGGAGCGGTGCGTTTAGCCCGGACGGCAAGCTTGTTGTTACAGCCAGTATGGATAGCATGGCGCGCGTATGGGAGGCGCGCACAGGTAGAAAAAATGCTGAACTTCGGGGTCACACAGGCCCTGTCTGGAGTGCAACATTCAGCCCCGATGGTCACCTTATCGTTACGGCCAGTGAGGATACGACCGCACGAGTGTGGGATGCGGTCACCGGACAAGGCTTACTGATTCTTCGTGGGGGTGGAGGCCGATTGCAAAATGCGGCCTTTGCCGCCAACGGGCGGTTCGTTGTCACAACGTCGATAGAGGGACCTGCTAGGGTCTGGGACATAACAAGCGGCGACGGCAGCGCCGTTCTTCTAGGTCACGCAGGGCCAGTCACCAGTGTGGCGTTTGATTCAGGAAGTAAGCGGATTGTAACGGGAAGCTTTGATGGATCAGCCCGAGTGTGGGACGCAGCCACGCGCCGCAGCATCAGCGTGCTGAAGGGCGAACAAGCTATCTTAAGTGTGGGCCTCAGCCCCACAGGTCAACATGTTGTGACAGGATGCAGCGACGGTTCGGTGCAGGTTTGGGACACGGCTAGTGGGCAAAGCGTGCTCTTACAGGACCCGACCGACAGTGATATTCCTGCAATCCGAAGCGTAGCATTTAGCGCGGACGGATCCTTCGTAGTTGCGGCAAGCACGGATGGTGCAGCTAGGATGTGGGATCTCAGGACACGTCGTATCGTTGCCCGTCTTGAGCGAGGTGGAGAACCGTCATATCAGGCCGCCACATTTAGCCCAAATGGCAACTTCGTTCTCAGAGGCGGACCGGACGATGTGGCCGAATTATGGGAGATTGCGACCGGCAAGGTGAAGGTGGTATTCCAGGGACACGCCGATCGCTTGAACTTCACACGCTTTAGTCCCGACGGCAGCATGGTCCTGACAGGGAGCTCTGACGGCACAGCGCGGATTTGGAACGCCGACACAGGCAAAAGCTTAGTTGACTGGCAAGGACATGCAGGTGAAATTCGAGGAGCTGCATGGAGTGGCGACATGAAGTTTGTCGTGACGACCAGCAGCGATCGGACCGCTACCGTGTGGAACGCTGCCACTGCGCGCGCCGTAGCGGAGTTAACCGGACATACCGGACCCGTCAATGATGCGGCAATTAGCCCGAACGGGAAATTTGTCGCGACCGTAAGCGATGATGGGACGGCTCGCGTTTACTCCTGGGAGGAGTTTGCTCCGATTGACGACGTTCTATCCATCGCTCCCAAGCGCGTGACGCGCAGTTTAAGTAAGGAAGAACGGACGACTTACTTGCACGATTTGCGGCCGCCCAAAGCATCCACCAAGTAGCTTCGACCAGCGCAACCCGCAGCAAATAGCGTAGCGTGAGACGGCCATGGGAAGGGAAATATACGCCTTCAGCAGACGTGCGGATTCGAGCCTGTAGCAACGTACGCATGCTCAAAGTCTATCGCGCAGTTCGGGCGACTTATTGAACGGTACCCGGTTGCAACGCTGTACGTTGAGTAGAACGCCATACCGCTCCTCGGAGTCGGCTCAAGTTTGAACTTGTTCTCCGACTTGCTGAAGCTTGATGACTACGAACTCGGCGGGTTTTAGCGGAGCGAATCCGACGAGTATGTTTACGATGCCAAGGTCGATGTCGTTCTGTGTGGTGGTCTCGGCATCGCACTTGACGAAATAAGCGTCGCGCGCGCTACTCGCCTGGAACGCACCCTGCCGAAATAGATTTTCCATGAAGGCGCCGATCGAGAGACGAATCTGCGCCCAGAGCGGCTCGTCGTTGCGTTCGAACAGCACCCACTGCAATCCGCGGTACAAGCTCTCTTCGATGAAGAGCGCCAGGCGGCGTACCGGAATGTATTTGTATTCATCCGCTGCCTGGTCGGCCCCGCGCAGCGTGCGTGCGCCCCATACGACACATCCGTTTACAGGGAACGACCGTAGACAATTAATCCCAAGCTGATTCAAGCGGGCGTTGTCCTGATCGTTTACGTTTAACTGTAATGCTTGGACGCCATGTAATACCGCATCAAGTCCGGCGGGCGCTTTCCACACACCGCGGTCCACGTCGGTGCGCGCCATAACGCCCGCGACCACGCCGCACGGCGGGAACGTTTGAAGCTGACCGTTTGTCAGTGGGTCGATCTCCCGAACGCACGGAAAGTAGAGCGCCGCGTTGCGGGCATCCGGGCCGAGCATGTTAAGTGCGCTGTGTCCATCGATCGCATTTTGCACGGCGCTACCTGAAGCAGCGGCCCACGCTGGGTCAGGATCGACGATGAGCATGGCCCGCCGCTTGACGCAGACCTTCAGCGCTTCGCGATACACCGAGCCGCTGGTTGAGGCGCCGGCGTTCTTCGGAGGTATGCACAGTATGTTGAAGAGATCTGCTTTGGTGAGCGCGTGAAGACCCGTTTTGCCGTCCGCATCACCGTTGATGTCTTCGTCCTGCAAGTCGGTGCCGTCACTACCACCACTTCCGGTCGCCGCCTCTATTGTGCTGCCCGCGAGCGGTCTCTCCGTGGGCATGTCACCTTTCACCCGCACCAGCGCCGATTCATGGTCAAGAACCAAAGGCAAGTAACGGATATCCGTACTGGTTGTGGACACCGACGGGAATGATTCGTTGGCGACTTCGCGTCCATCGGCGAGGCGGTAACGGAGCGTGAGATTGAAACGTGTCTTATCGGTAGCGGGAGGCGAGCTCATCGATAGATTCTTGTCGGTTTCGGAATCGACGCTCGCCTCAATGCGATTTCCCCATTCGCCCGCGCTCGTTGCCTCCAGCACAAGGGTTCGAGGCGTACTGTCGCCGCCAGACAGCGTAACAGTCGCGTGCTTCGCATCGGGATGGACGACGCGAACGATTAGCGCGTGACTTCCGCCATTGAGATAAAAATCGCGGACCGCATAGCTCATCGGACTCTCAAGATCGAGTGCGCCGAACCGCCGCTCGTAATCTGGGAAGCTCGTGATGAGCACCGGTTCATCCGTCGGGCCGCTGATGGCCCTGCCGATGAACGCTGTTATGGAGGTGGGGACGCCGGCTATGGTGCGGAGTCCACCCGGTACCTCCTCGATGTATACGCCGGGGTAAGACGGTGCCACTGCCATCGCTTTAGACTCCTTGCAAAAAAACCATCGATATAGATAAGCGGCGATTCGTCGTCGCATCTCGTTACAAAAGATTCGTTTATCTGGCGCGCTCGTAAATGCTTACCTCACCAGTGACCCGTGAACGTAACCGCTTATACAGTATGCGTGTCGTACGTATCGACGGTAGTCCTATACAA
>Ga0068868_100003003_pt1 | contig 11727 bp, 16 predicted proteins | sample KBSMisM42_FD_64660 | JGI IMG/M metagenome (GOLD analysis project Ga0068868, IMG submission 64660) | Miscanthus rhizosphere microbial communities from Kellogg Biological Station, Michigan, USA - KBS Miscanthus M4-2 | ecosystem: Host-associated > Plants > Roots > Rhizosphere > Soil ...
AACAGCCGTGGCTCGGCGTTTGCTCCGACGTGAAGCAAGCGACATGGTTCCTGCTCGAATAACGTTTCACGGCATCCAACACTCGGAAGCCCTCACCGATTACATCCAGTCGAAGTACGCGAAGCTCTCGCGCTTCGAGCACCCGCACGCTCGCATCGCGATCGAGCAACCGCACAAGAGCCATCAGACGGGCAACGCCGTGCGCGTCCGGATCGATCTCGGCACGCTCGTGATCGATCGCGAAGACGAGCGCGACGCCTACGCTGCCGTCGACGCCGCGTTCGACGATGCCGAGCGCGCGCTTCGCGAAGAAGCCCGGCGCGAGCGCACCTCCAGGAGGACCGCATGATCATCGACGTCCTTCGCGAGCTGTCGCACGAAATCGCCGCCGAGTAGTCACGCCACGAAAGGCGCCGTCTCGATCGTCACTTCGCTCGTCGTCATGAGCTTGTGGACGGGACAGCGCTGGATCGCGTCGTAGATCTTCTTTTTCTCCTCTTCGGAGAGGGCGCCGAAGAAGCGGACGCTGACGCGAAGCGTGTACTTTCCCTGTTTCTCCTGCGAGTCGTCACGGTCGACGTCCACCTCGACGCGCTCGAGCGCGAAGCCTTTCGCCTTCGCGTAGACGTGCGAGGTGAGCGCCTTGCACGACGCGAGCGACGCGCAGAAGTAATCGTGCGGCGAAGGCGCAGACCCGTCCGTGTCGGCTTCGAGCGAGCGGCCGCCCACCGTCAGCGTTTGTCGAAACGAGCCTGCGTTTTCCGTCTTCGAAGAAATCATCGCGACATCATCATCGCGCGATTTCGCCGAGCCGTCCCGATTGGTAATCGATGATCGCCTGCCGGATCTCGTTCTCGGTGTTCATCACGAACGGCCCGTACTGAACGACGGGCTCTTTGAGAGGAACGCCGGAGAGGACGAGGAGCTGCGCGTCCTCGGAGGCGGCGATCTCGACCGAGTCACCGTCGCCGAGCATCGCGAGCTGGCCTTCGCGCACGTCCTTGCCGGAGACGATCGCGTCGCCTTTGAAGACGTAGACGTACGCGTTGTGATCGCTCGGAAGCGCCTGCTCCACCTTCGCGCCCGGCTTCAGCGTGAAGTGCAGATAGCTGATCGGCGTGCGCGTCTCGATGACCGCCTTCACGCCCAGCGATTCGCCCGCGACGACCTTCACTTTCGCGAGGCCATCGGTGGTGGTGCCCTCGGGGATCTGTTCGCGAGAGATCTCCTGATAACGAGGCGCCATCATCTTGTCGCGCTTCGGGAGGTTCACCCAGATCTGGAAGCCGTGCATGCGGCCGCCGTGATCTTGGAAGGCCTTCGAGGGCATTTCGGAGTGGACGATGCCGCGACCGGCCGTCATCCACTGCACGTCGCCCGAGGCGAGCTTGCCTTTGTGACCGGCCGAGTCCTCGTGCTCCATCTCGCCGTCGAGGACGTACGTCACCGTCTCGAAGCCGCGGTGCGGGTGATCGGGCGCGCCGATCGCTTCACCCGGTGCGTAATCGACCGGTCCCATTTCGTCGAGCAGGAGGAACGGATCCGCGTGACGGAGACCGCCGGTGGGGAAGGGACGACGAACGACGAACCCGCCGCCCTCGGTTTGACGATGCGCTTGAACGACACGAACGACTTCACGACGAGACATGATCTTCTTCTTCTTTCTGATCAGCAGTGGTGCCGAGCTTCTTGAGCAGCTTCGCGATGGCGTCGCGCTCGGTTTTCGACAGGCCTGCAGAAGCGCGATCCATCGCGCGCTCGTGGTGGCCAAAGACTTCACGGATGCGGGCCGCGCCCGACTTGGTGAGCGACACGATGCGCGCGCGGCGATCGTCCGGGTCGAAACCCCGCACGACGAGCCCGCGCTCTTCGAGCCGATCGATCGCGGTCGTGATCGACCCGCTCGTGAGGCTCACGCGCCGGCCGATCGCGTTCACGGGCTGAGGCCCCTTGTGGAGCAGCAGCTCGAGCACCGCGAAATCGGAGAAGCACATGTCCAGCCCCTCGATGCTGCGTACGGCGTGCCGCTCGAGTGAACGATGCGCCTTCATCAGCAAGAGCCAAACCCGTGTTCCCGAAGCCATGTCCATATACCTTCACATCAAGATACTTCACGTCAAGTGGTGCTAGGCTGGCCCCACGCATGAACCGCCTCGTTTGGGTCCTGTTTCTCGCGGCTTGCGACACGAAGCCTGCACCCGTGACTCCTCCTGTTGCCTCCGGCACCGCTGCTTCGACCTCTGGCGCGTCGTCGGTCGCGGGGTTCGTGCCCGTGCTCGACCCGGCCGTGCGCGAAGAGGTGGCCGTCGGCGACGAGCGATGGCGCTTGGTGTGGCGCGAGACGCCGAAGCCCATCTGTCACGACTGGACGGCGCCCGAGATCGGCGCGATGTGCTCGTGCTTCGCGTACGACTTCGCCGAGGCCGGCAAGGTCGATCTCGTGCGCACGAAGGACGGCACGAAGCTCGACACGCTCGACGTGAGCAAGCTCGCCGGCGAGACGTCGGACTACACGCTGTGGCTCCCGCACTGGAAACGCGCCGCGAAGGACGTCCGCGACAAGGTCTCGATCGAAGAAGCCAAACGCGGGGAGGTCGTCACGCTCATGCGCCCGCTCGACTACGACCACGACGGCCGTGCGACCGAATTCGCGCTCCGCACGAACAGCGGCGGCGGCCCATGCGGCCACTACAGCGAGGTCGTCGTCGTCGGCGTCAGCACGAAGTCGCCGAAGCTCCACGTCTTCACCGACGACAGCGGCGCGAAGATCGCCCTGCGCGGATTCGACGACTGGACGAAGCTCTCTCGCGCCAAGTCCGGCGAAAAAATCCGCGTCGACGATCTCACGTGCGGCGACCACGGCTCGACGGAGCAGCACTGGCGCAACGTCTGGTGGGACGCGACCGGCCTCCACGTCGAGCTCAAAGAGGGCAAGTGCGACTGACCGAATCGCGTCGGGTGGCTCTAGCTGGCGATGTCGATGCGGCGCGTGCGCGTCGCGGAGGCGAGCACTTCTCGTAGCGCGGCCATCGAGAACGGCTTCTCGAGATACGCGACGACGCCGAGCCGAACGGCTTCGTCGTGCGGGAGACCGCCGACGTCGCCGGACATGAGGATGATCGGCACGCGGACGTTCGCGGCGACGAGATATTCGAGCGCGTCGAGCGCGGGCAGATCGGTGAAGCGCGCGTGCGTCACGATGACGTCGGGAATGATCCTGCGCGCGACGGTGACGAGCTCGCCGCCATGGGCGACGGCGTGTACTTCGTGGCCGTCGTCACGCAAGAGGCTTGCGACGACGTTTCGAAAGTTGTCGTGACCGTCCGCGAAGAGAATTCGCATGACCCAGACGTTTTCCTAACTTCCAAATCGGGCCCTCGCCATGTGGCAAGATGCCAATCGTCGCCGACAAGAATTCCTTTTCGCCTCGACCGCGCGGCTTCGTCCCAAATTGCGCGGCGCGATCGATGCTTCGTCATCCACACATGCTCTCCACCGCTGCGAAACGAACCGCGACCGAAGGCGTCGGCTTCGGCGTTCTGGCCGGCGTGATTCTCCTTGCGGCAGAGATCGCGACCCTCGGATCAGCTGCGCCGCTTCGCGCGCCCGCGAGCCTCGTCCTCGGCGCGTCCGCGCTCGATTCGTCGCTCGGCACCACGTACCTCGCGGGCTTGTTCGTCCATGTCGTCCTCTCCGGCATCTTCGGCTTCGGATACGCGGAGATCGAAGCGCGCCTGACGGACGAGCCGCGCCACCATTTCGGATTCCAAATCGGGCTCGCCGCCGTCTACGCCATCGCGGTCTATCTCGTGAACGTCGAGATCATCGCGCCGTTCTTTTTCCCGTGGCTCATCACCGCTTCACCGTGGACCGAGCTCGCGCTCATGGCGCTCTTCTTCGGCGCCCCGCTCGGCTGGATGTTCGCCGCCGCAGAACGCCACGTGCCACACCACGTCTCTACTTGGCCATCGCCTGCTCGAGCTCGATGATGACGCCCTTCACGGTGTCTGCTTCTTCCTTGCCCGTGACGAGCGGCCACTCCGGTGCGCCCTCGAGCAGCTTCGTGTCGGTGCAGTAGTAGTCGGACTCCTTCTTGAGGCGTTCGTCTGCGTCGGAGCACACGCCCGTGTTGTTCACCGTCGGCTTGCCCATGATGAAGAGGTTCGTCGACGAGTCGGAGCCCGAGATGCGAACGAGGAACCACGATCCGATGACGTAGTTCTCGGAGGTGATCGATCCACCGTACTGACCGACATAGCCTTTCGTGCTCGTCACGTGCTGACGCGGTCCCTGAAAGACGTAGTACCGAACCGTCGGCGTCACTTGCCGTTGATCGACGACGGGAAATCCGCGCGCCTGAAACGACTGCTGCACGATCGCCGTCACCTCCGCAGGCGACTTCGGATACGTGAAGTCGGATTGCGGAACCATCTGCACGCTGCTCACGCGCACCGGAACGTAGTTCGGCGTAACGCACGCCGAGCAGACGACGACCGCGAGCCCGTACGACTTGATCATGCCCGCGAGGCTATCTCAACACGGATGCTTCGCGCGCACGCGTCGCCGCGGGATTCTTGCTCCCCACGCACCGCGCTGGGCGAACCAGGGGCAAGGGCGTCCGCGTAGGTGTCTTCCCCACTCCGGACATCCAGCTACTTCCCTGCTTTCACGTCTCGTTCGAGATCATTCAGAACGACGAGCGCCTTATCGCAGTCGTCACGAAGCGCGTCGATACCGCTCTGATCGGGAATGTCTTCGTCGTGAATGACGCACAAGTTGAGGCAATCCATGATCGGCGTGCCGGCCTGAAGACCAAGGTTGGGTGCTGCGTTCGCGTAACGGCTCGCGCGCGCCGTGCGCGCTTCACCGATGTCGCCCATTGCTTGCAGTAGAGGTGCGCTCACGCGCGTTTGGTGTTGCGTGCATTGGTCGTCGGTCAGAATGGGAATGTGCGCACGCTGCTGGGTTACCATCTCACGCAGCTTCGAGATCCCGCGCAGCGCGCGCGGCGCGTCCGTGAGCGCGGGTGCGGAGGTCGTCGTTGAGGTCGCCGAGGTCGCGACAGTTGCCGCGGATGTTGGTTGCGCGGTTGTCGCTAGAGGAGCCGCTGGCGTACCTCCGTCGAAGCTCGACTCCTTTGCTCGACACCCGGTGACACCCAACGTCACCCATATGATCACGAGGGCGAGGGCCGACCCTAAGTTGTTCATGACCGCTCAGGATCGCACAACCTCGCTATCCGGGGCGACACATGCACGAACGAAGGTCACTATTTCCCGCGCTGTCACGCATCCGGGGCAATCTGCGTCTACACCCTAGGATGTATTGACTTGCACGCGAGCGCAGCGCGACGCTGGACGATCATGTCCAACTGGAATCAGGGCTATGGGGCGGCGCCGGCAAGCCAAGAGCCGGTGTTTTTTCAGGACCAGCGCGGCGTTTACGTCTCGCGCAGTCGCGTTGTGCTTGCCGGTGTGACGTATCCCATCAACGGGATTACGGCTGTCGCTTCGCGGAAGATCTCGAAGACTCCCGTGTGGCTCATCATCGGCATCCTCGTCGCGCTCTCGAGCTTCTCGTGCATCTTGCCCGGCGTCGCGATGATGACAGACGAAAAGAGCGTCGGCGGCGGAGTCGGCTGCGCAGGCATGGGCGCATTCGAATTTCTGATCGGCGCCGGCCTCATCGCTCTCTACATTTGGGTGCAGAAGGACCGCTATGCGCTGGTCATCGGGACGGCGGGCACGCAGGTCGACGCGATCATTCACACCGATTGGCGCTACATCGGCAGCGTCGTCGAGGCCATCAACAACGCGCTCGCGTCACGATACTGATCACGTGGCTGCGCGACACCTGAAGCCGATTGAAATCGCTGTCGTTGTGCTCTTCGGGGCGTTCGCGACCTTCGCGTATTGGGCGTTCGTCCTCGACAAGAAGTCCGATCCGGCACCAGTCGCATCCGTGCCTCCACCAGCACTCGATGAATCGTCATGTTTCGGATGTGCGAGCAGCAGCGCGAAGCCGACGTACACATTCATCGGCGTCTACGCTGACGCATCGTGCAAGACGGCCATCGTGCAAAGCCTCTTCACAGCTTGCTCGGCGATCCACGTGAGCGGCACGGTGGAAGCGCTGCTCACCGAACCGTGGGCGCGGCACGAGCAATACGCGAACGTATCCGTGAGACTTGGGCGCCAACTCGGACGTGACGAGCTCGCTCACGTCTTCAAGCTCGTAGACGGCACGTGCGCGCCGTTCAGCGTGTCGACCGGGATCAAGGTCACGCCGCTCGGGTGCGACGGAAAGAAGATCTGCGTTCCACGCGGCCAGCCGCCCGCGAATGCGAACGCGACGTACGCGTGCGATTCCACGTGTGCGCGAGACGCGAAGGGCTGTCCCTCGTACGAGGGAACGATGGCGTACGTCACATTCACGGAGTAACGGTGGGTCGTCGACGTCTTCCTCGCGGGGCAATGGACGCAACACCCATGTAGTAGTTCTTGAAGCGAAGCAGCACCGCGCAAGTCTATCTCCGCTCGTCAGCGCGCGCCGTTGCAGATCGTCGTACGATGTTTCGATGGCGCTTCAGGTTCGCAAAACGCGCGCGCTTGCGTGGTTGGAAGATTCACTCAAGCAAGGTGAGCGGCTCGCCCGCGCACTCGATCAGGCGCATCTGATCCAGCAATGGTGGTTGCAGACCACGCAACGGTTTTGGGTCATGTTCGGCGAAAACACACCGGAGATGAAGAGCCTACGCGGGATACAGATGCCCTCGGCACACATGACAGGAACCGCGACAGCGATGGGGCGCATGCATGAAGAGCGAGCGCACGCGATCGACCAGGCACTTGATCTAATCCGCGAGACGTACACGCGAACGGAAAGGATGCCGGATGACGCTCCGATCGAGCCGCCGCTGAATGAGAACCACGCGATTCGCCGCGTGCTCGCCGTACTTTACGAGCACCGCCGCGCGAATCCCGGCAAAGCCATCTCGTTACACGAGGGCTCGCACTTGCTCGATCGCACGGGGCTCGAACCGAGCGTGCAACGCGAGCACCTCGAAACACTGAAGCGCTTGGGGTACGCGGACAGCGCGCCTGGTGGTGGCTACCGCATCTCCTCTCAAGGTGAGCGCGCGTCACGAAAGCCCGCGCTGCTGGATGATGACTTCCCGATCGATGCCGAATCCCCGCCGCCGCCACCACCCGCGATCGTCCTCGCGCCCGCGCCCGCACGAGCGCCGGTGCCCGCGATTGATGTCTCGTGGGTGACGGATGCCGACTTGCGCGCCGTGCTCGAACGAGATGTGGGTGAGCTGCGCACTGCAATAGCGAACCGGATGCACACAACGATGGTCGTTCTTGCCGGCGCAATCGCGGAGGGCTTGCTGTTCTTCGCGCTGTCGGCACGGCGCGCCGTCGCGGAGCCGCTCGGCGCGCAGGTGTTTCAAGGCCGCAACCGTCGCGTGCAGCCGTTCGAGCGTTGGGACCTTTGGACGTACATCGAGGTCGCTGAACGGATGAACGTGTTTCAAGCCGCAACGAAGGCGCTCGCGCACGACGTCATCCGCGACTTTCGCAACATGATTCACCCCAAAGTGCAGCTCGAAAGAAACCTCGTGCCAACTGAACACGCGGCCGATGGCAGCGTCGTGTGGCTTCGCGCGCTTATCGAGGATGTGCGCAACCTGCAGGCACCCGCCCCCTGACATTATGTAATTCCATACGAAGCTGTACGACGACATGTAATCGCGAAGAGCGAAGCTTGGCCGGCCCGCGAAGCCGGTGAATCGGACGCCGACGAGGAATCTCGTCATACGTCTGAGCGACAAGAACGCGTGATGCTCGACCGCATCGCCGAGCACCACGGTGTCACGTCCGCGTCCGAAGCGTTCCGTTACCTGATTCATCGGCAAAGCCGACGCGCTCGCATCGAAGCACTGAAACCACAACGAAGTGCGGCCAGCGCTGCGGCCCGACCCCTGGCTCGCAACCCGTGGAGGTTACGAACATGAAACCATCAACCGAGAAGCGTACGTCGCGAGCATCTGCGACGAGCGGTGGTGCCCGGTCCGGTCGGTGACTCACTTCTCGGTGCGTCCTGCAGCGAGCGAGAGCGTCACGAAGCTCGCGCGGACACGCCAAGCTCGCGAGTGGGCCGAGCTTGGCCTTGGCGACCTCGGGGAGCTGCACACACTGCTCCCCGAGATTGTTGCGGACTCAAGTTTTCGCCCCGCGGTTCGCCCGCGAGTAGCTCCCCATGCACCCGGCTGAGCGCACCAGGAAAAGCGGCCAGTGTTGAGAATGGTGAAGGGGGAGGATCGGGCGTGATCCTCGATGCGGCGCGAGGTTGCGACAGCACTGACATACAAAGAGTCGATGGAGAACGAGCCGCTTGTGATAGCCGACAAGGCCGTCGTTCAACGTGAACTCGGTTGGCGCGAACCAGTGAGCGTTCCGCAACCCGCACCGTGCGGATCGCCGCGCCGGGCGCGCCGTGGACCGCGCCACCGAAGGTGAAGTGATCTTCATCGACGCGCAGAGGTGGCCGATGGCTCGTAGCTCAGTGCGGGAAGCCTGGACGCTGCTTCGCGTCGATGCTGCTGCCGACGCTCAAGCCAACGCCGATGGTGTCGAGCGTGCAGATCGTGATCAACGCGATGGCCACGACGGCGCCCGCAACGAGGCCGACGCGAGCACCGATCGATTCGCCAATCTTCGGAAACTGGCGAAGCGCGAGAGCGGCGAGCCGGACGAAGCAGTAGACGCCAACGATCAGTGTGAGGTTCGGAATCATGCGCGCAGCGTAGGCGCGTTACGTGCGCCCGTCCGCCCATCGATATATGGCGCGGCCGATGAACACGAGACCGCCGATCACGAGACCGATGAAGATTCGCGACGTGACCATCGAGAGGCCGAGGCCGACGACGATCATGAGAGCCCCGCCAACGATGCGAGCGATCGCTGCGCGTGTGACGTCGCTCAACCATTCTCGCGACTGCGGCGCTGGGCCGCGACGGCGATTCAAGAACCGCGTGTACGAAACCCATTCGTCGTCGCCTTTGTCCCGAATGAAGGCTGCGCGCTTCTGCGACGCGGTCAGCCGTACGGCTATTCGACGAAGCGATTCAGGACCACCTTCCTCACCATCGACGCCGATGCGGAAGAAGTAACGAATAGCTTCTTCATCAAGCTCGTCGTCGGGCTGCATCGAACGAGCGTACGCCCATCCAGCCCCTTCGCGACCTGGCTAGTTGCGATCGCCACCGATAACGTGGGCCTGCATATCGTCGCGAAACGCTCGCGAGTACTGCGGTACACCCGCTAGCTCCGCGAGCCGCACGTCGATGTCGTCGAACACGTAGGTCAGCAAGGCGCTGTACCAAATTGCGAGAGTTCCTCGGTCCACAAGAATGCGATCGCCGACGCATTTGCGCAGCCACGGGCACAACCGCATGAATTTGCGTCGACGAGCCCGCGCCGATGGACGATCACGTTACGAACGGCACAAAGCTCGACGAGTCGCCGTTCAACCGCGGCGTGCAGGTTCGACCGAGGTAAGGAGAGCGCCTCGAGCCGGGCCCGAAACGATCAACTCCTGCGTTTGATCGCACTTTGCCCTTATCCTTCAGTGCGGATGCAACAAGCCAGGCGCGTTCCGCGTCGTCGGCTGTGAGGATGCTGAGGATCGGGCCGTGTAATATCCGCGAGTTTGCTGGTCATCGAGCGTTGGCTCTTTCTTCGGTCGCGGCGCAGGTGGATTGGCGCGCTGAACGATCGGCGTGTCGTCTCGGTCGGATGCGATCGCGCAACCAACGATGCCGCAACGACAGCGCCGCCGATAATGACGTCACCCGCCGCGACGCCGATGGCGATAGCCAAGGTCCGATATCGACAAGGCTCGTCGGTTACGTCAGCGTTCGTCAACTCACGTCAGCGGCACCCCAGTGGGTGACGCAGGGTGACGGCAGCCTGGTCTACAAGAAAAGCAGCTTCTCGTCGTACACCGCGAAGAAGTCTTGCGAGTACATCGGGTGCACCTCGATCGCAAAGCGCTTCGCCTCCGCATTCGGGAGCAAGGCTCTACCGGGGTCGTGCGGACGCTCGACTTGCACGGCGCCGGCTCGGACGCACACCGACTTGATCAGAGCATGCAAGCGCGATTCGGCTTCGCGGTTCTGACCGAGGATGATGTGGATGCGGAGGATGCCGCGAGCGTTCTTCGCGGCGCGCTCCACGGCGCCGAGCAATCGCGCGAGTGCGTAAGAGTCGCTCTTGGGGAAGCTGTAGCCGACGAAGACGATCGCTTCGGCGTTCTCGATCGCGCTCTCCGCGCTCTCCCAAACCGGCTTCAGGTCGCTCGTCGTCTCCTTCTTCGCCGGACCGGGCATCGCGATCGCGATCGTGTTCTTCGGCGCTGTGAAGAGATGGTGCGCGTCGCGCGCTTGATCGGCGAGCGCGGTGTACGTCGCGCGAGCGTTGGGGGTCGCGGGAGGGGTACGGCGCCAATCGACGCTGCCGTGCAACTTGAAGAGCGGAATGATCGATTCGTGCGTCACCATGTCTTCGTCGGTCGTCGGCGTTACTGCCAACAGCGGGCTGCTGCCGGTGTGGAGGTGGCTCATCCGATGAGCTTCGAGCGTCTCGACGACGCGATCGTAGTTGAACGTGACGATCGAGTGCCCGGGCTTGACCTTCAACCACCACGAGTAGTGCGCTGACCACTTTTCGAGCGCCGGATTGCCATCGACGACGAATTGGTTGCATTCGTGCGCCACGAGCCGGCGCGCCGCGTCGAGCATGTCGGCGATCGTCGGCATTCCAGCGGCAGGCTTGCTGATGTGCGCGCTGACCTCTTCGATGGCGCGCTCGATGTGCGCGCGCACGCCGTTGTCGCGTGCGGCAACGTCCAGCTGATCGAGGAACTCTTCGGCGTCGCTCCAAAGGATGTCGCCCGGTGGCCTCGCGTGGCTGAACTCGCGGAGGTATCCCTGCTCGAAGTTTCGTCCGAAGTGAAACACGGCGCACGCGTAGAGCGCTGCCCACCGATGCGGGGCAAGCTGCTCGCGGAATCGCGAATCACAGCTGATGAACGACGCGCGCGAGAGCAGTCGCGCGAGAAGCGGCCCGCCGAGCGGCACGCTGAAACCTGCACCGAGAATCCACGCCACGCGGCGACGATCGGCCATGGGCAGCTCTTAGGGGAGGCGCCGCTGCGCGTCGAGGTCCTCGCGTTTCCGTGCTGGAACCAACATCGGGCCAAGTGTGGGCCAAATTGCGGCCGCTCGTAACGTCGCCGCAGAAAAACAGCGTCGAAGATTTGCTCCGGCTGCTGGACTCGAACCAGCGACCCGGCGGTTAACAGCCGCCTGCTCTACCAACTGAGCTAAGCCGGAATGGGGCCCGAACAGATACTTTTTGGGCAGGGGATCGTCAAGCATTGACGCCGTGGGAGGGCCGTTTCGGACGCGGGAAGCGCATGGGTCGCGCCGAAGTTGCCAGCGCGCTCGAAGCCCGATATTTCCGCTAAAAGCGTGCCTCGTCCGTCGACTCTCGCTCTTTGTGCCTTGGTGGGGTGCGCGCACGCGACGGCCGACGAGGAAATGCTCCCGACGAAGGCGCTCGCGACGACGAACGCGGACGTGCCGAATTCGGCGGCGACGCGCACGCAGCGGGATGGGCGCGGCTTTCCCGAGGGTGTGCTCGCGCTGACGTGGGACGACGG
>Ga0068868_100003015_pt1 | contig 11715 bp, 10 predicted proteins | sample KBSMisM42_FD_64660 | JGI IMG/M metagenome (GOLD analysis project Ga0068868, IMG submission 64660) | Miscanthus rhizosphere microbial communities from Kellogg Biological Station, Michigan, USA - KBS Miscanthus M4-2 | ecosystem: Host-associated > Plants > Roots > Rhizosphere > Soil ...
GGAGTGACGCTCTTCGAGCTCACGACCGACAAGCGCCTCTTCAAGCGCGGCGACAACGTCTCGACGCTCGCGGCGGTCGCCGAGTGCAAGATCCCGGATCCGACGGAGCTCGTGCCCGGCTATTCGCCCGCGCTCTGGGACATCTTGAAGAAGGCGCTCTCGAAGAACCGAAACGAGCGCTTCGCGACCGCGAAGGAAATGGCGGACGCGCTCGACGGCTTCTCGCGCAGCCGCGGTCGCGTCGTGACGTCGGCGACGCTCGGGTCGTTCATGGAGGAGCTCTTCGGCGCGCAGCGCGAGCGCTATCAGGCGTGGCTCGACGAGGTTCGCTCCGAGCGCCCCGTGCCGACGCCCGAGCAGAGCTTCCGCGGTCCGTCGACGGGTGACGACAACGCGATCCTCGTTGGTGCCGACGTGAAAGAATCGGGCCCGGTCACCGATCGAAAAGACGACCGCCCTCGCCTCCCCGCCGATCGCACGAGCGACGTCCGCGGCTTCGACAAAGAAAAAGCGAAGGCGAAGGAAGCCGCCGCGAGCGAGCCTGAGCCGCCGCCCGCCCCGAAGGCCGATCCTGTCACGAAGGAGACGAGCAAGGTCTGGCTCTGGGCCGTCGTCCTCCTCGTCGTCGGCATCGGCTCCGTGTGGTGGGCGACCCACCACATGTGAAGAGCCTCAGGCGAAGAGGTCTTCGAGGTCGGCCTTCGTGAGCTTCTTCGCGCCGCCCATGTCTTCGCTGAGGACGGTGCCGACGAGCTCGCGCTTCTTTCCGCCGAGCTCGAGGATCTTTTCTTCGATCGTGCCCTTCGCGATCAAGCGATACGTCGTGACGATCTTGGTCTGACCGATTCGGTGGGCGCGGTCGGTCGCCTGATCTTCGACGGCCGGGTTCCACCACGGATCGAAGTGGATGACCGTGTCGGCCGCCGTGAGGTTCAAGCCGCTGCCGCCTGCTTTGAGTGAAATGAGGAAGACGGGCGCGCCGTGCTCTTGCTGGAAGCGCTCGACGATCGACTGGCGATCTTTCGTCGACCCGTCGAGGTACTCGTATTGGACTTTGTCCTCCTCGAGCGCCTTGCGGATGAGCGTGAGCATCGACACGAACTGCGAGAAGACGAGCACGCGGTGGTTGCCGTCGATCGACGTCTGGATCAACTCGCGGAGCGCCTGGAGCTTGCCCGAGTCCTCGTCCGAGAACTGGCGCGGCAAGTTGAGAAGGCGCGGATCGCACGCAGCCTGACGCAAGCGCGTGAGGCCCGCGAGGATCTGGATCTGCGCCTTCGCCATGCCCTGACGCTCGACTTCACCCAAGACCTGCGCGCGGACCTCCTTCAGCACGGCCGCGTAGAGCGCGCCCTGCTCGCCCGTGAGCTCGCAGATTTGATCCGCCTCGATCTTCTCGGGGAGATCCTTGGCGACCTCGGACTTCGTGCGGCGAAGGATGAACGGATGGATCGTCGCGCGGAGGCGTTGCGCGGCCTTCGGATCGCCCGCGTCGATCGGGCGCGAGTATTTCTCTTCGAACTTGTCGAGGCCGCCGAGCAAACCGGGCGAGACGAAATCGAAGATGCTCCAGATCTCGGAGAGACGATTTTCGATCGGCGTGCCCGTCAGCGCGAGGCGGCGATCGGACTTCACGCGCTTCGCGGCGCGCGCGGTGGCCGAGAGCGGGTTCTTGATGTTCTGCGCCTCGTCGAGGACGACGTACGTCCAGCCCATCTTCGCGAGGAGCTCTTCGTCGCGGCGAAGGAGCGCGTAGCTCGTGACGACGACGTCGGCGTCCTCGAGATCGTCTTGCCGCTCCTTGCGCTCGGCGCCGTGCCAGAGCGCGTGACGCAGCGAGGGCGCGAACTTGTCCATCTCGCGGAGCCAGTTCGTGACGACGCTCGTCGGCGCGACGATGAGCGCGCGGAATTTCTTCTTCTCGTCTTGTTTCGTGATCTCGCTCTTCACGGCGAGCATCAACGCGATCGTCTGGACCGTCTTGCCGAGACCCATGTCGTCCGCGAGGACGCCGCCCGAGGCGATCTCGTGCAGGAACCAGAGCCACTGATAACCGGCTTCCTGATACGGGCGGAGCTGCGCCTTCAGGTTGCGCGGCTTCTTCACGCCTTTGATCTCGTCGATGTCGCGGAGCTTCTTGAAGAGCTCCTTCGCGCCGTCGCTCACCTGCGAGCGGTTCACTTGCTGGAGGAGCTCCTCGATGCGGCCGGCTTGAGAGAGCGGGAGCTTTCCACCGGTGCCGCCGCTCGTCGCGAGGATCTCCGCCTGGCGTTGCAAGACTTCGCGGACCTTGTCCGGATCGAGGCGCGCAAATGACCCATCCTGCAACCGAACGTACCGCCGGCCTTCCGCCAAACAGCGCGCGAGCTCGTCTTGCGTGACGGCGATGCCTTCGGCTTCGAAGGACATGCGGAGAGAGAGCCAATCGACGCCGCTCGAGACGCGGACGTTCGCGGCGAGCGACTCGTCGCGCACCTGCACGTCGACGAGATCGTCGGGCGCGTAGAGGTCCCACTCTTCGGGGAGCGTCGTGATGCCGTCCGTCCAGAATTTCAGCGCGCCGTCCCCGCGGACGATGAAGCCTTGTCCATTTTCGTCGGGCTGGAGACCGAGCGCGCGGAGCTTTCCGGCGGCCGCTTGCTGCGCGGCGATGTCGCAGCGGATGCAGCGCGCGCGCTTCGAGCCCGGATTCGGCGGCTTCACGACCACCGGCGGCGTCATCCCATCGGCGCGAACATCCATCTCCACGTCTTCGTAGACCGCACGCAGCGAGACCTGCGCCTCGACGAGCGAGCCACCCGCGCGCACGCGGAAGGTCGGCTCGATGTCGACCACGTCCGCGACGGATTCGAGCGCCGGCAACTCGGCGCCGACCTCGAGCGCCACCTTCGGAAGACCTTGCGCGATGAGCAGCGGCAGATTTTCGATCGGCTCGTGGATGACGTGCTGCCGAATCAAACGGCGAAGGCTCGCCGGCGAGACGCGCTTGTCGACGGGGCGCGCGAAGCCCTCGTGATCGATGTGCCAGCCGGGGCTGCCTTCGAACCACGCGCCCTGCGATGTGAGGAACTTTCGCGGATCGTTGGCGCGCTGGAAGAAGCTCTTCACGACGACCGCCGCGCCGTCTTGCGACAGCTCGAGCTCGAAGTGCGCGCGGAGCGGCTCGTCCTGATAACGAAGCTCCATCATCTGCGGCTCGAGGATGACGCGACGGCCGCGGAGCTGCTGGAGCAGATCGCTCGCGTCCTCGCCGCGCACCTCGATGCCGACGCGACGGGGTTGCTCCGTCTCGAGACGCGCGAGCAGACGCAGCGCTTCTCGATCGTGCGTGGGCGACTGCGACTGCGGCACGAGGAGCGTGCTCGGAAGGAGCGGCGTGCGCGTCTCCGGGTCGATGACCCTGACCGCCATGCCGTTCGACCGCGCCTCCATTCGGTACTCGATCTTCGGCTGCGGCGGCATCGGGTCCGAGAGCCACGCCTCGACGCCGTGCTTGCCGTCGTTGCCTTGGCGGGCCAGCGCGCCGTGCGCTGCCATCGCCGCTTGCTTCATCGCCCGCGCCCGCGCTCGCCGGCCTCGACGACCTCCGCCACCGCCGCCCTCGGGCAGCGGCACCGCGTAGGCGTTGACGCCGTTGGGACCTGCCGTGACGCTCGGGAGCCCATGGGGCTGCTGGGGCTGCGGCGGTTTGGGAGGACGGAATTGATCTCTCACGGCGATGAGCAGGGCTGCCACGTGTTTGCAGTGGCCGTTGATCTTGGAAAACGCGGGGCACGAGCACTGGGAGGTGATCCCAGTGGGCGTGAGCTGGATGGTGACCTCGTAGGGCTCCGGCTCGGTGCCACGCACCTGGCCTTTCGCGGACGCTTCCTCGATCTGCACGTTCTCGACCGCGTGCCGGCGCACGTAATCGTAGCCGCGCAAGAACGCGCGAGCTCCGAGCAGTCTGCGCAACGCTCGATCGTTGAGCGTCGCGATCGCTTCGGTGAATGGCGTGGGCAAAAGGGCTCTTCCCGTGCTGAGCCGGCGAGCTTCACCGGCGGCTGGAAGCGGACGCTCGGACCTTTCGGCCACGAGGGCTTCGCTTCTTCTGTGAGCGGTAGCATCGGTTTCGAGGGGTTGCAAGGGCCTCCCGCCTCGTCGATAGTGTCGACCACATGAGGCGGTGGGCGGTTCTCAGTGCCGTTTTTGGGGCGTTCTTATTGGGGTGCAACGTGCCCGTGGCGGCGAACCTCGACGAGGACGACGCCAATCGCATCGTCCTGGCGCTCGATCATTCGAACATCGACGCCACGAAAGAGGTCGATCCGGCCTCGGAGGGCAAAGTCCGCGTGGTCGTGGCGCGCGACGACGTTGCGCGAGCCCTCTCCGCGATGCGGGAGGAGGAGCTGCCTCGGCCGAAGCCGCAAGGCGTCCTCGACTCCATGGATAAGGGCGCGCTCGTGCCTTCGCAAGCCGCCGAGCACGCGCAGTACGTCGCAGGCGTTGCGGGCGATCTCGAGCGCACCCTCGAGAGCATCGACGGCGTCCTCGGCGCGCGCGTTCACCTGAACCTTCCGCAGAACGATCTCCTTCGCGACGGCCCCCAGCCGAAGACGACGGCGAGCGTGCTCGTGGCTCATCGCGGAAGCGCCCCCCCGATCACCTCGGAGGCCGTGCAGAAGATCGTCTCGGGCGGCGTCGCTGGCCTCGCCGCGCAAGACGTGTCGGTCGTCATGGTCTCGCGCCCAGCCCCCGCGGCGCGCGGTGAGCAACAGCTCGCGCACGTCGGACCGATCGCGGTCGCGCGCGGATCGATGCGCACGCTCCAAGCCACGCTCGGCGGCCTCGTCGTCTTGATCGCGGGCCTCGCCTTCGCCGCGCTCATGCTGTGGGTGCGCCTCGGACGCGCGCGCGAGGGCGAGAAGAAGTAGTGCCCGCGCCCATGCTCGCGTTCAAGGGCGTGAGCAAATCGTTCCGCACGTTCGCGGGGCTCAACGTCGTCCTGCGCGACATCACGCTCGAGGTCCCGCGCGGTTGCCTCTACGGATTGATCGGCCCGGGTGCCGCCGGAAAGAGCGTCGCGCTCAAGCTCCTCGCGGGCCTCCTCAAGCCCGATCGCGGCGAGGTCATCGTCGACGGCGACGATCTCGTGAAGCTCCCCGACATCCAGCTCCAGGAGAAGCGCTCGAAGATCGGCATGCTCTTCCAGAACAACGCGCTCTTCGATCACATGACGGTCGCCGAGAACATCGCCTTCCCTCTGCGCCGCCTCACGTCTCTTCCAGAGAACGAAATCGCCGCACGCGTCTCCGAGCGCCTCGCGTGCGTCTCGCTCGCCGGCTTCGAAGACCGGATGCCTTCGGGTTTGTCCGGTGGTCAGAAGAAACGCGTCGGCGTCGCTCGCGCGACCGTCTCTCACGCTTCGATTGTGCTCTACGACGAGCCCGCCGCGGGCCTCGACCCCGTCACGTCGCAGAAGATCTTCGACCTGCTCCGCTCCGAGCAACGCGCTTCGAACGCGACCGTCGTCATGGTCTCGTCGGATCTGGATCGCTTGCTCACGGTCACCGACCGCGTTGGCATGCTCTATCGAGGCGAGCTCATCTTCGACGGCACGACCGAAGAAGCAAAGAGCGCCCGCGAGCCCCGCGTGAATCAATTCGTCCACGGCCTCACGGAAGGCCCGCTCTAGATGCCGTCGCGCAAAGGCCCGCGCGTCAGCCACGAGGCGCCGTTCGTTTCGCGCATCGAGGTCGTCCCGTCACGTATCGACGCCGCGAACGTCTACCCGTTCACGATTCCCGCCATTCGCAAGCTCGAGATCCTGCCTTTGCATCCGAAGGTCACGTACTTCGTCGGCGAGAACGGCAGCGGCAAGTCGACGATCGTCGAGGCGATCGCCGTGGCCGCAGGGATGAATGCCGAGGGCGGCTCGCAGAATTTCAACTTCGCGACGCGCCGCTCCGAGTCTTCGCTCGGTCGCGTTCTCCGTGTCGCTCGTCCACCAGCGCGGCCACGCACGATGTTCTTTCTCCGAGCGGAGAGCTACTTCAACGTCGCGACCGAAATCGAGAACCGAGATCGAGAGCCGTCCTTCGGACCGCCGATCATCGACTCGTACGGTGGCGTATCGCTTCACGAACAGTCCCATGGCGAGTCGTTCTTCGCGCTGCTGCGTCACCGCTTCGGGCCGGGTGGCTTCTACGTGCTCGACGAGCCCGAGGCCGCGCTCTCGCCAGCGCGCCAGCTCGACGCCCTCGAGCGAATCAAAGAGCTCGTCGACGAAGGCAGCCAGTTCGTCATCGCGACGCACTCGCCCATTCTCCTGTCGCTCGCCGACACGCTCATCTACGAGCTCGACACGAACGGCATTCACGAAACGACGTGGGACGCGACGCAGACAGTCAGGACGATGCGCAGCTTCTTCGAAAATCGCCGCGGTTGATCACTTCACGCGCGTGGCGGGTCGGTAGCCGAGCGTGATCGTCACGGCGACGTGGAGATCGGCGGGAGGCTTCTTCGGCTTGAACCGGACCGTCTGATCGCGGTCCGTGTAGCTTCGATCCGCGTCCGACGGGACGAGCTTGCCCTTCGCGGTGGCGAGCGAGACGTGCCCTTCGCCGCGGAGGCGATACGCGAGCCTCTTGCCCTTCACCGCGGTGAACGTGACGCCAGCGTCCTTCAGCTTCGGGTGCTTGAACGGACCGGCGAGCGGAAAGACGAGCTTCTCTTCGATCGGCTCCGTCATGAGACCGAAGTCGGTCACGAGCGCGATGACTTCGTCCTTCGCGCCCAGGCCCCAATACGATCCGTAGAAGCCGTCGCCGAAGCCGCTCGAGAACGCGACGACGTTCGCGTCGCCGAGCGCGACGTTCGCCCACGCCCAGGTGTAGACGCGCGTCTTTTCGAGCGCCTCGAAGATCGCCTCACCGGTCTCTTCGCTCTCGAGTCGCTTCATCGCCTTCGTGTCGACGAAACATCCGGTGCCAGCGTCGACGCCGTAACCGAAGAACTCGTCGGCCTTCAGCTTCTTCGCGTTCTGCCCGCGCGCCGTCGCCATTTCCCATCGAACGGGCTTCCCCTTTCCGAAGCGAACGCAGCCGAGGGCGACGCGCCGATCTTTTCCAAGCTTCGCGACGGCGACCTCCACCGGATGTTTGCCCTTCGGAACCGCGCGCGAGAGATCGAGCACGACGCTCGGCGCGAGCGGATCGCAGACCGTGACGCGCCCGCTTCGCACGATCAGATCGCCGAGCTTCTTCACCTCGATGGTGATCGCCTCGCCGTCGCATCGAAAGCGCCCGCCTCGAAGGACATCGCTGAAATCCGCGTGGGTCATGGTCCGCACCATACCCGTGTCGATTTCCCTTGCCGATATTTAGCATCAACGCTAAATGATGCGCACCTCGCCAAAACAAGGAGCTTTCATCATGTCCAAGCCCGTCCCCACGCTCGTCATCTACCGCCCGAAGAAGGGCAAAGCCGCGGAGCTCGCCGCCCTCGTGAAGAAGCACGAGCCCGCGCTTCGAAGCGTCGGCCTCGTCACGAGCGATCCGTTCAAGGTTTGGAAGGCGCACGACAAGCGCGCCAACTCGGATTGCTTCGTCGAGCTCATGACGTGGAAGGACGGCGAAGCTTCCGGCCTCGCGCACCAGACGCCCGAGGTGATGGCCGTTTGGGAGACGATGGGGCCCGTCCTCGAAGACATGAGCATCCTCCAGCTCGAACCGCTGGAGTGACCGACGCTGGAGAAAAGACCAAGCAACGTTTGGACGCGCTGGATGCGGTGTGCGATGCGCTCGCGCATCCGGCGCGCCGGCAGATCTTGATGACGATCCATTTCTGCGGAGGCGAAGCCACGGCCGGTTACATCGCGGCGCGCTTCGCCCACGCATGGCCAACGACGACGCGGCATCTGCAAGCGCTCGAAGCGGCGGGCGTCCTCGTCCACGAGAAACGCGGCCGCGAGCGCGTCTACTCGTTCCAGCGCGATCGCCTCCGCGTCCTCGAAGAGTGGCTCGCCTGGTTCGACAAGAAGTGAGTTAGAGTCCGCCGCGTGAAGCGCGCGTTTCTCTGTCTTCTCGCAGCGACCGCATGCACCGAGGCGAAGTCGCCTCATCCGTCGGCGGAGGTCGTGTTCGATTCCGTGGCGCCGTCGGTCGTCGCGATCGTGAACGACGACACGCAAGATCGCGAAGAAGAGATCAAAGAGCTCGAGCGGCTCATGGGCAAAGATCCGCGCGCGCCGAAGCACGTCATCGACGTGTCGCTGCGCAAGGAGCTCTCGCCGCACGGGACCGGCTTCGCGATTTCGGCGAAGGAGATGCCGGGTGGTGGCGACGGCGTCTTGATCGTGACGGCCGCGCACGTCGTCTTGCGTCCCGATCGATTGAAGATCCGGACGCGCAAGAACCAGACGGTGGACGCGGAGCTCGTGCGCATCGACGAAGTGCGTGACGTCGCGGTGCTCAAGCCGAAGGTCGCGCTCGACGGCGTGCCGCCGCTCAAGATGGAAGAGCACGATCTCGCGGTGGGCGAGCCCGTTTGGGCGCTCGGACATACCGGGCGCGGGTTCTGGTCGCTCTCGTGGGGCATGTCCGAAGGCATCACGTCGGGCGTCGTCGACATGATGGGGAACAAGCTGCTGCTCTTCGACGCCGCCGTATACCCGGGCTTCTCCGGGGGCCCGGTCGTGACGTTCCACGATCGTGGTCACGCCGAGGTCGCGGGCGTCAATCACGCCATCCTCTTCACGGGCATGGAAGAGAAGAACGCCGCGTCGATCTTCAGCGCCGTCGCCGTCTCCGAATTGCACGAGGTGCTCGCGAACCATCGCGCGCCGCTCGAGAAGAAGCTCTTCGACTACGCAAACACGCAGCGCAAGCGGACGTACGCCGATTTGTTCATCGCGACGCGTTTTCAAATCGGCAAGGACGAGAGCGGCCGGCCGACGGCGCACATGATGGGCGACACGCGCTCGGTCGAGATCGACGACGACGGCAGCGTCACGGTTCCGTGTGTCGCGATGCTCTTCGGTCTTCCCGCGGGTGAGACCCAGATCAAATTCGAAGCGCGCGATTCGAACGGCAAGGTCGTCTCGTCGTCGCGCAGCACGGCGACGCTCGAAGAGAGGCAGCGAGTCGGCTTCGCGACGAGCGAGCTCACGTTCAAGGCGCCCGAGGAAGGCCACTACACGATCGTCGCGATCAAAGACGGCACGGAGATCGGTCGCGCGGTGGTCGCGGCCGAGCAGCAAGACGAAGACGAGAACCTCCACTCGCACGACTCGGACGTCGCCGAAGATGGTCAGCCGGACGTCGACGTGGTGGTGGCGCGCGTCGCGAATCAGTCACCGCTCGTCCTCGCGGGCATTCGCTCGACGTGGACGGAGCGCAGCTACCCGCGCCGCGTGCAATTCACCTGGTTCGCGAGAGGCACGCGCGGATGGATCGGCCGCGATGTCATCGTCGCCGCGTACGTGCTCGACGAGCAGGGCCACGTCGTGGGCCAGAGCGAAGGCTGCTACTGGCCGGAGGTCCGCCCGGAGAACGCCTGGTCGTGCGTCGGAAACGGCGGAATGATGCCTCCTCCCCTCGCGACGAAGGCTGGCGCGTACGACATCGTCTTCACCGTCAACGAGCGCCCCGTCGCGTGGTGGCCGATGGAAGCCACGCTTCGAAAGGACTCGCCGTCGAACGCCGACATGCAGCGCTGGATTCAAGACATGCGCCGCGTCGTCATCCCTCCCACGCACAAGAAGCACTGACGCATGAATCGCCAAGAGACCATCGCCGAGTCCATCGTCGAGGTCGTGGCGATCCTCGTCTCGGGCGCCGTCTCGTGGACAGCGAGCGCGTGGATCATCAAGCGCGACGAGAAAAAGCTGAACGACGCGATGCTCGCGCGCGCCTACCCGCCCGCCACGCTCATCGCGAGCGTCTTCCTCTTCCAACAGATCGCCGTGCTCGTGCATTTCATCCGCACGCGTCGCTCCTTCAAAGGTTTTTTCCTCGGCCTGGGCTGGGCGATCGCCGCGTTCATTCCGTCGATCATCCTCGACGCGATCTTCGGCCTCTTCTTGCCGGACAATTAGTCCGCGTCACCAGCCATCGTTTGCGTCGGCGTCGGGTCCCGCTTCGGCGACGTGGGGTTCGTCACACCTTCGCACGCCCATCGTGACGTCGTCGTGCACACGCAGCCGCCATCGGCCTCGGACGTTCCATCGCAGCGCACGGCCGTCACGGGCCCCCGAGCAGACTCACAGGACGGACACGTGCAGCTCCACGTCCCGGTCGAACAAACGCAGTGCGCGTATTTTTGGGACCACGCTCGAACACTTTGGAGTGAGCCCCTCAGCCTTCGCACCTTCGACCGAGCATGCCTCGCCGTTGTTGACCGGCACTGTGACGTCCGCGATGCCCGCTTCCGTGCCGCAGTCGCACGCGTCGGAGCACCCGTGTTCGATCGCGGCGGCTACGACTGTCGAACGAAGAAATATCCGCCGAATCAAACGTCACCGCCATCAACCGCACCGTCCGTCGTTGCGTCAGCGCCCGCGTCCGCGCAAGAGATCGTCGTGACGCCATCGCATGTCCAGCCGGAACCTTTGCCGGGACACTTGCAGTCGCCACTCACCGGTGTCGTCGTGCCGTCACATTGCTTCGCGATCGTCGGTCCGGAACACACCTCACCAAAGCCGCACTGTCCGCTCCCCAAAATGATCGGATTCGCGCACGCCGGGCACTTGCCGCAGTCCCACTTCCCCGCATTGCATGTGCACGTCGTAGTCGAAAGCACGTCCGTGCATATCGGCGCCTGCCCTTTCGCGGTGGCGCCCTCCGAAGTGCAGCTCTCTCCGCCACTGACGAGCGGTCCCTGCACGTCTCCGCTGCCGCTGTCGTTTCCGCAGAGGCAATAGTCGGTAGAGCAATCGAGAACGGAGACGAGACCGACGAGCGTCAAGGCAAGCCATTTCATGCTTTGATGATAGCGCCGTGGAACGAACGCTCACGCTGCGCGTGAATGTCTCATGAGGCGTCTTGTCGCGGCGCTCCTCTTCGCGTGCGGCGGGCACGTCACGCACGAGGCGACGAAGCCCGAGACGCTTCCGCCCGTCATCGTCCGTGAAGCGCGCGCCGCCATTCCGGGTGAGAAGCTCGCGGCGCTTCACGAGCTCATCGCGCCCGCCGACTGGGTCGAAGAGGCCGGCGAGCTCGACGGGGTCTGGCCGAAGACTGCGGCGGGCGAGCTGCGCGAAGCGTGGGTGCTGCCCGGCACGATTTGTCGCGCGGCGTCGTGGAGCGCACCGATCGAAGACGTGACTTCGACTCACCGGGTCTTCGAAGAGCTCCGCGCGCATCTCTCCGGCGACGATCGCGTCCTCGAGGCGAAGCTCGAACGCGGCCGCGCGCGGATCGAGCTCAAGCAAGAACGGTTTTGCATTCTGCACGAGTGCCGCCCGCCTCTGAGCGCCCCACTCACGACGTTCACGATTTGCGTCGATGGCGCGAACGCGAGAGGCGCGACCGCCACGCTCATGAAACGCTCGCCGTCACTCGCCCCGCTCGCGCCGCTGCTCCTCATCGAGGGCCTGCGCGAGCAGACGGCGACGTTCAAGCGCACCGATCGCGGAACCACCGAGCTCGAAATCACGCTCATCGCCTCGCCGGACGCACAAACGCGCGCGCAAGAGTGGCTCGTCTCGCACAACTTCGGCGTACGCGCCTCGTGGCA
>Ga0068868_100003018_pt1 | contig 11709 bp, 9 predicted proteins | sample KBSMisM42_FD_64660 | JGI IMG/M metagenome (GOLD analysis project Ga0068868, IMG submission 64660) | Miscanthus rhizosphere microbial communities from Kellogg Biological Station, Michigan, USA - KBS Miscanthus M4-2 | ecosystem: Host-associated > Plants > Roots > Rhizosphere > Soil ...
GCAGCGCCACGCGAGCCAGTCGGCGCAACTCGGAAAGCCCCACTTCGCGAACCCGAAGCGATCGTCGAAGTCGCGCACCAGCACGAGCATTCGATACGTCTCGGCGTTCATCTGCCGCGCAAGGCGGCAGATTTGCAGATCGAGCTCGTCGACAGACGGATCAGCGGATGCACCGCGCCGGGATGGGTGTTGGCCATCATAGAGGTCTCCGAAATTGGGGCTGACCAGAGTACTGGACTTGTATACAGCTCTCACAATTTTGCCAGCGCTTTCAGTGGCTTATCTTTCTTCTTCGCAGTGAAATTGCCGTCCGCTTTGGCCCTTCGACAAGGCGCGACATCCGACCTGCCCACCGAGGTCCCCGCCTGAGCTGAGCGACCCTCGCCCGTCCCTACGTCGTCTTCACGTCGCTCTCACACGCTACACTTGCGCGCCCCCAGCCCGTCGGCACTGACGAGGAACGAAGCAATGGACTGGAGAACTTTCCTGACGGTGTTCGTCACCGTCTTTCTCGCCGAGCTCGGCGACAAGACGCAGCTCGCGACGCTGCTGTTCGCGACCAAGTCGCCGTCGGCGCTATTGACGATCTTCCTCGCGGCCGCGGGCGCGCTCGTGATCACGTCCGCGATCGGTGTCGCGGCCGGCGCGCTGCTCGCCGACTACGTGAACCCGAAGTACTTGTCCTACGCCGCGGGCGTCGGCTTCATCGTGATCGGCGTCTGGACGCTGTTCCAGGCTGGAGCAAACACGGCAACCTAGAACTGTTAAGCTGCGCCTGCATGACGCCGATCAAAACCTTCAACACCCGCGTCGAAGCCGAGCTCGCGCGCATCGCGCTGAACGCGGAAGGCATCAACGCGACCGTGGTCGGCCTCGACGTCGCGTTCGAGGGCGGCGCCAACGGCGTGCGGCTGCTGGTCGCGGACGACCAGGCAGACGCCGCGCTCAAGCTTCTCGCGAAGTCACACCCCGACTCCGACAAACCGAAGCACTAGCGCCTCACTCGTGCCGTAGCGCGACCACAGGCCGCACACCCGCGATCGACCACGCATGCGCCGCGACGGTGAGCGCGGCCACGGCGAGCGTCGCGAGCGCGGCCGTGACGAACATCCACGGCTCGAGATCGATCCGGCGCGCGAAGCCCGCGAGCCAGCCGCTCATCGCGAAGTACGCCGCGGGCCACGCGATCAAGTTCGCGAGGATCACCGGCCGAGAGAATTGCCACATCAAGAGACCCATGATCCCGGCGCGCCCGCTGCCGAGCACCTTGCGGACGCCGATCTCCTTCGTGCGCGCCGACGCGGCGTGTGCCGCGAGGCCGACGAGGCCGAGCGCAGAGATCAAGATCGCGACGCTCGCGGACACCGTGAACAGTGAGAAGTCGCGGCGCAGGTCGCCGTAGATGTTCTGCACGGTCTGCTCGAAGAACCAATGATCGGCCGGTCCGGGCCGGTCGCCCATCTGCGCCCAGATTCGGTCGACGGCTTCGAGCGTCTCGGGAGTCTTGCGGCCGTCGAGCTTCATGCTGAGCACGCCGAACATCAGCGGGTCGACGAAAAAAACCGCCGGATAGACGTCCTGGCGCACCGAGCCGATCTGGAAGTCCTTCACGACGCCGACGATCTGCGCGTTGTGCTCGCCCGAGAACGTCCCGGCGAACGCCGACGGATGATTGATGTTGACAATCTGGCCGATCGCAGCCTGAGGCGACGGCAAGCCGAGCTTCACGACGCCCGCCTCGTTCAGGATGATCGACTCGGGCACCGTCCACTTGCCGTCTTTCGGCGTCTGGTCGGCGCCAAAGTCCTCTGAGAAGTAGCGCCCCGCCGCGAGCCCGATGTCGTAAAGCTCGAAGTAACCGATGCCCACCGTGATCTCGGCGAGCACGAGCCGCTCTCCGCCGTTGTGCTGGACCGGACCCACCCCGCCGACGCCGGCCTGCAAGACATAGCCGGCGCACGCCGTCCCCTTCACGCCCGAAACGCGAGACAGCGCGTCCTTGATCGCGTCGTTGCACCGCGTCCGCAGGAGCAACGTGGGATCGGAGCTCTGGCGCAGGGACTCGCGCATCCCGAACGCGGTCTGCCGATGCACGACGATCGTCGCGACCAGCACGGCGATTACGATCGCGAACTGGAGCGCGACGAGCCCCTCGCGCACGCCGCTCTGGAGCCAGCCGGTCGTCCGTGCCTTCGTTACGAGGCTCGGCCGGAACGACGAGAGCACGAACGCCGGGTAGCTGCCCGCGAGAAGCGTGATGGTCACGAGCAGCGCCGCGACGGCGCCAACGAACGTCGGCGTGAAGAGCGCCTGCCACTCGATCGTCCGGTTCAGGAACGCGTTCAGCGCCGGCAGCGCGACCGCTGCGAGCGCGACGCCGAGCACCGTCGCGACGAGCACGTGCACGAACACCTCGCTCATGAACTGCGCGAACAGCGCGCGCCGGTTGCCGCCGCACGCCTTGCGCACGCCGACCTCCGTCGCGCGGCGCAGCGCGAGCGCCGTGCGCAAGGTCACGAAATTGATCGCGGCGGCGAGGATGATCAGTGCGCCGATGCCGATCGCGCCGTAGAGCCGGCCGTAGTCTTCGGTGTCCGGTGATGCGACGTCCCGTGCACCGAGATGCACGGCGCGGATCTGCCGCACGATCAGCGGCCACACCTCGCTAGCGGCCTGCCCGCCGGCCGCGCCCTGCGAGTGCCGGTCCGGCAGCGTGCGGATGCCCTCGCGCAGAGGCTGGATCGACTCGCCGCGCTTCAAGAGACCGTAGGTCTGGAACATCCAGCTCTTCGCGCCGACGACGGTCATCGGCTTCGCGTCTTGCTCCGTGATCGGCGAGTCGCTCGAAGTCCCGGCCGCGAGCACGTCGATGAAGAGGTGGGTGTTCGACGGCAGGTTCTCGATCACGGCCGTGACCTTCATCGGACGCTCGCCGTTGAATAGCAGCGTCTCGCCGATCGGATCGGGCCGGCCGAAGTACTTCTCGGCGAGCCGGCGCGTGAGCACGAGCGTGTTCGGCTCGACGAGCGCGCCCTCGAGCTTGCCCGCGACAACGGGGAAGCGCAGCACGTCGAATACGTTTGCGTCTGCCCAGACGATGTTCTCGCTGAACGCGCGCTCCTCGCGCTTGAAGTAGCCGCCGTTCGGTTGCAGGCGCGTGACGACCTCGAACTGCGGATAGTCGGCGGCAACCCAGCGGCCGACGTCGGACGGACTGCGGTCCGTCATGCTGCCGTCCGGCGAGCGGACGGAGATCAGGTAAACGCGATCACTGTTCGGCAGCCAATGCTCGTAACTGAGCTCGTCATTCACGTAGAGCCCGATCAGCAGGGCGGCGCCGAGGCCGATCGCGAGACCGACGATGCTGATCAGCACGAACGGACCGGCGCGCGGCACGTTGCGCACGGCGAGATGCAGGTAATGCCCGATCATGGGTTATTCATACCTCAACGCCGTCACAGGACGCACTCCCGCCATCCCCCACGTATGCACGATTACCGCGGCGATCGCGACCACGAGCGTCAGCGCGCCCGCGCCCGCGAATAGCCACCAGTCGAGCGCGACGTGCTTCGCGAAGCTCGCGAGCCACGCGCTCATCGCCCAATACGCGGCAGGCCACGCGATCAGGTTCGCAAGCAGCACGGGCCGCGAGAACTGCCAGAGCAATAGCCGCGTGATCGTCCAGCGTCCGCCGCCGAGCGCCTTGCGGATGCCGATCTCGCGTGTGCGCGACGCGGCCGCGTGCGCCGCGAGCCCGACGAGCCCGAGCACAGCGATCAGCACCGCGACGCCCACGAACATCGAGAACAGCGTCGTCTGGCGCTTGAGACCGAGGTACATGTTCTGCACGGACGCCGCGAAGAATATCTTCTGCGGCGGCGCGGGCCCGCCGTAGTCCTTCAATACGCGGTCGACCGCGTCGAGCGCCTCGGGAGTCGAGCGGCCGTCGAGCTTCAGGTTCGTGTAGTTCGCGTTGCCGACGTCGACATAGAACGTGGCCGGCGGAATCGGATCGTGCACGCTGCCGATCTGGAAGTCTTCGACGACGCCGATGATGTTTGCGTCGTGCGCGGGCGTGAACGTCGCAGGCTGGCGGAACAAGTGGGAGAACGTGACGACCTGCCCGACCGCCTCCGCCGGACTGCCGAAGCCGAGCGCTCGCGCAGCGGTCTCGTTCACGACGATCGCCTCGGGCACCTTCCAGACGTTGTCGGGTGGCGACGATTCCGTGCCGAGGCTCGGGTCCCAATAGCGTCCGGCCGCGAGCTTCATGCCGAAGAGCTCGAAGAAGCCGAAGTCGAGCCCGAGATAGCGCGTCGGCGTTGGCTCGCGATCCGCGCGCCTGATCGCGCTGCCGAGCTGAAAACCCCACTGCGGCGCGCCCATCGAGCACGCAGCGGCCAGGACGCCGCGCGCACGCAGCATCTCGGCCTTCAGCGAATCGTTGCAGCCGCGCACGAGCAGGATCGGATCCGTGCTCTGACGCAGCGCCTCGCGCATGCCGAGGTTCATCTGCCGATAAGTGACCACCGTCGAGATCAGCAGCGCGATCAGGATCGCGAACTGCACTACCACCAGCACCTGGCGCACGCCCGCCTGCCCCGCGCTCACGCGCCCGCCGCGCGTGACGGTCGCGGGCCGGTACGCCGACAGCACGAGCGCGGGATAGAGCCCCGCGAGGAACGCGACGACCGCGAGAAACACGAGCGTGCCGGCAATCAAGCGTGGCTCGGCGAACATCGACAAATCGATCGTGCGCTGGAGGAACACGTTCAGCGGCTTGAGCGCCAGCCAAGCGAGTCCGAGCCCGACGGCGGCGCCGACGCCGACGTAGAGGAACGACTCGGTCATGAACTGCTTGAACAGGTCGCTGCGCTGCGCGCCGAGTGCTTTGCGCACGCCGACCTCGAGCGCCCGGCGCACGCCAAGTGCAGTCAACAGATTTACAAAGTTGATCGATGCGACGAGCACGATGAGCAACCCGATCGCGCTCACGGTATAGACCGCCGAGAGCGCTTGGCCGTCGGGATCCTTCAGATCGTTCGAGCTCAGGTGGATCGAACCGATCGGCCGTATCGTGAGCGACCAGATCTCGCTCGGCTTGCGCCTCGCGTCGACGGACATCGGCGCGTGCCGGTCGATCAACGTCTTGATGCTCTCGCGCACCGGCTCGATCCGCTCGTTCGGCTTCAGCAGGAAGTAAGTCGCGGAGTTCCAAAGCTTGCCGCCGAAGATCGTGATCGGCGTGCGGTCTTGAAGCGCCGTCGGCGAGTACGGCGCGTGCGCGGCCCCGATCACGTCGATCGTGCCGAGGGCCGTATTCGACGGCAGCGGCGCGATCACCGCGGTCACGACCATCGGCTGCTGGCCATTCAGCAGCAGCGTCTTGCCGACGGCGCTCTCGGCCTTGCCGAAGTATTTCGCGGCGGTGCGCCGCGACAGCACGAGCGAGTCGGGCTTGTCGAGCGCGCCGTCGAGGCTGCCCGCGACGACGGGAAACTGGAACACGCCGAACACGTTCGCGTCGGCCCACACCATCGGCTCGTTCGCTTTGAAGTCGGTGCGGTCGCTCGGCACGAAGAACGCCTGGTCGCGAAACAGACGCGTCACGTGCTCGAGCTGCGGGTACTCTTCCTCCACCCATTTGCCGAGATCGGACGGGCCGACGCCGGACGGCTGGCCCGTGGAGCTCGCGGCCGAGACCTGAAAGATCCGCTCGTGATTCGGGAGCCAACCGTCGTACGTTAGCTCGTCGTGGACGTACAGCCCGATCAGCGCGGCGGCGCCGAACCCTATCGCAAGGCCGACGACGCTGATCGCGGCATAGAGCTTCGTACGCGCGACGTTGCGCAGTGCGAGGGCGACATAGTGGCGGAGCATGTTACTCGTGCCTCAGTGCGACGACCGGCCGCACGCCTGCAATCGTCCACGCATGGGCCGCCACCGTGAGCGCCGCGACCGCGAGCGTCGCGAGCGCGGCAGCGACGAACATCCACGGCTCGAGCGCGATTCGGCGCGCAAAGCCCGCGAGCCAACTGCTCATCGCGAGATACGCCGCAGGCCACGCGATCAAATTCGCGAGCAACACGGGCCGCGCGAACTGCCACATAAGCAACCCCATGATGCCGGCACGGCCGCCACCGAGCACCTTGCGCACGCCGATTTCCTTCGTGCGTGCCGACGCGGCATGCGCCGCGAGCCCCACGAGGCCCAGCGCCGAGATCAGGATCGCGACACTCGCGAACACGGAGAACAGCCCAAAATCCCGCTGCAGGTTGCCGTAAATGCGTTGCACGGTCTCCTCGAAGAAGCGGTATGCCGGTGGCCCGGGCGGCCCCATCGCGCGTGCAATGCGGTCGATCGCGGCGAGCGTTTCGGGAGTCGAACGTCCATCGACCTTCAAGTTGATCCCGCCGAAATACTGCGGGTCAACGTAGAAAACGGCCGGAGTGTAGTCGTTGCGCACCGTGCCCATCTGGAAATTCTTCACGACGCCGACGATCTGCGCGGTGTGCTCGCCCGAGTACGTGCGCACGATTCCAGACGGATGGTCGATCGTGATCGTCTGCCCGATCGCGGCCTCGGGCGACACGATACCGAGCTTCGCAACGCCCGCCTCGTTCAGCACGACGGACTCCGGCACGGTCCACTTGACGTCCTTCGGCGTCTTGTCGGCGCCGAACTCCTCGGAGAAGTACCTACCGGCGGCGAGCTCGATTCCGAATAGCTCGAAGAAACCGACGTCGACATTCACCTCGCCGATTACAAGCCGCTCGCCACCGTTGTAGATCACAGGCCCCGAAGCATCGGTACCTGTCACCAGGGGGATGCCACCCGAGCACGCGGCGCCTTTGACGCCCGGCACGCGCGCCATCGCGTCTTTGAGCGCCTCCTTGCAATCCGAGAACAGGAACACGGTGGGATCCTGGATCATCCGCAGCGACTCGCGCATGCCAAACGCCGTCTGCTGGTGTACGACAACCGTTGCGATCAGCACCGCGATCACGATCGCGAACTGCAGCGCCACGAGCCCCTCCCGCACGCCGCTCTGCAGCCGGCCGGTCGAGCGTGCCTTCGTGATCAAGCTCGGCCGGAACGACGCGAGCACGAACGCGGGATAGGTCCCGGCGAGCAGCGTCACCGTGACGAGGAGCGCGACGATGCCGCCAAGAAATGTCGGAGTGAGCAACGTGTGCCACTCGATGGTTCGATTCAGGAACGCGTCGAGCGCTGGCAGCGCCGCGATCGCAAACGCCACGCCAAGCGCTGTCGCGACGACGACGTGCACGAGCACCTCGGTCATGAACTGCGCGAACAGTGCGCGCCGGTTGCCACCGCATGCCTTTCGTACGCCGACCTCGACTGACCGGCGCAGCGCAAGCGCCGTTCGCAGCGTCACGAAGTTGATCGCCGCCGCAAGCACGATGAGCGCGCCGATGCCGATCGCGCCGTAGAGCCGGCTGTAGTCCTCGCTGTCCGGCAACGCGCGCTCCCGCGCGCTGAGATGGATCGACTGGACATGCCTCACGATCAGCGGCCAAATCTCGCTCGCGGCTCGGCCGCCGGCCGCGGGCTGCGAATGGCGGTCCGGCAACGTGCGAATGCTCTCGCGCAGCGGCTCGATCGACTCGCCGCGCTTGAGCAGCGCGTAGGTGCGGAAGCCCCAGCTTTTTCCACCGACCACCGTCATCGGTCGAGCATCCTGGTCGACGATCGGCGAGTCCTCGGAGTGTCCCGCGACGAGCAGGTCGAGACTCAAGTTCGTGTTCGATGGCAAGTTCTCGATCACGGCCTTGACACTCATCGGCCGCTTGCCCTCGAACAGCAAGGTCTCGCCGATCGGGTTCGACCGGCCGAAATATTTTTCCGCAAGGCGGCGCGTGAGCACGAGTGTGTCGGGCTCGTCGAGCGCGCCCTTCAACGTGCCCGCGACGACCGGGAACTGCAGCACGTCGAACACGCTCGAGTCCGCCCACATGAAGGTTTCGCTGAACTCTTGCGCACCGCGCTTGAAGAAGCTGGCTTGGCGCCACAGCCGCGTGACCGCCTCGAACTGCGGAAAGTCGGACGCAATCCAATGGCCGACATCCGACGGGCTGCCATCCGTCACACCGCCGTCCGGGGCGGGAACGGAGAACAGATAAACGCGGTCGCTATCGGCGAGCCAGGCGTCGTAGGTGAACTCGTCGTGCACGTAGAGGCTGATCAGAAGCGCCGCGGCGAGACCGATCGCGAGCCCCACGATGCTGATCAGCACAAACGGGCCCGCACGCGGCACGCTGCGCGCCGCGAGGCGGAGGTAATTGCCGATCATCTGTGCACTTCCGTTCGACGAGTCGGCGCTACTGTCGCTCGCGGGAATCGCCGCACACCCGCGAAGTGACTCGCCTACTCTTCCTCGAGCTTGCGCGGCGGCATGTCCTCGGGCCGGTCGGTCCACTTCATCTCGGGCCACACGTGCACGCGCGACTTGAAGCGCCACCCGTCCGCGGTTTTAACGAGCGTGTCCTCGTAGCCGCCTTCCCAGTGGATCGGGTCGCCGTACTTCGTCGTCTTGTTCTGGATCGTGAGCAGCGTCGAGGTGGCCTTCGCGCCCTCGGCCGTCGGCGCGACGAAGAGATTTGCGACGATGTGATACTCGGGGTTCGGCAACGGCGGACGGCACATGCCGTTTGGCCCGGCGCCGCCCGCGCGCGCGAGCTGGTCGCGGCCCTTGAACCACCATTTCACGCCGCTGCCCCAAGTCGACGACACGCCGAACTGCGCGTCGTTCGTGTACATGTTCGCGTAGTCGTTGCCGTTGTTCGTGCAGTTCTCGAGTATCCGCGAGTAGCCGTCGATCAGCTGGCGAATGTCGACGTAGTCCTGCGCGTCGAGCTTCGGTCCGCGCTGCGCGATCGCATTGCCGATCAGCAGGCCGGCGCCGAGCGCCGCGGCCGCGAGCCCAAGCGAGGTTTTGTTGATTTTGTTCATGAATTTGCTCATGGGTTTGTTTATGGATTGGGTGGCGGCGCCTGAATCAGAACGACGAACAAGTCGTTGGGGTCGCGCACCACCGCGACCTTGATCGTGTTCGGGCCGGCCGGTAGATCCATCGACTTGCCGCCCGTCGTCTGCACCGTGCCGCCCGCCTGCTTCAGCGCAGCGATCGCCGCGTCGACGTCGCGCACTTGGAGCTGGATTCGCGTGGAGCCCGGGTCCTGGATCCGGCCATGAACCGTCTTGCGGTCGATGTCCTTGAAGTCCATCGGCTCGAACACGAGGCCGGTCGTCGGTACTTGAAGCATTGCGGCCCGGTACTGTCCCTCGCGCATGCCTAGACCTGCGAGCACGCCGGAGTCGTCGCGGAAGCTCGGTGCGAGCGTCATGTTCATGCCGAGAGCGTCGCGGTAAAGGTGCATCGCCTTGTCGACGTCGTCGACGATCAGCCGCACGCGCACGCCGATCACGTTCGCGCTCGCGGGCGCTTGGGTCTCGGGCAGCGGATCGAGCTGCGCGAGCTCGACGAAGTGGCCGTCGGGATCTTTCACGACGGCCATGCGCGCCGGATGCGCGCCGCCGGGAACCGTCATCGCCATTCCGCCGCGAGTGAGCACCGGCGCGCCGACCGCCTTGACCTTTACGAGCGCCGCGTCGATGTCGCGCACGAGCACGATTAGCACAAACGCGCCCGGGTCTTGCAGCCTTCGATCGAGCGGCTTGCCGCCGGCGCCGGACACCTCGACGATCTCGACCCCGGTACGCGACGCGGGCGGGCGCGCAATCTGGTAGCGCAGCTTCGCTTCGGGCGGCAGGCCGAACATGTTCATCAGCGGCGCGGTGCCGGTCGCCTCGCCCGGCGCGCCCATGGTCTCGAAGCCGAGCCCGTCGCGATAAAACGCGAGCGCCTTGTCGAGATCGGCGACGATCGGGCTGAACCAGTTGCCGTTGCCGACGATCAGGCCCGTGGGTGCGGGACCGGCCGGCGGGGCTTGCTGAGCGGGTGATTGCGACGGAGCCTGCGCCTGGGCGAGCCCGGCGATCGACAGAGCCACGAGCAGCATCGACGTTCTTTTCATTGTTCGTTCCTTAGTCCGACGAAAGCGCACGCATGCGCGAGTGCTCACGGCGCCGGCACGATCTCGATGCGGTCGCCGATGTAGGAGCCAATCCAAAAGGTCTTGCCGACTTCGGCCGCGACGGTGCCGGCCGCGAAGCCCGGCGCGTCCTCGCGGTTCAGCAACTCGCTTACGGCGAGCGTCATCGGATCGATCCTCACGGCGATCCAGCGGCCCTGGCCCTGCCCGACCGCGATCAGCGTCTTGTCGTCGTCGGCCCAGTGGATGTTGTCGACCCTGAAGCCGAGCTTCACCTCGTCGCGGCTGACCTTCTTGTCCCCGCGCGACAAGCGAACGAACGACTGGCTGCCCCAGGCGGCCATGTAGATCGTCTTGCCATCCTTCGACAGCTCGACGCCGTTCGCGCCGGCGGCTTCGCTGCCGGGCACCTTCTGCCACTTGCCGTTCGGATGCCACTCCCAGAGCTCGCCGTTCTTTTCGCCGTTGCTCATCTTCGTGCGCGCGTCCGCATCCGCGCCTCGCGCGAGAAAATTCGTCGTGATGAATCCGCCGTCTTGGAAGCCACGCACCGAGTTGAGGCCGATCGGCTCTGGCGCAATCACGCATCCGACCCAAGTGACTTGCGGCACGTCGCCGCGGATGTCGACGTTGAACATCTCGATCGCTTCGCGGTCGCCGTGGCCGACCGCGAGCAGACGCTCGACCGGCCCGCCGACGTTGTACAGCCAGAGGCCGTGAGTCGTGAACTTCTGCGGATTCGGCGGGCCCGGGCAGTCCTTGTAGAGCCGATCGTCGCGAGCGTTTTTCGAGGTTGCGGACGGATACACTTTGGTCACGCTGCGGTCGCTCGCGCGGATCGCTGCGAGGCCGCCACTACCCGACATCGACGAGGCGATCACCCACTTGCCGTTGGCCATGACCTCGAGGTCCTCTGGCCCCGTCTGCGTTCCGGTGCACGCAAAGTTGCTGTCGTTCGCCGGGCACGGAGGCCGAGCCGGTGCGGCAGGTGGTTGCGCAGAGAGATTCGAGGACGCGAGCAGAAGCGACGCGAGCGCGAGCGGCGTGACGATTCGCACGAGAGTTCCCCCAAACAAAGTTCGCTCAGCCGCCGCGGGCCGTCCCTCGGCCGCGTAACGACGTGACGCGTTCCAGCGCCTCACCGTAGAGCGGACGCTGCAACGCGTCAACTCGCGGCGCTTGCCACCGCCGCGCGTTCCTTTTATACACGTGCGCAACAACGACGATTGACTTCGGGGGGATCATGAACGTTCGCGTCGCCGCGTTGCTCGCCATTGCCGCCCTGCCCGCAGCGCACGGGCTCGCGCAGTCCGCGACGCAGCCTCTGAAGAATCTGCCCGATCCGTACGAAGCGCCGATTCCGCATTGGGGGAACTTCGCGGACGGTCATCCATGGGGCTCGTCCGCCGGCGTCGAGATCGGTCCGCGCGGCGCAATCTGGGCGATCGATCGCTGCGGCGCGAACAGCTGCGAGGATTCGCCGATCGCGCCAGTGAATCGGCTCGACCTCGCGACCGGCAAGCCCATGCAGAGCATCGGCGCGGGGCTATTCGTATTTCCGCACGGCCTGCACGTCGACCGCGACGGCAACATCTGGGTCACGGATGCGCAGAGCAGCAAGGACGGCGAGAAG
>Ga0068868_100003022_pt1 | contig 11705 bp, 12 predicted proteins | sample KBSMisM42_FD_64660 | JGI IMG/M metagenome (GOLD analysis project Ga0068868, IMG submission 64660) | Miscanthus rhizosphere microbial communities from Kellogg Biological Station, Michigan, USA - KBS Miscanthus M4-2 | ecosystem: Host-associated > Plants > Roots > Rhizosphere > Soil ...
ACGAGCTGCGGCATCGCCGTCATCTGGATCTTGCGCGCGGTGACGAGGCCGATCCCGCCGCCGACCAGCATCGCACCGATGATCTCAGGAAGCGACGCTATTTGGTGGACGGCAAGCGTGGTCCCGATGGCGATCGCCATTCCGAGCATGCCGGTGAAATTGCCCCGGCGGCTGGTCTCGGGGCTGGAAAGGCCCCTCAGGGCGAGGATGAAGCAGACGCCCGCGATCAAATAGGCGAGCAGGACCCAGGCGGGCTGCGCGTGTGCGACTTCACCCATCTTTGCGCTCCCGCTTCTTGTACATCGAGAGCATCCGCTGGGTGACGGCGAAGCCGCCGAAGATGTTCACGCTCGCCAGGGTGACGGCGACCAGCCCTAGCCATTTGGAGCTCGCGCTCCCCGCGGCCGCTGCGGCGATCAGCGCACCGACCACGATGACCGAGGAGATGGCGTTGGTGACGCTCATCAGTGGCGTATGCAGCGCCGGTGTGACCGACCAGACGACGTAATAGCCGACGAAACAAGCGAGCACGAAAATCGACAGGATCGAAATGAAGTCCATGACCGCTCCTGGAAAGGCGCGGCTTTTGTGACGGCTCGTTTGACCCCTGTCGAGGGTGGAAAATCCACCGCGAATGGCTGTTAAATTTTTTCCGGTTAGCGGTTTCCTAACCTTTTCGCGCGCACACGTGAGGACGATCTTCGCGAAGGAAATTGTGCCCAGTGTCGAAGCGCGGTGAACAGGACCCCGACCGCAAGCCGTGGCGGCTGCTGCTGTGGACCGTGCTGGCCGGCCTGGTCTTCGGCCTGATCGAGCTCGGTCAGCTGCCCGAAGACTATCTGCGCATCGCCCGCAATTCCTTCCATGAGCACAGCGCTAGCGGCGACGTTGTCGTCATTACAGTCGATGAGGCTGCGCTCCGCCAGGTCGGGAATTGGCCCTGGCCGCGCCGTTATGACGGGCAGATGGTCGACCGGCTGATGGCGGCCGGCGCCAAGCGCGTCTTCTTCGATATCAACTTTTCCTTTCCCACTAATCCGGCGGACGATGGCGCCTTCGGCGACGCGATCAAGCGTTCGGGACGGGTCTCGCTATTCGTTCGCTCCAAGTCCGGCGCTGACGGATCAACCCGGCCCGTGGTCGACCGGCCGCTCCCAGTCCTGAGGGAGCACGCAAAGCTCGCCCTCGGGACCGTGCGCTACAATTATCAGAACGCGGCGTGGGACCTCCCCTATTCCGTGATGCTGGACGGCAAGAAGGTGCCGTCGTTCGCGGCGGCCATTGCCGATGCCGATGCCCCCGCAGGCACGACGTTCCCGGTTGACTATTCGATCAAGGTTTCAACCATTCCGACCTATTCCGCTGGCGACCTGATGGCCGGACGCATCCCGCGCTCGAAGCTCGCCGGCAAGGATGTGCTCATCGGGCTCGGCAGCGATGTGCTGAACGACGTCTTCTTCATCCCGGGCTACGGCCGTGGCTATGGCGTCTACATCCAGACTCTGGGCGCGGAGACGCTCAAGAACGGCAAGCCGGTCGATCTCGGCTGGACGCCGGCCTTCCTGCTCGCGATTGCAGCCGCGGCACTCGCCATCAGCCGGAAGCGCAGCGGCGAGCGGGGACTTATCCTCGCGGGCAGCATCTTAGCGACGTTCGTGGTCCCGGGCTTTCTCGAGGCGCGCATGATCTTTGCAGACGTGGCACCCGGCCTGTTCATTCTGCTGACGATGGCCGTTGGACTGGGTTGGAAGCGGTACCGGACGCGGGGATTCGTCAACCCGATTTCGAACCTGCCCAACCTGAATGCGCTGCGAGCGCACCGCGGAAGCCGTCGCGAAGCGCTGGTTGCCGCGCGGCTGATGAACTTCGAAGAGATTGTCGCGACCCTTCCACGCGACAGCGAGCGCGAGCTCGTCGAGCAGATCGTCGCACGCCTGAAGGTCGGTTCTCCCGGCCGGGTCCTATACCAGGGCGACGCCGGCATCTTCGCCTGGTTCGAGGATTCGGGCCAGCCGTTCGGCAACCACCTGGAGGCGCTCTACGCGCTGTTCCGCAATCCCGCGCGGGTTGCGGGCCTGTCCGTCGACCTCAACATCTCGTTCGGCGTCGAGGTAGGAAGCGGCCGGTCCATCCAGAACCGGCTCGCCAGCGCCCTGCTTGCGGCCGACGAGGCGGCGCACGACGGGCTCAAGTGGAAGTATCACGACCCCGAAAGCCTCGAGAATGCGTCGTGGAAGCTGTCCATGCTCAGCCAGCTCGACGACGCCATCGACCGCGGAGAAGTGTGGGTCGCCTATCAGCCGAAGCTTGACCTCGCGACCAAGCAGATCGTCGGCGCCGAGGCGCTGGCCCGGTGGACCCACCCCGAGAAGGGACCGATCGCGGCCAGCGAATTCGTCGCGGCAGCCGAGCAGCACAACCGTATCGGCAAGCTGACCGACTTCGTTCTGGAGAAAGCGGTGACTGCCGCCGCGCAGATCAACAAGCGTGGGGTCGACTTTGACATGGCCGTGAACCTGTCGGCGCGGCTGCTGACCGACAAGGGTTTCACGCTGCGTCTGTCAGCGCTCCTTGCCCGCCACAGCTTGCCAGCCCGGCACCTGACGCTCGAGCTCACCGAGACTGCGGCGCTGGCCGGAAGCGGCGAAGGGCTAGAGATGATCTCGAGGCTACGCGACCTCGGCGTCAACATCGCCATCGACGATTACGGCACCGGGCTGTCGACCCTCGATTATCTGAAGAGGATCCCGGCCAACGAGATTAAGATCGACCAGAGCTTCGTCAAAGGCATGGCCGACAACCGCAGCGACCGCCTGATGGTGCAGTCGACAATCGGCCTCGCGCATTCGCTTGGTCGCCGCGTCGTCGCCGAGGGCGTCGAGCACCGCGACATCCTCGACCTGCTGATCGAGATGGGCTGCGACATCGCCCAGGGCTTCGCGGTCGGCCGCCCGATGAGCATCGACAGCCTGACCAAGCGCCTGTCGACCGACCGCAAGCGCACCGCCGCCTAAGCGGCAAGTTCCGCCAAAGTAATGAGACTAATAGGGGCGGGTTTCCGCCGCGCTTGCTTTGGTTAATCGTTTGCTAACCATACCGATTAAGGTTAATAGTCACCTCGACTGCCGAATCGCAGTGCATTGTAGGGGTGACCGAAATGAAGAAGGTTCAGACGGGCCGCGGGTTCTGGGATTGGCTTTGCGGCGGTGGCTATGGTTCCACCGGCGGCAACGGCTGACACCCGCTCAGTCCGAAGCAATTCGGACTGAAGTTTCAAACAGTTACCAGGCGCTCGCCGAAAGGTGGGCGCTTGTCGTTTGTAGGCCGATCACGGCGCTTGGATGAGCCGCTGGTCAGGCCGCCTTGAGGGCCTTAGGCGGCGCTGATGCTTCGCCAGTCGAGTGCCTTACAGCCGATTCGCGCGGGTCGCCGCGGACTCCACGAAATCACGCAGGAAGTGCGCGAATTCGTCGCCGAATCCGGCATTGCCGAAGGGCTGCTGACGATTTTTTGCCGGCACACCTCGGCCTCGCTCCTGATCCAGGAAAATGCTGCTCCGGCGGCCGCCCGCGATCTGGAAGCCTATTTTGAACGCCTTGCGCCCGAGGGTGGCCCTTATGAGCACCGGGATGAAGGCCCCGATGACATGCCGGCCCACCTGCGCAGCGCGCTGACGGCGACGCAACTGTCGATCCCGGTGAGCAAGGGCCGGCTGATGCTCGGCACCTGGCAGGGGATATATCTGTTCGAGCACCGCCGCGAGCCGCATGAGCGCGAGATCGCGCTGCACGTGATCGGCGAATGAGCCTCGAATCCGTCCGCGGGTGGCTTGCAGCTAATGCGCCAGACCTCCGGCTGATTGAGGTCGAGGAGACAACGGCCACCGTCGACACCGCCGCAAAGGCGCTGGGCGTCCTTCCGGGAATGATCGCGAAGACGCTCGCTGTGCGTGCGGGCGACCACCTGTTCCTGCTCGTCGCGCGCGGCGATGCGCGGCTCGACAACCGCAAGTGCAAGGACGAGTTCGGACAGCGGCCGAGAATGCTGGGTGCTGACGAGACGTTCGAACTGACCGGGCATCAAGTTGGTGGTGTGTGCCCCTTCGGGCTCGAGAACCCGCTTCCTGTCTATCTCGATGAATCGCTGAAGGCGTTCGAGGTCGTCTATCCCGCAGGCGGATCGCTCAACACGTCGGTAGAGATCCCGCTCGACCGCCTGTTCGGCCTCGTTGCCGACCGCTGGGTCGACCTTTGCGTGCTACGCGACGAACCGACCCGGAGCTAGCGAGGCCGGGTCGAGACCGGGCACCGGCCAGGCGGTTCCGCCAACGAGCGATGCAGCGACAGCGGCCATCGCCGGAGAGGTCTGCAACCCCGCGCCGCCCTGCCCGGCCAACCAGAAAAAACTCTCTACGTCAGGTGCAAAGCCGACCACCGGCAGGCGGTCTGGCGCGAAGGTCCGCAAGCCAGCCCAGCGGTGCTCGATGCGCCGTACGGTCATGGTCGTGCGCTGCTCTATACGGTCGGCGGCCAGCGCCATCTCATACTCCTCGGGCTGGGCATCGCACGGGTCGGTCGGGATCTCATCCATCGGCGACGCGAAGACCCGGCCGGCTTCCGGCCCGAAGTAAAGCTCGTCCGGAACCGTCTTCGTGAAGGGCAGACGCGATGGATCGACGTCCGCGGGTGCATCAAAAACGATGATCGTTCGTCGCTTTGGCTGAAGGCCGACCGGAGCCGCTCCGGCAAGCTTTGCAACGGCATCCGCCCACGCACCGGCCGCGTTGACCAGCAGCGGCGCTTCATATTGCTCCCCCCGCTCCGTCAGCACTTGCCAGGATGACCCTGTGCGGTGGATGGATTGGATCCTCGCTTCGGTTCGGATCTCGCCCCCCCTGCGCCTCAGCAGACGAGCGAAGGCCTGCAACAGAGCATGGCCGTCGAGCTTGAGCGCCGTGCGGTCGATGAATCCCTGCACCGCGCCATTCTCGCCGACCCGCAGGACCGGGCACTCACGCCGGAGCCCCTCTTCGTCGAGCCAGTCGATGTGCGTGAATGGCGACAGGTCGTCGGCGAGCGCACGAAGTCCAGCAAGCTCCTCCTCTCGCGCGGGGGTCAGGATCGGCAGCGTCGAGGACAAGGTGGCCTCACCAAGCTCCTCGGGAGGATCCTCGAAGAATTGCCGGCTTGCCTGAGTAAGCCGCCGGATTGTGGGATTGCCAAGCGCGTAGTGGAGCAGTGCCGCGCTGCGCCCCGAGGAATGAAAACCGACCTGTTCCTCCGCCTCGAGGACGATGACTTTCGCACGATCGGCCAGCGCGGCAGCGGCGGACAGGCCAGCGACCCCGCCTCCAATGACAAGGATGTCGGAGGTCTTCACGTGGCTCAGGCGGCGCTGAGCCGTTCGTTCACGACCTTGCCGCCTTGCGTCAGGCGGATCCCCTTCACGATCTCGTCGTCGTCGGGAAGGAGCGGGCGGCCGTGCTCCTTGTCCCAGAAAGCGGACAGGAAATTGAACAGGTTGCGGGCGTAGAGCGCCGAAGAGTCCGCGGCGAGGCCACGAGCCAGGTTCGATGCTCCGATCACCTTGACGCCGCTGATCTCCACGGTCTTGCCGCCGACCGTGCCTTCGACATTGCCGCCGGCCTCGGCGGCGAGGTCGACGATAACGCTTCCCGGCCGCATGGTCTCGAGCTGGGCCTTGCTGATCAGCCGCGGCGCGGGCCGGCCCGGTATCAAGGCGGTGGTGATAACGATGTCCTGCTTGGCGACGTGCGAGGACACCAGCTCGGCCTGCGCCCTTTGATATTCCTCGGACATTTCAGCTGCGTAGCCGCCAGCGCCCTCGCCCTCGATTCCGGCGACATTCTCCACGAAGATCGGCTTGGCGCCGAGCGACTGGATCTGCTCCTTGGTAGCCGAGCGAACGTCGGTCGCGCTGACCTGCGCGCCCAAGCGTCGCGCCGTCGCGATCGCCTGCAGGCCGGCGACACCGACACCCATCACGAAGACCTTGGCGGGGCTCACGGTCCCCGCAGCCGTCATCATCATCGGAAAGGCGCGACCGTATGCCGCCGCCGCGTCGACGACGGCCTTGTAGCCGGCGAGGTTGGACTGCGAGGAAAGTACGTCCATCGACTGCGCGCGCGTGATGCGCGGCATCCACTCCATCGCCATCGCCTCCAGCCCGGCCTTGGCATAAGCGTCGACCGCGTCGCGCCGCCGAAGCGGATCGAGCAAGCCGACGAGGAGCGCTCCCTTTTCAAGGCCCTTGAGCGCCGCGGCGTCAGGCCCGGTCACGCAAAGGACGATCCCGGCGCCCTTGAGTACGTCGGCGCGGCTCGCGACCTTGGCTCCAGCGGCCTCGAAGTCCGCGTCGGAAATGGAGGCGGCATCGCCTGCGCCCTGCTCGACAGCCACTTCGGCGCCAAGCGCGACGAACTTCCGCACGGTCTCGGGGATGGCCGCGCAGCGCGTCTCGCCCGCGCCCTCCTTCAGGACCGCAATCTTCATCACCGACTTACCAATAGGCCCTGACGATGAGCATCCAGGTCAGCCCGACGATCAGGCAGACGATCGCGCCCCATTTAAACAGCCTGGTGAAGTTGGAATAATCTTCGACGTGATTGGCGACGTCCTGGGTCGGCGGACTGGCCAGGATCGACTCTTCATCGGCCATGCGAAACTTCCCCTCTTTCGAGATCATGAATGTGGGGACGTCCATAACAAGGCGCTTGCCCGTACCCAAGCCCCGCACCCCAACTCCTTTGGAGAAGTCCTTAAGCTCGCCTTTACTGCTCCCGGTTATGGTGCGCGAATGCGTGAAGAACCGACACGTTCGCTGTTGCTGCTGGATGCCAATCCGGAGGAACGCAGGCTCATTTCCGCTATCGCCGGCCGCGCCGGCTGGAGCGTGGTGGGCGCTGCCGACGAGGAAATGGCGCTTGCTCTCCTCCAGGGCCCGCATGGCCGCGAGGTGCTCGCCGCGCTTCTCGGCAGCTGGGACGAGGAAAAAGGCCCGCAGTTGATCGGGTCGTTGCGCGAGCAGCGGCCGAACCTTCCGGTCATCGTCCTGTCGCATGGCGATATCGTCTCCGTCGCCGTCGAGGCGATGCGCTCAGGCGCTTCCGATTTCCTGGTGCGCCCGGTTGCGCCCGAGCGGCTGCTCGAAGCGCTCGCCGCCAATGCCGATCGCCGGCGCGCCGCCGGCGAGCTCGCTCCGGTATCCGAGAAGCTCGCGCCGATGCTCGAGCTCGAGCAGTTGATCGGCGCCGCCCCGGATTTCCGTGCAGCGCTCGCAGTCGCCGCCAAGTCGGCCCGCAACCGCCTGCCAATCCTGATCGTCGGCGAACCCGGCACGGGCAAAGAAACGCTGGCCCGCGCTATCCACGGTGCGAGCCTCCGCGCCAAGGGCCCGCTGCACACGCTCGACTGCAAGGCGGTTCCCGCCAATATCGTCGACAGCGAGTTGTTCGGCCACGAGAAGGGCGCCTTCCCGGGCGCTTTCTCCGCCAAGGTCGGCAAGATCGTACAGGCCGACGGCGGGACCCTCGTGATCGACGAGATCGGCGTGCTTCCTGCCGAAACACAGGAATTGCTCGACCGCGTGCTCGCCACCGGCGAAGTCCGCCCGGTCGGTCTCAACGGCAGCTATTCGGTCGACATCCGCGTCATCGCGACGAGCAGCCGGCCGCTGCCCGAGGATTTCCACCCCGGCCTAGCCGAGCGGATCGCCTCCACGACGGTCACGCTACCGCCGCTTCGCGAGCGAAGCGGAGACATTCCCGCGCTTGCCGGCCATCTGCTCCAGCGCCTGGCCGACCAGGCCGGCATTCGCGCGCTTTCGATCGGCAATGACGCTCTCGCGGTGCTGATGCGCTACGGCTGGCCGGGCAACGTACGCCAGCTCGCCGGCGTGCTCTTCCGCGCAACGCTTAGCTGCGAGAACAGCTCGCTGACCGCGCAGGACTTCCCGCACATCGCGACCCAGTCGCGCTACAGCAACCGCCAGACCGACTTTGTGTCGACCATGAGCGAGGCACGCAGCGAGCAGGTGCTCGGCGGCGCGCCCAGCGTGACCCTGTACAGCGGCGACGGGCATCTTCGCCCGCTCGAGGAAATCGAGGCCGACATTATCCGCCTCGCCATCGGCCATTATCGCGGGCGCATGACGGAAGTCGCGCGCCGGCTCGGGATCGGCCGCTCGACGCTCTACCGCAAGCTCGGCGAGCTGGGGATTGATACGGCGGCGTAAGACCCAGCCCTCCGGATCACTCGCAAAGCATAGGTACGTCGCTCCCACTGTCATCGTAGCAATTGCCGACCCTTGGCGCGCTGCTCTTCAGGTTCGCGGCAACAATCGCCAGCGTGAAGCCGACTATCAGGATGAGCCCCTGTGCGAAGTAGCGCATCGCAGACCTCCCCGGTTGTCCCCGAAGCTGTGCTTGTGACCGCCTGACGGTCATCCGTATTTCCCAGTAAGACGGACTCCTGATGCCCGGATGAGCCGACCGGCTTTCACTTATGACGGTCGATTGGGGGCGGCGGGCATGTCCCACGTTTGCACAAGGGTCCAAACCGAGATTGCCAACCCTGGCTCGCGCCTGCTCACTCGACGCAATGAGCAAGTCGAGGAGATGGGCCGTGTCGAGTTTTGGAAAGCGTGCGGATGGCCCTAGCGGACGCCGCTGGCTCAAGCGCAAGCGGGTGGGAATCGCTGCTTCAGTCGTGAGCTGCGGCCAGGCTGCCGCCGTGCTGATCGAGGACCTTTCGCTGACCGGTGCGAAATTGAGGGGCTGCGACCTCCTGCCGGGCATGAAGGTCGTGCTGAAGGTCGGCGAGCGCCAGCTTTCCGGCGCAATTGCCTGGGCGGTGGGCGATCAGTCGGGGCTTCAGTTCGACTTCGCGCGCCCGCGAGGCTGATCAGACCCGCAGTGTCAGCGCCTGGTGCGCTGGTGATTGTTGACCAGAACAAATCTGTGAGGCTCAATGGGATGGTGCGAGCCTGGCTGTCCTTTGTGTTGGTGTGGGGTGCCTTCCTCGGCCGTACCGCTCCGGTAGCAGCTGCTCCCACGCCGATCGCTCAACCGACCAGCAAATGGATAATCGAATTCGAGCATGAACGATGTACGGCCGCCCGAGCCTATTCGGGCGGCACGAGGGAATTTGCGATCGGTTTCGAGCCGAAGCCGACTTCGCCGGTTATGAACGTGATCGTGCAGGTGCCTAAGGCATTGGACGTTCTGGCGAAGTGGAACGCGTGGTACTCGATCGGCGCGGGTAGATTCGTCAAAGATGTAGTCACCGCGACGCCGAGTACGAAGCCAGGAGTTTCACGCTACAACCTCACGATCGGCCGCGATGAAGTGGAACATCTACTTCAAAATCCTGACCTTCAGATCGGCACCGACCAAGGACCCCGCGTCCATGTTCGACTTGCTGACTTTCCGGAGGTGATCAAGACCCTCAACGAATGCGAAGCTGGGTTGCTGGCCGACTGGGGATTAGCGAGGGAGACGCAAGGAACGCTGAAAAGTTTCCCTAAGACAATAGCGCCAGAAGGCGTCTATTTCAGCAGCGAAGACTACCCGCCGAAAGCCTACCTGCGCGACGCGATCGGCATTGTTGAAGCGCGAGTAACGGTCAACACGCACGGAAGGGCCGTGGACTGCCATATCATGCAGACTAGCGGTCATAAGGATCTTGACGACGCGACGTGCGCAGCCTTCGTCAAACGCGCTCGCTTCGAACCGGCTCGCGACAAGTCAGGCAATGCGCTCATGAGCCCTTATGTGTTTACAGTGAATTGGGTGAGCTACCTTTAGGTGTACGTACGCCTAAGGGCGAGGAGTCAGGGCCTGGTCGCGGAGGCCGCGCCAGACACGCACAGCCTGCACCGTCTCGAGCACGTCGTGGACGCGGATGATCTGGGCCCCCTGCTCGATCGCCTTCATCGCGAAGGCGATGCTTCCACCGAGGCGTTTGTCGGGCGGGGCTTCGTTCGACAGCGCGCCGATCGTGCGCTTGCGGCTCGCGCCGACGACCAGCGGGCAGCCGAGCGAATGGAATAGCGCGAGGCCATTCATCAGCTCGAGGTTGTGGCCGACATTCTTGCCGAAGCCGAAGCCGGGATCGACGAGGATGTGCTCGCGTTTCACGCCCGCTTCCACCGCCGCCTCGATCCGCTCTTCCAGCCATTGATAGATCTCGACCAGCACGTCGTCATAGCGCGGGTCGTCCTGCATCGTCTGCGGGTCGCCCTGGTGGTGCATCAGGACGAGCGGCACGTTGAGCGAAGCCGCGACCCCAGCCGACCGCGCGTCATAGGTCAGCGCCGAGACGTCGTTGATCATGCGAGCGCCGGCCTCGACCGCTGCCGTCATGACGTCGGCCTTGCGCGTGTCGCACGAAACCGCCGTACCCGCGGCGGCCAGCTGGCGGATCACGGGCACCACCCGCTCAATCTCGTCGCCTTCCCAGATCGAGCGCGCTCCGGGCCGCGTCGACTCGCCGCCGACATCGACGATCGCGGCACCTTCGGCCGCCATACGCGCTCCCGCTTCCGCGGCAGCTTTGCCGTCCGGGAACTGGCCGCCGTCAGAGAAGCTGTCGGGCGTAGCGTTCACGATTCCCATCACTTGCGGCTGGTCGAGGCGCACCGTGCGGTCGCCGACTTGCAGCGGGCGGCGGCTGGCGATCAGCGCTTCCCACTGGGCCGCCATGTCTTGGTCGAACCGGCTCTCGATACCATCGACCGGCACCAGCTCGGTCGAGGCCCGGCGGTTGCCGTCGACAGCGATCAACTCGACGGCCGTGAACCAGCTCATGCCGCCCGCGAGCCGGGCGACTTTTCCGTCATGGCCGAAGGGTGAGTCGACGAAAGCGGTCGGCCGCAGGAGCGTGCGCATCTTGATCCTTACTTGGCGAGGCCGAGGACGGTTGCACCGACGGGCGATGCCGCCGTCGCCGGCTCGCGCTGGTCCAGCGCGTTCAGCCACTTGGACGCATCGGCGCCGATATTGAACTGAGGGTTCGACGGTGTCAGCCCGTCCCGCGATTCGGCGGCGGCGATCAGGGCGGAGGCGCGCCGGAACTGGATGTCCAGCGGCAGCGGCTGGCGGAAGGCGTGGTTGACCAAGGCATCGCCGAAATAGGTCCAGTCATTGCCGGCCTGGCAGCCGAAGGAAGACCGGTCGTCGGCCGCCGCCGTCGCAACAACCGCCCTCGGGCCTCTCAGCGCGCGTACGAATTGACCGGCAAAGCAGGCCTGCAGGATGACCAGCCGGTTCCTGGCGCCCGCATGATTGAGCATCGCCGCAAGCTGGCTGGGCGTAATAACGGCGTCGCCGTAGGCGGGGTCGCGGAAGTTGAGGCCGGCGTCAGGAGATCCGTGGCTGGTGGTATAGAGGACGAGCACGTCCTCGTCGGCGTTCATCTTCGCGGCAACGCCGTCCAACGCCCCTGCGAGCACCGCCGGAGAGGCTTCCGCGTCCGCTTTGTCGGCACCCTCGTCATGGGCGAGGACGAGAGTGCGGCCCTCAGCGTCGAACCGCCGGGCGAGCACTCGCCCCGCCTCCCGGGCTTCACGGTTGAATACGGGATCAGCGTCGAGCGCAGCAACAATCACATAAGCGTCGACGGTGCCCGCCCGTTGCGGCTGCAGCTTCGCGAGCGCGGCGTGCAATCTTTGCCCATTATCGGGTTGTG
>Ga0068868_100003028_pt1 | contig 11693 bp, 9 predicted proteins | sample KBSMisM42_FD_64660 | JGI IMG/M metagenome (GOLD analysis project Ga0068868, IMG submission 64660) | Miscanthus rhizosphere microbial communities from Kellogg Biological Station, Michigan, USA - KBS Miscanthus M4-2 | ecosystem: Host-associated > Plants > Roots > Rhizosphere > Soil ...
CCGCACGTAGTCGGTGATGTAGCTCCATTCTTCGATGGAGATGCCGTCGAAGCGGACGTGGGCGTTGCGGCGTTCCGGGGGCTTGCCCATGATCCGTTCGACTTCGGCGAGCGTCTGGCCGATGCGCAGTTTGTCGATGTGCCTCTGGTTTTCGAGGGCGGCGTTAAAGGCGTAGCGGCGGACGTTCACCGTGCATGCGGGGAGCACCGTCAAAAGAAGCAGGACGATGAGTGGGCGGATCAATCGCAACGTTTGCGCTCCTGGAGAAAGTCTCCCCGCCGCAATCGCGGCGGGGAGTATGAAGACGAGATCAGAACCAGCCGTTGCCCGCGGGATTGACGAGGGCGCGGTAGACGCTGGCGTTGATGGCGTCGCGGAGTGCGAGGCCTTCCAGCTTGCCGCGCGCGACGACGTAGCGCATCGCCAGGTCGGTGGGATGGAACTCGGAATGGTAAGAGAGCCAGTTGCGATCCGAGGCGACGGAGGCGTCCATCTGCGGATCGAGCATGACCAGGTAGATCGCGTTCTCGTCGAGGTGCTGGATGCGGCCGGCTTCGATCGATGACGAGAGCAGACGCTGCACGTCGAGGTCGGTCACGTCGGGCGACGCGCCGCTGACCTGGAGCGAATTGACGCGCATGCCGAAGGTTTTGACGCCGTAGCGATCGAGGTCGCGGAAGCTGGAATCTGCGTTCATCTGCCGCACGGATTGAATGACGGGCAGGCGATGCGCGGCGTCCCAGTGATCGCCGACGAAGATCACGTTGATGGAAGGATCTTCGACGACGGCGCCGCCGTGGAAGAGTGCATCGCCGATTGCATCGCCACCGCGATAGACGCGGATGCGGCCGCCGTCTTCGTCGCGGATCACGTCGGCGGGATAGCGCACGTCATCAGCAGGATTCGCTGCCGGAAGCGCTTGCACCGCCGGGGCGAGTGCCGCCGAGGCGCCGAAGGTGATGTCGAGGACGGAGTGGATCTCGATGCCATTCGGGGCGACGCCGGTCTGGCCGTGGAGGAAATCCCAGAAGCCGACGCCGCGGACGGTGACCGCCGTCGACGTCGTCTTGAAGCTCGTGGTGGCGGTGAAGCGGGCGTCGAACTGCCGCCGCGCGTTCGCGACGCCCGGTCCGAATGGACTGCCGGCGCCGACGCAGTTCGGCGCGGGGATCTCCACAATCATCGTGCGTCCCGCGCCGTCCTGGATGACGAGGTGATAGTCGGAGTCGCCTTCCTTCGCGTACTTCGTCAGCGTTCCGCTGAGGCGGTACTGCGTGGTCTCGCGCGGAGAGATGCGACTATTGGCGGGCAGCGTGGCGGGATGGGCGGACTGCAGCATGTTGTAAATCGTGGTCGAGACGTACGTACTGAGGTTGATGGAGGAGGCGCCGGAATCGGTGCCGGTCTTGATCGACCAGCGCTCGACGCCGCACTGCGCATGAAGGGAAAACGCCAGGAGCAGGATCACCGGGGCGGACAGGACACGAACGAAACGCATCAATGTCTCCTTTGTCGTGACTGCGCGGCAGAAACGTGTGGGCGGAAACACCGTACGGGATGGAACACAGATGCGTCAATGTAAAAAAAGAAAACGCCCGCCGTTTCGGGCGGGCGTTTCGGAACATCACGTCGAAACGAATCAGCGGTTGCGCAGCTCGTTCTCGTCGGTAAGGTTGTTCGTGCTTCGCGTGGTGGTGCCGACCGTCGCGGACGGCGTCTCCGTCGCGCGCGTCACGCCGGGCGACATCCGCGTCTGCGCGCGCTCGAACGCGTCGCGCGTAGCGGCCTTCATGTCGTTCCACTCCGCACGGGTCGCGCCGCGAGCCTTGTCCCAGCCGCGGCTGAGATCGGACTCGACATCTTCGAACTTCCGGCCGTGATAGCGGCTCGCCGATTCCCAACCGTAGGCATACGCCGGGCGGTAGTCGTCGTAAGTGCGTCCGGTCTTGAAGTAGGGACGCGAGGTGTGATGCTCGCGCCAGTAGGCATCTTCTTCGGTCGGATTGACGGCTTCGCCGGCCGCTTTGCCAGCCAGTCCGCCCGCGACTGCGCCGATGGCGCCGCCGACCGCTGCGCCGATCGGTCCGCCGACCGCGCCAATGGCCGCGCCCGCCAGGGCGCCGCCGCTTGCTCCGCCTGCCACGCCGAGGGGATGCGCACCCGGCTCGCCGGTGATGGGATCAGGATTCGAATCGTGAGTTCTGTTTTTGTTGTCCATGGTTCCTCCTAATAACCATAGAGCAAGGTGCGCGCCGACATTTGCCGTCTAGCGCGGTTTGATCACAACAGAAACGGCCACCCTCGCGGGTGGCCGTTCGGTTTGGATCGAGGAACAAGAACTACCAGATGCGAACGCGGTCTTCCGGTTTCACGTACTCCGCGTCGCCTTCCTTCACGTCGAACGCGGCGTACCAGGCGTCGACGTTGCGGAGCGGGGCGAAGGCGCGGACCTGGCCGGGGGAGTGCGGGTTCGTCATGATGAGCTGGCGCAGCGTGTCGTCGCGCATCATCGTGCGCCACACCTGGCCCCAGCCGAGGAAGAAGCGCTGGTCGCCGGTGAAGCCGTCGATCACCGGAGCCGGCTGACCCTTCAGCGAGATGTGATACGCGTCGAGGGCCATCAGGACGCCGCCGAGGTCGCCGATGTTCTCGCCCATCGTCAGCTTGCCGATGATGTGCTGGCCCGGGAGCTGCGGGAAGTTGATCGCTTCGTACTGCGCGCCGTACTTCGCTGCCTGCGCTTCGAACTTCGCGGCGTCTTCCGGAGCCCACCAATCGCGCAGCATGCCGTTGCCGTCGGACTTGCGGCCCTGATCGTCGAAGCCGTGCGAGATCTCGTGACCGATGACGGCGCCGATGCCGCCGAAGTTCACGGCCGGATCGGCTTTCGGATCGAAGAACGGCGGCTGCAGGATGGCGGCCGGGAAGACGACCTCATTCTTCGTCGACTGGTAGTAGGCGTTGACCGTCTGCGGCGTCATGCCCCACTCGGATTTGTCGACCGGCTTGTTGAGGCGGGCGACGTCGTAGGCCCACTCGAATTTGCCGGAGCGCTCGACGTTGCCGACCAGATCGCCGTCCTTGACCACGAGACCGGAGTAATCGCGCCACTTGGACGGATATCCGATCTTGACGGTGAAGTGCGCGAGCTTGTCGAGGGCGCGGGCCTTCGTCTCGGGGCTCATCCACTGCAGGTTCTCGATGCGGCCTTTCATCGAGGCGCGGAGTGCGGCGACGAGCTCCTCCATCTTCGCCTTCGACTCGGGTGGGAAGTACTCCGCGACGTACGTACGTCCGATCGCTTCGCCCATCTCGCCTTCAGCGGCGCCGACGGCGCGCTTCCAGCGCGGGCGCTGCTCTTTCGCGCCGTTCATGAACTTCGCGTGGAACTCCCAATGCGTGTCGACGAAGCGCTTCGACAGCAGCGGCGCGGCGTCATCGGCGGTGTGGAACGCTTCCCACGCTTTCAGGGTCGCAACCGGCGTGTCGGCGTAGATCTTGGCGATCTTCGGAAGGGCAGTGTTCTGGCGGACGACGGCGTGGTCGACTTTGTCGAGGCCCGCTTCCTTGAAGGCAACTTTCCACGGGAAGCCCGGAGCGTTCTTCTCGAGCTCCGCGATCGTCATGAGGTTGTAGGTCTTGTCGCGGTCGCGGCTTTCGGCGCGCGTCCACTGCGCTTCGGCGATCTTCGTCTCGAGCGCGACGACGTCCGCAGCGCTCTTCTCGGGATCATCCCAGCCGGCAAGCGTCAGCATGTCGGCGACGTACTTCTGGTAGCGATCTTTCTGCGCCTTGAATTTGTCCTGCAGGTAGAACTCGCGGTCGGGAAGGCCGAGGCCGGACTGCGAGAGGTAGAGCGTGTTCTGCGTGGGATTCTTGGCGTCGTCGCCGATGCCGGCGTTGAAGAACGAGCTGCCGAGGGCGCCGGCGGAAGCGCCCATCAGCTTCGCGACGTCATCGTACGTCTGCGCCTTCTTGATGCGCTCGATGTACGGCTGGAGCGGCTTGGCGTCGAGCTTCTCGGCGGTCGCTTCATCGAGGAAGGTGCGATAAATCGCGGCGACTTTGGCCTCGTCGGATCCCGCCTTCAGGCTCTTGTCGGCCGCCCATCTGTCGAGCAGCGCATGCACGCGAGCCTCGGACAGATCGCCGAGAACGGCGAAGGCGCCGTACGCGGTCTTGTCGGCGGGAATCTGGGTCTTGGCGAGCCAGGAACCGTTTACGTACTTGAAGAAATCGTCGCCCGGTTTGACGGTGCGATCCATCCCCTCGACGTCGAAACCCCAGGTGCCGTAACGCTCGGCGACGATGGGAGCGGCAGGAGCCGTCTTCGCGTCAGCGGCGAATACGGCGGTAGCGGAAAGAGAAAGCAGCAGCAGAGAAACGGCAGAACCAATACGTCTCAAGCTCATCAGTTTTATTTTCCTCTTGGTTGTTGGACGGCTGGACTACTGGACGGGTAGTGACGATACGTAACCCTGAGTCGCAGGTTGCCAATTTCCCGTTTAGCGGAGTTCGTAGCCGGCGGCGATTAAGGCTTCGCGGATGGGGCCGGGGCGGTCGGTGGTGATGGTGTTGATGCCGAGGCGGACCATATCGAGCGCGATGTTCGGCTCATCGACGGTCCAGACGACGCTGCGCAACTTCTCGGCGGCGAGGCGTGCGATCAGCGACGGCGGAACGGCGAAGCTGGTGTCGATGCCGGCGAGGTTGTACTGCTTCGCCAGCGCGATCAGGTCGTCTTCAACGTAGCTCTTGGTGACCGTGCGAAAACCGGGGCCTTCGTCGTAGAGCACCTTCCAGCCGCCACGGTCGTAGTCGGCTTCGAAGACGACGATGAGCAGGCAGTCGTTGTCGGGCATCTCCTGCTTCGCCAGCGCGATGGTGTCGATGTCGAAGCTGATGAAGACCACGCGTTCGGCTTTTCCCGATTGACGCACGATCTCCGCGGTCGGCGGCACGACCTGCGGGCCGTCTTTCAGCTCGATGAACAACTCGCAATCGTCGGGCATCGAATCGAGGACGTCTTCGATCAGCGGCAGGCGCGTGCCGGCCCACGTCTGCGATTTCCAGCGGCCGGCGTCGAGCGATCGCAGCTCCGCGGAAAACCGATCGCGCACGACCCAACTGGCGTTCGTGGTGCGATTCGTGGTGTCGTCGTGGATGACGATGACCTGGCCGTCTCTGGTCAGATGCACATCGAGCTCGCACGCCCTGGCGATCTTCCAACCTTCGTTGAACGCGGGCAGCGTGTTCTCCGGAGGCGCGTCGGGCTGAACGAAGCCCTGCCCCATTCCGCGGTGCGCGACCACCTGAACCTTACTCGTTGACATAGACCGTCACCTCTCTGGAGCGCGGACCGTCCAGCTCGACGAAGTAGATGCCCTGCCACCTGCCGAGGATCAGCTTACCGGCACGGTAGGGCCAGGAGAGGGAACAGCCGATCAACATCGACAGAAAATGCGCGTCGGAGTTCCCCTCGCCGTGCGCGAACTTCACGTTCGGTACGAGCGCGCGCAGCGCCTTCGTCAGATCCTCCGGCACATCAGGATCGGCGTTCTCATTCACCGAAATCGCGCAGGTCGTGTGCGGCACGATGATCGTGGCGATCCCATCGCCCTTCGTCAACGCACCGAGGGCGCGCTGCACATCGTTCGTGATGATCAGAATCTGCTCGCGTGCCGTAGTACGAACCGAGAAGCTTTCCTCGCGAAGCATCGAGCAATGTTAGTTGATCAGCCGCGTTTATAATCTCGCGCAAATCGTCAATCACTCATGCCCTTCTTCTGCATCCACTGCAGGTCGGAAATCGATTCGAAATTCAAGGCGTGCCCGTACTGCGGGGAGCCGATCACCGATTTCCTCAGAAAACACCTCGAGCATCCTCTCGACGGCAAGTACCAGATCCTCTCGCGCCTCGGCATCGGCGGCATGGGCGAGGTCTACAAGGTCCTGCACCTTCATCTGAACTCGATCCGCGTCATCAAGCTGATGCGCAGCAGCATCATCGGCGAGGAGGGCGCGGACGATCGCTTCATCCGCGAAGCACGGCTGGCCACGCGCATCAATCATCCGAACGTGGCTCAGCTTTACGACTTCTCCACGCTCGACGACGGCTCGCGCTACATGGTGTGGGAGTACATCGAGGGGACCAATCTTCACGAGCTGATCGAGACGAACGGTCCGCTGTCGCCGAAGTACGCGGCGCAGCTTGCGATCGAGGCGCTGCACGGACTCGATGCCATTCATCGCGCCGGCATCGTCCACCGCGACATCAGTCCCGAAAACATCATGATCGACCGCGACGAGGACGGCGAGCAGCACGTGAAGCTCATCGACCTCGGCATCGCCAAGCAGGGCGACGGGACGGAAGCGAACAAGACCAAGACCGGCATGTTCGTCGGCAAGTGGAAGTACTGCTCTCCCGAGCACCTCGGCATGCTCGACGCGGGCGAGCGCATCGATGGCCGCGCCGACCTCTATTCGTTCGGCATCGTGCTCTACGAGATGCTCACCGGCGTGCCGCCGTTTCAGGCCGACACGCCGCATGCGTACCTGATGCTGCACGCGTCGGAGAAGCCGCGGCCTCTGCGCGAGGTGAATCCATCGATGCCGTCGTCGCCGGAGCTGGAAGCGCTGATCTTCAAGGCGCTCGAAAAAGACCGCAAGAAACGCTTCGCCACCGCACGCGAGATGGCGCGTGCGCTGGAGGAGATCGAGCCGTCGCTCGACGATCGCACCGGAGCGCCTCCGCCATTGCCTAAGGCGTTCGAGGTGACGGAAGAGCCGACGAAGGTGTCGACGCCGACGGTGCCGAGCGGCAGCGCCGTGCCGAAAGCGCCGCGCGTCGATTCGCATGCGCCGACGGTGCTGACGGCGAACGGCGAGCCGATGGCGCGCCCGCTGCGCAAGGTGTCGTCGACGAACGTGGTACCGGTTCCGCCGCCGCCGCGTTCCGCGATGCGCTGGATCGTGCTGGTACTCGTCGCCAGCGCGCTCGCCGTCGCCGCCGCGGTTCTGGTGCGGAAGTACCAGGCCACCGAAGCGGCCAAGAAGATTCCGCCGCCGGTGGTCGCAGTTGCGCCCGGGCGCGTCGCGCTGAATGCGTTTCCGTGGGGCGAGGTGACGAGCATCCGCAACGTGGCGAACGGCGCGACGATCGAGATGAAGTCGCCATTCGTGACGCCGGCGCCGGTCGACCTCGCGCCCGGCACGTACGAGATCACGCTGACGAATCCCGCGTTCCGCTCGCCGATCACGCGCACGGTCGAGGTGAAGGCGGGACAGGAGCAATTGGTCAACGTCGCCTTCGCCGATCCGGCTACAGCCACGCTTCCGCAATTCGGCGGAGGGACGCCGTGAAGCGCGCGCTGGCGTTGCTGTTCTTCGTCGCGCTGCCGCTGGCCGCGGCGGAGAAATGGTCGGACGCCTACAACCGAGGCGTCGATCTCGTCCGCGCCGGAAAGTATCAGGCGGGCGCGCAAGCGCTGCAGCGCGCGATCGACGAAGTGCCGCAGGAGAATGCGACGGCGCGCGTGCGCGACCAGATCTTCACCTACACGCCCCACTTCTGGCTCGGCATTGCCCGCCTCAACCTCGGCGATCCCGACGCCGCGCTGCGCGAGTGGAAGATTTCCGAGGACCAGGGCGCGGTGCAGAACACGCCGTACTACGCGCAGTTGCGCGATCTGATTGGCCGCGCCAATTCGCAGAAGCAGCGCCGCGCCACGTTAGTCGCCGAACATGCAGCCGGTCCGAGCAAGCAGCAGGCGAGTGCCGCAATCAGCGGCGCCCTTTCCGCGCAGGTCGATGCGGTGACCGCCGGCGGCGATCACAGCGACACGTACCACGCCGCGCAGCGCAAGCTGTCCGAGGCGAAGGACATGAACGCGAAGGCGGGGATCGACGTGGCCGCGTACAAACGCGCGGCGGAGATCGCTGAGGAGGCGCGCGCGATGTTCGCTCAGGCGGCCGACGACGCGAAGAAGCAGCGCGCAGCGCGGCCGGTGAAGCCGCCTCCCGTTACGCAGCCGAAAGCAGTTCCTGGCGACATCGTGGTTCCGTTCGACGACGTGCCGCAGCCGAAGCAATCGGCGCCTCCGCAGCCGAAGCCAGTTCCCGTTCCGGTCACGCAAACCGTGCCGCCGCCCACGCCGGTGCAGACCGAGGCGAAGAGGCCGGAGGTTCAGCCGGAGACGGCCAGCGAGGACTTCGTCAATGCGCAGTTGGCCATCCAGGCCTATCGGCGGCGGCTGATCGCGATGAAGCTGTCGGTCGCCGACGCGCAGCGCATCGAACGGCAGTTAAAACCGGGCAGCGATGCGAAAACGATCCGGCGTATCGTCGACGAAGTCGCGGCGAAAGAGCGCGAGCTCGATGCGCGCAAGCCGCCGGAAGTCGTCGTCGCGCCGTCACCCACCACGCCCGATCCGACGCGAACGCAACTGGAGACGGCGTACCGCGCCTTCGCCGCGGGCGATCTCGCGTCATCCGACCGGGCTCTGACGCAACTCATCGCGACCAGGGAAACCGCCGAGGCGTACCTTCTGCGCGGATGCGAGCGCTACACGCAGGCGATGCTCTCGCGCAACGCCGATCCGCTCCTCGCCAGCGCCACCGCGGACATGCAATCCGCGCTGCGGCTCAATCACGCGCTGCAGCTCGATGCGACCGCGTGGTCGCCGAAATTGGTGGCATTTTTCGAGAAGGTGAAGGGGCAGTAGCTTTCATCCTGAGGCTGCCCGAGGCGCCCTCGGACCCTACATTTGTGCCCTCGGAGCCTACATTTGTACCCTCGGACACCACATTTGTGCCCTCGGACCCTACATTTGTACCCTCCGACCCCACATTTGTACCCTCCGACCCTACATTTGTACCCTCCGACCCTACATTTGTGCCCTCGAACCCCACATTTCTGCCCTCGAACCCTGACCTCTCAGGATGACAGTCACGCCAAAAGCTCGTCCAACGCGGCGAGCAGTTCGTCCGACTCGTACGGCTTCTGGAGGTAACCGACCTTTTTGCCCGTTGGCGTTTTCGTCAGGAGGTTCTGGTCGCCGTGACCGGTGGAGAAGAGGACGGGGAGGTCGGGCCATCGAGCGGCGATCAGTTCGTAGACCTGCATGCCGTCCAGATCGGGAAGGCCGAGGTCGAGGATGACGGCGTCGGGAAAGTTGGCGGCGATGCGCGAGACCGCGTCGGCGCCGAGGCGCACCCAGTCGGTGGCGATGCCTTCGAACTCGAGGATGGCCGCGAGGCCGGCGCCGACCGATTCGTCATCCTCGATCAACGTCACGCGCATGGGAGCACGTACGCGGCGCGGCGCCGATTGTTGCCGCGGGAGCGCGACGGCCTCCGTGGGCGCGGCCGGAATCAGGATGTGGAATGTCGTCCCTTCGCCGAGCGTGCTCTCGGCGTAGATGTGTCCCTGATGCTGCTGCACGACCTGCGAGGCAACGGCGAGACCTAGACCGGTGCCGCCGAATTTCTTGGTCGTGAACAACGGCTCGAAAATGTAGTGCAGCGTGTCCTCGGGGATTCCAACGCCGGTGTCGCTGATCGAAAAATGCACGGCGGGGATGTGAGCAGGATTGCCGTCGTTCATCGTATCGGCCACCGCGCGCACCTCCAGCGTTCCGCCGTTCGGCATGGCGTGGTGGGCGTTGACGACGAGGTTGGCGAAGACCTGCCGCAGTTGATGCGCGTCGGCCATCATCGCCAGCGACGGGTCGGTTCTGGTGATCACCGTGACGAGTGGCCCGGCCAGTTGGGACAGCTCCGGCTTGAAGGCGTGCAGCCACTCGGCGACATTGACCGGAACGCGCGTCGGTTCGCCGATGCGCGTGAAGCGGAGGATTTCCTGCGTAATCCGTTTGCCGCGCGCGACGGCGTCGGCGATCCGCGGCGCGGCCATTTTCACGGCGGGATCCGCGCCGGCGCGTTTGGTGAGCAGGTCGATGAACGGCTGGATGCCCATCAGCACGTTGTTGAACTCGTGCGCGACCGACGCTGCCAGGCGTCCGAGGCTGGAGATGCGCTCGGCCTGGAGCAGACGGTTTTCGAGGCGAAGGCGTTCGCTCTCATCGAAGCGCGGCAGATCGAGAGGGTCGAGCGGCGTGGAGACGATCACGACTCCGTCGAGTTCGCCGTCCGCGTTGCGAAGGGCACTGGCCGTCGTGAACGAGAGGCCGTTGTCGTTTCCGCCGCCGCGGCTGCCGGACCACGTCCCCGTTTCGTGCACGGCGGCGAGCAACGCAGGCACGTCGTAGCCGGTCAGGACCTCGGCCAGGCTTCGGCCGATCAGCGACGTACCACCGCCCAGCAACTTATCGGCGGCAGGATTCGAAACGACGATCGTACCGTCCTCATCGGTCGCCAGGACCGCTTGGCTGATGGCGTTCAGCAGAGCGTCAGCAGTGAACATAGTTTTGCGCCTGCATGCGCAAAATACGCGCCGATGAAGGGAATCGGTTGCCAGGGAGACTTCGGAGCATATACTTACGGCTGTCGTGAAACAAGATCGGGTACTGATCGTCGAAGATGACCGCGCCGCCGAATTGATCCTGCGAGTCCCGCTGGAGCGCGAAGGTTTCGCTGTCGACTTCGTGGAAGAGGGTTACGCCGCCATCGAGAAACTGCGCGCGCACGAATACGCGGCGGTCATTCTCGACCTGATCATCCATCGCGGCTTGAATGGATTCGGCGTGCTGAACTTCATCGACATGGAGCAGCCCAAACTGCTCGACCGCGTCTTCCTCATGACCGGGATGTCGGAACAGACGGTGATGAACACCGCGCCGCAATTGCTGTCGCGGCTTTTCCGGAAGCCGTTCAGCTATCGCAAGCTCGTGGCCGCGGTCGTGGCCGCGGTGCGGCCGTTCGAAGCGAGCGATGAGGAATCGCAGAAGCGGATGCTGGTCGTCGACGACGATGCGATGTCCGCGGAGCTGGTGGCGGTGTTCGGACGGCGCATGGGAATGGCCGTCGACATCGCCGAAAACGGCCGCGAAGGAATCGAGCGGATCGCCAACGCGCATTACGACGCGGTCGTGCTCGACCTGCTCATGCCCGGCATCGACGGCTTCGGCGTGCTCGAATATCTCGATCGCTGCAAGCCCGAGGTGATGGCCCACACGATCATCTCCAGCGGCCTGCCCGAAAAGTATCGGGAGCGCGTGGCGCACTACGGCGTCTGCGGCGTGGTGGCGAAACCGCTCGATCATCGCGTCCTGCAGGAAATGCTGGCCCACTGCATCACCGGCGGGCACGAAGAGCGCGACCGGCAGGCCAACGGTTCGTAAAAGTAGATCAGTGGATTCGTAGATTCGTGGATCAGGACGATGGTTTGTCCTGATCCACTGTTCACTAATCTACTGATCGACTGCTTCAGTGCGACGCCGTCGGCGACTGGATGCGCATTCCGTAGAACGAGCGGTAGACGAAGATCGCCGAGATGATGAAGAAGACGACCGACAGGATTCGCGTCAGTCCCTGCTGTCCGTTCTTGGTCATCTCCACCGCCAGTTCGACGGCCAGCAGGCCGAAGAGCGTCGTGAACTTGATGACCGGATTCATGGCCACCGAGGAGGTGTCCTTGAACGGATCGCCGACCGTGTCACCGATGACGCACGCCGCGTGAAGCGGCGTTCCCTTTTCCTTCAGCTCCACTTCCACGATCTTCTTGGCGTTGTCCC
>Ga0068868_100003036_pt1 | contig 11685 bp, 10 predicted proteins | sample KBSMisM42_FD_64660 | JGI IMG/M metagenome (GOLD analysis project Ga0068868, IMG submission 64660) | Miscanthus rhizosphere microbial communities from Kellogg Biological Station, Michigan, USA - KBS Miscanthus M4-2 | ecosystem: Host-associated > Plants > Roots > Rhizosphere > Soil ...
CGCGGATCCGCGCCTACCGCTGGACCGACTACTGGGACCCGGTCTACCCCGAGCCCGGCGGCCGCGTCGTGCTCGAGCCGGAGATCTTCTACCTGCTGCTCTCCGCCGAGGGCGTCTGCATCCCGCCCCAGGTCGCCGCCGAGATGATGGCCTACGACCCGACCGCCGGCGAGCTCCGCACCCACTACGCGGGCTTCTTCGATCCTGGCTTCGGCTACGACCCGAGCGGCGGCCGCCACGGCAGCCGGGCGGCCCTGGAGGTCCGCGCCCGCGACGTCTCCTTCATGGTCGAGCACCGCCAGCCAGTCTGCAAGCTAGGCCTCGAGTGGATGTCAGAACCGGCCGAGCGCCTCTACGGCACCGACCTCGGCTCCAACTACCAGGGCCAGGTGACGATGCTCAGTAAGCACTTCGAGGAGCAGACGGCCGGCGTCGCGATCCCCGTGGACACCCCCTCTTAAGTTCCTTTCAAGGGAGGGTGCCGGTGTCCCTCTCCGGAATTGACCTCCCCTCCGCTTCGCTTCGGGGAGAAGCTGCTGCGCGGCTTCGCCGCGCAAGAACCAGATTGCATATCGCCGAACATTCCTCCGAGGGACACCGGCACCCTCCCCTCGGGCGAGCTCCGGTGAATTGCAGTTCACCGAGTCCGCGAAAAGCGTCGCTATCCGACGTTTCCCGCGGCCTCGGTGTTCCGCAGCAGTGCCTTCGCCCGCTTGCGCCGAGTTACCAGCTCCTCTTCCAGCTTCGCGATCTCGTCCCGCCGTCGCCGCACCAGCTCCAGCTGGCGGGCGATGTGGGTGAGTGACTCTTCGAGGATCTGGCGCCGCCGGACCGGGTCGTCGACGCCGCCCTGCCACTCGCGCCGCAGGGCGGCCCGGGCGCCCTCCGCCTCGACCAGCTCCTTCAGCTCCTCCAGCGAGAGGCCGAGCAGGTCCTTCAGCCGCAGTAGCTCGGTCAGCCTCTCGACGTCGGCCTCGGCGTAGGTGCGGTGGGCGCCCCGCTGGCGCCCCTTCGCCACCGGCAGCAGGCCGATCTCCTCGTAGTAGCGGATCGTCCGCGGGGTGGTGCCGGCGAGCCGTGCCACCTCGCCGATCCGCAGCTCGCTCTCCGCGCTCATGAGAGTGCCCTCGCCTCCTCGAGCGTCTCGGCCCTGACGTGCTTGGGGCGCAGGAGGGAGACGCCCGCCCCGATCACCGAGGTCGCGGCCAGCACCCAGAGGGCCTCGTGCATGTTGTGGATGAAGGGGTCGAGCTGCTGGGCGGAGAGGCCGGAGGCGAGGCCGGAGAAGATCGCGAAGAGGACGTCTTTCGGGATCGAGTTGGTGACGATCGCCAGGACGAAGGCGATCGAGATCACCGCGCCGGTGTTCTGGAGCATCGTCCGCGCCCCGGCGGCGACGCCACGCCGCTCGGTCGGGACCGCTCCCATCATCGCCGCCGTGTTCGGCGAGTTGAACATCCCGGATCCGATCCCGACCAGCAAGAGCCAGAGGCCGCCCTGCCAATAGGGGGAGCCGGCCTGCAGGGTGGTCATCAGCGCCAGGCCGAGCGCGGTGACCAGCATCCCGGCGGCGGAGAGGGCGCGGGAGCCGTGGCGGTCGGCCCAGACGCCGGCGAGGGGCGAGGAGACGAGCATCCCGACCGCCATCGGGGCGAGCTTGATGCCGGCGGTGATCGGATCGTCCCCCTGGGCGCCCTGGTAGTAGAAGACGAAGATGAACATCAGGGCGAAGCGGGAGAGGCCGTTGATGAACGCCGCCCCGGTCGCCGCTGCGAAGAGGCGGTTGCGGAAGATCGAGAGGTCGAGCATCGGCGCCGAGCCACGGTGCTCGATCGCGACGAAGAGCGGCAGCAGCACCGCCGCGGCGATCAGGGAGCCGATCACGAGCGAGTCGTTCCAGCCGGAGATGCCGCCGCGGGAGATGCCGTAGACGAGGCCGGTGAGCCCGAGGACGAAGGTGCAGGTGCCGGCGAGGTCGAGGCCGCGGACGGTGTCGCGGCTGGAGAGCTCGTGGAGGACGAAGGCTCCCCAGATGCCGCCGGCGAGCGCCAGCGGCACGTTGAACCAGAAGACCCACTGCCAGGAGATCGCGACGAGGGCGCCGCCGAGGACCGGGCCGATGACGAGCCCGATCGCCGCGACCATCGTGTTCGTCCCCATCGCCAGGCCGAGCTGCTCGCGGGGGAAGGCATCGGTGACGAGGGCCGGGCCGTTGGCGAAGATGAAGGCGCCGCCGATCCCCTGGACGATCCGCCAGAGGATCAGCTGCGTGCCGTCGGCGGCGAAGCCGGCGCCGAGCGAGGCGAGGCCGAAGATCGCGAAGGCGCAGACGAAGGCGGTCTTGCGCCCGAAGAGGTCGGAGAGGCGGCCGGCGGTGAGGACGAGGACGGTCGAGGAGATCATGTAGGCAAGGATCACCCAGACCAGTTCCAGGAGGCTGGTCCCGAGCGCCCGCTCGAGGTCCGGCAGGGCGATGATCAACGTCCCCGAGTTCGTCGCCACCAGCAGCATCCCGAGGCTGGTGCAGGAGAGGGCCCACCACTTGTAGTGCTCGTGCCCGGCCTCGACCCGCCTGAACCTGTTTCTTACGTTCACGTCAATTAATTTAGCAACGCTACGATTCCGGCCATGGCGGAGCGGACCTGGAGCGTCTACCTCTCGGGGGAGATCCACAGCGACTGGCGCGAGCAGGTCGAGGCCGGCGTGCGCGAGGCCGGGCTGCCGGTGGAGTTCTCGGCGCCGGTCACCGACCACGCCGCCTCCGACGACGCCGGCACGGGGACGCTTGGGGAGGAGGGCGAGGCCTTCTGGCGCGACCACAAGGGCGCCGGCGTCAACGCGATCCGCACCCAGACCCTGATTGCCGCCGCGGATATCGTCGTCGTCCGCTTCGGCGACAAGTACCGCCAGTGGAACGCAGCCTTCGACGCGGGCTACGCCGCCGCCCTCGGCAAACCGGTCATCACCCTCCACGACGCTCAGCTCGACCACGCCCTGAAGGAGGTCGACCGGGCGGCCCAGGCCACCGCCCGCACGGCCGAGCAGGTGGTCGACGTCCTCCGCTACGTGACCCGCGGCGAGCTCCCCTGAACTGCATCAGATTCTCCACCGGGCAGAAGGGAAATCTGATTCAGTTCGCCGGACGGTGTGCGAACATATGTTCGTATGAGGTGGGACGAGCAAAGAGTCGAGAATGACCTCCGCCTTCCTGGTGTCGGAGACGGAACCGTCGTCCGCACCTTCGACGCACCGGAGGCGATGGGGATCAACTTCCACGAGGTCCGCGCCCGCTCGGCGCTCAACCACGTGCCCGGCAGCCGCTACGGATTCAGCTGGACGATCAACCAGTACAGAGGCTGCACCCATGCTTGCCAATTCTGTTTCGCTCGGCGCACGCACAAATACCTCGACCTCGACGCCGGGCGGGACTTCGAGCGGGAGATCGTCGTCAAGGTCAACGTGCCGGAGCTGGTGCGGGCGGAGTTGGGGCGGCCGAGCTGGAAGCGGGAGCTGGTGGCGCTGGGGACGAACACCGATCCCTACCAGTGGGTCGAGAGCCGGTACCGGATGATGCCCGAGATTCTCGAGGCGCTGGAGGCGGCGCAGACGCCGGTCTCGGTTCTGACCAAGTCGCCGCTGGTGATGCGGGACGTTGACATTCTCGCCCGGATGGCGAGGAAACTGCCGGTTTCGGTCAACCTCTCGGTGCCGACGCTCGACGAGGACGCCTGGCGGGCGACCGAGCCGCACACCCCGAGCCCCGCCGCCCGCCTCGACGCGGTCGCCGAGCTGCGCCGCCGCGGCATCGACTCCGGCGTCCTCATCGCCCCGCTGATGCCCGGCATCAACGACCACCCCGACCAGGTCCGCCCGATCGTCGAGAGAGCCAAAGCCGCCGGCGCCACCTTCCTAGGAGGCGTGGCCCTCCACCTACGAGACGAGGTAAAGGACGTCTTCTTCGCCTGGCTAGAGGCCAAACGCCCCGACCTCCTCCCCCGCTACGAGGCCCTCTACAGCAACCGCGCCTACATGCGCCCCGAGCAACGAAAACACGCCACGAGAGCCATCAAAGGCTGGGGCAGAGGAAGAGCGTCAAGGCAAACCGCTCCTCGGAGCGTGACAGGACCCGTTCGCCAACCCGCCCCCGTCCAGCAAAGCTTCTTCTAGCCACCTTCATCCAACTGCTCGAACTTGCACTCGGACGGCTCTTTGTCATCCCGAAACCGATGGAACCTCGCCCCGTGCCTGATGCGCCCCGACGCCGCATGGTCATACCCGACCTCGATCACCAACTCCGGTCGCAGCTCAACCCACTCCAGCTCACGCCCCCCGGTCCACCGACTCGGCTCCGCGCTGCCGGCTTTCCCGGTCTCCAGCGGCGCCAGCATCGCTCGCATGCTCTGTTTCGCCGCTTTCGAGAAGCCGGAGATGTGGCCGACCGTGCGCAGCTCGCCGTCGTCGTAGAGGCCGAGGATCAGCGAGCCCACCGTGCCCTCTTCTTTGCCCGGGCGCCAGCCCATGACGACGCAGTCGATCGTCCGCTCGCGCTTGATCTTCGCCATCCCCTTGCGCTTGCCGGGGACGTAGGGAGCGGTCAGGTCCTTCGCCATCACCCCCTCGATGCTGTTCAGCCACTGCTCGGCCTGCTCGGCGTCGGTGCTCAGCGTCGTCAGCTCAAGGTCCGCCTTCTGGGCGATCGCCTCGAGCCGTTCGCGCCGCTCGCGCAGCGGCCGCTCGCAGAGCACCTCGTCGCCCTCGGCGAGCAGGTCGAAGACGATGTAGGAGGCGGGGATGTCCTTGGAGAGCAGCTCGATCCGCGACTGCGCGGGATGGATCCGTTCCTGCATCGAGTCGAATTCGAGGTTGCCGTCGGCGTCGCGGATCACCAGCTCGCCGTCGAGCACCCAGCGGCCGGGCGAGAAGCTCAGCTCCGGGAAGTAGCGGTTGAACGGTTTGCCACCCCGCGACTGGATGTAGAACTCGCTGCCGTCGACAAAGACGATCGCCCGAAACCCATCCAGCTTCGGCTCATAAGCCCAATCCTCGCCCTCAGGCAGCACTTTGCGGGTAAGCGCAAGCTGAGGCTTGATCGGCGGCGAAAGAGGCAAACCCATCAACCCCGACCCTACGAAAACGGTGACAGGGGGCGTGGGACCCCCTCCCCAGACACTCAACATCGAGCCATAGCGAGATGTGTCTGGGGAGGGGGACCGACTCCCTCTCCCGCTACTTGCTTCGAACCCTCTCCCGCGACTCACGCGGATCCGGAATCGGCACCGCCGCCAGCAGTTTTTTCGTGTAGTCGTCCTTCGGGTGCTCGCAGACCTGGTCGGCGGAACCCTGCTCGACGATCTCGCCGTTGTTCATGACCGCGATGCGATCGGAGATGTGACGGACGACGCCGATGTCGTGGGCGACGAAGAGGTAGGCGAGTCCGAACTCGTCCTGGAGGTCGTCGAGCAGGTTGACGATCTGCGCCTGGATCGAGACGTCCAGGGCCGATACCGGCTCGTCGCAGATCACCAGCTTCGGTTTCAGGGACAGCGCCCGGGCGATGCCGATCCGCTGCCGCTGGCCGCCGGAGAACTCATGCGGGAAGCGGTTGTAGTGCTCGCTCGAGAGCCCGACCCGCTCGAGCAGCTCCTGCACCTGCCGCCGCAGCTCCGATCCCGAGGCGACGCCCTGGCGCTTGAGCGGGTCGCCGACGATCTGGCCGACCCGTTTGCGCGGGTTCAGCGAGGCGTAGGGGTCCTGGAAGATCATCTGCATCTCGCGCCGCAGCGGCCGCATCTGGCGCCGGCCCAGGCCGGAGATCTCGCGCCCTTCGAACTTGACCGAGCCCGAGGTCGGCTTGATCAGCTGCAGGACCGCCCGGCAGGCGGTCGACTTGCCCGAGCCCGACTCGCCGACCAGGCCCAGGGTCTCGCCGCGCTCGACCTTGAAGCTGACTCCGTCGACGGCCCGCACCTGGTCGACCTCGCGGTCGATCAGGATCCCGCGCTTGATCGGGAAGTGCTTGACGAGGTCGGTGACCTCGAGCAGCGGCGCCCCGGTGGCGGCGGCGTCGTTCACGCCTGCCGTACCTCTCCCGGCGCCTCGAGCCCGATCTGGCCTTCGACCGTGCGCTTCTCCCGCTTCTGCTCCGGGGTCAGCCAGCAGCGGTCGCGGTGGTCGGGCGCCTCGCCGCCCCGCGACTCCAGCCCCGGGTACTCCGTGCACTTGGAGAACTCATGCGGGCAGCGGGGCCGGAACGGGCACCCGTCCGGCAAGTCGAGCAGGGAGGGAGGCGAGCCGGCGATCTGCGGCAGCCGGTGCGGCCGCGGCCGGTCGATCCGCGTCAGCGACCCGAGCAGACCCCAGGTGTAGGGGTGCTGGGGGTCGTAGAAGATCTCGTCGAGCGTCCCTTCCTCGACGACTTTGCCGCCGTACATGACCAGCACCCGGTCGGCGACCTCGGCGACGACGCCGAGGTCGTGGGTGATCAGGATGGTGGCCAGGTTCCGCTCCCGGTTCAGCTGCTCGAGCAGGTCGAGGATCTGTGCCTGGATCGTGACGTCGAGCGCGGTGGTCGGCTCGTCGGCGATCAGCACCTCGGGCTCGAGCGCCAGCGCCATCGCGATCATCGCCCGCTGTCGCATCCCGCCGGAGAACTCGTGCGGGTAGTCGTCGACGCGCTGCTCGGCGTTGGTGATGCCGACGGCCTCGAAGAGCTCGATGACGCGCTCCCGGCCCTCCTGCTTGGAGGTGTCGGGGCGGTGGGCGCGGATCGCCTCGACGATCTGGTTGCCGAGCCGGTAGACCGGATTGAACGAGGTCATCGGGTCCTGGAAGATCATCGCCACCTGCTCGCCGCGCAGCCGCCGCATCTCGGCGTCGCCGGCCTCGGTCAGCTCCTCCCCGTTCAGCTTCACCGACCCCTCGATCCGCGCGTTGTTGGCGCGGGTGAGGCCGATGATCGTCTGCGCGGTGACGCTCTTGCCAGACCCGGACTCGCCGACGATCGCCACCACTTCGCCCGGTCGCAGGTCGAAGCTGACCCCGTCGACGGCCTGGACGACGCCCGCTTCGGTGGCGAAGCCGACCCGCAGGTCGCTGACGGAGAGCAGCGGTGCGGCGCTCATTCGGATGCACTCTCCCCGAGCCGGACCCGCGGGTCCAGGTAGGCGTAGGCGACGTCGACCAAGGCGTTGACGAAGACGACGAAGAAGGCGCCGTAAAGCGCCACGCCCATGATCGGCGGCAGTTCGAATTTGCGCACCGCTTCGGCCGCGTAAAGGCCGATGCCGTCGAGCGAGAACAGCACTTCGGTGATGATCGCGGTGCCGGCGATGGTGGCGCCGAAGTCGAGGCCGAAGAGGGTGACGACGGGGATCAGCGAGTTGCGCAGCACGTGGCGGGTCATCACCTGCCGCTCGCTCAGGCCCTTGGCGCGGGCGGTGCGGACGTAGTCCTCGTTCATCACGTCGAGCATGTTCGAGCGCAGGACACGGCTGTAGAAGCCGATCGAGAGCAGCGCCAGCGTGAACCAGGGAAGGATCAGGTGCCGCGCCCACTCGTAGGGGTCTTCGGAGAAGTCCACGTACTGGGCGTTGGGGAAGAGTTCGATCTTGTAGGTGAGGAAGTAGAGGAGGACGGGGGCTAAGAGGAAGACCGGGATCGAGATTCCGGCGATCGAGACGCCGGTGAGGATGCGGTCGAGCCAGCCGCCGGCCCGGATCGCCGAGAGGTAGCCGAGCAGGAGCCCGAAGAAGAGCCAGATGATCGCCGCGCCGATCGTCAGCGAGAAGGTCGCCGGGATCCCTTCCTTGATCTGGTCGTCGACCGGAATCCGCGGTTTGTAGGAGGTCAGCTCGCCGGTGAAGACCTTCTTCATCATCGTCCCGTACTGGACGACCAGCGAGTCGTCGAAGCCCCATTCTTCTTCGATGCTCTTGACCAGGACGGGAGTCGCGTTCTTCCCGGCCAGGGTCTGCGCCGGGTTCTGCTTCGGCAGCACCATGAAGACGACGAAGACGATCACCGAGACGGCGAAGAGGACGCCGATCATCGCGACCAGGCGCCGGACGATGAAGCGGGCCATCTAGACCACCGCGCCCTGCTGGGCGCCGGCGGTGACGCCCCCGTGCGCCTCGAACTCGAGCGCGGCATCCATCCTCGCCTTGCCGCGCGGGTCGAGCGCGTCGCGCAGCGCGTCACCGACGATGTTCAGTGAGAGCACCGTCAGCATGATCATCAGCCCGGGGAGGATCGCCAGCAGCGGCTGGATGTTGAGCAGCTCGACCCCGACCGTGATCATCGTCCCCCAGGAGGAGTTCGGCGGCTGCACGCCGGCGCCGAGGAAGGAGAGCCCGGCCTCGAAGAGCATGCTGTTGGCGATCATCAGGGTGAAGAAGACGATGATCGTCGAGGCGAGGTTGGGGAGGATCTCGCTGAACATCACCCGCAGCGGCCCCGCCCCCTGCGCGACGGCGGCCTCGACGAACTCTTTCTCGCTCAGCGCCAGGACCTGGCCGCGGATCGGCCGGGCGATGTAGGGCACCGTGAAGATGCTGATGACGAAGATCGGGTTCCAGTTCGAGCCGCTCGAGATTTCCAGCGGGCCGAGCTTGAGCCCGCCGACGGCGAGCGCGATCCCCAGCGAGAGCCCGATCAGGAAGACGGGCAGCGACCAGATGACGTCGAGCGTTCGCGCGATCAGGCCGTCGACCCAGCCGCGGAAGTAGCCGGCGAGCAGGGCGAGGACGACGGCGAGGATCGTCGCGATCAGCGCCGCCGTGATCCCGATCTGCAGCGAGGTCCTGCCCCCGTACATCAGCCGCACCATCTCGTCGCGGCCGAGGCGGCTGTCGGCGCCGAGGAAGAATTTGCCGCCGGCGCCGAACCACTGCGGCCCGATCGGCTTGCCTTCGACCGTGACGACGTCCTTCTTTTCGCCGTTCACCGTTATTTGTTCGACCGTGTGCTCCTCGTTCGGGCCGGTGTCGGCGACGTGGTTGGCCCACAGCGGCGCCGCCATCACGAAGACGACGATGAGGACAAACAGCCCGAGGAAGGCGAGGGCGAGGCGGTTACGGAGGAACCGCCGCAGAGCGAGGGACCAGGGCCCTCGCTCTGCGCTCGGTTCGGTAGGCACGGGTTTTCTTCTACCCCTGGAGCGCTACTTGAATTCGAAGCTGCTCAGGTAGTGGCCGAAGGTGGGGTTGAAGATGACGCTTTCGAGATCGATCGCATCGGAGACGAAGGTCGAGAGCGTCCGCGTCCCGTAGGGAGCCCAGGGAGCTTCTTTCATGACTTCTTCGTCCAGTTCCTTGTAGGCGGCTTCCTGGTCCGGCCCGAGCTGTTCTTCACCCAGTTTCGTGATCTTTTTGTTGATCGCGGGGTTGTCGAATTTGGCGAAGTTCCCGTTGTTGGTCGGGAGGATGCTCTCTCCCGCCAGCAGCGGCTGGAAGAAGTCGTTCGGGTGCGGGTAGTCCTGGAACCAGTCCGACCAGCCGGCGTCAAGCTCGGGCGTGGTCGCGTTGCCGATCACCGTGAAGTAGTTGTCGGCGTTGAGGATTTTCAGCTTCGTGTTGAAGCCGAGTTCCTTCAGGACCTCGTTGAAGTATTCGCCGGCTTCGTTGTTCGGGCTTTCGGTGTCGGTCCAGACGGTGATGTCGGTGTCCGACGGGTTGGCTTCTTTCATCAGTTCTTCGGCTTTGTCCATGTCGTGCGGATAGAGCTCGAACTGTTCGTAGCCAGGCATCCCCGGCGGCAGGATCTGCTGGGTGCCGGCGATCTGGCCGGCGTAGATCCGTTCGAGGGCTTTCGAGTCGACGGCGTAGTTGACCGCCTGGCGCACTTTGACGTCGTCGAACGGCGGCTCCTGGGTGTTCATCCAGAAGTAGTAGGTGCTGATCGTCGGCTCGACCCGGAACTGGGTGCCTTCGAATTTTTCTTTGACTTCGGCGTAGCGGGAGGAGGGCGGCGGGTTCTGCATCCAGTCGTAGGTGCCCTGTTCGATGTCGTCGACCTGCGACTGCGGGTTGCGGATCACCGTCATCTTGGCGCTGTCGACCACTCCTTCGGGCAGGTCGGGCATCGCCTTGCCGTTGGCTTTCGCCCAGTAGGGGTTGCGCTCGTAGTCCCAGCTCTTGCCCGGCTTCGAATTGGTGATCATGTAGGGGCCGGTGCCCGGGGGCGGGTTTGCCGAGAGGTCTTCGATCGGCGTGTCCTGGGGCAGCGGCGCCACGAACATCAGCCCGAGCTCGTTGGTGAAGGTGCCTCGCGGCCCTTCCAGGTTGATGACGATTTCGCCGGTCTTGTCGTTGGCTTTGATCCCGGGGATCGGGCCCTGTTTCGTTTCGGCGAATTTTTCCGCGCCTTCGATCGTGAGGTAGAAGGGCGAGCCGCCGGAGTTGAGCTGGATCATCCGTTCGACCGCGAACGGGAAGTCGGAAGCTTTGACCGGGGTGCCGTCGGAGTATTTGAGGCCGGGGCGCAGTTTCAGCGTGTAGGTCTTGCCGCCGTTGCTGATTTTCGGCAGTTCTTCGGCCAGGCCGGGGATGACCTCGCTGCCTTCCTCGCCGTTGGCGTGCTTGTAGGTCAGGAGCGGGATATAGACGTCCGCCATCGCCGTCCAGCCTTCGGCCGTATAGGAGATGGCCGGGTCCATGTAATCCGGGAAGGAGGCATAGGTGCCGTTCAGGGTCCCGCCCTGTTTGCCGCCCCCGCTGCCGCCGGTGGTGTCGTCACCGCCTCCGCACGACGCCAATCCGAACGTTGCGAGTGCTGCCAGAACGAGAACCGCGATGACTGCCCCTAGCTTCTTCAAAGTATTCCCTCCGAATCCGGGTTGCCGGGCTTGCGTATCCCTGGGATCAACTCCACCACAACGTCGTCGCGCCCGTCAAGCGACGGCTCCTCTCCCAGTTCGTCGCGCTCCGGCCAATTCCCTCCAAGTAAGGGGGCCATCACGACGACGATGGCCAATACCCCCGCACCCGCGACAAGAAACGTCATCCGGGGACTTAACACGGCGGCGATAACGCCGCCGAGGGCAAACCCCACCCCGGGCATCGCCGCGCCGATCGACTCGAGCACGCTCATCACCCGCGCCTGCATCGATTCGGCCGTCAGCTCCTGGACGGCGCTGATCGCCGTCACCCACTGGACTCCGTTGCCGGCGCCGCCGACGACTGAGGCGAGGCAGGCGACTGCCAGCGTCGGCGCGGCGGCCAGGCCGAGGTAGCCGGCGCCAACCGCGAGCGTGCTGAAGAGCAGCAGGGAGGCGAGCGAGGCCTGGCGCAGGCGGGCGAAGAGGAGGCTGCCGGCGACCATCCCGAGCCCCCAGCTGGCGAGCATCAAGCCGTAGCCGGTGTCGTTGGAGCCCAGCGTTTCCTTCACATAGATGACCTCGACCGGGAGGACTGCGGCGAAGAAGACGAAAGCGGCCCCCTGCGCGGTCAGTAGCCGCCGCAGGGTCGTCTGCCCCTGGATGTAGGCGATGCCGGCGCGGACCCGCTCGCGCATCCGGCCCGGTTCGGGCTCCGCATGGGGCATGGTCCCTGCACCGAAGAGGATGCAGGCGATCAGGTAGAAGGAGACGGCGTCGAGCAGAAGCGCCGACTGGACGCCGAAGCCGGCGACGACGAGACCGGCGAGGGCGGGGCCGATGGCGGCGCCGCCGGTGAAGGCGACGTTGAGGAT
>Ga0068868_100003037_pt1 | contig 11685 bp, 6 predicted proteins | sample KBSMisM42_FD_64660 | JGI IMG/M metagenome (GOLD analysis project Ga0068868, IMG submission 64660) | Miscanthus rhizosphere microbial communities from Kellogg Biological Station, Michigan, USA - KBS Miscanthus M4-2 | ecosystem: Host-associated > Plants > Roots > Rhizosphere > Soil ...
CCGCCCCCAGCTCACTGTCGTGCGTTCTCGGTGTCGTGGAACCGGTCGTCGAGCTGAGTCCACTCGCGCGAGCTCGCCCGTCGCGTGCCGACATAGGGACCCCCGGGTTCAGCTCGACAGGCTCGTCGCGCGTTTCGTCGCCGGGGTCCGGGACAACCCGATCGACAGTACACACAGGCCATCACGTGCAGCGACCGCAGCGAGACGGCAGCGAAACGGCAGCGATCAGCGCGCCTGCCTGGTGCCCGCTGGTCGATCGGCGCGCCCCCGAGTCCTGGAACCTGTGGGCTGCGTCCCGGCAACGGGTTCTGGACGTGTCCGTCGTGGTGAACAGTGTTGCGGCATCGAGTCCGCTACGGCCGGCCTGCCGGCCGTAGCCCTGGAGAGCATGGATGGCAGCATGAGAATGGCCATCCAGCTTTACCTTGCGACTCGATCTGCTATTCCCAAAGCCAAAATTCGGTCTCGACTCCACGGCCTGTTATAGCGACGTCGACGGCGATTCTCGTGAATGAGGCGATTCCTCCTCGGCAATGGGCACGCGGGGCTCGGGTAGGTCCGACCCTGCGAGATGTCCGATCGGACGGTACGGCCTGGCGACACGGGTGTAGACAGCGAAGAGCTCGTCCAAGGCCAGGGTGTCGTCGCCGAGGGTGGTCGGCGAACGGTCGACGATCACCCAGCCACCCAGAGAGGTCATCCGACGTCGCAGGTCATTGAGGAACTCCGGAAGATCTGGATCACAGGTGTCGACTCGGGCGAGGTCGACGAACAGCTGTCGCGCACCGATGTCCACGAGGGTGGCGAGCAGCGCGGCGATCTGTCGACTTTCGTTGGGCTCGACGGCTCCCTCGACGGTCACGTGAGCTTCGTCGACATTACGCAACGTGACAACCGTGCTGAATCGAGCCATGCGGCATCCTCCGAGCGGGTCGCACCGAAGGGATCGGATGATCGCTCAGGGTATCCGTCACGTTACTCGTCCGAGTGCACAGGCGCGATAGGGCGGTGCACCATCCGGCAGGCGCTACCAGGCTGACGACGTGACCACCGCAGTGCCGATCAGCCAGGTCTGGCTGTCCAGAGGCGTTCAGTGTCACGGCCGAGGCGAGCAATCACGAGCTCGACGACGCGGCCCACGCACGTGTCCTTCGGTGCCGTAGCCGCGGCCGGCCGGCGCGCCGGTGCGGTAGTGGATGACAGCGCCGATATCGGGCGGGCCGGCGAGCACACCGTGAGCTGCGATTGCTGGGCGGCCGAGACCGCTGGTCGGCCTGGCTTGCCGCGCTCAACACGACCCGCGATGACGACGGCCGCCACCAGCCGCCGCTAGGAGTGGGTGGACGCCGCTGCCGCCGAAACAATCCGTACGGCCTGCATTGACGGCGGCTCAATCGTTCGAAGTTCTTACCGCAGCCGTCTGCAGTGCCGGCCGTGTCGTCCTGGACCAGTTGAAAGTTGACGTAGCCCCGCCCTGCCCGCCCGACGCGACGAACGGGACCGTGCCACCCACTTGCAACCACGGTCAGCTCTCGGCGGTATGGGCGGGCAGGTGCGAGGCCAGCTCAGTCCGGTTGCCGACGCCGAGTTTCTGGAAGACGTGCGTGAGGTGGGTCTCGACGGTGCCACGGGTGATGTAGAGGTCCTGCGCGATCGCCCGGTTGCCGTGCCCGCGCGCAGCGAGTGCGGCTACCCGTAGCTCCGCCGGGGTCAGCGAGTCGACGCCGAACAGGGCGTCGCGGCGAGGGCGGGCACCTGTGGCGTGGAGCTCGTGACGAGCCCGTCGTGTGAGCAGCCGCATCCCGCCGCGCTCGGCGAGGTCCAGCCCCCGGCGCAGGGGGTCGCGCGCGGCCGCAGGTTGCCGGGCGCGGCGCAGCGCGGTGCCGAGCGCAACGAGCGTCCGTGCGTGCTCGAGCCGTGCGGGGTTGCCGTTGAGCAGTGCGACGGCTTGCTCGAGAAGCGCGACCGCATCGCGCGGCCCGGCCGTGAGCGCGAGTGCCCGCAGTCCCGCCGCCCGAGGCTCGGGCAAGCCGGTGCGGTCGGCGAGCTCGATGTGCGCCTCGGCGAGCGGGCGCGCGGCACGGACGTCATCCAGGGCGACGAGGGCCTCGCAGTCGGCGACGCGCCAGGCGGCGATGCCCGGATGCCGCACGCCGAGGCGTTCCCACGCGTCGGCGGCCACGCCCAGGTCGGCGTGCGCCTCGGCCGGGCGCAGCTGCGCCAGCCGCAGGCGAGCGCGGCTCTCCCACAGCAGGGGCGCGCTCAGCCCGTCGGGCGGCGGGTCTCCGCGGAGGTGCGCAGCGGCGAGCACGGCTTCGGCCTCGACGAGCTCGTCGAGCTCGGTGAGCGCGTCGACGAGCGGCAACAGCCCCCATACAAGGGCGGCCGGAGGGCTGTTGGCCATCTTGAAATCGAACGCCAGCCGCGCATCGGCCTCCGCCTCCCGTACGCGGCCCGCGCGGATGAGGGCGAATGCCCGTAGGAAACTGCCGTGTGCGAGGGCGATGAGCCACCCGCGTGGGCGCGCTACGTCGATCAGCGCCCCGCAGCGCTCGGCGGCGGTCTCGGGATCGCCGCTGTGGACGAGCATCAACTTGGCAATCGTGCCCAGCAGCGAGTCGGGGTGGTCGTCGAGTACACCGCTGGCGACGGCCGCGGTGAGCCGTGCCGATGTCTCGGCGGCGGGTCTGCCCTCGCTCGTGCCGTCCCACGCCGCGAGGATTCCCCACATGGGCGACGCGTCCGGGTCGGCGATCCGCCGGTGGAGCAAGGCCCGCGCCGCCGCGACCGTCGAGGCGTGCAGCAGAGTGGTGCACAGCAGCTCCGCCTCCAGCGGGGCGAGCAGCTCCGGAGCAACGCCCTCGGGCGCATCGACGACGCTGCGACACAGGTCCACGGCGTCGTCGAAGTGCCCGGCGAGGCCGAGGGCGCGCGCTCCGCTCAGCGCGGTTCGCGCCCGCAGGTTCGGGGACCGGGCGAGCCGGACGGCCTTCTTCAGCTCTTCCCGAGCGCCAGGCTGCACGTGCGCGGCCAGGGCGAGTCCGAGCTCGCTGCGCACCTGCGCCTCGCTTGTGTCGTCCGGTGGCGGTTCGGCGAGCGCGCGACGCAGGAACACCCAGGCGCTCTCCGGGGCTCCGCGCACGGACGCTCCGCGTGCGGCGGTGCGCAACAATTCCACGGTGGCGGCCTCGCCCACAGGCTCGCTGCGCAGCACGTGCAGCGCGACGGCCTCAGGATCGGCCCGATCCGCCATCAGCAGCTCCGCGGCGCGCGCGTGCCACAGCGCCCGCTCGGCGTGCGGCATTCCGGCGTTGAGGGTGCTCGCGACCAGCGGATGGACCAGCTTGTAGGCCCCGGTGTCGCCGCCGAGCAGTCCGGCGGCGCGCAATCTGTCGGCCAGCCGGGCGCCCGTGGTCGCGTCGAGCCCGGCGAGGGCGCGGGCGTGCCGCAACGGCGCGCTACGGCCGAGTACGGCGAAGGCTCTGGCGAGGTCCCGGGCGCCTGCGGGAAGGCGTCCGAGCTGCGCCTCGACGCTGCGCGCGACCTGTTCGGACCCGAACGTGGACAGCCGCGCAACGGCTCCGTCAGCCGTCTGTTCGGCGACCAGGTGGCCGACGAGCGCGCGGAGCAGAAACGGGTTGCCTGCGGTCGCGGCGTGGCACGACCGCGCAAACGCCTCCTCGACGGTGGGCAGCAGCTCCCCGACGAGGCGCGCCACCGCCTGCAGCTCCAGGGCCGACGGCCACACCGGTGGTTCCTGCGCGGCCGCGAGCAGCTCGCCGAGCATGTCCGGCTGGAGCGCGGCCTCGCCCGAGCGGGTAGCACACAGGATCCCGAGCCGCAGCTCCCCGAGCCTGCGCGTGAGCTGGGTGAGCCAACGCAGCGAAGGGAGGTCCGCCCAGTGCACGTCGTCGACGACGAGCAGCGTCGGCGCGCGGTCGGCCAACCCGCACGCCAGCCACGTCAGGCCGTGGGCGGCCGCATGCATGGCGTCACCTGCCAATGCGGGGGCCGCGGTGTCCGGGTCGAGCGCGCGCCGGGCGAGGGCGGCCGCGCCGACCGCGAGCTGGTCCCACTCGGCGCCGCCGAGGACGGGCCCGAACAGCTGTCGGGCGATGTCCCACCCTGCGTCCTGTTCAAGCGGGCCGCCCCAGGCGCGCAGGACCCGCATCCCCGACGCCTCGGCGGCCCGGCCCGACGCCGCCAGGAGGCTGGACTTGCCGATGCCCGCCGGTCCCTCGACGACGGCCAGGCAACCCGACCCGGCGAGCACGCGATCACGGTGCCGGGCGAGCGCGGCGAGCTCCGCGTCGCGCTGCAGCAGCAGCGCCCGGGGGCCCCGAGGCACGGTCACCCCTGGATCCTCGCCATTCCGCCGAGGATCCGCCAGCGACCGCGCGGCCGAACCAGGGCGTCCGTCGCAGGCGTCCCCACCGTCGCCGCAGCACAGGTGCTGGGCCGGGCGCGACCGTCGCCGGTGCGGACGCCTGCGGGCTCGGCTGTTGCCGACCGGAGAGGATCGTCAGGCCTGCTCCCGCCACGACAACGATGCACCCGGCCACGGCGAGTCCGACCAGCGTGCGGACGCTGGTGTCGGACGAGCTCGCGTCGAACGCTGTGAGCGCCGCTCCGAGCGTGGTGCCCACGACCGCCAGCCATCCGACGCCGGTGAGCCGCTGCCGGAGCATCCTGTCCGCGAGGACGGCGCCGATCACCGGATAAGTGGCGGTCAGCGCCAGCGCGTAGGACGGTCCCGCAAGGATCATGGAGGCGACATAGCCCCCATGAAGACCGGTCCGCCCAGGAGGCTGCACGCGATGACAGCACCTGCCTCCCGGGATGCGACGAGTCCCGCGATTGCGCGGAGCCCACCCCTGACACCGGACCAACCCAGGAGGAAGAGCGCAGCCGCGCCATCGTGAACGGCCGCCACGACGAGCGTGGTGGCCACTATCGGACAGCCCACCGCCGCCGAACCGTGGTGAGCAGCACCGCCACCAGACCCCAGGCCGCCCCCGAGATCAGCCCGGCCGCGTATCCGGATCCCCGTCGCACAGGCTGTGCCACGCAGATCAGGTCGCTCATACCCTGACGCAGGGGGGATGTGTTCGCTTCACAGCGTGGTGCCTGCGGTGAGGCGGGTGCGACGCTTCGTGACGAAGCCGTGGCGGGCCGAGGCGAACCCGTGTCGATCCTCGAGGATGTCGGCGCTCATCTCGACCAGTTCCTCGCGGCGGTAGCTGCCCAGCGGTTTGCGCTGTTCGTCGGCGGCGCGGCGCTCTTGCTTCCCGGCGAGGAGCAGCGGGTAGTCGGCGGTGACGGCGAGGCGGTGGGCGTACCGCTCGACCACGCGCTCGAATGCGTCGGGGTCACCGGAGAAGACCTCATCGGCCAGGCCGATGCGAGCGGCGTGCGTTGCGCCGAGGGGCACACAATCGGTGGTGAGCGTCCCGGCCGTACGGGCCCCGACCCGGCGAGGCAGGACGTAGGTCCAGTACTCCGAGCCGTACAGGCCCATGGTTCGGTAGTGCGGGTTGAGTACCGCTGCGGCTCGCAGCACCACACGGTCGGCTCCCAGCCCCAGCATGACTCCACCAGCACCGGCGCTGCCTGCGATCGAACACACGACCAACTGGTCGACGCAGGTGATGATCTTCTCGCAGACGTCGTCGATCGCGACGATGTTGTCCCAGGCCTCGCCGGCCGGCGCGGCAGCGGCGTCGATGACGCTCAGGTGGATGCCGTTTGAGAAGGGCAGGCCGCCGCGCAGCAGCAACACCCGGGTGTCCTGCGCGGTGGCGTACCGCAGTGCCTCGAGCAATCGGCCGCACTGCCCCGTCGACATCGCGCCGTTGTAGAACCGGAAGTCCAGGATGCCGACCGGGCCGTCGCGCCCGTAGCCGATCTCGCGGTACCCCGCGTCGTCCTCGGCCTCGGGAACGTCGGCGAGGCGATCCGCGAGGACGGTCGTCGCGGGAAGCTTGTGACCGCGTTCGCGCAGATGACCGAGCCAGATCGCGCCGTCGCCGGTGCGCACGAGGACGGCGCCGTGGCGACGAGCGACGACCGTACCGGGTTCGGTGGCGCGCGCGGCCGGGCCGACGCGCCCGCGGTGGGCATCGAAGACGGCGACCGAGGTCCCGCACAAGCGGGTGACCACCCCGGGTGCGCCATCGGCGGCACGGATGCGGCGCAGCACGTGTTCGGTGGTATCGGACCAGTGGAAGCCGCGGTCACCCTGGTGGGCCCGGGGACGCGCTCGTCCGCGGACGCCGGGCCGCGTGTAGTCCAGTGGCTGCGGCACGAATCCGGGGGTGATCGCCTTGTCCACCACCTCGTGCACCAACGCCACGGCGGCGTCGGTCACCGGACCGTTGTAGAGGGCACTCTTGCGCGGCACGTCCGGGTTGAGCGCGAAGGCGCGGGACGCCCAGATCGGGCCGGCGTCCAGCTCTTGCGCCGCCTGCAGGGCGGTGACACCCCAAACGGGCTCGGCGTCCATGATCGCCCAGTCCAGGGACGACGGGCCGCGATCGCCCTCCGGTCCGGGGTGGATCACGATCGTGGGGCATGCGTTCCAGACCTCGGCGGGCACGCGTTCGCGCAGGAACGGGCAGATCACCAGGTCGGGTCGGGTCCGGGCCATTGCCGCCCGGAGCGCGTCGTCGTCCCCCGCCTGCTGGAGCGTGACCTCGTGCCCGGCCGCGCAAAGCTCGATCCAGACCCGTTGGGTCAAGCCGTTGAATGCCGAACTGAGCAGCATGATCCGCATCGGCTGCGGGTCGGCGACAGTCGCCTGCGAAGTGCGTGTGAGGGCCTCGATGCTCGCCACGAACCGATGCCCTCGCGGACACGCGGTCCGGGCGTGTTCCTGGGGCCCGTCGGTGCTCTCGAGCACGAAGCGCTCCACCACCACGGCCGCGCTCCCGCACTGCGGGCATCCCGTGGTCACCGATCTCTCCCGATCGATTCGGCCAGGCTGCGGCCGTTCCCCCCGTCCGCCGTCCGCAACGCGGCGGCCCTGACGATCTCGCTGATCATCGATGTTCCTCCATCGTGGACAGGAACCGTCCGCGGCCTGCGTCGCAGCAGTAGGCATGCGAGACGGTCGGGGCGCAGGAGCGCTGTCGGCGGGTCGAGTCCGGTGACACGCGGGACGGCGGTCGCCAAGACCGGGTCGTGGGCGGCGGCGGCGTGCAGGCGGGGCAGGTAGCGGTTGGGATCCGGACGGTCGGGCCCCGCGCGCTGACGACCTGCGGGTGATCACCTGCCAGATCATGTGCGGCCAACCCCGCGGCGACCCGATCCACCAGGCGGCGAACTGGCCGTAGCTCGTGACACGACCGGTCAGTCCGTCAATCACCGCAGGCTGGTCGCCCCGGTCCGCAGCGGCGAGCAGAAACTGCCGAAGCGACATCGGCGGTATCACGACGTCGAGCCTGCGGCTCCTGAATACGATCGCCGTGAACCCTGCGGTGATCATCATCGTGGCTCCAGCCATCAAGTTGATCGCCTCAGCGTCCCGGTTCTGGACATCGGGAGCATGAGGGACGTACCCCCAAGTTCAGGCGTGCGGGCGCTGGCGGATCCGCGTGGGGTTGGGATGGTGCAGAACGTCGTAGAGCGCGCAGCGTTGCCTGCGCTGCTGGAACGCGACCACGAGCTCGCGGCGATCACGGTCGCCATCAACGCCGCAGCCGACGGACACGGCGGCGTGGTGTGGGTTGAGGGTCCTGCCGGGATCGGGAAGACCTCGCTGCTCCGGGCCGCAGGTCAGCACGCTCACGAAGCCGGGCTGCGGGTGCTGCGGGCCCGGCCCGCCGCGCTGGAGCGGGAGTTCGCCTTCGGCGTGGTTCGCGGGCTCTTCGAGCCCGCGGTGACCGCACAACCGGCCGTACTCGCCTCCGGACCCGCAAGATTGGCCGCGCCGGTGGTCACCCTCGTCGAGCCGACCGGGCCTGCGGTCACCGGTGAGCGGTTGCACGGCCTGTACTGGCTGACGGTGGCGTTGAGCGACGAGTCAGCGCTGGCGCTGATCGTCGACGACGTGCACTGGGCCGACGAGCCATCTCTGCAGGCGCTGGCGTACCTGGCGCGGCGGGTCGAGGAGCTACCTGTCCTGATCCTCATGGCGATCCGATCCGACCTTGCCGTTGACCTGCCGAACGCGATCCGCGACGACGAGGCCACCGTGGTGGTACGTCCCAGCCCGCTCACCCGCACCGCAGGCGACCGCATGGTCCGCACTGTGCTCGGCGACGCCACTCCTGCGTTCCTCGACGCCTGCCACCACGCCACCCGGGGAAACCCGTTGCTGGTCGAGGCACTGCTAGCCGCCCTGCAAGAGGACCAGGTGCGTCCCGACGAGTCGGGCATTGCCGCCGTGCGACACCGCGCCCAAGCCATCGTCGCCACGTCGGTGCTGGCCCGGTTGCGGCACCTGCCGCCGCAGGTGGGAGCGATGGCCCACGCCGTCGCGGTGTTGGGCCGCAACGCCAGCCTGCGCCGGGCCGCCGAGCTGGCCGAACTCGCGCCCGACACCGCGTTAGAGGCCGCCGACGCGCTCGTCGCGGCCCAACTGCTCACGCCGGGCAGGCCACTGGGCTTCACCCACCCTCTGATCGCCGAGGCAGTCATCGCGCACATGAGCGCGGCCGAACGCCACCGCGGCCACCTGCGGGCAGCCCGCTGCCTCGCCGCCGACAACGCCGACCCGGAAACCGTGGCGGCTCATCTGCTCGTCGTCGAACCGCTGGCCGAACCATGGGTGGTTGCACAGCTCCGCGAGGCGGCCCGTACGGCGGTGGCCAAAGGCGCCCCCCGCTCGTCGGTGGCCTACCTGCGCCGGGCCATCAGCGAGCCTGCCGAGCCCGCGGCGGTGTCCGAGCTGCTCGCCGAACTCGGGACGGCACAGCTCAGCGCGGGCGACGGCGCCGGGTTCGCGACGCTACGCCAGGCCGTCGACCATGCCCCGGAACCTGCCGCAGCGGCCCGGGTCGCACTCGCCGTGTCCCGCGCTGCCCGCAGCGGCGGCAGCTACCGGCATGCGGAGGACACTGTGGTCGCCGCAGCCGTGGCGCTCGGCGATACCGAGCCGGACCTGCTCGCCGACCTGCATACCGAACTGGCGATCGCCGACCGGATCGGAACGGCGCCCGGATATCCCACGCAGGCGCGCGTCGGCGAGCTCGCCGACCGGGCAGCCGCCCGCAGGGACGAGGCGACAAGCCTGCTGCTGCAGGTCGCGGCCATGACGGTGTTGCGCGATTCGGCTGCAGGCCCGGCAGCCGGTCCACTCGCCGCGCAGGCAGCGGCCTGCCTGTCTCGCGCGGAGCATGCGGATACCGCGGCGATGTATTCGATCGGCCTCGTGCTGGCGGTCACCGACCGGCTGGACGGCGTGCTGCCCGCCATCAACGCCGCACGCAACATGGCCCAACACGATGGTCGGCTGCTCGACCTGGCGATCGCGACGACGCTGCGCGCCCAAGTCAACTACCGGCTCGGTCGGTTGGCTGAGGCGCAGGAGGACGCCGAAATGCCCGACTGGCTGGCCGGTTGGTACCAGGCCGATCAGCGGCGACATACCCTGGCATGGCATGTGCTCTGCCTCGTCGAACGCGGCCTGCTCGATGATGCCGAGAACGAACTTGCGACCAGCGGCGTCCCGGTCATGATCGGACCAGTGTTGATGGCCCGTGCCCGGCTGCGGCTGGCCCGGGGGCGGCCCGGCTTGGCGCTGGCCGACCTCGACGAATGTGGTCACAAGCTGACCCGACGGCAGGTGTTACACCCCAACCACCTGCCCTGGCAGGCTTGGGGCGTTGTCGCGCTGCTACGGCTGGGTCGCGATGAGGAGGCCCGCGCCCGGACGGCCACAGCGCTGTCGTCCGCCCGCGAGTTCGGCTCCGCGCGAGCAGAGGGCCTCGCGCTGTGGGCAACCGGACTGGTCGAAAGATCTCCCGAACTCCTCGCCGAGGCCGTCGCCGTCCTCGTGCAGGTGCCCGCACCGCTGGAGCGGGCCCGCGCACTGGTCGACCTGGGCGCCGCACTCCGGCGGGCGAACCGCCGCACCGAGGCACGCGCACCACTTGACGAGGGCCTGCAACTGGCGCACAGCTGCGGGGCGGACGCGCTGGTCGAGACCGCGACAGTGGAGCTGGCGGCCACCGGCATCCACCGCCGTCGACCGGCTTTCACGGGCCCCGACGCCCTGACCCCCGCCGAGCGCCGGATCGCCGAACAGGCCGCCGTGGGCGCCTCGAACCGCGACATCGCCCAGGCCCTTTTCATCACCCCCAAGACCGTCGAAAACCACCTGGGAAATGCCTACCGCAAGCTCGGTGTGGCCAGCCGCGGAGAACTCAACGACGCGCTTGCGACTAGGCATCTCAAGCCTGGGCAGAACATTCGCTGACTGAATGAGTAGCCGTGGGTGCCGCGCCTACCGCAGCCTTCCTCGAGCCGGAACGATCCGAAGGTACCGGCATATCAAGACCTGCAGATGCTGCCCAACTCGCCAACGGCGACAGCCCAACGCTCGGTCACAACGCCAGCCACCCGCACGTTCCGACACCGAATAGACGCCGCAGGTCGACTCGGCCGTCGCCCGAAATTGGGGGTACGTCCCTCATGCACCCGGTGTCCGACGCGGGGAAGGTGAGGAGGACCCAACTGAACGGATACCGCCCGCGCGCATGATCGGTGCCCGCAGATAGGGACACACCGTGGACATGTGCTCGAAAACGCTCGTCGCAGTGCATGCGGCCGGGCAACGGGGCGATTCGCACCCGACAGCCGAGCCGGCGGCGACGGCGTGGGGGCTTCTTGCGGCGATCGACCTACAAGGCTGCAACCGGTCCCACCTGGCCGACCCTGACCGCATCCGGCGATTCGTTGCCTGCGTGATCGATGCGATCGGCATGCGCGCCCACGGTCCGTTGGCGCTGGACCGCTTCGGCGACGGCGACCTCGAAGGCTGGTCCGCGATGCAGTTCATCGAGACCAGCTCGATCACCGTGCATGCGGATGAGGTGTCGGCCCGCTGTTTCGTCGACGTCTTCTCATGCCGCGCATTCGAACCGGCAGAAGCCGCGCGTGTTGCTGTGGAGCATCTCGGCGGCACCGCGACGGTGAGGGTGCTGGAGCGGTGACTGCGCTAGCTCCTGTGCTTGGAGTGCTGGCCGGGCTGATCGGAGCCCTCGACACCATCCCCTACTTGCGCGATGTCCTGCGGGGATCGACGCGTCCGCACCGGGGGACGTGGCTGATCTGGAGCGCACTCGCTGTCGTCGTCTGCCTGTCCCAGTGGGCCGACGGCGCCTCCTGGAGTCTGATCATGATGCTGACCCAGGCCGTGTTCACCACCGCTGTCTTCGGGGTGGCGATCTCTCGCGGGCAGGGCGGGGTGACGACCACCGAGCTGATGCTCGTCGCGGTCGCCGCAGCGGGCGTCGGCGGGTGGCTGCTGTTGGACGAACCCGTCGTCGCCACGGTATGCGTGGTCGCCGCCGACCTCATCGCCGCCGCAATGATGATGCCCAAGACCTACCGCGACCCCACATCCGAGACCCTCGTGACGTACGTCTTCGCGAGCATCAGTGGCGCGCTGGCCGCCGGTGCCGTCGGCGCCGTCGACGCCGCCCTCCTGATCTACCCGATCTACTACTGCCTGGCCAACGGCGC
>Ga0068868_100003041_pt1 | contig 11678 bp, 10 predicted proteins | sample KBSMisM42_FD_64660 | JGI IMG/M metagenome (GOLD analysis project Ga0068868, IMG submission 64660) | Miscanthus rhizosphere microbial communities from Kellogg Biological Station, Michigan, USA - KBS Miscanthus M4-2 | ecosystem: Host-associated > Plants > Roots > Rhizosphere > Soil ...
TATTTCGGCAACTCCCACACGGTCCAGCAGCGGCAGGATATTCAGCTCAACAAGTTCTTTCTGCCGTTCTCGGGGTGGTTCCTCAGCCCGAAATTCCGCTATTACCTCTACGTCTGGTCGACCAATGCCTCGCAAGGCGAGCCCGCTCAAGTCGTCGGCGCGGGCAACATCAGCTACAACTTCAACCGGTTCATCACGCTCGGCGGCGGCATCACGAGCTTGCCGTCGACTCGCAGCACGGAAGGCCAGTTTCCCTACTGGCTCGGCGTCGACGATCGCATCATCTCGGATGAGTTCTTCCGCGGCTCGTACACGAGCGGCGTCTGGCTCAAGGGCGAGATCACGACCACGCTCAAATACATGGTGATGATCGGCAACAACCTGAGCACGCTCGGCGTGAGCGCGGCCAAGCTCGACAACAAGTTGGACACGACCTCGATCTCGCTACAGTGGCTGCCGTCGACGGGCGAGTTCGGGCTCTATGGAACATTCGGCGATTACGACTGGCACGAGCAGCTCGCGACGCGTCTCGGCGTTCACCATACGCAAAGTACGGAGGACAAGCAGAGCCAGCCGGGCAGCGAGGACGTCGAGAACAGCCAGATTCGCTTGACGGACGGCAGCAACATCTTCACGCCGAACCTGTTCGCGCCGGGAATCGCGGTCAATCGCGTGCACTATGCGATGTCGAGCCTCGACGGGGGGCTCAAATGGCATGGCCTGTCGCTCGAGGCGGAGTATTACTGGCGCACGCTGAGCAGCTTCGAGGGGATCAATACGCCTGGAATCGCGAACATCGACGATCACGGTTATCAAATACAGGCGTCCGCAATGCCCATGCGCAACATCCTGCAGACGTACATCGCCGGTGGCGAGATCCGCGGTCACTACGGCGACGGCTCGGAGCTGCGTGTCGGGGTTAACTACTACCCGATGAAGACTCGCGGCATTCGTGTGAACGCCGAGTGGCTGCGCCTGAACAACTCGCCCGTCGGATACACGGCCGTGCCGTATCCCGTGGGCGGCAACGGCGACGTGTTTCACTTGAACGTCGAAATGAACTTCTGAGTCGGCCTCTAGGCGCGGGTGCCAGAGACCTCGTTGGTGTCTCGTTGGCCGCTCGCGCGATCGATTCCTCGGCCTCTAACGCGGCGCTGGCATCGAGAACACGAAACTCTGGCCGTCGCGGCTCACATTGTTCCACTGCGACGGATTGCCGAGCGGCTGCGACGGCAGCTTGAACAACATCTTCGGCGCGCCAGCCTTGAAGGTTGGCGCGGTCGAGACGTCGACGGCCATCATTTCGAAGTCCCGCGTCATGTAATACAGCTCTTTGCCGTCGCCGCGCCACGCGATCATGCCGGCGGCGACGCCGCCCTTTGAGATTCGCGCTGGATCGCCCGGAGGCGGTGCGTCGGGCTTGCTCGAGTCGAAGGGACGAACGAAGACATCGAGCGTCATCGGATCGTCCGGGTCGGTGCAGTAAGCGACGAAGCGTCCGTCCGGCGAAAACTTCGCCGCGACGTTGTCGTACTCGTCGCGCAGCCATTCGATCGGCTTGCGCGCGAGCGGGTCCGTGCCGCCGAGCGGCACGAGCACGAGCACGCCCGTAAAGAACGTGACGAACTTGCCGTCGGGCGACTCGTCGGTAAGCACGATTCCGGCGCCGGGTGTATATCGAAACAGCATCTCTTCTTCGCCGGTGCCATCCCAGGTCTTGCGATAGATGCTTGCGTATTGCTCGCGGTTCGACGCGTACAGAACGTGCTTGCCGTCGCGCGACCAGATCGGCGCGTTCTCGGGCCAGTCGTCATGAGTGACGTTCTTTTCTTGATTGCTTTGGAGGTCGTACGTCCAGATGTCGACTTGCGAAGTCTTCGGATCGCGTTTCATATAAGCGAGCTTGTTGCCGTCCGGCGAGAAGTGCGGTTGCACGACGAATTGCGCTGGCTCGCCGACCCTCCTCGTTACCTCGCCTTGGCGGTTGTAGAACGTTAGCTGGCGCAGTTGCGGTGGGGGCACGGCGATCACGACTCGTTCGCCGTCGCTGCTGATGGCGGTCGTGCCCGGAAACGCCGCGATCGCAGCGTCTGGCTTGAACAGCACGCGCGGCTTCTCGAACTGAACCGCCGGGGACGTGCTGACGGCGACGGCCACGATGCTCTGGTCCGCGGCCATGAAGTAGAGCTCTTTGCCGTCCTTTCGCCATGTGGCCATGCCGAGGCCGCCCTGCTCGGAGATTTGCCACGGACCCCCGTTGCTCGCTCCCGGGCTGAACGGCCGGACATACACTTCATTCTTCCCGGACTCGTTCGAGACGTACGCGATCAAGCGACCGTCGGGAGACAGCCTTTCGGGCTGCACTTGCTTCGGGCTACGAAAGATTTCGGTGATCTTCGGCGGGCTCGATCCATTCAGTTCGAAAGACGACACGATGCTGCCGCCGAGGTCGCCTTGACCGAGGCTCAGGGTCCGTCCGTCGGCGGACCAGTCGGTCGGTACTGCGATGCCGGGCGTCGAGTAGAGGAGCTCTTCGGCGCCTTCTCCGTCCGCTGCGCGACGGTATACGCCGTACTTGCCGTCGCGCAGCGCCGTATAGACGACTTGACGGCCGTCCGGAGACCACACCGCCTGCGAAATCTGCTCGCGCATCTTGCCGTGCGTGAGCTGGATTTCTTTACCCGTCGCGAGGTCGAGGACCCAGAGATCCGCGTTCTCCTGCTCGAGGTCTCTCTTGTTGTAGGCGAGCTTCGTTCCATCCCGCGAGAAAACCGGATTGCCGTACAACGCGCGCGTTCCGACGGTATTCAAACGCTTGCCCTGGCGGTCGAACACCGTCAGCGTGCGCGCGTTCTGCTCGAAGTTGCGGGCGTTGTCGATCGCCCTGCGCGCTTTCGCTTCGTCGCTCAGCGGGGCCGCACCTTGAGCCGCGACGGAAGAAGCCCAGACGATCGCGATGACGGACGCGACGGTTTTGTAGAAGGCGTTCATTGTGTATCCCTCGCTAATGTCGCGGGATGTGAGCGGGCGTCAGCAGTTTTGCGGACAGGCGGACACCACTTTGCCGTCCGGCAATGTGACGATTCGCATCAGCCCCGAGGCGGACTTGTCGCGTGCTCGACTCGCTTCCGCCGTGACGGTCTTACCGACGGCCGCGTCGAAATCGGCTTTCCCGACGTCGCGTGTCCTGAAGAAGTTCGGCGACGGTCCCTCGATCTGCCAAGTTTCGACTTTCCCCGAAGCGTCCTTGACGTCCATCGTCAAGTTGATGTGTGGGTTTCTCCAATCCACCTTCGTGAAAGTGCCCGTCAACGTGACCTTGTCGTTCAAGTCGAACATGGCGGTCATGTTGTGGTGGGCCGATGCGGCGTTCACGAGCAATACGGCGAGGAGGGCGACGGAAGTACTACGTCTGAGCGTCATGAGAATGCTCCTTGTAGGCGATGCGCCGACGTCAAGAAGGCGTTCGGGACGAGGACTCAGATGCGCCAGCATCCGCTTTGGTCGCGGGCTATTCGCGTTCTAGTTCAGACGGGAGGAGAGGATACATCGTTTCTTGCGAATGGCCATCTCCGGCGCGGGCTTGTTGCGAGATTGGGAATTCGCTCCTCACTCGGCGCGCAGCGCGTCCAGCGGTTCGAGACGCGCAGCCGCGCGCGCGGGCAAGACGCCTGCGATGAGGCCGATCGCGACGGCGATCCCGATCGCAAGCGCGACATAGAGCGGCGCGATCCGCGCCGGCATCGACGGCAGCGCCCAGTGCGTGACGACGACGATCGCGACGCCGAGCGCGAGTCCGCCGACGCCCCCGATAGCGGACAGCAGCATCGCCTCGCCGACGAACAGTTGCGCGACCGCAGAGCGGCGCGCGCCGATCGCGCGAAGCAGCCCGACTTCCTCGGTCCGTTCGCGCACTGCGATCGTCATGATGGTGAAGATGCCAACGCCGCCCGTGAGCAGCGAGATGCCGCCGAGCGCCGCGACGCCGAGCGTGAGCACTCCGATGATCGAGCCGAGCACGTCGAGCATCTGTTGCTGCGTCGTGACCGTGAAGTCTTCGCCGCCGTGGCGTGCGACGAGGATCCGCTTGATACCGTCGACGACCTCCTCGATGGGCGCTTTGTCCGCGTACAGCACGTCGATCTCGAGCAGCCCCCGGCGGTTGAACAGCTCGAGCCCTCGCGCCGCCGGGATGTACACCGTGTCGTCGAGGTCGAAGCCGACCATGTCGCCCTTCGACTCCATTACGCCGACGACTCGGTAGCGCTCGCCACCGATACGAATCCGCTCGCCGAGCGGGTTCGCTCCTTCGCGATAGAGCTCTCGGTGGACCTTCGCGCCGAGCACGGCGACCGGCCGCGCGCGGTCGAGGTCGTCCGCCGGTAGGAACGTGCCGAGCGCAATGTTGAATTTGAACGCCTGGTCGAACGCGGGCCCGACCGCGAACACATTCACCGTGCGCTCGCGGCCGTTGCCTTCGATCGACGCGCTGCCCGATACCACCGGCACCGAGTGCAGCACGTACGGCGCGTGCTCGATGGCCGCCGCGTCGTCGAGGGACAGCGGCCGAGTGGAGTTCAGCACGCCGGGAGAGATTCCGAACGTGCTCGTCTTGCCCGGGTTGATCGACAGCGTGTGCGTGCCGAACTGCGTGAACTGCTCGACGATGTAGCGGTTCAAGCCTTCGCCGACCGACGTGAGCAGCACGACGGCCGTGACGCCGATGCCGATCCCGAGCGCGGTCAGCGAGCTGCGGAGCCGGTGTGAGACGACCGACTGCGTGATGAGGCGAAGGAAATCGCGGCTGCGCATGACGTCAGGCTACCATCGGATCAGGCACAGGGATGAGCGCGAGCGGGAACGTCGTCGTCACACTTTGGCTCCTCGCCGGCTTCCAGGTAACGGAGACCATCGCGAAGTCCTGGAGGACCGTCATGACCGTCGTCGAGATCGTAAGGCAGAGCTTGCAGATAGGCCGCAGCCACAAGTCGTTGTGGCTATTTGCTTTCGTGGTGGGGCTTGGCAGCGGCGGCGGCGGCGGCGGCGGAGGGGGAACCGCCGGTTCCGGCGGCGCGCCCGGCGCGCTGGTCGCAGCCATCGTCGCGGCAGCCCTCGTTGCGATCGTCGCGGGCGTCCTCATGAGGCTCGTGAGCGAGGGCGCGCTGATCGAAGGGGTTAGCCGAGCGCATCGCCAAGAAGCCCTGTCGGTCCGCGAGGGTTTCCGGATCGGCTGGGCGCACTGCGGCGTGTTGTTCCGCATCGCGGCGATCTACGTCATGGCGACGCTGGTGAGCATTTTCGTGCTGGCGGCGCCGTATGTCCTCGCCGTGCGGCTGCTCGGCCGAGGCGTGCTCGTGCCGCTGGCGATCGCGACATTGATCGTAGCCGTGCCGTGGCTTGTGACGCTGTACGCGGTGCAAGCGCTCGCGTCGCGAATCGCGGTGCTCGAGGACCGTCACGCGCTCGACGCGATTCGCAAAGCTCGGTTGTTTTTGCACGGCCGGATGCGGCACGCGCTGAAGCTCATGGTGGCGGCATTCGTCGGCACAGTGTTCGTGGTCGCTGTCGGCGTCATCGCGATCGGCCCGTTCGTGCTGCTGCTCGTCGCGGCAGCCCGGCTTCTCGGCACGGCGCCGGTCGCCGTGATCGGCGCGCTGACGCTCGTGCCCGCCGTGTTCGTGCTCGTAGCTTTCATGGGCACGGTGCAATCGGCCGCATGGACGCTCGGCTATCTCGAGCAAGCCGAGCGCCGATCGTGAGCGCCGCGCTCGCTTACGATCGCGCGCAGCCGACCTGGACGCTCGCGGGCATCTTCGAGGCGCTCTCAACGCGCTTCGGCGGCGACGCCGAGCCGCTCGACGAGCCGAGCGTCCAACGGCTCGTCGAGCAAGCCCGCACGGGAGATCGGATCGCGGCGCAGCGCTTATACCGCCAGCACGTCGACCGCGTGTTCCGCGTCGTCCGCGGCATGCTTCGCTCGAATGCGGAGGCCGAGGACGTCACGCAGGACGCGATGCTGACCGTACTGACCTCGCTCGACCGCTACTCGGCGCGCACCGACGCTCGCTTCGCGACCTGGGTCACCAGCATCGCGCTCAACACCGCACGGCGGCGATTCCGCCGCCGGCGCCCGGAGCTCACACACACCGGCGAGCTGCCGGACGTCGAGGATGAACACTCGGCGCCGGAACGCGACGTCGATGTCGCTCGTCAACGCTCGGCCCTTCTGCGCGCGCTCGCCGACCTCGCGCCCATCGAACGGGAGATCGTCAGCCTGCGCTATGGCGCGGAGCTCAATGCGAGCCAGATCGCGGAGGTCGTGAAGCTCGAGCCGGCGAACGTTCGAAAGATCCTCGAGCGCACGCGCGAACGCCTCGGCGTGCGGATCGAAGCGCTATTACAACGTGGAGCCTCGCCATGACGGACGCCGAAATTGCCGAGCTCTGGTCCACGCTCGAGCCGAGCAAACGCGAGCGGGCGCGAATCGAGAGCCGCGTGCTCGAATGGCTCGAGGCCACCGAGACATCGTTGGTGAGCGAATGGTTGTCTCTCGTCAGAGAGAACCCGATCGGCGGACTAGCCCTTGCCGCGGCGAGTGCGTTGTCGCTGCTGACGCTCACGCCGCTTGGCTGGATCGCATCGTCGATGCTGCGCTGAGCGGATTTCATCAAGCCGCGCCAGCGCGGACGCTTGGGCCGCGTCAGTGCTTCATCAGCGCGAGCACCGGATCAAGGTTCGCCGCGCGGCGCGCGGGCAAGATCCCGAACAGGAGCCCGCTCGCGATCGCGACGCCGACCGCGGACGCCGACGCCCACGGCGGCGCCGAGAAATCGAGCACCGGGAACGCGAGCGTGAGCGCCCACGACCCTGCCATGCCTACGCCCAACCCGACGACGGCGCCGAGCAGCGACAGGCACGCAGCCTCGGTGAGGAACAGCGCGATGATCTGCCGGTTGCGCGCGCCGACCGCCTTGAGCAGGCCTATCTCGGCGGTACGCTGGCTCACCGCGACCAGCATCACGTTCATGATCAGCACGCCCGCGACGATCAGGCTGATCGCCGCGATCGCGGCGAGCCCCGCCGTGATCATTCCGAAGATCGTGTCGAACGTCGATACGAGCGCGTCCTGGGTGACGACCGTGATGTCCTCGGTGCCCGCATGCCGCGCCTTGATCAGCGCGACGATGTCGCCCTTCGCGGCCTTCACCGAGTCGCGGCTCGTCGCCTCGACGAGCATCCGAAACACGGCCGAGGTGTTGAAGATCTGCTGCGCATTCGCGACGGGCAGGATCACGGTCTCGTCGACCTTGAAGCCGCCCGCGAGGCCGAGCTGCGTGAGCACGCCGATCACGCGACAGCGCGCGTCGCCGATTCGCAGCCACTGGCCGACCGGGTTCTCCTCATCGTAGAGCTCGTGCGCGACCGTGTAGCCGAGCACGCACACCGGGCTCGCGATGTCGAGCTCGCTCGGCGGCAGGAATCGGCCGAGACCGATCGTCCAGTGCTGGATAGACGCCATCGGCTCGCTCGTGCCGACGACGGTGATGTCGCGCACGCGCGCGCGCGTCGACACCGTGCCGGCGCCGACGACGACCGGCGTCACCTGGCGCACGCGCGCGAGCCGGCTCACCGCGATCGTGTCTTGCAGCGTGAGCTCGCGTGCCGTCTCGCCGATCAAGAGACCCTCGATGCCGCCGCCACCCGCGGTGTCGGACTTGCCCGGCAGCACGATCAGGAGATTCGTGCCGAGGGACTGGAACTGGCCGGTGACGTAGCGTCGCGCTCCTTCGCCAACGGCGGTCAGCATCACGACCGCCGCGACTCCGATTGCGATTGCGAGCAGCAGCATCGACGTGCGCAGCGGATAGCGGCGCAGCGCCTGGAGGGAAAACTGCGTCGTGTCGAGCGCCTTCATGCGACCGCATTATCACCCGTACGTTAGACTTGCGGAGTGAGATCAGCCCCCGACGAGAAAGGAAAGCCGCAGGAAACACGCTTCGTTCGGCATTCCCGCATCGTGAAACGGCTCGCGCGCGAGCCGAGCTTTGCGTTCCCGTTGCTGCGCGACTGGCTGATCGCGTTGTGGGCAACGAAAGGCGGCGGTTTCTACGGGCTCGGCTACGTCGCTACGCTCATAACTCTCGAAACGGTTTCTTTCGAGCAAGATGCAGCCAAGGCCGCCTCGAGCATCAGCGGCGCCGAGAGTTTCGTCGCGTCGCAGGCGATCCAGTACCTCTCCCGCTTCGGCGTCGACTCGCTGATGAACACGATCCGCGCCGTGGTGTGGCCCGCCTATCTATTCGATTGGCTCGGCGCGCCCGGCGTCGTCGCGTTCGTGCTCGGCGCCATCGTCTTCGAGCGCGTCGTGCGCCCATACGTCGAAGCCCAGTTCCCCGAGCTCGCCGCGGCGCGCCGCGAGCGGTTGCAGAAGAAGCAAGAAAAGCGAGATCGCAAACGCGCGGCGCGCGCCAAAAGGGGAGCGGCGGACTGAGACCGCCGCCGCCCTTTACCGTGCTCAGTGCAAGAGGTCTTTCGGCACGTTGCCGCCGTTTTGCGCGAGCTTTTCGAGCACGGTCTTGTGCAGCCACATATTCATCTGCGCGGAATCGCCGAGCTTCTCGGGCGGACACCCTAGCTCGGTGGCGAGCGTCTTGCGCGCCGTGAGACTGCTGTCTATGCCTAAGAGCTTGAGCATGTCGACGATCGACGTCTTCCAGTTCAGAGGTTGCGAGCTCGCGGCCGCGAGCTTGTCGAGCTGGCCCATCACGTCGACAACCGGTATCGCCGTTGGCGCCGTCGGTGCCGACGGCGGCGTCGCTTGCGGCGCGGCCGACGTGATCTTCACGTCGGTCGGCGGCGGCACGCTTTGCGGATTGGCGGCCGCGATCGATGCGTTCGCAGTCTGCTGGGCCGACTTGTTGAATCCGAGCTTCTCCATGATTCCGCTGAACATGCTCATGATTGGCTCCCTGTCGTTGGTTGTAATTCAGACTCCTGGGGGTTCTCCCGTCTAACCGTAGCGCGGGCCGGCGCCCGAGTCACGAGGTGAGCCGATCAGGATTTGACGACGGGCGGATCCGGACGCATGGTGGAGCAACGAGCAAGCGTTCGCGAGGGCGGCGCATGAGCGACACAGAGTGGCGAAAGACGTCGAGCGACGGCAGGGCCTACGGCCGTCCTCCGCAACACTTCGACGAGCACCTCGCTCGCGTGGGAGCAGGCACGCCGATGGGCGAGCTTTTGCGCCGGTATTGGCATCCGATCGCGCTATCGGAATCGCTGCGTGATCTGCCGAAGCGCGTGACGATCCTGGGCGAAGAGCTCGTTCTCTTTCGTGACCGACAAGGCCTCGCCGGCTTGCTCTATCCGCGCTGCATGCATCGCGGCACGAGTCTTTACTACGGCAAGGTCGAGGATCGCGGCATCCGCTGCTGCTACCACGGCTGGCTGTTCGACGTGCGTGGCCACTGCCTCGAGCAGCCGTGCGAGCCGCGCGGCGGCAAGGATCTCGATCGAGTGCGCCAACCGTGGTATCCGGTCGAGGAGCGCTACGGCTTCGTGTTCGCGTATCTCGGGCCGGCGGAGAAGCAGCCCGTGCTGCCGCGCTACGACATCCTCGAGAATCTCGGCGACGACGAAGCGCTGTGGTGCACGCTCGGCGGCTTCGGCTCGACCGGCGACGCGAGCCTCGACGTCGTGCCGAACAGCTGGCTGCACGTGAACGACAACGTGATGGACCCGTGGCACGTGCATGTGCTGCACTCGACGCTCACGGGGCCGCAGTTCGCTGCCGAGTTCGCACTGCTGCCCGAGGTCCGTTACTTCGAAAGCGACTACGGCGTCTGCTACTCGGCCGTGCGCGAGCTGCCGGACGGTCGCAGCGTCGATCGCGTGTCGTCATGGTTCATGCCGAACGTCATGAGCGTGCCCGACATCTTCTTGAAGCCCGGACAGTCGTCGTTGATCTCATGGGTAGTGCCGGTCGACGATAGCCACTACGTGCAGGCGTTCGTGATGAAGATGCCGAAGGGGCAGTCGTTCGACGGCATCAGGCTGAACGGGAAGCTCTGGGGCGAGATGACGCCCGAGGAGCATCAGATCACGCCGGGCGACTTCGAGGCGCAGTCGGGGCAGGGGCCGATCTCGCTGCACTCGGAGGAGCATCTGCGGACGAGCGACCGCGGCATCACGATGCAGCGACGCATGCTCACGCGCAACATCGAGATCGTTGCTAAGGGGGGCGACCCGCTGGGGGTGCGCTTCGCCGAAGCGGATGCAACCGTCGTCGTGCCATCGGGAAACTTCTACAAAGACTCGAATGCCGTGAGCGAGCGTCGGGCCTCGTGAGGCTCAAACCATCGCGGGCAGTTACTTGTGCGGCAAGCGCCGCTCGAGCTCCTGCGTCCAGTTCTGCACGACGACGATGCCCTCGGAGCCGGCGTTCGCGGCCTGGCCTCCCGGCAGCTCGATCATGAGGAAGCGGCCGTCGCGTGCAACGTCATACGACATGAAGCCGGGAAGCTGCTGCATGACATAGGGTCCTGAGAACAGTTTCTCGGGCGCCGAGAACGAGAGCTCCCCCGCAGCCTGCACGGTTACCGCCATTACGGAGTCCCCTCGCAAGTAGTAGAGCTCGCGGCCGTCGGCGGACCAGTGCGGCTCGTAGCCGCCATCGCTCGAGACGCGCACGGCGACGCCCTCGGGATAGCCTTGGACCCAAACCTCGAGGCGGCCCGTCCGAGTGGAGGCATACGCGAGCCAGCGGCCATCAGGCGAGATCGCCGGGTCCATCTCCTGATAATCCGTCGCGACGATATCTCGGGGCGGGTCGTCGCCCGCAACGGGCAGCACAGCAATGCGGGGGTTCTGGATCGGCCGGTAGATGCCGAACAGCTCTCCGGCCGTGGACCAAGCCCGCGGAACGAAAGCGGTCGGCTGTGAGCGCAAAGGTCGCGGCGTCAGCATGCTGCCGTCCGCAAGCACGGTATAAACGTTCACGTTCGTGGCGGAGCTTATGACGTTGAAGGCCACTTGCTTGCTGTCCGGGCTCCAGACGGCGTGCCGGTCGTCATCGACGACCGCAAGCCGGATCGGCGGCCGTCCGCGCAGATCGTAGCTCCATATATCTCCTTGTTGGATCGGTCCCGTTGTCAACGCGAGTCGCGTGCCGTCCGGCGACAACGCCGGATCGCGGGGATCCTCGAGCAGCTCGTCGATCGCGCGCCCGAGCACCTTACCGGCGCGATCGACCCAGACGACCGCCTCGCGCACGGTAGCGTTGCCGGTCGTCGGGACGTAGACCAGCGTTCCAGAAGCGGATAGCGCGAAGTCGGCCGCCGTGAGCGCGCCCGGATGCCGCACGTTTTCGATCATCGCCACGGGCTCGCCCTTGACGGCGAGCTCCGAGGCGTCGAACGGCACCGCCATGATCGTCGTGCCGCGCGCGAAGACGACGTGACCGGTCGGCGAGTAGAACGCGTTCTGGCCGTTGTCGATGATGACTTTCTGCTCGCGCGCCTCGAGGTCGAAGACGGCTACGCGCTCGGCGCCGTTGTCGATGACGCCGTACATCACCGCGCGGCCGCCTGGCAGAACCACGGGGCTAGCAACGAATGCGGTGTTGCCCATCTCTTCCGTCAACCGTTCGGGCGTGGCACCGCCGCCCGCCGATACGCGGT
>Ga0068868_100003044_pt1 | contig 11673 bp, 9 predicted proteins | sample KBSMisM42_FD_64660 | JGI IMG/M metagenome (GOLD analysis project Ga0068868, IMG submission 64660) | Miscanthus rhizosphere microbial communities from Kellogg Biological Station, Michigan, USA - KBS Miscanthus M4-2 | ecosystem: Host-associated > Plants > Roots > Rhizosphere > Soil ...
CGAATCGAGACCGATCTTGATGTCGGCGCCGGCGCGGAGCGCGACCCACGCTTGCACCGTGCCGCTCACCATCGTCGTCTGCGCGTTCGGGTTGCACGTGTCGACGCAAATCGGAACGCTCACGCGCGTCCCCGTCACGGCGACGCCTTGGTGCTGCGGCGTGTCGACGATCGATCCGCTGTTGCCCGCCGCGGCGACGAGCACGCGCCCGGGATGATCGGGGCCGACGAAGCTCGCGAGCGCCTGCTCCCACAGCGAGTTGCCGTCGTGCGGGCCGAAGTCCGTGCCGAGCGAGAGGTTCGCGACGACCGGCAAGTGGAGCTGCGTCTCCGCCATGTCGTAGACGAAGGTCACGCCGTCGAGCGTGTCGTTCGTGCCGAAGGAGCCGCTCGTGTCGCGCGTGACGCGCGCGATGATGAGCGTCGCGAGCGGCGCCATGCCGATGTATGGCGTGCCTCCCCCGTTGCCCCCGGCGATCGAGGCGACGTGCGTGCCGTGCCCGTTCACGTCGGTCGGCAGCGTCTTGCCTTGCGCGATGAGGTCGTCGATGTCCTGCCCCGAGAGCACTGCTCCGCCGACGAGGTTCTTGTCGTCGTCGTAGATGCCGTACTTCGCCTCGAGCTCCGGGTGGAGGCCGAGCGGCTTCATCGAGAGATCGAGCATCCACCCGATGCGCGACTTCTGGGTTTGTGGATCTCGAAAATCAGGGCGCGTCGGATCGATGCCCGTGTCGATGATGCCCACAGCCGTACCCGCGCCCGTCGCGCCGCGTTGGAAGCGCGCTGCGCCGACGTGCGTGATCAGCTGCGCGTTCGCGAGGAGCGTGTGCAACCTCGGCGCGATCTCGACGTGCGCGTCGGGATGCGCCGAGCCGAAAGCGAGGAGATTCGCCGAGCTCCCTTGAAAGCGGGCAATGCCCGGCGCGACCTCGCGAAGTCCGAGATCCGCCGCGGTCTTTCCAGAAGGGATCGCGACGAGCGCATCGACGCCCGCATGCGGCGTTGGCGAGAGCGCGTCGTTCGCGCGCGATCCGAGCGTGCGCACCACGCCGAGCCCGTTGGGCGGGTGCGCATACGCGAGCTCCACCGCGCCAAAGAGGACGAGCGCGATGGGGAGAATCCGTCGCATCGAGCGACGGACTATAGCATCACGGCATGCCCGACCAGACCTGGGCGCAAACGTTCGCGTCGGTGTTCGGCGCGCAGAGCTTGTAGACGTTCTGCTGGTCGAAGCGCATGACGACGTGCACGTTGCCGTTGCACACCGCGCGGAGCTCCGCCTGGTTCGATTGTTCGACCTGGCAGTTCATTCGCGCTGCGAGCTGCGCGAGGCGCTGAAACTCCTGTTGCGGCTGCTGGACGCCGACGCGCCAACCGCGCGTGCCGTCCGAGCCTTGAATGCCTTCGCCTTGCATTTGTGCCTGCACGCCGACCGAGACACCTTGCGGCTGCCCCGTCTGCCCTTGCACGACGACTTGCCCCTGCGGCTGCGGCTGTCCTTCGACATACGCCTGCGTTTGCGGCTGCGGCTGCTGGTACGCCGAGTACGTGTAGCCCCCGCCGTAGTAGCCCCGTCCGTAGTAGCCGCGGTGGCCGTAGTACCCCCAGCCGCAACCACCCAAGACACTGATCCCCAACCCGATGACAATCAGCTGACGCCGCATGTGAACCTCTTTTTACGGCCCCTGCGATTTGCAGGGAAAATCGCCGTATTCTCCTTCCGAGTGAGGATTTCTGCAATAGCCATACCTCAAGGCTGGGCTCGGTTCGCTTGCTTCTTCGTTGTCGTGGCTTGCGAGAAACACGCGACGGAGCCGGTCATTTCAATCAGGGTCGACCCGCTGAGCACGACACCAAGTGCGACAGTGTCGGCTTCCCCACCCGCGCCGACCGCGTCAGCGGTGACGCCCTCGCAGCACTGCAGACGCAGGACGTTAGACTTCCACCGAAACGTGAACGCTGCCCACGCGGACGCCTTTCGCGGTGACGTGGAGCACGCCTTTGCCTTCGCCCGTGAAGCTCACGACGGCGCGTGAGACGGAGCCCTTGCTACGCGCGTGGAAGATCGACGTGCTCGCGTCGTAGAGGCCGCGCCCCCATCCATCGAGGTGACCGGCTTCCACGCGTGGGTCGCTCGCGAGCTTGCAGCCCTTCGCTTCGGCCTCCGCGAAGACGCGGGCGTCGAGCGCGATGTTCTTCGCCGACGAAAGGACGAACGTCGGAAGGTAACCGCGATTTTCGATCGCCACGTCGACGCGCCACGCGCCGCCACCGAGCTGCTTCGTCTCCACGTGCTCGATGCGGAGCTCGGGCGCCATCGCCGCGACGCGCAGGAACATCTTCGCGTGCCGCTCGCAAATCTCCGCGACCATCTCGCGCGGTGGATTCGACAAACCCTCGCGGATATCCATGCCGCCGCACTCGACCTCGCCGAGCTGCGGGTGCATCGCCTTCTTCCACGGCACGAACAAGCGCGACTTGTTCTTCGTCTTGTCGAGCTCCGCGAGCTTCTTCAAATCCTCGCGTGACACTAGGCGGTAGTGATCGACGAAGGGTTTGCTGCGTTTGATGCCGAGCTGCGCGAAGAGATCCCAGAGCTCCGTCGTGTAACCGAGGATGCCGCGCTGGTGATACGCGTAATCGACGACGTCGCCCTTCAGCGGCTTGTCCGGCTCGTAGAGGAACTCGTGGTAGCCGCTCACCGTCGGGTAGCCGGTGAATTCGTCGCCCCACGCTTCGATCTGGTTGTAGATGCCCAGATCCGTCGGATCCATCTTCGTGTCCGGCGCGTTGCCGAGCGGACGAATGTGGCAGCCGCCGAACGTGTGCAGATTGAGCCACGCGAAGATGTTCGGGCGCGCGGTCGTGAACTCGACGACGGCGCGCGTCTCCGGCTCGCTCATCGCGTAGCGCCCACCGCCGACTTGCTCGTGATCGGGCGCCCAGCCATACGGGAAGTTGCGATTCAGATCGGTGTCGTTGTCGGAGAGAAAGAACGGATTCGGGATCGTGCGTCCGTCCCAGTTTTCGATGCGGCCTTCGGGATAGACCTTGAAGAACGGCCCTTCGTCCTCGAGCCTTCGCGGAAGGAGGATGCCCGGCATCTCCTTCGATTCGACGTAGTCGCCGTTCGGATCGCGCTTGCGCATCACGAGCGAGAGGCCGTCACCATCGACGTCTTCGAGAATCCAACGCGGGACCGGCGCGTGATGACGCTTGTCGCGCACGTTCGATCGCACGTAGCGACCCGTCTCGAGCACGGACTCCGCGCCGTCCGGCGACATGCGCGGCAGGACGTAGAAGAGAACGTCGCGAAGCCGATCGCAGACGTGCTCGGGTAGATCCCGCACCGTTTTCGTTCCCGTATGGAGCGCGATCACGTCCTCGGCGATCGCGAGCGCGACGCTCGAGCCACAGAGCTCGGTCGCGTGCATGTTCGCATCGACCCACGCCGCAGGACGCGCGCGATCGCGATCGCGTCCGATGACGAGGAGGAGCATCTCGCGCCCTTCTTCCGTCTTCCCGATGCTCGTGAGCTGCACGACCTGCGGATGCGCGTCCGCCCACGCGCGCATCGTCTTCTGCATCTCGTCGTAGCCGATGTATCCATCGCGAAACCCGCTCATGCGCGGCGTTTTAGCACGGTCCGCGTTCGCGAGCGCGGCCGAGCCGAGCGTGCAAGGATGCTTGCCGCCGCGCATGTCGGACCCCACCTCGCCCTCCTCCGGCTACGTCATCGAATCGCGGCTCCAGCTGGCTTCCGCGCTCTGCGAAGCGGCCGAGATCGAGCACGACCTCATGTGCTTGTACCTCTACGCGATGTTCAGCCTCAAGCGCTCGGAGGCCGAGGGCGTGAGCAGCACCGAGCTCGAGGCTATCGCGCGGTGGCGGCGCAGCATCATGAGCGTCGCGCTCGAGGAGATGACGCATCTCACGCTCGTCGGGAACTTGATGTCGTCGATCGGCGCCTCGGCGCATTTCATGAGGCCCAACTTTCCGTCGTCGCCGGGCTTCTATCCGGCGAACATCGTCATCGAGCTCGCGCCGTTCGACATGAGCACGCTCGACCATTTCATTTTCCTCGAGCGCCCGCGTTCGCAGGAGATCGCCGACGGCGCGACGTTCAAGCCTGCGAAGCAGTACACGCGCGTCGCACCGGCAGGACGGCTCATGCCGAGCTCCGGCGACTACCCGACCGTCGGCGCGCTCTACGAGAGCATTCGCCAAGCGTTCGAGGACCTCTGCTCGAAGTCCGGCGAAGAGCTCGTCTTCTGCGGCTCGAAGACGCAGCAAATCGGCCCGCTCGATTCACCGCTGCCTGGTCTCCGGCTCGTCACGTCGAAGGAAGACGCGCTGGCGGCGATCGACACGATCATCACGCAAGGCGAAGGCGGAGCCGACGTGCCCGATTCGCACTTCAATCGATTCAAGAAGATCAAAGAGGAATACGCCGCGCTCCTCGACGAGAATCCCGCGTTCGCTCCTGCGCGGCCCGTCGCGCGCAATCCGGTGATGCGAAAACCGATCACGCCCGAGAACCGACTCTGGGTGACGGAGCCGCTCGCCGCGGAGGTCTTGGACGTCGCCAACGTCCTCTACTTTCTCATGCTGCGCATCCTCGTTCAGATCTACGTCGTCGAGGATCGACCGAAGGACGCCAAGCAGACGTACTTGAACGCTTCGTACGCGATCATGCACGCGATGGCGTCGGTCGCCGAGGCGCTCACGCATTTGCCGGCGAGCGAGTCGCAGCCCGGAATCCTCGCCGGCATGAGCTTCGCGATGGTTCGGTCGCTCGCGCCGCTCCAGCGCGCCGCGGAGAAACCGCTCCTGCACGAGCGGCTCGCGCGCATCATCGAACGATTGCGCGATCTTCGACCGAAGCTCACGGCGACCGATCTCGGCGAAACGATCCAGGCGCTGTCGATCATCGAGAAGCAAGTCGCCGCCGTCACGGGCGCGCCCGATGTCTCGAAGACGCGCCTCGCGCCTGCGCCACCACCGTCAGCCGCGGACGATCGGACGATCAGCGAAAGCGCGAAGAAGATTTCGGGCGACGCTCACCGCGCGGCCTCGGAGGAAATACCCGGGCTCGAGATCTCGGAGACGAAGCACATCAAGCTGATCTTCGAGGGCAAGCGGTGCATTCACGCGAGGCATTGCGTGACCGAGCTCCCGAACGTCTTCAAGGCGAACACGCCGGGCAAGTGGATCTTCGCGGAGAACACGGACGCCGAGACGCTCGCGGCCGTCGCGAGAGAGTGCCCTTCGGGCGCCATCCGCTACGAGAGAAAGGATGGCGTGCACGACGAGCTCGTCCCGGACGTCAACCTCGTGCGCGTTCGCGAGAATGGTCCGTACGCGTTCCTCGCGGACCTCGAGATCGACGGCAAACCCGCCGGTACGCGCGCCACGCTCTGCCGATGCGGACAATCGAGCAACAAACCGTTCTGCGACGGCACGCACAACACGGCGAAGTTCACAGCTTCGGGCGAGCCCTCGACGATGGACAACACCGCGCTCGCGTCGAGAAACGGACCGCTGAAGGTCGAGCGCACCGACGATGGTCCGCTCCGCGTGACGGGCAACGTCGAAATCTGCGCGGGCACCGGCCGCATCGTGCTGCGAACGACCGCTGCGAAGCTTTGCCGGTGCGGTCACTCGAAGAACAAACCGCTCTGCGACGGCTCGCACGTCGCGGCAGGCTTCAAAGATCGCGCGCCAGCCAAAGGGACCTCATGACGACCACCATCGCGAAAGACGACCACGTGAAGGGCGACGCGCACGCGCGCGTCACGTTGATTCACTTCGCCGACTACCGGTGCCCCTATTCGGCGGCGGCGCACCCCGTCGTGAAGGCGACGCTCTCGCATTTCGAAGGACGGGCTCGCTACGTATATCGCCACTTCCCGCTGACCGAGCTCCACCCCGCCGCGCTGCCGCTCGCGAGGTTCGCCGAGGCCGCCGGCCAGCAAGGCTTCTTCTGGCAAGCCCACGATTTTCTGTTCGGCTTTCAAAGAGAAATCACCGACGAGCGGCTGGCGCGTTTCATCGACGAGCTCGGGATCGATCCCGCCCGCTTCGATGCGGCTCTCGAATCCGAAGCGACGACGCGACGCGTGATGCGCGACGTCGAGAGCGGAAAGACGTTGGGCGTCCACAAGACGCCGAGCTTCTGGATCGACGGAAAGCTTTACCAGGACGAGTGGCACCGGAGCGGGCTACGAGATGAAATCGCTGCGGCGCTCGAAGCGTCAGACGGGCTCGCGCGGTAGCTCCTCCGGCGATCGCACGTCTTCCAAACGCGACGCGAGGAGCGTGTCGACGTCTCGAGCGGGTCCGCTCACCGGAACGGCGCGCGCGATCATCGAGCGGACGCCGAGGACGAAGCCTTCGTAGAGCGCGTGGCCGAAGATGATCCTCACATTGCTGCACACGATGACGCCGCCTTCGTCGATGAGCGCGAGCGCGTCGAGCTCCCGAGTGCGCGCGTTCGGCAGCTTGCGGACGACGTCGGCTCCGGCCCACTCGCGGATGGCTTTGTGCTGGCGTGCGTGAAGGACTGCTTTCGATTTGGGGAAAGTCGCCCAGACGAACGCGTTCAGGAGATCGTGCCAGTTCCTCTCGCGCGTCGGGACCTCGCCGCGAGCGATGCGCGCGTCGTACATGTCGCGCACGTCGACGGGGCCGCGCTGCCTTCGCGGGCGAGGCTTGGCGAGGACGAAGCGAATTCCTGCGCGCGCGGAGAGCTCTCGATCGAGATCGGCGGGCGCCGGCCAATCCGTGTAGTCTGCAAATATCTTCGCGGCCGGCTCGATCGCAGAGAAGCGCGGGTCGCGCTCGAAGAAGCGGGCGTCGTACGTCTTCGTTTGAGCCTGCGCGCGGGTCGCCCGGAGCGTCATTGCTTCTGCTCCGGACCGAGCGTGACGGTCGGCTCCGGGTAGATGCGCGCGCGCGAGCGGTACCAGTCGACGATCAAGTCGCCCGTCTGGAGGAAGTTGCGGATCATCGGCGACAGCGCCTGATCGTTCGTCGCGGGCGTCGTGTAGTTGGCCACGAGATCGATCGAGAAGATCGTTTGCGCGGCCTGGCGCTCGATCCCGAAGTAGCGGAACGCCGTCGTCTGCGCGTTCGGCGTGTTTCCGCAGGTGCTCAGGCAACCGTCGGCCTTGTCCTCGGCGCCGATGAAATTCGGAGCGCGAGAGATCCAGACGACCCACGGATCGCTCGCGACGAAGTCGCCCGTGTGCTGGTAACCGATCCAGTAATAGAACCCCTGCCCATCCGGGTTCGAGCTCGGATCGGTGACTTGCGCGCGCCACTCTGCCGTCGAGGTCGGCGATTGCGAGAGCGCGGTGAGCGCACCCGAGCCGCCCTTCGGAAGCGTGAGCATGCCGCTTGCGACGTTCACCGTGCCTTGCGTCATCCACTGCGGATTCACGGAAGTGCCGGAGAAGTCGTCGTAGAAATTGAAGACGTTCGAGCCGTCGGCCGGCGCAGAGCCAGCGTTCGGATCGCCGTAGGTGATCTCGTACGTCGTGTCGGTCGCGCTCGCGGAGATCGGCGAAGCGAGCGAGAACCACACGACGCGCGAGAGCGGTGGAGCGTCGACGAGACGATCGCGCTCGCCGGCCGTTCCACGCAGGCGGAGATCGTTCATGTCCGATCGAATCTTGTTCGCAGTGATCGCGGCTTGGAGCTCCGACTCCGGAAAGGCGACGCCGATCGTGTAGCCCTTGGGAAGACCTTGCGACGCGTTGTTCTTGATCGTGATCGTGCGGACGTAGCTCACGCTCGCTTCGGGCGTGATGACGACGTCGGTCCCGCCGTCCGCCGGCAAAATGATCGCGTCGTTCTTCGCGTCCGCGATTTGCCCAGCGTCCGACGAAAGCTCACCCAAATCGGGGAACAAGCCGCACGACGCGACGAAAAGCGCGAATGCGATCGATCGCACGTGTCAATCGTACGCTAATCTCGAAAGATGAGAGCGTGGCCCGCGCTGCTTTTCGTGTGCTCGTGCGGGCTCGACGAGAACGGTCTCATGACGCAGCCGAACGACGCGTCGGTGGAGACGACGGCGGCGGACGTCGTTGGTTCACCGGACGCGCCCGTGGACGTGCAGAAGGAAGCCGGGCCGCCGCAGACGTGCTCGGTGGACGCGGGAGCGTGTGTGGCGAATTTGCCGGCGGGTTGGGAGCTCGTCGCGGTCGATCCTTCCAATCAGAGCGCGTGCCCGAGCAACTACACGAGCGCGCCCGTCGTCGCGAACGTCGCGCCGGGCGCCGGCGCGTGCGACTGCGGATGCACGGTGAGCACGCAGCCCGCGTGCGATGTCGGAAATCTCGCGCGCTTCATCTCGGCCGACAACTCGTGCAACCAAACCGGCAACACGTTCACCGCGAGCGGTCCGGGCTGCACGCTGCTCACGCAAGGACAGATCGGGCCGCTCTCGGCGTACTCGAAGTCGAGCCCGCTCGCGCCGAGCGGCGGCAAATGCACCGGCGACAAGAAGGTGAACAAAGCCTCCGTGGCGACCAACGCCGCCACGACGTGCGCGGTTCCTCCTTCCTGCCAGGAGCAGTTCTGCGGCGGCGACGTTCCGAGCGGCTTCCAGTCGTGCATCGAAAAGAGCGGCCCGCAGCTCCAGGCGTGTCCGGCCGGATGGAGCAACGGCGTGCTCGCGGCCGACGACTTCAACTTCGACTGCTCGGCGTGCACGTGCGACCTCGGGGGCACGACGTGCACGAACGCGTCGGTCACGTTCTACAGCGACGCCAAGTGCCTGAGCTCGATCGCCACGGTGATGGTCGACGGGCAGTGCGACGCGGATCCCGGAGCGGGACAGACGCCCCTCTCGTGGACGTACAAGGCGACGACGAACGTCGTCTGCAACGCGACCGGACCGAAGACGGCGTCGAACGTCCAGCTCGTGAACGCGCGAACGATCTGTTGCAAATGACGCGACGTCAGACCGGCGGAACGAGGTGCTTGCGCTTCGGGCGCGGCTCCACCTTCGCGGCGTAGCGACCGAGGCGAACGGAGATCTCGTCGCGCAGGCGCTCGCCCGGAATCACCGCGTCGATGACGAGCTCGCTCGCGAGCTTCATGATGTCGATGTCCTCGCGGTATTCCTGCTGGAGCTTCGCGACGAACGCGTTCCGCTCCGCGCCTTCGGGCACTTCTTGGATCTTGTTGAAGTAGACCGCGTTCACGGCAGCGTCGGGCCCCATCACCGCGATCGAAGCAGTCGGAAGCGCGATCGTCGCGTCTGGCTCGAACGCCGGGCCGCACATCGCGTAGAGGCCCGCGCCGTACGCCTTGCGAACGACGACGCAGATCTTCGGGACGGTCGCCTCGCTCACCGCCGCGATCATCTTCGCGCCCGCGCGGATGATGCCTTGCCGCTCGACCTTCGTTCCGATCATGAAGCCGGGAACGTCCGCCAAGTAGACGAGCGGCACGTTGAACGCGTCACACAGCCAGATGAAGCGCGCGGCCTTGTCGGCAGAGTCTACGAAGAGCGTGCCGCCGAGGTGCTTCGGCTGATTCGCGACGATGCCGATCGGCCGCCCATCGATGCGCGCGAAGCCCGTGAGGATCTCCTTCGCGAAGAGCTGCTTGATCTCGAGCCACGAGTCCTCGTCGATGATCTCGCGGATGACGTCCATCATGTCGAAGAACTTCCGCTCCTCGACCGGGACGATCTGCTCGATCGTCTTGCCGCTCTTCTTCGGATCGCGATGCGGCGCGATCGGCGGGTGCTGCGACTCGTTCGGCGGCAAATACGAGAGGTAACGCTTGCAGAATGCAATCGCTTCGTCCTCGGTCTTCGCGAGGACGTCGCCGCATCCCGAGACGGAGCAGTGCATGCGCGCGCCGCCCATCTCCTCGAGCGTCACCTTCTCGCCGATGACCTTCTCGGCCATGCGCGGCGAGCCGAGGTACATCGACGCGTTGCCTTCGACCATCACGACGACGTCGCAGAAGGCCGGGATGTACGCGCCGCCCGCCGCGCTCGGCCCGAAGAGCAGGCACACCTGCGGGACCTGCCCGCTCAGTTGAACCTGGTTGTAGAAGATGCGACCCGCGCCGCGACGGCCGGGGAACATCTCGATTTGATCCGTGATGCGCGCGCCCGCGGAGTCGACGAGGTAGAGCATCGGCACGCGGAGATCGCGTGCGGTCTCCTGGATTCGCAAAATCTTCTCGACGGTGCGACGGCCCCACGAGCCTGCTTTGACGGTGGAGTCATTCGCCATGATCGCGACGGTGCGACCCGAGATGGTCGCCGTTCCCGTCACGACGCCGTCGGCCGGAAGATCCGGCTCGAGCACGTTCGCGAGCTCGGCGTCCTCACGGAACGTCCCCGCGTCGACGAGGCGCGCGATGCGCTCGCGGGCGAAGAGCTTGCCCGTCTCGGCGTTCTTTTGGTGGTACTTCGGCGCGCCGCCTTTTTCGATGCGCGCGAGGGTTTCTTCGATTTTGGGGCCGGGCATGGCGCCCCACAGCTAATTCAGCAGCCGCTGCCCTGACAACTGTTGGTTTCGAAGAACGACGCGTAGAGCACGCAAGTCGAGGTCCAGCTCGAGGTGCAACACGTCGGATCGAAGAGCAGGCAGACGCCGTCGGTGAGGTCTTCGTCGTTGGCGTCGCAGCCCGCGGGGAGCGCCGCGCCCGACACGCATGGCGAGTGCGAGCAAGAGCCTTTGCTGATCGTGCAGCCGCCGCCTTGCGTCTGACAGACGCCGTTCATGCACGTGCCGTTGCAGGGGACGCCGCAGCCGCCGCAGTTGGCGTTGTCGCTGCCCATCGTGTCGACGCAGTTGCCCGCGCAGCAGCTCGTGGTGCCGCACGGCGTGTTGCCGCAACCGCCGCAGTTGTTCGGGTCGCTCGTGATGTCGACGCAGACGTTGTTGCAGCACGTGCTCGCGAGCCCGAGGCATTGCCCGCCGCAGTTGTTCGATCCGCTGTCTTGCGGCGGCGTGCCCGTGTCCTTCGGAGGCGCGGCGTCCTTCGGAGGTGCGGCGTCCTTCGGGAGCGTGCTCGCGTCCTTGTTCGCGCCCGAGTCGAACGGGATCGTGTCGTCCGTGGCCGTGCCGGTCGCACAACCCACGATCACGAAGCCCAAGAAGACACAAACGGAAGCTAGCCGCCCGACCCGCATGACGCCCTCGCAGTGAGAAGAGTCTAGCTCAACAGCCCTGACAGGACAGGCCGAACAACGAGAGCCAGAAGCTGGCGTCCGTGACGCAGGACGACGTCCAGCTGGAGGTGCAGCAGCTCGTGAGGCCGTCGAAGCTCGGATCGCACACGTAATACGTGATGTCGTCGTCGTTGATGTCGCAGTCTTCCGGAAGCGCCGTGCCCGACTTGCAGACCGAATGGCTGCAACCCTTGCTCTGGTTGTCGACCGTGCACTGCGTCTGACAGGTGCCGTTCAGGCAGGTGCCGTTGCAGATGACGCCGCATCCGCCGCAATTCGAGGTGTCGCTGCCCATCGTGTCGGTGCAGCTGCTCGAACAGCAGCTGAGCGCGCCGCACGGGTTTCCGCAGCTGCCGCAGTTGTTCGGGTCCATCGATGTGTCGATGCACGTGTTGTTGCAGCACGACGTGCCGCCGAGGCACTGGCCGTTGCACGGCTGCGTGCCCGTGTCCTGACCGCCGCCGCTGTCCT
>Ga0068868_100003045_pt1 | contig 11667 bp, 10 predicted proteins | sample KBSMisM42_FD_64660 | JGI IMG/M metagenome (GOLD analysis project Ga0068868, IMG submission 64660) | Miscanthus rhizosphere microbial communities from Kellogg Biological Station, Michigan, USA - KBS Miscanthus M4-2 | ecosystem: Host-associated > Plants > Roots > Rhizosphere > Soil ...
GAGGCCGCCCTGCCCAGCTGCCCGGCCGACTCCAGGGTCGGACAGACCCTGGGCGGGGCGGGGGTGGGGCAGGACCTCACCTGGGTCCCCGGCTCGGTCTACCTCGCCGGCCCCTTCGAGGGAGCGCCGCTCTCGGTTGTCGCGATCACCCCGGCCCTCGCCGGGCCCTTCGACGCCGGCACCGTGGTGGTCAGAGAGGGGCTGGATGTCGATCCCGAAAGCGCAGAAGTGAAGATCGACGGCTCCTCTTCTGAGATCCCGCGGATCCTCAGGGGCATCCCCCTGCGCCTGCGCGACCTGCGGGTCAACGTCGACCGCCCGGACCTCATGCTCAACCCGACCTCCTGCGAAGAGGAGCAGACCAGGGCCGAGCTCCAGGGCACCGGGGCATCGGCCTCGCGGAGCTCCCGCTACCAGGCCTCCGGCTGCGCGGCGCTGAAGTTCAAGCCGAAGCTGAAGATCACCCTCAAAGGCGGGACCAGGCGCACCCAGCACCCCGAACTGCGCTCGGTCCTCACCCCACGCCCGGGCGATGCCAACATCGGCAAGGTCGCCGTCACCCTGCCGCCGACCCTCTTCATCGACAACGCCCATATCTCCAACCCCTGCACCCGGGTGCAGTTCAACGCCGACCAGTGCCCCAAGGGCTCGGTCCTCGGCCGCGCGCGCGCCTTCACGCCGCTGTTCGACGAGCCCCTCGAAGGCCCGGTCTACTTCCGCTCCAACGGCGGGGATCGCGAACTCCCCGACGTCGTCGCCGACTTCCACGGCATCTTCCGGGTCATCGCCGTGGGCTGGGTCGACTCCGTCGACGGCCGTACCCGCACCCGCTTCCAGAACGTCCCCGACGCGCCCCTCTCCAAAATCGTCCTCAACCTGAAGGGCGGCAAGGAAGGCCTGTTCCAGAACAGCGCCAACCTCTGCGTCAAGAAGCGCTACGTGGACCTGGCGCTGACCGGGCACAACGGCAGGCGCTACGACACCAGGTCGGTGGTGGGGACCTCCTGCAAGAAGGGGAAGAAGAAGGCGAGGAAGTAGGGCTCGTCCCGTAGGGGCGGCGGCTTGCCCTCGACGCCGCTCGGTGCCGCCTTCTCTAGGCCCTGATCCGGGCCTCCTCGAGGTCCAGGTCCCGCTCGATCATCCGCAGGGTCTGGTGTCGCAGTCGCCCGGCGCTACGTAGTGAGAGCAGTTCCTCTCGCTCGATCCCGATCAGCTCGCGGCGCAGCAGGCCGTAGTCGGCGATCTTCTGCTCGCGGGCGGCGGCCTCGGGGTCCTCGCCGCCGAGGATCGCCTGGCACATGCGAAAGCGGGATCGGTAGAGGTCGCGTAGGCGCCGTAGCTGCGTCTCGCTGGCGCGCTCGTCGTTTTCCATCTCATCGAGCCGGTCGAGCGCCGACTGGGCTGCCTCCATCCGCGCCACCGCCTCTTCATCGGACCAGCGGCGCGGGTGCTCGAGCTTCAGCGCCCGGACTATGTAGGGCAGCGAAAGGCCCTGGCCGACGATCGTCACCAGGATCAGGACGAAGGTGAGGAAGATGATCTCGGGGCGACCCTCGACGCTGAGCGGGACCGCCAGGGCGGCGGCCAGAGAGACGGCGCCGCGCATCCCGCTCCAGCCGACCGCGAAGCGCTCGCCGAGGGTGTCACCGGCGTCGCCGCGGAGGGCGAAGACGAAGGCGAGGCGGACGGCGAGCGAGGCGACGGCGATCGCGGCCGCCGGCAGCAGCAGCTCGCCGATCCCGGACGAGCTCGCTTCCAGGGTGTCGACGATGTCGGGCAGCTGCAGCCCGAGGAGGATGAAGAGGGTGATCTCGAGCCCGAAGACGAGGACGTTCCAGAAGGCGACGGCGTTGAGGCGGACATCGGCGTCGAGCGAGCGGGGGGAGCGATAGCCGGCGTAGACACCGGCGACGACGGCGGCGAGGATGCCGGAGACGTGCAGCTCCTCGGCGCCGATGTAGGCGCCGTAGGCGGTGAGGACCGAGAGCATGATCCCGAGGTCGGAGTCGCTGAGGCGGCGGATGACGAGGTCGGAGAGGACGCCGACCGCGAGGCCGGCGGCGATGCCCCCCGCGGCGATGCCGATGAACTCGAGGCCGGCGTCGCCGAAGGCGAAGGCGCTGCCGGTCGCCACCCCGACCGCGATCCGGTAGATGACCAGGGCGGTTCCGTCGTTGATCATCGACTCGCCTTCGACCAGCAGCCGCACCCGCTCGGGGGCGCCGAGGCGGCGGAAGATCGAGGTCGCGGCGATCGTGTCGGTGGGGGCGAGGACGGCGCCGAGGATCGCCGCCTCGGCCCAGCTCAGCCCCGGCACCATCGCGTGGGCGACGAGGGCGACCACGGCGGCGGTGATGAAGACCAGCCCGACCGAGAGCAGGGCCAGGGGCCGCATCAGCGCCCGCAGCTCCAGGGGCGAGGTGCGCCAGCCGGCGGCGTAGACCAGCGGCGGCAGGAAGACGAGGAAGATCGTGTCCGGCTCCAGTTCGACGCTCGGCAGGCCGGGGATGAAGGCGATCGCGAGGCCGCCGAGGACGAGGGCGATCGGCGCCGGGATCTTGCCGAGGTCGGCGAGGCGGACGAGCAGGGTCGCGGCGAGGACGAGGACGAGGATCGACTCGATGTCGTTCACGGGTCACATAACATCAAGGGCGACGTGGACGAACTGCTCTCACCCCCGCTCGAGGACCTCGATCACGTTCGTGGCGAGCGCGAGGCGCCGCTACAGCTGGTGATGTTCGGCGACTTCCAGTGCCCCTTCTGCCTCGGCGCGCAGTCGATCCTGCGCCGCGTCCGCGAGCGCCTCGGCGACGATCTCCTCTTCGGCTTCCGTCACCTGCCGATCCCCGAGCGCCACCCGCTGGCGCCGCTGGCCGCGGAGGCGAGCGAGGCGGCGGCCGCCCAGGGCCGGTTCTGGGAGTACCACGACGCCCTCTACGCGAACCAGCCGAAACTCTCGCGGGAGACGATGCTGGAGCTGGCCGGCGAGCACGGCTTCGAGGTCGAGCGCTTCGCCGCCGAGATCGACTCCGACGCCTACCGCGACCGCATCGCCCGCGACGTCGCCTCGGCGGAAGCCAGCGGCGCCACCGGCACCCCGACCTTCTTCGTCAACGGCAAGCGGTTCTTCGGCGCCTACGACGCGGGGTCCCTGGTCGAGGCGCTGGGAGGGTGATCCCGCCTCCGGCCGCGCCTATACTGGCGGCCTCTTGAGTTCTCAGGGGAGATCAATCGGGCTGGCTCGTCCATGGCTGCCACTGTCCCTTCTCGCGGGGTTCCTCTGTCTCGCTGCGCTCGCGCCCGCTGTGGCCACCGCCGCCACCGGCTCGATCGCCGGGACGGTCACCGATGGACTCACCGGCGAACCGATCGAGGGTGCCGAAGTCTGCGCTGAGCTGTTCGCAGAAGAAGGCGGCGAATCCTGCGGCCGGACCGAAACCGACGGCACCTATTTCATCGGCGGTCTCCCGGCCGGGGAATACGGGGTTTCGTTCTGGGGCGGCTACGAGTACGCGTACCAGTACTTCGACGGCAAGCGGAGCTGGGAAGCGGCGGATCCGGTCGAAGTGCCGAGCGGCGGCAAAGCGGCCGGGATCGATGCCGCCCTGGACCGGACCGCGAGCATCACCGGCACCGTCCGGGCAGTCGAGGACGGGCTCGGGGTGGAGGAAGTCGAAGCCTGCGCCTATCCACTGGACTCGGCAGAAGAAACCTTCCCCCGGTGCGGCTATAGCGAGAGCAGCGGTTTCTACACGATCGGGGGCCTCGTCGCGGGCAGCTACAAGATCGAATTCTGGCCGTATTTCAGCGGCCGCGATCTCGCCGGCCAGTTCTACGACCACCAGGTCCGCTACGAGGACGCGGATGTTGTCTCAGTGGGCGAAGGGGAATGGTTGGAAGGCATCGACGCCGACCTCGAGCCGGGCGCCTCGATCGAAGGGCACGTTTCCAACCTCACGACCGGGGTGCCGCCCGAAATCAGGGTCTGCTCAATCGATGCTGCCAGCGGCAGGCTGACCGCCTGCACCTGGACGGACGAAAACGGCGATTACAGACTGAGCTCGCTGAACGCTGGCGCTTACAAAGTGGTGTTTTCCCTGGAATTCTGGGAATTCTTCCCTGGCGAATCCTTTCCCGGCGAAGATGATGACGGCCTGCCCACCCAGTTCTGGAACGGCCAGGCGACGCTCGCCGCCGCCCAGGTCCTGTCGCTGGCCGCCGGCGCGTCGGCGCAGGGGATCGACGCCAGGTTCGGCCTCGCCCAGACGGCCACCGTGGTAGCGCCCACCACCCGACCTCCGGCCCGCAAGAAGCGCAAATGCCGCCACGGCTACAGGAAGAAGCTGGTCCACGGCAAGCGCCGCTGCGTGAAAGCGCACAAACACCGTCGCCACCGGCACGCGAAGCGGGTGGAGGTGCCTGTGGCCCGCCTCTTCGCTCGCTAAGGCCATGAGGGCGCTGGTCCAGCGCGTCAGCCAGGCGGCGGTCGACGTCGAGGGCGACCGGGTGGCGCAGATCGGGCCCGGGATGCTGCTCCTGCTCGGCGTCGGCGTCGGTGACGGCGAGGAGGAGGCCGACAAGCTGGCGGAGAAGGTGCGGAAGCTGCGGATCTTCGACGACGCCGAGGGGCGGATGAACGAGCCGCTCGGGGATCGCGAAGTGATCTGCGTGAGCCAGTTCACCCTCTACGGCGACGCCCGCCGCGGCAACCGCCCGAGCTACGTCGGGGCCGCCCGGCCCGAGGTCGCCGAGCCGCTTTACGACCGTTTCTGCGAGCTCCTCGGCGCGAAGAAGGGCGTCTTCGGCGCTTGCATGGGCGTGGCCCTGATCAACGACGGGCCGGTGACGCTGATGCTGGAGGTTCCGCCGGCTAGCGAGCCGTCAGCCTGAAGGCATGCCGCGCCAGCGCCGCGGCCATCGCCTCCCGACGAGGCCGCGGAGTCGCCGCGACCGAGTAGGCGACGGTGAGCCAGCGGTTGCCGCGGATCGCGTAGAGGGTGCTGAGCGCGGGGATCCAGCTGGCGGTGTGTTCATAGGCGCCCGGGTCGCCAACCCCGGCGACCGGGTGCGGATGTTTGGCCGGGTCGGTGCCGTAGAACTGGTCCTGCTCGACCATCCGGTTGTAGTAGCGCTGGCGAGCGGCATAGGCGGCGTCGAGATAGATCGAGACGCTGACATCGCGACCGCGCAGCAGGCAGCGCGAGGAGGGAGGAGTGGGCTCGGACTGGGTCTTGAGCACGCGGCCGACCTCGCCTTCCGTTGCCTGGCGGAGCGCCCGGCAGTCTCCAGCGCCGATCGCCGCCTTCGTTTCAGCCTGCCCGGGGTGGTCGCCGAAATAGCGGTTGCCGTCGGGTCCGGAGGTCGAGCTCGAATCCGATCCCGAGCCGCAGCCAGCGAGCGCCGCGAGGGCGATGCAGGCGATGAGGATGCGGCGGCCGGTCAACGAAGCTAGCTAAGCAACCCCAGCTCGCCGGCGCGGTGGCTGGCCTCGACGCGGGAGCGGCAGTCGAGCTTGCCGAGCAGGTTGCGGACGTGCATGTCGACGGTGCGCTGGCTGATGAATAGCTCCTGGGCGATCTCGCGGTTGGTGCGGCCGACGGCCACGTGGCGCAGGACCTCTAGCTCGCGCCGGGTCAGCTGGACGTCGTCGGCCGAGGCCGCGGCGCGGCTGCCGAGGCGTTGGGCCACCGACTCTCCGAGCGCGGCGACTTCCTTCGCCGCCTCCGAGGCGACCGGCCGCGCTCCCAGCTTGGCTGCGCAGCGGTAGGCGTCGCAGAGGCGCTCGAGGGCGGTCTCGCGCTCCCCGGCCGCCGCCAGGGCGACGCCGGCGCGGAGTTCGACCTGCGCCCGCTCGTGCGGTATCGCCAGGTTGCGGTGCAGCTCGACCGCGCGGGAGAGGCTCTCGGCCGCGGCCTCGGCATCGCCTTCCAGCAGGGCCAGCTCGCCGACCGCCTGGGCGAGGGCGGCGACGGCGTCGTCGTGGCCCCCGTCGGCCGCCATCTGACCCAGCGCCGAGGCGCAGAGCTGGGCATCCTTGCGCCGCCCGTTGCGGGCCAGCCAGCTCGCCGCCCAACGGATTCCCCAGACGGCGTAGTGGTGGTCCTCGCTTTCCTCCCAGCGGGCGAGCAGCTCGCGGGCGCGGGTCGCCGCCTCGTCCTCATGCCCTTCGGCCGCGGCGACGATCGCCAGCGAGGTGGTCGAGTCGCAGTACATGTTGTAGTGGCCGACCTCCGTGGAGACCGCGCGCGAGGCGGTCAGCATCCGCCGCGCCGAACTCAGCTTGCCTTCGAAGGCGTGGATCGCCCCGACCAGCCCCTCGGCGACCCAGACCGCGGTGTCGGAGTCGATCAGCTCGCGGCCAAGCTCCGCCGCCCGCGACCATTCGCCGCGCTCGCGGAGGACGTAGACGAGGCAGGTGACGCAGGCGACCTCGGTGCCGGCGTCCTCGCCGGTGCGGCAGAGGCCGAGGGCGGTGTCGAGCGCCTCCTCGGCCCGGCGGTAGTCGGCGCCGTCGTAGAGGACGAGGCTGAGGCGCTGGTAGAGCTCGGCGGCGATCGGGGTGAGGTCGTGCTCGAGGGCGAGGGCGAGGCCGCTGCGGACCGACCCCAGGCCCTGGTCGAAGTCCCCGCCCTTGGCCTCGACCACGCCCTGGAGGCCGAGGATGCGGGCGCCGATGTCGACCCGGTCGGCCTCCCGGGCCTCCTCGGCGGCCAGCTTCGCCAGCTCGGTCGCCTCGCCGTAGCGGGCGCCGCGCCGGTGGTGGTCGGCCATCGCCAGGTGCTCCAGCGCCGCCTCGGCCGGGTGCTCGGCGGCCGCGAAGGCTTCGGCGGCGAGGCGGCGGGCGGCGAAGGCCTTGTCGCGCTCGCCGCCGAGCTCGTAGGTCGCGGCGAGGCGGCGCTGCGCCTCCGCGTATCCCGCCCGGTCCTCGCCGCGCTCGTGGGCGGCGGCCAGCTCGCGCCAGGCTTTCGCCGCTTCCCCCAGCTCCCCGACCAGCTCGGCGCTGCGCCCGTAGCGGGCGAGCGTCTCCAGCCTAAGATCCTGCGCTTCGTCCTCCGGCCAGAGCTCGAGCCCCTCGCGGGCGGCGCGCAGGGTGTCGCGGTGCGCGTGGACCGCCTCCGACTGGCGTGCCGCCTCGACCAGCGCCTGCCGCGCCCGCGGGTCCTCGCCGGCGCCGCGCCAGTGGGTCGCGATCTCGAGGCTGGGGCCGCCGGTCTCCTCCAGGGCGACGGCGAGCCGACGGTGGAGGTCTCGCCGCCGGGCCCAGGGGACCTCGGCGTAGAGCGCTTCCTGGGCGAGGGCGTGGCGGAAGGCGCCCTGTCCCGGTTCGCGCTCCTCCAGCAGGCCGGCCTCGATCAGCTCGGCGAGCCCGTCGGCCGGCATCAGCCCGGCGGCGAGCCCGAGGTCGAACTGCTGACCCAGCACGGCCGCGGCCTCGGCCGACTCCCTCGCCTCGATCGATGCCTCGCCGATGCCGACAAGGACCGCCTCGCGGACCGAGTCGGGGATCGGGACCTCGTCCCGCTCGACCAGCTCGAGGCCGCGGTCGCCCGAGCGCAGCGAACCCCGCGCCGCGAGCGCGGTGACCAGCTCCTCGACGAAGAAGGGGGAGCCGAGGGTGCGGTCCTGGATCGTCCGCACCAGCGCCGGCGAGGGCTCCTCGGGCAGCAGCTCCCGCAGCAGCGCCTCGACGCCGTCGCGGTCGAGCGGCTCCAGGGCCAGCTCCTCCAGGTGCCCGCTGCGGCGCAGCTCGTTGCGCAGCCAGCGCAGCCGGTGCTCGCGCGGCAGCCCGTCGGAGCGGTAGGTGCCGATGACCACGACCGGCATCTCCCGGAGGGGGGCGGCCAGCGCCGCCAGTAGCTCCAGCGTCGTGTCGTCGGACCACTGCAGATCGTCGATGACGATCACAGCCGGCTGCTCGGCACTGAGGTGGGCGAAGGCGCAGCGGACGGCCTCGAAGATCGTGGCCCGTTCGCTCTCCTCGGCGGCCTCCCCGAGCTCGGGGAGGAGGAGGGCGAGGTGGGGGAGGAGCGCGCCGTAGTCGGCAAGTGCGTCGGGGTCGGCGCGCAGCTGCGAGCGCAGGGCGGCGACGATCGGCCCGTAGGCGACCGCGACCCCGTTCGACGCTGCGCCGTAGAGGACGACCTCGGCGTCCGAGGCGGCCTCCCGGGCGAGACGGCTCTTGCCGACCCCGGCCTCGCCGGCGAGGAGGAGGAGCGAGCCATGCCCGTCCCGCGCCCGCTCCACGGCCTCGGTCAAGCGGGCGAGCTCGTCCGCCCGTCCGACCAGAGGAGTCTGCGTAGTCATCGCGGGCAAAAGTCTAGGTGCGTAATGAAGCGATGGGAAAACGCCGAGCGCGGGGCGCTTTTGTCAACCAGTGGTTTGCAAAAGCGCCCCGCGCACGTCTCCACGTCCCTCAGTTGGTGGCCGGGACCGGATCGGGGCGGACGACGACGGTGTCGATGATCGGCACGATCTCGTCGCAGGGAAGACCCGAGGCCTCGGCGTGGGCACGGATCGTCTCGGGGTTCTCGCCTTCGTAGACGCAGAACGTCCCGACCTCGCCGCTCTCCTCGCCGAGCGCGTAGCTGCGGATCCACCGCACGCCCGAGCCCGGTTCGTCACCGACTTCCGCAGATTTCTTGCCGGCAACCGCCAGGTCCTCAGGGGTCCGCCAGCCGTTGCGACGAAGAATTCCATAGAGCTGCATTGAATTTGCCTCCTGTTTCGTTTGGTTCCAGCTTGCAGAGCCAAACTACGTCCGGGAGAACGGCCTCGCATCAGTGAAGTTGCCGTATTTTCAGCTGCCGTATGCCGTATCCCTCTTGAGGCGGTGCCGTGTTCAGACCGGAGGACGGTCCCGGCCCGTTCGGCCGGGACCGTCTGGTAGCTATCGCCACCTCCTAGACAACGCTTCTATCCGTCTCCCCATTCATTGCCCGAGCTCAGGGTGAATTCGCCCGTGCCGGTGTATTGAGATTCCACTCCGCCGATGGTCAGTCTCGTGCCGGTGTTTTTGGTGAATTCCCATTTATGCGCTTTTTTCTGCGCGGACGAATCTATGTTCGCGACGAGCAGGCCCTCGATCGCATAACTACCCGCATGCGTGCACAAGCCGCCTTTCAGTTCGAGGGTGACGATCTCTTCATGGCTCGATTCCGGCCGCCACCTTACCCGTGGGGTTTTGGTCGAACCTTCAAGGGCTTCTTCGGCAAAAAAGCCGAGAGACTGGGTCCTGATCTGTCCACTCGGGAAACCCGTCGATGAGGTTTCGCAGGTCGTATCGCCGGCAGGTGCGGTGGTTTTGCATCCCTGATAGAGGATCGCTCCTGCTTTGAATCCTCTGGGGCCGGTGATGGAGTTGCCTACGGAAGAGTTGAATTTGAGGCTGTTGCATTCCACCGTGATCCCGGTGCCTTCAGTTTGTTTGAAGACCCAGTTTTTGACGGTGGTTATCGTCTGGGAAAGCGTTTCTGATTCCCCAGCTTTGAGGGTCGTTTTCACGCCGCTTTTGGTTACCTGCCATTCAGGCCTGTTTTCGGTAGCGCTCGCAGCGATGCTCCAGGTCAGGGCGCCCAGGGCGCACACCGACAACAGCAAAGAGAACACACGGACGTTTCGCATGATCGTCTCCTCCCATGCACGTACCACCGGGTACCTCTGAGACGGATGCGAGAGCCTCGTTCGTCCGGGTGCCCGAGGGTTCGATCGTTGAGTACTGCTTCTTTCCCAGACAGTACACAGGATTTCGAGCTAGGTCAAGAATTCTTGCGGCAATCGATACGTCTCGACCCGCTGCTGCGATGCCGGAGGAGGGACTCGAACCCCCGACACGCGGATTATGATTCCGCTGCTCTAACCAGCTGAGCTACTCCGGCGGGGAGGGGGATGGTAGCGGTGGAGAAGGGGAGACCTCCTTCGACCGGATGGGCGGCGATTCGGCCGGTGTTGGTCGGGTTCATCATCGTCGCCGATGGCTTTGTGGTGGCCTCGCTGGCGATCGTGCGGCCGGAGGATTGGTTCGCGCCTTTTCTTGCCTTTGGGATCGTCCTGGTGGGGCTGATCGGCTTCGAGTGGTGGGCGATTGGACACCGGCGGGACGATGGGTGAAGGTCGATTGGACGAACGATCTCCTGTATTTCCGCTGCAGATACCGCACTTGCAGGGGAAACGAGTGCATCGGGTTCGCATCATGGGTAAGGTGCGCGCGTGACCGCAGAACTGGACAGGGCGGTGAAGACGGTCGTCCGGCAGTGCATGGGGATCTCGCCGGGTGAGGAGGTTCTCGTCGTCTGCAATCCCGTCACCGAAGAGATCGGCGCGCTGATGCGGATCGAGGCGCAGGGGGACGGCGCCGATGCCACCCTGGCCGTGATCTCCGAGCGCGATTCGGCCGCCGCCGAGCCGCCCCGCGCGGTCGCCGCGGCGATGGCCGCCGCCGACGTCGTCCTGGCGCCGACGATCCAGTCGCTCTCCCACACCGCCGCCCGCAAAGCCGCCAGCGACGCCGGGGTGCGGATCGGCACCCTCCCGGGCGTCACCGAGGAGATGCTGGGACGGCTGATGACCGGCGACCTCGAGGAGATCCGCCGCCGCGGCTGGGCCATCGTCACCGCGCTCAACCGCGGCTCGGAGGCGCGGATCACCTGCCGCCACGGCAGCGATCTGCGGATCGGGCTGGAGGGGCGCCTGGGGATCGTCGACGCCGGCGAACTCGGCAACAAAGGCGCCTTCGGCAACCTCCCCTGCGGCGAGGGCTTCATCGCTCCGGTCGAGGGGACGACCGAGGGAACCCTGGTCGTCGACGGTTCGATCGCCGAAATCGGCCTGCTCGACACGCCGGTCTCGCTGACCGTCCGCGAGGGCAACCTGGTCGAGGCGACCGGCGACGACGGCGCCCGGCTGATGGAGCTCCTGACCGCCCACGGCGAGGACGGCACCAACGTCGCCGAGCTCGGGATCGGGACCAACGAAGAGGCGATCCTGACCGGCAACATCCTCGAGGACGAGAAGATCCTCGGCACCTGCCACGTCGCCTTCGGCGCCTCGGCGGCGATCGGCGGCACCGTCCAGGTCCCGGTCCACCTCGACTGCGTCGTCCTCGAACCGACCGTCGAAATCGACGGCGAGACGATCGTCAGCGGCGGCGACCTGCTCGTCTGAGACGCTGGGGCCATGCCGTCCCTCCTCGCGGTCCCGAACGTCTCGGAGGGGAGCGACCCGGAGCTGCTCGACCGCCTGCAGAGCGCCTTCACCCGCGGCGCGCGGCTGCTCGATCGCCATTCCGATGCCGACCACGGGCGCAGCGTCTTCACCCTCGCCGGCACCGGCGGCGGCCTCACCGAGGCCCTCGCGAGCGGGGCCGAGGAGGCGCTGGAGACGATCGACATGCACGACTACCGCGGCGCCCATCCGGCGATCGGCGCCCTCGACGTCTGCCCCCTGGTCTGGTTCCGGCCGGGCGACGGCGAGGCCGCGCGGACCGAGGCCGTCGCGGTGGCGGCCCAGATCGGCGGGCTCGGGATACCGGTCTTCCTCTACGGCGAGCTGGCGCGCGACCCCGGCCGGGCCGAGCGCGCCTACTTCCGCAACGGCGGCCTGCCGGAGCTGTGGCTGCGGATGGAGTCGGGGGAGCTGCGCCCGGACTTCGGCCCCGAGCTGCCGCACCGG
>Ga0068868_100003046_pt1 | contig 11665 bp, 14 predicted proteins | sample KBSMisM42_FD_64660 | JGI IMG/M metagenome (GOLD analysis project Ga0068868, IMG submission 64660) | Miscanthus rhizosphere microbial communities from Kellogg Biological Station, Michigan, USA - KBS Miscanthus M4-2 | ecosystem: Host-associated > Plants > Roots > Rhizosphere > Soil ...
GGGCCGAAGGGAACTAGAATTGAAGCAGGGAGTGAGTATCCATGGAAATCGATAAAACCACTTTTATCGCGAGCCTGAGTGGCCCCGCCGCTGTGGATTCCATGAACCCGGAAGCCAAGGCGGACGCGATCGAAGATTTCATGATGAAGAGGTTGAACACCGAGAAGTTCGGCTTGGCGCTGAAAGGTTTGAACGAGCCGGGAATCGCGCTGGATGCGTCCGGCAGGTATCCGACCGTCGCGGAAATCGAAGCGCAGATTGAAACACGCTCTCACCGTCGTGGCGTGGGCAACTTGTTTCTATCCCACACCGGCAACGTGAATATTCTCCCGAAGATGCCGGCGCGTCCGACGCTGGCGGATTATTTCAAGCACCGCTTTACTTTCACAGGCAATCACGTGCTGCAAAGCGCGAATCTAGCTAAGAAGAATGGACTGTCGGAAGAGATTATCCTGGCATGCCTGCTCCACGACACGGTACAGGAATTGATCAAAGTCGATCACGGTTGGTGGAGCGCGCAGCTTTACGAGCCGTATGTTTCCGAGAAGGTCGCGTTCGCCATCCGCTATCATCAGGCGCTGAGATTTTACGAGGACAAGGCTTACGGTTACGAATACCCCGAAATCTATCGCATGTTTTTTGGCGAGGATTATAAGCCGGAGCCTTACATCGAAGCCGCCTACCAGATGGTTCGCAACCACAAATGGTATTTCGAGACGCGCATGGTAACGGTGAACGATCTATATTCATTCGAGCCCGGCGTGAATCCGCAGCTGGAAGAATTCACCGACATCATAGGGCGCCATTTCAAGCAGCCTAAAGAGGGCTTGGGATTCGACAATAGCCCTGTAGCGCATATGTGGCGATCGATTGCCACTCCGGACCGTCCGCTCTAGCGCTGCTTGATTCGGATGCCGGTCTCGATGCCCTCCGGCAGCGCGAAGACCATGGTGCCCCCGCTATCGGTCTCTGCTTCGCTCAGTTCCTGATCGTCGATCTCGACATCGTAACGGGCGTGCGGCGTGAGGTTCAGCACGAACACCGCCTCGGAGTCGGCGCGAAAACGTGTGACGTCTTTCGCACGCGCGCTCAGGATAACGGCCTCGCCAACATGCACGGGCTCGGTGGCGGCGCCGGCTTTCAGCGTCTCGATCTTGCCGTTGTTGAAGACCTGTAGGTGTCCGTCGAAGTAGCCCACCCAGGTCGCGTCCTCATCCCAACTGGTCCGCGCGAAAAAGTGGCCGGTGACCGCATCGTGATACACCAGCGGCATCCGGAAATAGCTCAGGCCGGGCTGATAGGGATTGGCCCACAGGAATTCGTAGGGGACGCCGAAGCCGCCGCGCATCAGGAAACGATCCTGCATCAGCCATCCTTGCAGGTATTGGTTCTCCAGGGCATTGCTGTCGTAGGCAACCATGGCGAACTCGGCGGCGCGCGATAAAGCCGCTTCATTGAGGTCGGGCTCGCCGTCGCGCACGTAAACCGGAATGCGGAAATCGTTTTCGGGAGTCGGGTAGGGGGCGGGGTAGTGGCCTTCCAGGTGGTCGGTGGGGAGTGACTTGAAATAATCTGGCGCATCCTCGCGTAGGTCTACGTTCAGGCTGTCGCGCACGGCATGCAGCAATTCCATGAAGGCGTAGGTCTGATCCCGCGGAATGGCGGGCAGCCCGGCTTTGAGTTTTTTCGCGATGTCGCCGCGCCACCATTGTTCGATCAGGGGCTTCAGCACGGACTCGCCGCGATCGGGAAGGCGCTCGGCGAGTGCGATCGTCGCGAAGACTCGCGAACGCTGCTGTCTTATGTCAATCTGGCCTGTCGTGGACAGTCCGCGCTGGAGCTTCGCAGCCAAGGTAGTAACTTGTTCCGCAGTCATCGCTGGGCCGCACCAGTCGAAGACCAACGCGAGCTGCCGCAAATCGGTAGCGGTGGCTCCCAGCGCCCAATCGACTGCCTTCTTGCCCCACGACACGTCTCCGGTGGCCCGATAGTATAGGGCCCAGGCGAACCCAGGCTCGGGCAGGACGGCTCCGCCCGAAATCAGAGCGTCCACTATGTTCCAGCGCAGGGAATCGCGCTGGTGCTCGCGCTGGAGCAGGCGGAGGCGCTGGGGAGTCAAAAGCAGCCGCGGGGAGTCCGTATACACCCGAAACTCGTCGCTTTGGGCGAGCAGGGGGATGGCGGCCAGCACGACGGCAAGTGAAATCCGCACCACGGCCCAATTGTGTCATAGCGACACACCCCTGGGGCAGGCCCACCCAATCCCCAACGTAGGAAAGCCCTTATCTGTTTGAAAGCATAGGGTGGCGGCGCTGGCGATGTGCGTGCTACCGTAGAAAACGAATTGATGCAGTAACTCTTGAACACCTGCCCTCTGCTTGCAACGGGTGCAGACGAGAGATAAGCGGTATTTGCAGCGTGCTTGCGGGAAGTAGTTGTCCGAAAGTTTCCGCCGCTTGTTTGATCGTCTGGGCAAGTTGCAACAGAGGGGTTTTTTATTTCAGACCCCTCCCTTGTACTACCCCTCGTACCAAAACTTTTTTGCGAAGTACTACCTTAAATCGGCACCTTAGCCTATTGGTACTAAGGCCTATTCATGCGGCAGAGTATATTTGCCGTGAGCGACATCACCCTTCCGATCCGCACTACACTGGGCTGGATATACTTTCCCAAGCGGCGTTTTCGCGTCTTGCTGCGAAAGTCGATTCGTGGCGCGCGGCGGAGCTTTTCCAAGGACGACGTCACACGCGTCTGCCGCTACACCCGCCAGTGGATCCACTACGGCTTGTTCGCGCACATCCTCATCTGCACCGTGATCGGCGCGGTTGAGGGTGTTTTCGGCCGCTGATCTGCGATCCTGAGGGCAGGTGTCCTCGCTTACTGAAATTCTGGGTTTCCTGACCGGCGTGGTCAATGTGTGGCTGCTCGCACGGCAGAATATCTGGAACTGGCCGGTGGGGTTGGCGAACAACGCCTTCTACGTAGCCGTATTCGTCGCGGCGGGCCTCTATGGCGATGCTGGGCTGCAATTGGTGTACATCACGCTAGGGGTTTACGGCTGGTGGACGTGGTCGCATCATCGATCACATGCGGGAGCGGGTCGCGAGCTAAGCGTTACGCGGACTTCGCGCGCGACTTGGATGTGGCTAATTCCGGTCACAGTCGCGGCGGCCTTCGCTCTAGCGTTTTTCTTGCGGCACTACACCGATTCGACGGTGCCCGGCTGGGACGGATTCACCACTGCGCTGTCGCTCGCTGCGATCTACGGGCAGACAAAGAAGTATTTGGAATCGTGGTGGATCTGGATCGCAGTGGACATGATCTATATCCCGCTTTACATCTATAAACACTTGATGCTGACATCGGGACTGTACTTTGTCTTTTTACTGTTGTGCGTGATGGGATTGCGGGAGTGGAGTAAGGCGCTGCGGACGCGGAAAAGAGAATTGGCCGCCGCCCAGACCTAGGTAAGGAATGGTATCCTTACTTCATGGAAAGGAATATCTACGCAGGCGTCGTCACTAGTAAAGGACAAGTCACCGTTCCTAAACCAATTCGCGAACGTCTGGGTCTAAAACGAGGCGATCGCATTGAATTCATCGCGGAGGACCGGCGAACTGTTGTCCGCCGTGCACGCGTTAAGGGAAATACATTCGCCAAATATGCGGGCGCCCTAGGGACCTTCAAGAATGGCAAGAAGGAAATCAACGCCTGGGTGCGTGGCCTGCGGGACGAATGAGGACGGCGATCGACACCAACATCCTATCCGCGCTGTGGTCCGGAGAGCCTCTTGCGTCGATGGTCTCTGAAGTTCTGGATCAAGCCGCCACAGATGGTGGCTTGGTAATTTGTGCCGCTGTCTATGCCGAGCTGCTTGCCCATCCCAAAGCCAAACTGAATTTCGTGGACGACTTCCTCTCCGCGACCGGCATTTCTATCGATTTTGATTTAGGGGAACCAGTCTGGCGCGAAGCCTCCGCCCGCTTTGCCAAATACGCCACTCGCCGTCGTGCCTCGCGGGGAGGCCGGGCTAAGCGCCTGCTGGCCGATTTCATTGTCGGTGCACATGCTTTGCTTCGCGCCGATCGGTTGCTCACGCTGGATAGCGCTCAGTATGTTCGCGATTTTCCCGACCTCGAACAGATTACCTGCGGGTAAGAGCTCAGGCAACGGCGACATCCGGCCAGTATGCCGCGATGCCGATAGTCATTATCAAGAACAATCTGAGAACTACGGGGTGTCATGAGAGCGGTACCTTCAATTGCTCGGAGCGTAGCTATAACCCGCCGAAAGTCGGCGCAAAGTCGCCCGACATGCAAGCCCAGCCTTCGTGTTCACTAGCACGCTGTATAGCTGTAATCCTTGTCGAACACATGCGTGCGCCAGCACATTGTAATGGGGAGGGCAACGATTGCCAAAACGAAAAGCACGAATTTGGCGCCGCGAGACATCGCCAGGCAGCTAGTGAATGGTACGTGTCTTGCGATTCATGTAATCCATCAATAGATATTGCCCGAGGGTATACGGCGTCGTGAAGTAGGCCTTGCCGCGGCAGAGTTCCGTCACTTTTTGGATGAAGTTCACCAGTCCGTAGTCGCTCGCCAGCATGAAGGTGTTGATCAGAATTCCCTGGCGCTTGCAGCGGCTCACTTCTTCGAGCGTGCGGCTGATCACCAGCGGGTCGAGGCCAAACGCGTTTTTGTAAATGCGCCCGTCTTCGAGCGTCAAGGCGCTGGGCTTGCCGTCGGTGATCATGATGATCTGCTTCATGTCTTTCTTCTCTTGCGCCAGCAGGCGCTGCGCGAGAATCAGGCCTTCGCGGGTGTTGGTGTAATAGGGTCCCACTTGCACTCGCGCTAGATCCTCGATGCGCAGTTCCTCGGCTGAATCGTGGAACAAGACGCAACGCAGCGAGTCGCCGGGATACTGTGTGCGGATCAAGTGCGCCAGGGCCATCGCCACTTTCTTGGCTGGGGTGAAGCGATCTTCGCCATAAAGGATCATGCTGTGGCTGCAGTCGAGCATCAAGACCGTCGCACACGAACTCTGATACTCGGATTGATGGACGTGGAGATCGCGATATTCAAGATTGATCGGCAATTTCAGGCCCTCGCGGCTTAATGCCGAGAAGAGGGTGGTGTTTACGTCCAGGTTCATCGAATCGCCAAACTCGTAGACTTTCGACGCGCCGCTGGCCTCGACACCCGTAGACATGTCACGTGTGTCGTGCGCGCCGAAGCTTGAACGTCCCAGCGATCCCAGTAGATCCTTCAGAGTTTTGTAGCCCAGAAAATCGATGCTTTTGTCGGTGATCTGGACCTCAACTTCACCGTCGCCCTCGCCGCCGGGTCCGCCCTTCTGCGGCTCGGTGTTGATGTAGCCTTCGTCAACCAGCTTCTGGACCAGACGGTTGAGAAGCTGATCGATCTCCTCGCCCGACATATTCTCCAGTTGATTGCGCATCTGCTCGGCGCGTTCCGGATCGAACATCTCGCCGTTCAGAATGGCATCTTCGAGTGCGCGCTTCAGGTCTTCGAGCGTGTGCTGATTGAATTCGCTGAAGCGCATGTACGGGTTATCGAACCCGCTGTTGAGGAAGAAATCCGCCAGGGCTTTGAGCAGGTCTTCGGTGCTGAGACCGAAGTCTTCACCGGTGTAGCGCCCGTAGCGGATGGATTTCACTGATATTGCCTTTTGGGTTTCTGCTTGCCTTCGTCGGGCGGTTCGCGGCGGCGTTCGCCTGCGGTGAAACCGGCCTCTTCATTGCGGCTGATTCGCTTGTGCGCGTATAGGCCTTCGAGAATGAACTCGCCTGCACCTGCTCGCACAGCGTCGGGCTCGCTGGCGCTCAGGCCGAGCTGCTTGGTCTTCTCCATCAGGCCTTGAATTCCCGTCAGTTGCTGAACCATTTGCTCCGAAGTCACGCCTTCATCCAGCTTCAGAGTTCCGCCCAGCTCGAACCATTGGACGACGTTATTGAGATTTTCGCCTTCGAAATAAGAGTTGAAGACTTTGCCGACGGCTAAGCGGATTAACTCACGCGCCACCGCGTCGCCGCCTTTGAGCTCGCCTTCGTATTCCAGCTCCAGCTTCCCGGTGATCGACGGCAGCCCGGCGTATACATCTAGCACGCGCGGCACCGCGACGGACTCGCCCGCCATCAGAGCGCGGCGCTCGGCGTTTGAAGTTACGTTTTCGAGCACTGAGATCGGCAGGCGCTGGCTCACGCCCGAACGTTTATCTACTCTTTTGTCCTCGCGGGCTGAGAACGCGATTTGTTCGATTACTTCGCGAATGTAATCGGGAATACGCAGCTCCGCCGGCGATTTGCGCTCGGTCCACGATTCTTGTTCGGTGATCTCGATGCCATGTTCGAGAGTCGCGGGATAATGTGTGCGGATCTCGCTGCCGATGCGGTCCTTGAGAGGCGTAATGATCTTGCCGCGTGCGGTGTAGTCTTCCGGATTCGCGGTGAATGCCAGCATCACGTCGAGCGGCAGGCGCACCGGATAGCCCTTAATCTGCACGTCGCCTTCCTGCATGATGTTGAACAGACCGACTTGGATCTTGCCCGCCAGATCGGGGAGCTCATTGATGGCGAAGATGCCGCGGTTGGCGCGCGGCAGTAGGCCGTAGTGTACCGTCAGCTCGCTGCCCATGGTTTCGCCGGTGCGCGCGGCTTTGATGGGATCGATGTCGTCGATCATGTCGGCGATTGTCACGTCGGGCGTCGCGAGTTTTTCTACGTAGCGTTCGTCACGGCTGAGCCAGGCGATGGGCGTGGCATCGCCGCGTTCCTGCACTAGCGTCCGGCACGGCTTGCAGATGGGCGAGAACGGATGATCGTGGATTTCACAACCCGCGATATAGGGCACATATTCATCAAGCAGGGTCGTCAGCATTCGGATCAGACGGGTTTTAGCCTGACCGCGGAGGCCCAGCAGAATGAAGTTGTGCTTGGAGAGAACAGCGTTCACTACTTGCGGCGCTACGGTGTCTTCGTAGCCCACGATACCGGGGAACAATGCTTGCTTTTTTTCCAGCTTGCAGATGAGATTCTCACGCAGCTCGTCTTTAACGCTGCGTGCATCTTGATATTTGTTGGAAGCGCGAAGACTGCCAAGAGTATGAGGAAGACCGGAAGGATAAGTCATGAGGCCGTAGGTCCTACCCGGATTGTATCAGGGTGTCTAGTGGCTATTTACTCGCGCGGTTCCGGCAACCCGTAGCGCGCGCGATCGCGGTGCAGAAAATCTTCCCAGGTGGTGAAGAGTTCCGCGTGGATTCCGGCGGCACGTCCTCCTTCCACATTTTCCGGCCGATCGTCGAGGAACAATGCTTCCACGGGTTCGACGCCCAACCCGCGGATTGCATCGTGATAAATCTCGGCCTCGGGCTTGATTACGCCTAGTTCGTAGGAGAAGGTCACTTGGTCGAAGTGATCGAGGAAACCTTTTTCGGCGCGCAGGCGTTCGCCTAGCGTACGCGGCAAGTTCGAAAGGATACTGGTTTTGAATCCGGAGCGGCGCAGGTCCTTGGTCCAATTCAGGACGCGCATGTCCAAGACAGTCCAGAAATCAACCTCGCGCCGTATGAGTTCGTTCACGAGCGCGTCGTCGAAGTCGCGGCCGACGTACTCGGCGAATTCTTTCCAGTATTCGCGGGCATCGACTCCGCGATCGTACTCGCGGCGTTTTCGCCAGAAGGCTTCGAGGAATTGATCGACCGTGATTCCACACAGCGCGGCGGCCTCGCCGATTTGCTGTTCAGTAGGAGGGCGGGAGATTACGTTCCCGTAGTCAAGAATAACCGCGCGCAACTTCATCCGCGGTGGCCGTTCGTCCGATCAATCTGCATGCATTTTCAACTTAACATGGATGCGCTGCTCACCAACCCATACGCTGGCGCACGCGCACGATCTGGGCCACGTGATGCCGCGAGTGCCAGCCATAGCCTGCCAGCAGACTCTTCAGCTTGAGTACACCGACCTCGGGATGACGAATTGATTTCTCGAAGTCGGCGTCGGTCATTTTGTTTAGAACCAGGCTCCAGCGGCGGTGCAGCGCATCGGCCAGATCCAGCGACATGTCGATCGGCCCGGTGGAATCCGGCGTCTCTGCCCACAGTTTTTCGTCATACGGTTTGATAGTGGGTTGATCTTCCGTCAGCGCGAGCTTGAAGCGCACATAACTGTTCATGTGGCTTTCCGGGATGTGATGCACGATCTGACGGATGGTCCAGCCGCCTTCGCGGTAGGGAATGTCGAGATGTTGCGGCGCTAATCCCGCTACGGCCGCGCGCAATTTCGCGGGCATTTCGGCGATGTCGCTTAGATGCTGCTGTTTTTCTTGCGGGGTCAATTCCGGGGACCAGACGCACGGGCCCACTGGATAGCGAAGGTCGTCATTCATGCTTTTTGCGCGGATCCTTTCCCGGTAGATTCTCTGGATTTTCATGCACTCTAGCACGAAAGGCAGCTTTGAGGCCGGCGGCGAGCGAAACCGTGGTGTCGCCATACTTCTCGCGCATCTTGTCTACTGCTGCTAAAGCATTTCGCCAGCGCTCGGTCTTACTTTCGTAGAGTAAATTGGTCTGGCCTTCGCCGCTTTCGAGGGATTGCGCATAAACGCCAAGGAGGCGGATCGGTTTACCGTTCCAGTTCTTGCGAAATAGGTCGCGGACGGCGGTGGAGAATTCGGTGTCGATTTGCGTAGCGTGATCCAGTGTACGGGCCCGCGTGAAGGTCGAAAAGTCGGTATAGCGCAGCTTGATCTGCACCGTCCGCGCGTGCAGATGGTGATCGCGCAGACGGCGCGACACCATCTCGGAGAGCCGTACCAGCATGGCTTCGAGTGCGTTCGCATCGGCGGTGTCTATCGAGAACGTGTGCTCATGGCTGATGGATTTCGGATCGTCGCCTTCGCCAATCTCGCCGTCGAACCACCCGCCGGCGTCTTCGCCACGAGATTTGCCTGCGAGTGCGAGTCCCCATTTGCCGAAGCGCTCTTCGAGGAAGGATTGTTCCAGGCGGGCTAGGTCGCCTATTTTACGAATGCCGCAATCATTTAAATTCCGCTCAGTTACTTTGCCGACGCCGGGGATCTTGCGTACGTCGAGCGGAGCCAGAAAGCGCGCCTCGCATCCAGGGAAGATCCACAAAATGCCGTGGGGTTTGGCTTGATCCGACGCGATCTTGGCGACTAAGCGCGATGACGCCGCACCAATGGAGCAGTTCAGTTGGGTCGCACTGCGAACCGCATTGTGCAGCGCGTGCGCGGCAGCAAGAGGAGGCCCTAGCAGGCGCTCGGTGCCGGTGAGATCGAGATAGGCTTCATCAATCGAGGCCATCTCGACGCGCGGCGAGAACTTCTGCAGCACTTCGTAGACTTTGCCCGAGTATTCGACGTAGCGCTCGCGATGGCCTTCGACGAAGATCGCCTGTGGGCACAACTTGTATGCCGTTCGTAGAGGCATCGCCGAATGTACGCCGAATTTGCGTGCTGCATAGGACGCTGCCGAGACCACACCGCGCTGGTTGGATTTGCCTCCGACGACGACTGGTTTGCCTTTGAGCGAGGGATCGAACAATTCTTCCACCGAGACGAAGAACGCGTCCATGTCGAGGTGAAAATACGTTCTCATGGTTTTCTTGCGATAAGCACCCGCGGAATGCCTGCAAGGTCGTTCACAATTTCGACGTCTACCCAACTTGCGCACATCTCACGCACTGCAACGGATTCGCCGAGTTCCATCATAAGCGAGCCGCCGGGGCGCAGCAGCCGCGCTGCTTCGGGGATGAGCCGCCGGTAAACTGCCAGTCCGTCCTCGCCTCCAAAGAGAGCGAGCGCAGGTTCGTAGTCGCGGACTTCAGGCTGTAAGGACGCGCGTTCGCGCCCGGGAATATAGGGGGGATTCGAAACCACGAGATCGAAGGCACTATCGGGAAGGGCCGCACCGAGATCACATGCGATGAACCCGACCGATGCGCTCAGCGTGCGGGCGTTCAACTGTGCGGTGTTCAGAGCGGCCAGCGAAACGTCTGTCGCCATCACGCGGGCCTTGGTTTCGAGGGCTAGCGTGATCGCAACGGCTCCGGAGCCCGTGCCCATGTCCAGGATCGTCTCTACGTTGCGGGTTAGGGCGGCCTCGACTAGGTGCTCCGTCTCGGGGCGGGGAATCAGAACATCCGGCGACACGCGGAATTCGCGCCCATAAAACTCCTGACGTCCGGTGACATATTGCGTAGGCTCGCCCTTCATCCGCTGATGCAGGTAGCGCCCGTAGTGAATCCACCAGAGCTCGATCAGCTCGTCGTTGCTATGCGCGTAGAGCCACGCCCGGTCATGACTGGTGGCGCGCATCAGCAACACTTCGGCGGTTAGCCGGGCATCACTAATATTCGCGTCCTCTAAGAGTCGCTGACCTTGGAGAAGGGCCGTGCGGACGGTCATGGTCGGTTGCCAGCCGCGAATCGGCTGGATCTAGGCGGCCTGGCCCTGCTGATCGCCGCCCTGTTCTTTGAGCTTCTCAGTCTGGAAGTGGGTGGTGAGGGCCTCCACAAACGGTTCCAGCTTGCCTTCCATCACCTGATCCAGTTGATGCAGGGTGAAACCGATGCGGTGATCCGTCACGCGATTTTGCGGGAAGTTGTACGTCCGGATTTTCTCGCTGCGGTCGCCGGATCCAACCATGCTGCGCCGCTCCGCGCCAATTTTCTCGTGCTGCTTTTCGAGCTCCATTTCGTAGAGCCTGGAACGGAGCACGCGCATGGCCTGCGCACGATTCTTGATTTGCGATTTTTCGTCCTGGCAGGAAACGATGGTGCCCGTCGGCAAGTGAGTGAGCCGGACAGCGGACTTCGTGGTATTCACGCTCTGCCCACCCGGGCCGGAGGAGCAAAATGTGTCGATGCGGATATCCTTCGCTTCCACGCTGATTTCAACTTCATCGGCTTCGGGCAGAACCGCTACCGTCACCGCCGAAGTATGCACTCGGCCTTGGGTCTCGGTGGCCGGCACACGCTGCACGCGGTGTACGCCGGCTTCGTATTTCATCTGGCTGTAGACCTTGGTGCCACTGATGAGAGCCGTCACTTCCTTCAGTCCACCAACGGCCGATTCACTGGTAGAAGTAACTTCCACCTTCCATCCGCGTGTCTCAGCAAAGCGCGAGTACATGCGGAAAATCTCGTCGGCAAAGAGCGTGGCTTCGTCGCCGCCGGTACCGGCGCGGATTTCGAGCACCACGTCTTTTTCATCCAGCGGATCTTTCGGGAGCAGCAGGATCTTCAGGTCGTCTTCGATGCTCGTGATTTCCGGTTCCAGGCGCGCCACTTCTTCTTCCGCCATGCCGCGCAATTCGGGATCGGACTCCGTGAGCATCGGGCGCGCTTCCGCGAGATTCCGCGTGGCCGTCTTCCACTCACGATACTTGCTTACGATCTCCGCCAGTTCATTGTGGGCCTTGCTGACCTTGCGATACTGCGTGGAATCGCCGATGACGGCCGGATCGGCCATCTGGCCGTTCAGGTCCTCGAACTTGCGTTCAATATCGTCGAGTTTTTGCTGGTATTGCATCTTATGCGATAACCAACTCGCCGCCCTGCTTGGCTTCGAGAGCCATCGCACCTTCCAGTGCGTGAATGGCGACGCCGATTTCGCGGTCG
>Ga0068868_100003050_pt1 | contig 11659 bp, 5 predicted proteins | sample KBSMisM42_FD_64660 | JGI IMG/M metagenome (GOLD analysis project Ga0068868, IMG submission 64660) | Miscanthus rhizosphere microbial communities from Kellogg Biological Station, Michigan, USA - KBS Miscanthus M4-2 | ecosystem: Host-associated > Plants > Roots > Rhizosphere > Soil ...
CGTGCGCGTGAACGTCGAGGGCACGAAGAACCTCGTGCGCGCGGCGAAGGCGCACGGCGCGAAACGTTTCGTGCAGGTCTCGAGCCTCGAAGCCGCAGGCCCGTCGAGCGACGGCTCGCCCGTTCGTGCCGATCAAGAGAAGCCGGTCACCGCGTATGGCCGCTCGAAGCTCGCCGGTGAGAAGGCCGCGCTCGAAGCGAAAGACGCGCTGCACGTGATCGTGCTCCGGCCCGGCGCGATCTACGGCCCGCGCGACGCGGAGATCCTCGACGCGTTCAAGAGCGTGAAGCGCGGCCTCATGCCGACCGTCGCGGGCGGAACGGCGAAGGGCTCGTTCGTCTGGGGCCCCGACTGCGCTGCGGCATGCCTTCGCGCGCTCGAAACGAACGTGCCTTCGGGCAAAACGTACTTCGTCGACGATGGCGGCCCGGCCGTGTCGCAGCGCGAGTTCCTCGAAATGATCGAGGAGGCGCTCGGGCGGAAGGCGCTCGTTCGCATGAGCTTGCCGAAGGGCCTCTTGAAGACGGTCGCGATCGGGGTCGAGGCGTACGGAAAAGCTTCCGGCAAAGCCGTGATGCTGACGCGCGAGAAGGCGAACATGCTGCTCCAGCACTTCGTCTGCGAATCGTCGGCGACGCAGAAGGATCTGGCGTGGAAGCCCGAGGTCCCGCTGAAAGAAGGCGTTCGGCGCGCCGTCGAGTGGTACCGCTCGGAAGGGTGGCTGTAGTAAAGTTTGCGCGGATGAAAAATAGACTGCTTTTCGGCGCGATCGTCGTGGGTGTGTCGAGCGGGCTCTTGATGTTCTGCGTCGGTGACGACCAGAGCAACCAAGACGCTTCGACGGACGCGCAGACGGACATCACGACCGAAGCGCCTCCCGCGCAAGGCTTCACGATCGCGCTCGCGCCTTCGCATGTCGTCGCCGATCCGGGCGACTCGAACATCGCGATCGCGATCACCGTCAATCGCGCGGTGGGCTTCAACGACGACGTGGCGTTCACGATCACGCCGCCCGCGCACGTCACGGCGACCAACGCAGTCGACACCGGCAACGGCGGAACGAAGTCGAGCTTCTCGATCAACGTCGACGGAACGATGCCGCTCGGCACGGCGCAGCTCACGGTCACCGCGGCGAATCCGACGAAGACGTTCGTGCAGAACGCGACGCTCGACATCCTCGTCGGCACGCTCGCCGATCTCGGCGACGCCGGAACGTTCACCGTCCCGAGCTGGGCGACGTCTCTCACGATCAAGGCGTGGGGCGCGGGCGGCGGCGCGACTTGTCAGAACTGCCAGGGCGGCAACACGAGCGGCGTCGCGCAAGGCGGCGGCGGAGGGTTCTCCTCCGGAACGGTCGCGGTGACGCCGGGCTCGCAGCTCGTGATCATCACCGGCACGGGCGGCGCGGCGGGCTTCAACACGGGCGCCGACGCGGGCATTTGCCCCGGCAAGTTCAGCGGCGCGGGCGGCGGCGGCTTCACCGCGGTTCAGGTCAAAGGCGGCAGCTATCTCGTCATCGCGGGCGGCGGCGGCGGCACGTCGTACTACTCGGGCAACGGCGCCGGCGGCGGCGGCGCGACGGGCGAAAGCTCCATCGACCCGTACGACGCCGGTTGCTACGCGGGCGGCGGCTCGCAGTCCGGGGGCGGCAGCGACACCTCCGCGTGCGGCAACAAGGGCGAGGCCGGCGCGTCACTGCAGGGCGGAAACGGTTACTCGACCTGCGTGGGGCCGGTCGCGGCAGGTGGCCTTCCGGGCGGCGGCAGCGGAGGGTTCGGATCGATCCTCGGAAACTCCGGCGGCGGCGGCGGGTTCTTCGGCGGCGCCGGCGGCGGCGAGCTCAGCTCGAGCTTCTTCGGCACCGCAGGTGGTGGCGGAAGCGGTCACGTCGCGAGCGACGCAGGCACGCTGGTCACGGCGAGCGGCCCGACACCCGCGGGCACGAGCGATCCAGATTTCGTCCACTGCAACAGCACGACCGGCGCGGGCGGCGCGACGCAAGTGAACAACGGCCTCGGCGGCGCGGGCTGCATCGTCATCCACTACACGAAGCCCTGACCGCGTCGCACTCGGCGCGGTGCTCGGGCGTGTCCGCGACCTGGAGCAAGAGCTCGTAGTCCGCGAGCGCTTTGGCCTTGTCGCCGCGTTTCGCGTACAGGCGCGCCCGATTCGCTCTCGCGTGCGCGTATCGGGGGCTCAGCTCGAGCGCGCGCGAAAAATCCGCGAGAGCGCCTTCTTCGTCGCCCAGATCGCGCTTCGCAACGGCTCGGTTCGAAAAACAAATCGGATCGTCGGGGATGAGCTCGAGGGCCTTGCCCAACATCTCGATCGCGCCCTTTTTGTCACCCTTTTCGGAGCGCGCCGAGCCGATCACGTAAAACGCCTTGGAGCGGTTCGGTTTGGGGAATTGTTGGCCCCTCTCCTCCATCCATTCCTCGTCCATCTCGGTTTTCAGCGCCTCTTCGGCCTTCGCGATCGCCTCGTCCAGCTTGTATTGGGAGAGGAGCTCGAGGGCTTCACCGAGCAGTTTTCGGCCGTCTTCCACCACCTGGACGTTAGCTGGGGTGGCGAAAACCCGCGACCCGCATTAGATCGTCACTTCCCCCTGAACCGCCATGATTACTTGGGCACTGAAGAAAGTCCTCGGCACCAGCCACGAGCGTGAGGTGAAGCGCCTCCAGCCGAAGGTCGCGTTGATCAACGACCTCGAGCCCAAGATGAAGAAGCTCTCCGACGAGAAGCTCAAGGCGAAGACCGCCGAGCTCAAGGAGAAGCTCGATAACGGCGCGAGCCTCGACGACATCCTCGTCGAAGCGTTCGCCGTCTGCCGCGAAGGCGGGCGTCGCTCGCTCAAGATGCGCCACTACGACGTGCAGCTCATCGGCGGCATGGTCCTCCACAAGGGCTGCATCGCCGAGATGAAGACGGGCGAAGGCAAGACGCTCGTCGCCACGCTCGCCGCGTACTTGAACGCGCTGGACGGCAAAGGCGTCCACATCGTCACGGTCAACGACTACCTCGCCAAGCGCGACGCGGAGTGGATGGGCCGTCTCTACGGATTCCTCGGCTTGAGGACGGGCGTCGTCGTCCACTCGCAAGGCGATCACGAAAAGAAGGACGCCTACACGGCCGACATCACGTACGGCCAGAACAACGAGTTCGGCTTCGACTACCTGCGCGACAACATGCGCTTCAGCGCGCTCGAGTGGAAGCAGCGCCCGCTCAACTACGCCATCGTGGACGAGGTCGACTCGATCTTGATCGACGAAGCGCGCACGCCGCTCATCATCTCCGGCCAGGCGGAGACGTCGTCGCACAAATACCGCTCGATCAACGAGTGCATCCCGCGTCTTCGCAAGGACGAGCACTACATCGTCGACGAGAAGAACCACTCCGTGACGCTTACGGACGACGGCGTGGATTCGGCGCAGAAGCTGATGGGGATCAAGAATCTCTACGACCCCGTCAACCTCGAGTCGCTCCACATCCTCAATCAGTGCCTGCGCGCGCACACGCTCTACCAGCGTGACGTGAACTACCTCGTCACGGATGACGGCAAGGTCCTCATCATCGACGAGTTCACGGGCCGCGTCCTTCCGGGCCGCCGCTGGAGCGACGGTCTGCACCAAGCCGTCGAAGCCAAAGAAGGCGTCCGCATCCAAGAAGAGACGCGGACGATGGCGACGATCACGTTCCAGAACTTGTTCCGCATCTACAACAAGCTCTCCGGAATGACGGGAACCGCCGACACCGAGGCCGCCGAGTTCCACTCGACGTACAAGCTGAACGTCATCCAGATCCCGACGAACAAGCCCGTCATCCGCAAGGACTTCGAAGACCAGGTCTACAAGACCGAGCGCGAGAAGTTCACGGCGGTCATCAAGGAGATCATCGAATTCCACGAGCGCGGACAGCCCGTCCTCGTCGGAACCACGAGCGTCGAGAAGTCGACGGCGATCTCGCGCATCTTGAAGAAGCGTCAGGTCGCGCACGCGGTCTTGAACGCCAAGCACCACGAGAAGGAAGCCTTCGTCGTCGCGCAGGCGGGCCGTAAAGGCGCCATCACCGTGTCGACGAACATGGCCGGTCGCGGCACGGACATCATCCTCGGCGGCAACGCGGAGATGCTCGCGAAGCTCGACTTCAAGGAGAAGGGCAAAGACGAGCTCGCCGAGCCGGAGGAGTTCGAGAAGGTCGTCGAGAAGTACGCCACGGCCTGCAAGAAGGAAGGCGACGAGGTCCGCGAAGCGGGCGGTCTGCACATCCTCGGCACCGAGCGTCACGAGTCGCGCCGCATCGACAACCAGCTCCGCGGCCGCGCAGGCCGTCAGGGCGACCCAGGATCGTCACGCTTCTACTTGTCGCTCGAAGACGATCTCATGCGCATCTTCGCGGGCGACCGCGTGAAGGGCCTCATGGAGCGCATGGGCCTTCCGGACGACGAGCCCATCGAGCACCCGTGGGTGACGCGCTCGATCGGCGACGCGCAAGGCAAGGTCGAAGCCCGCAACTTCGACATCCGCAAGAACTTGCTCGAGTACGACGACGTGATGAACGAGCAGCGCAAGACGGTCTACAAGATCCGCCAGCAGCTCCTCCTCGGCATCTACAAGCCCGAGATCATCGACGACGACGGCAAGCCCACCGGCAAGATGCGCGAGATCAAGCTTCTCCCGCGCCTCGCCGACGAGGTGAAGCAAGCCCTCACGGACATGGTCCTCCACTACGGCACGGAGATGCCGAAGACGAACGAGGACGGCACGCCCGCCGAGGCTCCGAAGCGCCCCGAGAAGATCGAGGACGTGAAGGAGCTCTACTCGCTCGATTCACTCCGCAACGACATCTACCAATTCTACGGCTACCGCATCGACTTCAAGGAGAAGGACGCGAAGAAGCCGAAGAAGGTCTTCGAGCGCCTGATGGAAGAAATTCCGCAGAGCCTCACGGAGCAGCGCGAACGCATGCTCGATCTGCTCGACGGCATCGTCGGCGCGATGGTCGAGGAGTGCTGCCCCGCGAACAAACCGCCGGAAGACTGGGACTGGAAAGGCATCCGCGCGGGCTTCCTCGATCACTTCGGCAAGAAGGTCGAAAAGATCGAGCACCTCTCGCTCCAAGAAGATTTGGCGCACGAGCTCTACAAGCAAGCCGAGAAGGCGATGCTCGCGAAGGAAGAGGAGCTCGGCACGGAGCTCTTCCTGCGCGTCTTCCGTCACTACTACTTGGAAGACATCGACAAGCAGTGGGTCGAGCACCTCACGAACATGGAGCACTTGCGCGACGGCATCGGCCTGCGCGGCTACGGCCAGCGCGACCCGAAGCAGGAGTACAAGAAAGAGGGCTACGACATCTTCGTCGGCATGATGGCGGCCGTCTCGAGCAACGTCGGCAGCAAGCTCGCGAAGGTGCAGGTCCGCAAAGAGACGGACGTCGAGCGCATGGAGCGCGACGACGCCGCCCGCCACGCGCAGCAAGAGCAGCAGATGATCATGCGCCACGGCGGCGAAGTGGATCCGGGCGCGGACGAAGAAGAAGGTCCCGCGCAAGCTCCCGCCGCCCGCCCGCAGCGTGTCGTCGCGCAACCGGTCCGGCGCGAGTCGCCGAAGATCGGCCGCAACGACCCGTGCCCGTGCGGCAGCGGTCTCAAATTCAAGAAGTGCCACGGCGCAGCCCTCGAAGAAGAGGGCGCTCCCGAAGACGATGCGAGCCCGTGAGGTCACCCCTCATCGGCGGAAGCGTCACGTTCAACGGAAACGAATCTTCGTTTTTCCCTCGTTTTTGACGATTTCTTTCCGTTGAAAATGGTGCCGCGTCCCTTGGTTCACGGCGAAGCGATCTCGAATTGCCAGCGCGCGTGAGCGGGCTCGCTGCGCTGACCGAGCAGTCGCGAATTGCGGAGACGTAGCTCGATCGCGTGGCTATGCGACGTGATGCCCCACGGAGTATTCTCGGCGCCGAATGAGCGATGCCGAGCTGCAGAAGATGGCCGAAGCGCGGCTCGGCGTGGTGCTCAAGGGGAAGTATCGGCTCGATCGTGTTCTTGGCATTGGTGGCATGGCGACCGTCTATGCGGCGACGCACCGAAACAAGAAGAAGGTCGCGATCAAGATGCTGCATCCGGAGCTCTCCGTGCGGGAGAACATCCGGACACGGTTTCTTCGTGAGGGGTACGTCGCGAACACCGTCGATCATCCGGGTGCCGTGTCAGTGCTCGATGACGACGTCGCGGAGGATGGGTCGGCGTTTCTCGTCATGGAGCTCCTCACGGGGCAAGCCGTGGACGAGGTCGCGGCGGCGGAGGGTGGGAAGGCGCCGCTCGCGATGGTGGTGTCGATCGCGGACGCGCTCCTCGACGTGCTCGCGAACGCACACGACAAAGGGATCGTTCATCGCGATCTGAAGCCGGCGAATTTGTTTTTGACGAGCGAGGGGCGGCTCGAGGTGCTCGACTTCGGAATCGCGCGGCTGCACGACGAGCAAGTCGGTGACGCGACGGCGACGGCGGCGGGGACGATGCTCGGAACTCCAGCGTTCATGGCGCCGGAGCAGGCGCTCGCGGAGTCAGCGCGCATCGACGCGCAGACGGATTTGTGGGCGGTGGGCGCGACGATGTTCGCGCTGCTGTCGGGCGAGAACGTGCACGACGGGACGAACGCGTCGCAGCTGCTCGTCGCGGCGGCGACGAAAAAGGCGCGACCCGTGGCGACCGTCGCCGACGTGCCTGCGCCGATCGCGAGCGTGATCGACAAGGCGCTCTCGTTCGACAAAGCCGAGCGATGGAAGAGCGCGAAAGAAATGCGCGAGGCGCTGCGCGCGGCAGCCGGAACGATCGCGCCGCTTCCGAAGCGCGAAGCCGCGGCGAGCTCGCGCGGTCACACGCCGTCGAGCGACGTGGGGTTCGACGCCACCGTGGCCGCGCCGAGCGGAGCAACGAGCGGCGCGATCACGGCCGATGCGAAGGAGACGCCGAAGCGCGCGGAGGCTTCGCAGACGCCATCGCCCGTGTCGCGCGACGCGACGAAAGCGTCGGAAGGGATCATTCCGCGCAAGAAGCGAAACTGGCGACCCATCTTCGCGGTGGCCGCAGCGAGCGTCGTCATCGCGGGTGCGGCGCTCGGATATCGCGCATGGACGGCTCCGCGCGTGCACCTGTGCCTCGCCGTTCAGGAGATGCGCGACGGTCCGCGCTGCGCGTTCGAGGTCGGCGCCGATGTCCTCGCGAAGCGGCGCGCGCCTCTCAACCGCGTCACGACGCGCGGCGGGAAGGCGGTGCTCGTCGAGCACGTGACGTTCGCCGGCTACGTCGACGGCGAGGACTTCGCGCGCGCGGAGATCGAACGCGACGACAAGGGCGCGCTCACGAGCGTGAAGAAGTACGACCGCTACGGCGCGATCGTGCAGTGGCAGAAGTGGTCGGACAACGGCGCGCGCTGCGACTACGTCGACATCGACGGCAAGACGCCGCGACGCACCGAAGGTCGCATCACGACGACGAAGTACGAGTGGGACGACCAAGGTCGCGTGAAGAAGAAGCGGCACTACGGCCCGACGGGCCACCCGCGCGCCGACGAAGAGGGCGCGTACGGCGAGGCCTACGAATGGACGGACGTCCCCAGCGTCTGGTCGACGATGACGTACCTCGGCTCGGACGGAAATCCCGCTGCGACGACGACGGGCATCGCGAGCTACCACCGCAAGAACGACGGCACGCCCTGGAGCGAGTACAGCGTCTTCGACATCCACGGAAAGCCGGCGATGCGGAAGGGCTCGCACATCGAGAAGCGCTCGCACGACGCCCTCGAAGAGACGGGACAATCGTTCTTCGGCCTCGAGGGCGAGCCGATCAAGAACACCGATCAGGCCTTCCACGAGCTGCGCATTTCGTGGGACGCCGGCAAGCGCGCCGCCGATTGGATCATCTACGACGAGCACGGCAAGCCGCAGCCCGTCAAAGACCTCTGGATCTGGGGCTTGCGGCGCAACTACGACGATCACGGCCGCGTCGTGCTCGAGGAGATGCTCGACGGCCAAGGCAACCTCGCCATCAACATGAACGGTTGGTCTGCGCTGCGAACGACCTACGACGACAAAGATCATCCGAGCGTCTACGAGCAGCTCGGACCTTCGCGCGCGCTCATCCAGACGATTTATGGTTACGCCAAGCGCGAGCTGAAGCACGACGCGCACAACAACCGCATCGAGGTGCGCTACTTCGACGACGCGGGCAAGCCGACGCTCTGGAAGGAAGGCGCGGCCATCGAGCGAGCGACGTTCGATGATCGCGATCTGCGCCTGTCGCGCGCGAGCTTCGACGGCGGCGACAAGCCCATCGCGACGATGCACGGCTTCGCGAGCGAGCGCACGAAGTACGACCAGAAACGAAACCGCATCGAGCTCGCGTTCTTCGACGCCGAAGACAAGCCGACGCTCAGCGACGACGGCTTCGCGATCAAGCGCTGGACATACGACGACAACGACGATCTCGTCGCCGAGTCGTACTTCGACGCGACGGGCGCGCCCACGCCGTTCCAATCGCAGTACGCCACGCGCAAGCTCGTGAACGACGAGCGCGGCCTCGTCATCGAAGAGAGCTTCGCAGACGTGCACGGCGATCCGACGCTCGTGAAGGCCGGATACGCCACCGTGAAGCGCACGCGCGACAGAAACGGCGACGTCACCGAAGAGTCGTACTTCGGCAAGCACGGCGAGCCCGTGATGCGCGAGGGCGGCTACGCGAAGAAGAAGACGACGTACGACGACATGCGGCGGCCGGTCGAGGTCGCGCTCTTCGACGCAGCGGGCAACGCCGTGAAAGGCTCCGCGGGCTGGGCGATCGAGAAGACGACGTACGACGAGCGCGGCCTCGTCGTGCGCATCGATCATTTCGACACGACCAAGGCTCCCTCGTTGTGCCGCGACGGACGCGCGTCGATCGTCCGCATCAACGACGCGCGCGGAAACATGACCGAGGAGACGAGCCTCGACGTCGCGGGCAAGCCTGTCGCGACGCCCGATGGCTACGCCACGAAGAAGAACCAGTACGACGAGCGCGACATGGTCAGCGAAGAGGCGTTCTTCGCCGCCGACGGCTCGCCCGCGACGGGGCGCGCAGGATGGTCCGTGCGTCGCGTTCGCTACGACGATTTCGGCAAGATCACCGAAGAGTCCTTCTACGACGGCAAGCACGAGCCGTTCGCGCCGAAGGGCCTCACGTACGCGTCGATGCGCCAGCATTACGACACCCGTCACCTCTTGATCGAGACGTCGTGGTTCGACGGTCGCGGCGCAGCAGCTCCCGGCGCGGACGGCGCCGCCGTCATTCGCTACACACGCGATGCCTACGGACGCGCGACGGAGACGTCGTACTTCGACGGCACGAACACGCCGACCGCTTCGAAGGACGGCAAGATCGTCGTCAAGACGACGTTCGACACCGTCGGTCATCCCACCGACGAAAAATTCTTCGACGCGCAAAACGCTCCGCACGCCGCCGCGGACGGCTGCGCGGCGCGCCACACGAAATACGACGCGCTCGGCCGCAAGCTCGAAGAGTCATGCCTCGACGGCGACGGCAAACCCACCCTCGGCGTGGCAGGCTGGGCGATGCGCCGTGTTCTTCACGACGGCCACGGCAACGACGTCGAGGTCACCACGCACGCGCCCGACGGCACGCTCCACGCCGACAAAGACGGCATCGCCCGCAAGAAGAGCCGCTTCGACGATCGCAACTTGCTCGTCGAGACCACGTTCTTCGATGTGAAGGGCATGCCCACCCACGACGCGCGTGGTGCGTGGACGATCAAGTACGCCTACGACGACGCAGGCACCCGCACGAGCGAGACGATGCTCGACAAGGACGGCAAGCCCTTGCCGCCTCCGGGCCCGCGCTGAAGTTCGGAGTTGGGCGAAGCCGCCGAGCTCCGGCGATTTCATTGGCGGATTCGGGTTTGTTGGCTCTCGAGCTCGGCTCTGCGCTGAACGTTGCGTCGAACTCCGGCAAGAAATCCCTCTGATCGACCGAGATCGTTCGGTTCCGAACGGTGGGTTTCACGACGCGGAAATCGCTGATGCGCGTGCATGGAGATCCGGCAAGAAATCCCTCTGATCGACCGAGATCGTTCGGATCCGAACGGTTTGGACGAAGGCTTCATCCCGTTCGCTACGGGCGCAGGAAATCCCTGCGTTCGTCCCAGATCGTTCGGATCCGAACGGTCCGCCTTCAAGCCATGCCCCGTCCCCCAACCGGCCGTCAGATCGCAACCACGCTCCGAGCCCCACCCTTCAAATCCTTCCTCAATTCTTCTGAGCTTTGGATCTTCCTGTGCCCTCTCCTCTTCGTGCCACGCGGGTGAGCGCACGTCGGGGCTTGACGGAGCTCGCCTCGAATGTTACTCTGCCCTAATTCAAGTGCATCGTTCCGGCGACCAGCTCCCCCTTCGGTTCGATCGCTCCTGGGGCGGCGCGCGGAAGGGCGCGGGGCGTCCTCGTGGGCAGCACAAGGTTCCGCATCGCGCGCGGCCGGTGCACAAGACGCGGCATCCGCTGCATGTGACTGTGCGGATGCGTGGGTCGTTGCCGTCGCTGCGCGAGGACGCGCTCGCGAAAGAAGTCGTCGCAACGATCGCGGCGTCACATCGTGATTCGTTTCGAGTGCTGCACTACTCGGTGCAGGACAATCATCTGCATCTCATCGTCGAAGCGGACGACGCGGCGAGCCTTGCTCGAGGGATGCAGCGGCTCAATTCGCGCGTCGCCCGTAGGGTGAACGGGATGATCGGGATCCGAGGCGCGCTGTGGCGCGAGCGGTACGACGCGCGTGCGCTGACCTCGCCTCGCATCGTTCGCAACGTGATCGTCTACGTGCTGATGAACGGGAAGAAGCACGGGCACTCGTTCGAGAACGGCATCGACGCGCTCTCGTCGGCTCCGTTCTTCGATGGCCTCGTTGGCGGCGCGCGCTCATCCGAGCGATCACCGGTTCGGGCTCCGCGCACTTGGCTCGCAGGCGTGGGGTGGCGACGACACGGATTGATTCGCACGGACGAACGCCCGGCCGGATTTAGAACGTGAAACTCGCTTGTTTGCTGGATGGACCGCACGAACCGACGTTCGTGTACGTGACGGCAGCCGACGTCTTCGCGGCGGGTGTGATCTCGAGCGTTCCCGTGACGCGCCTGTGGCGACGGCGTTGATTAAGCTTCATTTCCAATCGAACGTCACGCTCGTCGCACCGAGTGATGTCGCGAGGTCTCGCAGGATCTTCTCCGCTTGTTTGCGGGAGCGGTCCTTCGTCTCCGTGTTGTCCGCTTGTTTCTTGATCGTCTCCTGCGCTTCTTGGCGGGCCTTCGATTCGAGCTGCTCGTTTCGTTTGCCGAAGAAGCTCGTCTGGCGCTGGTAGACGTACGTCGCCTTCTCGTCGAGCGTGCTCGAGAAGACCTCCGGTTGCGGGAGCTTGAAGTGGGCGGCGTGCGTTTTGTCGTCCATCGACACGTCGCCGTCGGCGAGCTTGCCGAGGTCGACGCCCATCGCCACGTCGCCGACGGCGACCATCAGCACGTTGTCGGTGCCGTCGACCATTCCGTAGAAGCGGCTCTGCGTGTCCGTCAGGTCGATGACCTTCTCCACGTGCAGCTGCGTCGTCTCGAGACGTGACATGTCG
>Ga0068868_100003054_pt1 | contig 11654 bp, 11 predicted proteins | sample KBSMisM42_FD_64660 | JGI IMG/M metagenome (GOLD analysis project Ga0068868, IMG submission 64660) | Miscanthus rhizosphere microbial communities from Kellogg Biological Station, Michigan, USA - KBS Miscanthus M4-2 | ecosystem: Host-associated > Plants > Roots > Rhizosphere > Soil ...
GCTTCTGATGTCATTGACCTTTTAGGCAGCGGTCGAAACCACTTGTGGCGCTTCCGATTGCGGGCAGCGCGCTAGCTGCCAACGCGCTCGCGGTCGTTGCACCCCCGTCGGCGGCACTGACGCGACGCCGAGTTCGGCCGCGGCCGACTATCGGGGTGTGCGGCGTACCAACTGCTCATCGATGCGGGTCACACGGCGATGCTCCACGACGAGCCATAGCGCCCCAGCGACCGTTCCGAGCACGGCGATGAGCACTGTCGTGGCGAGCCACTCGTAATGTCGGTAGGCGGCGGCTGCCGCCGTGCTGATCAGGCCGAACACTGCCACGGCCAGCAGGATCAACCCGGGCCAGAAGAAATTGTCCTTCATCGCGATACCGGCGTGCGGCTGTGTGGTCCGGGAATGATCCGTCGGATCGTGATGCGTGTCTCCCATCACGTCTCCCTCCGTCGTCGGATGAGAAAACAATCCTACTCATTGGGCGAACCCGGCGAAATGCAGAACTTCTGCCGCTGACCAGCGGCTCAACCGTCGATGGAATACTGTTGGCCGCGCTACAGCAGCGCCGCCGGTGCGGTCATCGTCATCACGACTAGTATTGGCGCCCCGAACCTGAACTCGCGCAAGAAGATACCAACGTCGACGGTGCGTACACCTCATCGAACACGCGCTGGGCCGACAGCGGTGCGCGCTCGTTGGAGAAGGTTGCGCGCGGCGCTCCAGAGGCTGTAGCCGAATTTGCACGGTGTCGCGAATACGTGGCTGTGACGTGCGTCCGCCTCGATTTGGTCAGGTCGAGCCGACGTCGTCGCGGGCGAACAGCTCGGGCAGTGAAATTGCCCCGACCGTAGTCACCAGCCACACCACGACCGTTGTGGCCACCCAGGATGCAGTGCCGTGGATGGTGAGCCCGTGAGTTGCTACCGAGGCGAGACTCAACGCGACGATGGTCAATGCCAGGCCGGCGCCCCCGAGGAGAAGCGACGCATACCCATGGGGCAACTTCAAGATCAACAGCGACAGAATCACCTGCGCCACCGAGAACACCACTACGCCGACGATGAACCCCGACACCGATAACGAAACACCGGGAACAACCCACGCCGCCACCAGTAGTCCGATCGCCCACGATCCAAGAAGCACAACTGCCCGCAGCAGGATTTGCCTCACGGCAATAAGCGTAGGTCTCGGGGGCTGCGGCGGTGCAGAATCGCGTTGACTCGTACCCGGGCTAGGCAACCAGCTCAGCCCGTGTACCGAAAGGCCAGTCATCCCAGCTACGTCCTGCGCCGTCAGCAGATCTTACGGGCATCACCGGGGTGGCGGGTTCATCACGCCACTGAGGTGGGAGGCTGCCGGATGTAACGCCACGGCTTTCCGCGACTGAAAGCAGGCCGTACACCACCGCCACCTTCCACGGTGTCGCGTGAACCCGGGGAGACCTCGGTGTCGTGGTGCCGAGGTATGGTCCGTGCATGCCGCTGCCGTACGTCGATCCCAGCAAGAAGCGCGGCCGGTGGTATGAGGCGACCACGCGTTTCGCGGCCTCCCGTCCAGGTCAGTTCCTTGCGCGTCACGTTAACCCTCGCATCGACCCGTGGCTGTACCGCGCGACCGGCGGACGCTATCCGTCATGCTTGGGAACAATCGCTACGGCTCCGCTGAAGGCCACAGGTGCCAAGTCGGGCCAGCCGCGAGAGGTAGAGCTCACCTACTTCCACGATGGACGCGATCCGATCCTGATCGCGTCAAACTACGGGGGACCCAAACATCCGCAGTGGTATCACAACCTGAAGGCGCACCCCGAGTGCGAATTCGGCGGCGAGCGATTTTTGGCGACCCAGGTCACCGATCCCGACGAATACGCACGCCTGTACGGGCTCGCCGAGCAGATCTACGCCGGGTACGGCGACTATCGGACCAAGGCGGTGGGGCGGCAGATCCCTGTCATCCGGCTCGTGCCGCGGTAGCGGCATCCTGCAGCAGACTGCGGTCTCCACAGGTCTGCAGCATTGCGTCTTTGTAGTCCGGTGGGCGCTCGCGATTACTCTCGCACCTGGCGAGTGACGAGCCCCTTGGTGGTCCGGGAATCGATGACGCACCGGGAATCGACCTGCTCACCTTGTCGTTCGTCGCCGTAGTAGACGCGATACCCCTCGATGACCGTCGTGTCGCCATCTGAGTGCTTGTGAGTGACACTCGTGGTGCCGTCCGCCGTTCGGGTGACGGTGAACCACTGACCGGACTCGGGATCTTGGATCGTGTCACCCTCCTGGATGTCGGCCAGCGGCACCTGCTCTGTTGCATATTCCGAACTCATTGCCCTCCCGGATCGTCGCGGTGGTTGGCTGCGGCCGATGATCACCTTGAGGATTCTCCCGCCAACGACACCGGTCAATCCTGTTCGGCGATGGTTGATGGTTAGGAGTGCCTTGGCGAGTTTGGAGGGGTCATTAGGCCGGGGATGAAACCACCGTTCACGAGTGGCTTTAGCGCGCGCTGATCTCACAGCGACCGGCACCTTGTCCGGCTGTTGGTCGCCTGAATCGCGCGGTGATCAAACGGCACTGATGTCGGCTACTCGCGGTTCCTGAAGGGCTTGGATCACGACGATCGATTTGCGCTTGAAGAGTTCGACTTGTTCGTCGGTTGCGTCGGCGTCGGTGACCAGCGTGGCTCCGGCCGGGATGGGCGCCCAGGCGTGAAACGGTCTGCGGCCCAACTTTTCTGCGTGGGCGAGCACATAGATTTTGTTGGTGCGCTGCATCATCAGTTCTTTGAGGCGGGTTTGTTCAAGCTCTGCTTCGCAGATGCCGAGTTCGGCGGTGACAGCATCGGCGCCCAGGAAGGCGCGGTCGAACGTGAGGCGCTCGAGCGTGGCCTCGGCCAGGGGGCCCACAAACCCTTGGCTGAGGTGCCGCAGCGTGCCGCCGATGCACTCCACACGGACCGCGTCGGCATCGGCGAGTGCTTCCAGCGCGGTCAGTCCCGCCGTCACCACCGTCAGGCCTGGAACATCGCCGAGGTAGTCGCCCATCGCGCCGACGGTGGTGCCCGCGTCGAGGAGGATCGTCTCGCCGGGTTGCACCTGCCGCGCCGCCCACCGCGCGATCGCGTGCTTGGCGTCGAAGCCTTGCAGCGCGCGCTGGCGCAGCGATGACTCCGGTTGCCGCTCTAGGGCGATGGCGCCGCCGTAGGTGCGGGCGATGAGACCTTGCTCGGTCAACAGGCTCAGATCGCGGCGGATGGTCGATGCTGTGACCCCGAACTGGGCGGACAGTTCCTCGACACTGGCCAGCCCGGTGGAGCGGGCCAGTCGGACGATCTCGGCGCGACGGGCCTTTGATCCGCGTGGAGGCAACACCGTCCTCCTATTTGAGAACTGTTGTGCTCGTGGCCAGTTCAGCTGCCTGGCGAAGAGCTTCGACCATGCTACCCGCCTCGGCGATGCCTTTTCCGGCGATATCGAAGGCCGTTCCGTGGTCGACGGAGGTGCGGATGACGGGCAGTCCGACGGTGATGTTGACGCCTGCCTCGATGCCGAGCACTTTGACGGGACCGTGACCCTGGTCGTGGTACATCGCCACGATCAGGTCGTAGTCGCCGCGGCCGGCGAGGAAGAAGGCGGTGTCCGCGGGCAGCGGTCCGTGGGCGTCGATGCCGTCGGCGACCAGCGCCTTCACGGCCGGCACAATCTTGGCGTCCTCTTCGCCGTAGCCGAACAGGCCGTTCTCCCCGGCGTGCGGGTTGATCCCGCACAGCCCGATCTTGGGAGCGGGGTTTCCGGATCGCACCAGCGCTTCATGCCCGCGGCGCACGGTGCGTTCCACCAGGCCGGGTTCTATCTTGGCCACGGCGTCGATCAGGCCGATGTGGGTGGTCACGTGGATGACCTTGAGCTTGGGTGTCGAGAGCATCATCGACACTTCCTTGGTGCCGGTCAGGTCCGCGAGTAGCTCAGTGTGGCCGGGGTAGATGTGCCCGGCGGCGTGCAGCGCTTCCTTGTTCAGCGGAGCGGTACAGATCGCCTGCACCTCGCCGCGGACTGCTAGTTCGGAGGCGACTCGGATGTATTCGTAGGCGGCGTTGCCGGCGACCGCCGACAACTCTCCCCACGGCAGATCCTCGGGCAGCAGGTCGAGGTCGATGACGTTGATCCGGCCCGGAGCATGGTGGGCATCGCTGACCGATTCGACGGTAACGATGTCGCAGGTGATGCCGAGGACGTCGGCGGCTTGGGCCAGGCGTTTGGCGTCGCCGATCACAACCGGGAGGCAACGGCTCAGTGTGGCGTCGTCGAGCAGCGCGGGCACGATCACCTCGGGGCCGATACCGGCACCGTCGCCCATGGTGACGGCGACGACGGGAAGTGCTGCGGTGCCTGGATTCGGCGTCATGGTGGTGTCCTCTTGGTGGTGGGTGGTTGAAATCTGCGGGTGCGGCGCTGACGACAGGTAGGCCGCGATGTCGATGAGACTGGCGCGGTCACCGAAACTGCCGGGACGGGTGACGAGTCGGCGACCGTCGGAGGCGACGCTGACGACGGCGCCGTGATGGACGACGGCGACGGGCTGCGCGGAGTTCACGCCGAGGGCGTCGATAACGGCGCGGGCCGTCTCCCCGCCGGTGAGCACCAGATCGGGGCGGTGAGGTGCGCCGGCGTCTGCGTGGGCGACGAACCGGCCGAGCGCCCGCGACAGCGCACGCTGTTGTGCCGCAGGCACTGATCCGCTGATGGTCAGCACGACAGCGGGTTGTGTCGCCAACGCGCCGGTGATGGCTGTGATGTCAGCAGCGCCGGCAAGTAGGTGGTCGGCGTTGAGGGCGACGTGCGCCGCGCCCTGATCGACGAGCGCGGCTACCTGTGCCGCCGCGGTCGGCGCACCGGTACCTACAACGGTCAATACGGTTGCAGGACAACGTTTCGCGCTGCCGGTGACGGAGGTATCCTCCGCCTGCGCGAGGGGCAGTGTGCGGGCAATGGCTGCCGCCAGCGCCGAGGTCCCGACCAGTTGGACGCCCGGTATCGCCAGGGCGACGCACACGACGGCGTCGAGGTCGGCGTCGCCGGCGATGTCGCAGATTGCAACGGTGCCGGCCGCTAGTGCGGCAGCAATGTCGTCAGGCGACGTGCAGTTCTGTGTGGGGTGGCTGATGAGGTCGGCGACGCTGCGCGGGGGTGCGCCGTCCTCCAGATGCCACAGGTCGGTGCGGTGCAGCGGGAGGTCCTCGACATGCAGCACGCCGCCGTGTACCCGTCGCCCGAGCGTAGGCAGGCCGGCGGCGACGATGACCGGGCCGCGGTCGGCCAGCGTGTCGACGGCGGCACCGACATGGCCACGCAGCAGCGAGTCGATCTTCTGCATCACCAGCTGCCCAGGCGCGACAGCATCCAGGGCGGTGCGCAACACGTGATCAGCCTGCGGTGCCGGCGATGTTCGGCTGTCGAGGTCAATCACCATGACTCCGCGCTGATTCAGTTGTGCCGCACGGAGCTTCAGTGTCGGACCAGGCAAGCGGCCGAGGAAGGCCGCCGCGGTTTCGGCCGCACCGGACAAGTCGTCGGCGAAGATGATGATCTCGGCGGGTGCGGTCATAGCGACAGTCCCGCGCATTGGGTGATGACCTGGCCGGTGATGCTGCGCGCGTCGGGGCCGAGCAGGAACGCGACGAGGCCGGCGACTTCGTCGGCGGCGATGAATCGGCCCATGGGCGGCATCTTCGATGGAGTCCGGTCTCGGTTGGGGTCGGCCAGCATGGGGGTGTCGGTCGGTCCCGGCGCGACAACATTCACCGTGATCGCGCGGTCGACGAGTTCGGCGGCCCACGATCGGGCCAAGCCGGTCAAGGCGGATTTGGTGGCGGCGTATTGGCTCTTGCCGGCGTTTCCGGACATCGTTCGACTTCCGAGCAGGACGATGCGGCCGCCATCGCGGATACCGGGTGCCAGCGCGTTGACCAGTGCTTCGGCTGCGCCGACATGCAGGCGCCACATCTGTGCGCTGTGCTCGGCGTCGAGTTGTCCAAGCGGCGCGCTGAATTGGACACCGGCGGCATGCACCACGGCGTCGACCGAATCCAGACTGCCCACTCGGTCTTCGAGTTGGGCGAAATCGGCCATGTCGGCTTCCAGCCAAGTGAACCGGTCATGGCTGGTTGCCGGCGGGCGCCGACTCATGCCGGCCACGTCCCAGCCGTCGGTAAGCAGCCGCGTCACGACCGCCGCGCCGATGCCGGAGCTTGCGCCACTCACCACGGCACGCCTCGGCGATGTCATGGTGCGCCCTCGTAAGCCCAGTTGTCGTCGAGGGCTACGTATTCGATGGCTTGGCGGTAACGGGTAAACGCGACATGGATCGAATCACCGTCGGCGCAGATAGAGGGGTAAGACAGCTCGCGGTTGAGGGCGTCGCGCGAGTTGTTGGACAGGCAATAACCGTCGCCCTCTTCGATGTTGCGCCGCGTGGGCCAGGTCAGTCCGGCGTCGGTGGAGACGGCCAGGGTCATCGGGGCGCGCGGCGCGCCCCAGAACGCGGTGCGCTGAGAACCGGTGCACGCTGGAACGGACTCCACGGTTCCGGGGCCGGGGGTGTCAGCTATGCCGTCGTCGTCGATCTCGTCGTAGAGCGACAGGCGGCGCGCGGTGGCGTGAGCGGCGCTGGATTCGTTGAAGACCAGGGCGAGGCGGTCATCGGGCAGGACGACGAACTGTATGGAGGAGTTGTTGTTGGGCAGCTCGGTGGGCTGCGGTGGCGACCAGGTCTGGCCGTCGTCGGTGGAGACGCTGCGGTAGATCGAGTCGGCCCAGCGGCTGCGGAACAGGGCCACCAGGCTGCCGTCGGACAGACGTCCGATGTTCATGTGCACGCATCCGGTGCTGTCGGGCACCTCGGCTTCGCGCCAGGTCTGTCCGGCGTCGTCAGAGATCATGACGGCGCTGTAATCGCGATCGCCGACCCACTTTTCGCCCGGTGTGCGCACGCAGTAGAAGATCGGCAGCAGCAGCCGGCCGCTGGGCAGCACGGTCAGCGGCTGCCGGATGAACACGCCGGCTTCGGTGGTTTCGGGCACCAGGGTGTGTGACGAACCCCAGGTGGTGCCGCCGTCGGAGGAGATGCGCCGCTGCACCCGGGCGGTGTCCTGATTGCCCGCGTGCTGGGAGGTCCACAGCAGCCAAATCGTGCCGTCGCTGTGCACATGCAGGACGGGGTTCTGCTCCGAGCGGGTGCCATCGTCGGACAACTGCACCGGGGTGGTCCACGCCTGCGAGCCCGGCGCCAGACGGGCGAACCACACGCTGATGTCGGCCACCCCTTCCTGGGTGCCGGAGAACCACACACACGCCAGCGAACCGTCCTGCAGCACAGTCAAATTCGCGGCGTGATTCTGAATGTGCGGCGGCGGCAACAGCGTCTCGTGACGGCCGCGTTCGGCGTGCGGCCGCAGCACACCGTCGGCGCGCAAGGTGGTGGTGTCGGCGGTCGCGGTCATGCCGTTCCGTTCAGCGCCACCGCGGCCAAGTCATAGGAGTTGGTGGGGCGCAGATTGATTCCGTCGATGCGGGTGCGCCTGCCGAGAACCGCTTTCGGCACGAAGGACCACATCATCGGGCAGGTCTCCCAGATGCGGCGCTGTGCGTCGGCGAGCAGTGTATCGCGGCGGACCGGGTCGACTTCCTCGGAGGCCGCGGTGATGACCTTGGTGATCTCGGGGAAGACATAGCCGTGGTAGCTGTCGCGGGTGGCTTCCTTCTCGGCGGTGCCGGCGTACATGCCCTGCATGATCGTCAGGGCCAGACCGGTTGGGCTGGGGTAGCCGTTGCCCAGGATGTCCCAGTCTCCGGCTTTGCCCTGGCGCCACTGGGCGATGTCGCCGCCGGGTTCGAACTGCTGCAGTGTGGCATTCACGCCGGCGGCGGACAGCATCTGTAGCACCGATTCCATGATGTCGGTGTCAGCGGCGAATTCGCCGCTCTCCCAGATGATCTTGACGCGCAGATCGTTGATACCCAGGGAGCGCAGCTCTGCCTTGGTGCGGCCGGGGTCGTAAGTGTAGCTGCCGGTTTCGATCGCGCCTGCCAGGCTCAAGGGGATGACGCCGCGCGAGGCGGTCGCAGAACCTTGCATCACGTTGTCGACCAGTGACTGTCCGTCGATCGCGTAGGTCAGGGCGCGGCGGACCCGCGCATCGGCGAGAGGGTGCCCGACGGGCTTGCGGAAGTTGTAGAACAGCTGATTGAGGCGCACCCCGTCGGCGTGCTGCACCGCGACCCCGGCCAGGCCCTCGATCTGATCCGTCGAGTCGGGGGTGATCGAGTCGATGACATCGATCTCGCCGCTGCGCAGCGCGACCACGCGGCTTGATTCGTCGGGCATGAATCGCACACGCACCGATTCGACGTGTGGCGCTGTGTCCCAGTACTTCTCACTGCGCGCCAAAGTATAGGTTCCCGACCCTCGATCGGCCTGGGTGACGATGTAGGGGCCTGTCCCGACACCGCTGGAGAGGTCCTCGGGCTTGTTGGCGGCTGCGGGGGTGATGAGGATGTTCGACATCAGGTAGTCGAGTACCGGTATCGGCCGAATGGTGCTCAACCAGAAGCTGACGTTGTCGATCGGTTCGACGGTCGGCCACTCCGGAAAGAACGCGGCGACGAAGGAACCGTCGACCTGGGAGTACATCGACAGCGCGGTGGCCACATCCTGCACCTGCACGGGCGAACCGTCCGAGTAGCAGATGCCGGGCCGCAGGCGCACATACCAGCGGGTGGGGTCCACCAAGCGAAATTGGTCGGCCAGCACCAGGCGCGGTTTGAGGTTCGCGTCGATCTCGGTCAGTCCCTGCCGCACCGCGCGCTGCACGGTCAGCGCGGCGTCGTACTGGAGCAGTTTGTTGTCCAGTGTGTTCAACGCCCGGTTGAGTCCGAGGCTGACCGTGGTGGGTCCAGGTCTGCCGGTCGGTGTCGCGCAGGACACCACAGAGGGTGCGATGGCCAGTCCCGCACCGAGCAGGATGCCGGAGCGCAGCATCGACCTGCGTGACATGCGTCGATCGAACAGCGACTCGGTCATCGTCGACCTCCAGGTTGTTGGTAGAGCGGCCGCCCGGGCGGCTGAGGCACCGCCCGCAGTTGTGACCGCTGACACACGTACTGTAGCCAATCTGCGCGAAACACGCAATAGCTGGAGGAGGACTTGCGTATTCCGCGCAGAACTGTCATTGTGATCTGGACGACATACCCGTCGCTCCCAGGCCGCGACCACACTTCGCCGCCGCAGATCGGAAAGGTCGACGATGACCGCACAGGTACATCCCGAGGTCGGTGACTGATATGGCAGACCAAGTTCTGGCGACAATGCCGGCGCCGCAGACGTCGCCGACCGCCACCACCGCGCGCCGCGGGAAGCTCGGCGTCCTGCTGGGGCCCATGCCGCGCTACATCCTGCGACGCCTCGGCCAGAGTCTGTTCACCGTTTTTCTCACCTTGACCACCGTCTTCGTGTTGATCCGGATGGCGCCCGGCGATCCGGCGTACTCATTGGCGGGACCGTTGGCGACCACCGAAGACCTGGCCCGGATCCGCACCGACATGGGCTTGGACGAGTCGGTGTTCGTGCAATATTTCAAATATCTGCAGGGCCTGCTGCACCTGGACCTGGGCACCTCGTACTCGTTCCAGGCGCCCGCCTTCGATGTGGTGCTCTCGCGGCTGCCCTACACCATCACCTTGGCCACCGCGGCGATCCTGCTGACCACGGTGGTATCGATTCCGCTCGGTGTCTGGATGGCCCGCCACGCAGACACCCGCCGCGAGCTGGTCGCCAACGCCGTGACCATCGCCGGCCAATCCATGCCCGACTTCTGGACCGGACTGATGCTCATCACCGTGTTCGCGGTGCTGATCCCGGTTTTGCCGCCCGCCGGGTTCACCACCTGGTCCAGTCTGATCCTTCCGACCGTGACGATCGCGGTGCTGCAGGTGGCGCTGATCTCCCGGATGGTGCGCCGCGAGATGGTCGGGGCGTTCCTGTCCCCTTACATCACGGTCGGGCGCTCGCGCGGCGTTTCCGAACGCGAACTCATCTGGCGCTACTCGATGCGCAACTCCGCGATCCCGGTGCTGACCGCGCTCGGCACCCGCTTCGCATCCATGCTCAACGGTGTCGTCGTCGTCGAGGTGGTGTTCGCCTGGCCCGGCGTGGGCTCCCTGGTGGTGCGCGCCCTGGAAACTCGCGACTACCCGCTCATCCAGGCCACCGTACTGGTCACCGCAGTGCTTGCCATCTTGGTGCAACTGCTCGTCGACCTCTGTTATCCACTGCTGGACCCGCGGGTCCGACTCGGGAAAGGACGCGGTAAATGAGCAGCCCGACAACCCACGTCGTCGAACCACCGGCGAAGCCGCGCCCTTCGGCAGTCACCGAACGCGACATCGCTCGTGCCGGAGCGACCCGGCGCCGCCGCGACAGCCGCGTCAAGATCTGGGTCGGCACCATCGCGGTATTGGTCGTCATCGCACCCGTGGCGCTGGCCCGCGTGCTGCCGCTGCCCTCCCCCGATGCCACCAACCTGGCCGGGCGGCGCCTTCCCCCGTTGACCGATGGCCACCTCTTCGGCACCGACCAACTCGGTCGTGACCTGCTGGCCCGCGTGCTCTACGGCGGCCAGGTGTCGCTGGTGATCGGTGTGCTGGCCGTGCTGGTGTCCGGGCTGATCGGCCTGGTCCTCGGCGCGCTGGCCGGCTATCGTGGCGGCTGGATCGACACCGTGGTCAGCCGCCTGCTGGAGGCCCAGCTGTCGCTGCCTCTGCTGATGATGCTGCTGCTCGTCGTCGCCCTGTTCGGCCCGTCGATCCCGGTCATCACCTTCGTCATCGCCATCGCTCAATGGCCTGAAATCGCCCGCCTCACAAGATCATTGACGCTGGTCGAACGGGAGAAGCCCTATATCGCGGCCGCACACGTGCTCGGGCTGGGACAGACAGGGATCCTGGTGCGCCACATCGTGCCCAACATCGTCAAACAAGTGTCGCTGGTGGTTCTGCTACTGCTGGCCCAGGCTGTGCTGCTGGAAAGCGCCCTGAGCTATCTGGGGGCAGGGCCGCAACGTCCGTTCGCCACCTGGGGCCGCATCATCTCCGACGGCCAGGATTACGTCACCACCTCATGGTGGCTGGTCACCCTTCCCGGTCTTGTCATCGCCGTGCTCGTGGTTGGAGTCAACCTGCTCGGCGACGGACTGCGCGACCGTGCCGGCGGTCCGAAAACCGGACTGCTGAAACTGTTCTCACTGCGCAGAAAGGGCAAGTGAGATGGACAACCTGTTGCGAGTCGACGAGCTGCAGATCGAACTGATCACCACGCGCGGTGTCGTCCGCGCCGTCGACGGTGTCTCGTTCTGCATCAACGCCGGCGAAACCGTCACCATCATCGGCGAATCCGGGTCAGGCAAATCGACCACGGCCATGGGCATCCTGGGTCTGCTGCCCGCCGACCTGGCGGTGCTGTCGGGCCACGCGAGTTTCAAAGACTGCGACATCCTCGCCAACGCCTCGGCGCTGGAAAAGGTGCGGGGCCGACACATCGCACTGATCCCCCAGGACCCGATGACCGCCCTGAGCCCGGTCCACACCATCGGATCGCAGTTGCGCGACG
>Ga0068868_100003057_pt1 | contig 11649 bp, 10 predicted proteins | sample KBSMisM42_FD_64660 | JGI IMG/M metagenome (GOLD analysis project Ga0068868, IMG submission 64660) | Miscanthus rhizosphere microbial communities from Kellogg Biological Station, Michigan, USA - KBS Miscanthus M4-2 | ecosystem: Host-associated > Plants > Roots > Rhizosphere > Soil ...
TTCGCGCTCCAGAACGCCTACGAGATGAACTACAACGTCGAAGACTCGAAGGTCCTCGCGCTCGTGAACGTCGGCGCATCGGTGACCAACGTCAACGTCCTCTCCGGCGCCACCTCGCTCTTCTGGCGCGACATCACCTTCGGCGGCAACCAGTACACGGATGCGATTCAGCGCGAGCTGAGCCTCTCGTTCGAGCAGGCCGAGGAGTTGAAGAAGGGGCGGCAGGCAGGCGAGTACAGCATTCAGCAGGTCATCCCCATCCTCAACTCCGTCAGCGAAGACTTCGCCGGCGAGTTGCGCAAGACGCTCGACTTCTTCACCGCCACGTCGGGCGCGGACCGCGTCGACGAGATCGTCCTGGCCGGCGGCGGCTCGGGCGTTCTCAACCTCGATGCCATCCTTCGCGACAAGTTCGGCATCCCGGTGGCGATCATGGATCCGTTCCAGAAGATCACCGTCGACGAAAAAGAATTCAACCCCGAGGAGCTGGCCGAAATCGGGCCGAGCATGGCCATCGCCGTAGGACTGGCCATCCGGAAGCTGGGGGATGCTTGATTAAGATCAATCTGGTTCGGGAAGGGCGGGCGGTTCGTGGAGCCGGAGCGGTTACAGGCATGCCTGCGGCCGCGGGAGGGCCGAGCGGCGGCGGCGCCAACAACGTCCTCATCGTCGCCGGGCTGATCATCGGAGTCCTGATCGCTGGCGGCTGGTGGTACATGCAGAAGCGAGCGCTGGCCGAGCGCAACGAAACGATTGCGCAGAAGCAGGAAGAAGCCAAACGCCTCGAACAGATCATCAAAGATGTAGCCGACTATCAGAAGCAGAAGACCAATCTGGAAAAACGAATCGAGCTGATCAAACAGCTCAAGCAGAACCAGCGCGGTCCGGTGCAGCTCATGGACCGCGTCAGCCAGGATCTGCCCGACCTGGTCTGGCTTGACAAGATGACGGTCAGCGGTGGTCTGGTCTCGATCGACGGCCGCGGATTGAATCCGAACGCGATCGCCAATTTCGTCGAAAACGTGAAGAACGATCCGATGTTCGAAGAGCCGGATCTGAGCAGCGTGACCCAGGTTGCAGGCACTCCGGTGGTTTACAACTACAACATGAAGTTTCATTTCAGCTATGTGCCGAAGGGTGATGCCGCTGCAGCGGGTGCGGCAGCCACGGGAACGTCGACGACCGGGACGTCCGGTTCGGCGACGGGGACGGCGACAGCGCCGCCCGCGGTGAAGTAGCAGGAGGGGTGATGGCGGGGCTTTCGCTGGAAGGAAAACCTTGGTACTTCGGCCTGATCATCGGGCTGGTGCTGGCCGCTGCCATCATCTGGGGTGTGAACTACGCGATCACGGCCGACGTCACGAAACAGATCGAGGCAGCCGATGCGCAGATTCGTGATCTCGATACGAAGATCGAGCAGGGACGTTCCGCGCAGCGCAAGCTTCCGCAGTTCCGCGAGGAAGTGAAACGGCTGAACGCCGAGCTCACGAAACTGCGCAGCATCCTTCCGTCGACGCGGAATACCGAGGAGATCATCAAGCGCATCAAGACGCTCGTCGATACCGGGAACTTCACGCTGCACCGGCTCACGTTCCCGCCGCTTGCGCCGGCGCAGGGAAGCGATCCTTACGCCGAGTGGCCGATCTCGATTTCGGTCGATGGCCGGTACCACAATCTGGCCACGCTCTTCGATCATCTGAGCAAGTTCAAGCGCATCGTCAACGTCGAGCAGATTTCGATCGTCGCGCTGCCGGTGCAGACGGAACGGACCATCACGGCGGAATTCATCGCCAAGACCTTCGTCTACGTCGAGCCGAAGGAACCGGAGCCGGCACCGGTGAAAGGCGCCAAGAAATGAGAGTGAGCCGATTCGCGCTGTCGCTTTTGATCGTCGTCGCGGCGATGGCGACGCTTTTCGCGCAGACGCCTGCCAAACCTGCCACGGCAACGTCCACCACGTCGACGACCTCGACGCAGAGCGAGGAGCCGACGATGCAGCAGAGCCTCCAGGAAATCCTGGAAGAGCCGACCTCTCCCGATGCGTATCACTACGATCCGAAAGGTCGGCGCGATCCGTTCCAGTCGCTCATCGGTCCCGCGCCGGCGTTGCAGCCTGGCCAGCGGCCGGCTGGACCTCCGGGCTTCCTCATCGACGAAATCAAGCTTCAGGGCGTCGTGAAAACGCGCCAGCAGGGACTCGTGGCCATGGTCAACGGTCCCGACAACAAAGGGTATCTGGTGAAGGTCGGGGACAAGGTCCTCGATGGTGAAGTGATTCGGATTACACCGGGTTCGATCGTTTTCCGGCAGGAGGTCAACGACCCGACGCGGATCGAACGATTCCGCGAGGTCGTGAAGGAACTCTCCTCGGAAACTCCAAAGAAGTAGGGTGCGTGCGGCTGTCAAGCCATGTGTGTGGAGGGCTGTGAGATGGTGAACGTAAGACGTAAGACAAGAGCCAAGCTGATCCTGCTGCTCACGGGCACGCTGGTAGCGGGCGTCACCAGCGCGCAGGCAGCGTTCTGGAAGCGTGGCGCGGCAAAAGCGCCTGCGCCGGCTGCTGCCGCTTCGCCCGCCTCCGCCGGCATGTCGCTCACAGCGGTCGACGTCGTGACCTCTCCGTCGCCGCGCATCATCCTGCGCACCACGGCCAGTCCGGTCTACAACTCCTACAGCCCGATGCCCGATCTGTTCGTGATCGATCTGACTGGTGCAGCGAAGGCTGCTTCGCTTGCGATACCGTCCGTGCTGCCGCCGTCGGTGGGATCGGTCTCGGCCGAAGAAGTCACCGACATGGGCAGCCGCCTGACGCGTGTCAGCGTCCATCTCAATCAGCCCGGAACGATCGAAGCATCCGCTGAAGGAAACGACATCATCATCAGTCTTCCGGCTGTCGCCGCGCCGGCGGTGGCCGAGGTCGTTCCGCCTGCGCCGAAAGCCGCCGATCCAACGCCTGTGGTTGCCGCCGTCGTCGAACCGCCGCATGCGGAGCCTGCGCCGATTCATGTCGAGCCGGAAGCGGTGAAAACCGAGCCGCTTGCCCAAACGATTGCCCAGCCTGTCGAAGCGCCGGTCGTCACCGAGGCATTGCCGGCGAATAAAGCGACGACGTTGAAGAAGATCGAGACCAACGGCGCCGGTTCGGCCATGGAAGTACGGCTGGCCACCGACGGCGACGTCGCCTACAACGCGTTCAAACTCGAGAAGCCGTCGCGGATCGTCATCGACCTCACCGGCGTCAACGACAAGCTCGCGAAGAACATCATCAACGTCTCGGACCCGGTCGTGAAGCGGATTCGCGTCTCGCAGTTCAAGAGCGTGCCCGAAGCCGTCACGCGCGTCGTGCTCGACGTCGATGAGAAGGCCAGCTATCACGTAACGAAATCAGGCGATGCTCTGAACGTCACGTTCGGCGCCGCGCCGGCGGTCATCGTCGCCGCGCCGACGCCGGTTGTGACTCCCGCGCCGAAGAAAGAAGAGCCGCTTGTCGCCGCGGCGCCGGTCGCTCCTCCCGTGGTCAAGACCGCTGCCCCCGCGCCGGTGAAAACAGCTGCGGCCACCGACATCCCGTCGCAGGTTCCGACCATCGCGGAAAACGCGACGTGGAAGATGCCGGAGCAGCACAAGCCGGCCACCTCGGTCATCAACGCGCCGCAGACGCAGACGCCGCCGGCATCGAAGAAACGCCGCGGCACCACGACGCAACCGGCCACTACCGAACCTCCCGCCGTCGAGCCGGCGCTCAGCAGCGAGAACGTATTCACCGAGCCCGCGCCGCAGCCGTCGACGACGACCGGAACCACCGGTACGATGCTTTCGGCTGGGGCCACCGCGGGCGGCCGCACGCTCAGCAGCGCCGAAAAGACTTACACCGGTGAGCCTCTCTCGCTGAACCTGAAGGACGCCGACATCAAAGACGTCCTGCGCACGTTCGCACAACTCACGGGCCTGAACATGGCCATCGATCCGAACGTCAGCGGTTCGGTCACCGTCGACTTTGTCGACGTGCCGTGGGACCAGGCGCTGGAAGTGATCCTTCGCCAGAACTCGCTCGCGTACGTGCTCGAAGGCAACGTCATGCGCGTCGGAACGGCCGAGCGCCTGTCGGCGGAAGGGGAGTCGAATCGCCGCCTCAACGAGCAGGAAAAGCTGAACGTTCCGCTGAACACGGTCGGGTTCAAGCTCTCGTACGCGAAAGCGACCGACGTCGCGGGGCTGCTGCGCGAGATGGCATCGCCGCGCGCGCGGATCATCGTCGATCAGCGTACGAATCAGCTCATCATCAGCGAGATCCCCGGCTACCTGCAGACGATGCGCAACCTGATCGATTCGGTTGACGTGCCGACGCGCCAGGTGGTCATCGAAGCGCGCATCGTGGAAACGACCAAGCTCTTCATCCAGCAGTACGGATTCAACTGGGGATTCAAAGGAACGATGGATCCGTCGCTCGGCACGGGCACCGGCCTGGTGTTCCCGAACCGGATCGACACGGTAGGCGGCCCGTTCAACTTCGGCGCCGGCCTCCCCGTGCTCTCATTCTCGCTGCAGAACGTCCTCGGCACGTTTACGCTCGACCTGGCATTGCTCGCCGCGGAGAACGAAGGGATCGCCCGCATCATCTCCGCGCCGCGCGTCATGACGCAGGACAACACGCCGGCCGAGATCCAGAGCGGCTTCCAGATTCCGTATCAGACGCGAATCAATTTCACGACGACCGTGCAGTACGTCGACGCGACACTGCGTCTGTCGGTGACGCCGCAGATCACCGAGGCGGGCACGGTGATTATGGAAATCCAGGTGCAGAAGAACGAGCCGGCCACCGGTCTGAACATCGAAGGCGGCTCCGGCACGCCGCTGTCGACGCGGCGCGCCTCGACGAAGTTGATGGTGCGCGACGGCGGCACCTCCGTCATCGCCGGCATCTACCAGGTCAAAGAAAACAACAGCCAGAGCAGGATGCCGTTCGTACATCAGATCCCCATCATCGGAGCCTTGTTCCGCACGCGGAACTACAACTCCGAGCACGACGAGCTGTTGATCTTCATCACACCGCGAATCGTGAGGGCATCGTAGAAATCGGTTGCAGCGAATAATCCGGGAGAGTTGGAGGGGTGGTATGAGGATGAAACAGATTGCATTGATTGCCGCGATTGCGCTGCCGAGCGTGGCCATCCTGTCGTGCAACTCGATTGCGCGCGAAAGCGCTCCGGTGGAGTTGATCGTTTCCGGAACGCAGAACATCAATCAGGTGGATCTTCAGGCCGGCGCCTCCGGCTGCGCCACATCGCTCGGTACCGTCGAGCTACGGGTTCTGACTCTCCAGCAGGCCGACGCGCAGCATCCGGTGAACAACACGTTCAACGACGTCAAAATCGACCGCTATCAGGTCACGTATCAGCGCACCGACGGAGGCAAGCTCGTTCCGCCGTCGTTCGTGCGGTCGACGTCGCAAGTGATCACGGCGGGCGGAGCGGGGGCGACGCTCAGCGACTTCGTCGCGTTCGAAACCAACGCCTTCAACCTGGCGCCGTTCGCCGCGCTGCTTCCGCAGAACGGCGGAAAAGACCCGGAGACGGGCCTCGGCTTTGTGAAAATGGACATCATTCTTACCGTGTTCGGCGAGACGCTGGCCGGTGAGCGCGTGCAGGGTACAGCCAAGTTTCCGGTGAACTTCTGCTACAACTGCGGCGGCTGTTTCTAGTTCCGGCCGGCCGTTCGCGGACGGATCCGTGTGGGTGTGACGAGGAGTTGACGGGGGTAGACATGAAGCAGACGACACAGCGATTCATCCTTCTGGCGCTCATCGCGCTACTGGCGCTTTTCGCGGGTTGCAAAGGCGAGTCGCCAACCGCCCCGCCTCCCATCACCGGCACCAGCGGAAACGGCTCGGGAAGCACGGGCGGGACGCCGCCGCCGAGCGGGGCAAACATCGCCCTGACCGTCTCGACGTCCACGCCGTTCACCGGCTCGATTTCGACGATCACGGCGACGGTGACGCAGAACAACGCGCCCGTTCCGAACGGAACCGCGGTCGAGTTCGCGACGACCTCGCTGAATGCGAACTTCACCGACACCGCGGACAACCCCACCACGTTGATCCGCACCACGACCAACGGCGTCGCCAAAGCGACCGTCACCTCTTCGACGGCAGGTCCGGTAGTCGTCACGGTCACCGTCAACAACGTGACCAAGAGCGTCACGCTCAACTTCCAGGATCCGGTCATCCCGAACCCGCCGACGTCGACGACGCCGACGATCAGTTCCATCACGCCGACCACGGGACTTCCCACCGGCAATCAGACCGTGGTCATCACGGGCACGAACTTCCGCGTCCCGGTGCACGTCATTTTCGATCCGGGCAACGGGCTGGCGCCGAAGGAAGGCTTCGTTACCAACGTCACTCCGACGCAGATCACCGTCACCACGCCTGCCTTCGACCTCGGCGTGGCGCAGCAGGTCGTGGCCAACGTCACCGTCATCGTCGAAGCGGGAACGCCGACCGAACAGCGCGTCACCAAGACCGCCGCGTTCACGATCACCGCGCCCGTCCTGACGCCGGTGATCCGCGCGCTGAATCCGACCAGTGGTCCGATCGACGGCGGCACGGCCGTCACGATCACCGGCGACGCCTTCGAGGCGCCGACTCAGGTCTTCTTCGGTTCCGCGCAGGCACAGGTGATCAACGTCCAGTTCCACACGATCCAGGTCATCACGCCGACGGCGCGCGATACGAATCCGAACGGTTCCGGTACGGTCGTCGGACCGGTCGATGTGCGCGTCCTCAACGTCAACTCCGGTAAGTCCGCCACTCTCGCCGGGGCCTTCCGGTACACGGCGAAGATGCAGATTACGGCCATCTCGCCGACCTTCGGCAGCGCATTGGGTGGAACGGACCTGTTGATCGACGGCATCGGCTTCACCTCGCCGCTGACGGTCGACGTCGCGGGAGTCCGCGCCTCCGTCATCAGCGTCAGCGGTACGGAGGTGCGCGTACGTACAGCCGCGACGGCAAGTCCGTGTGGCGGTGTTCCGCCAGGCCCGGTGATCGTCACCAACGTCGACAACGGCGATACCGATACCTCGAAGTCGACGTTTACTTATGTCGGTGTGCCTTCCGTCATCACCAGCGTGACGGGGACCGCGCCGATTACCGCCGGCAACGCGCTCACCGTCAACGTGCAGAACCCCGGTGTCGGGCTCCTGGGCAGCGCGACGATCGGCTTTACGGTCGGCGATCAACCGGCCGCTGTGACTCCGCAGACGATCAACACAGGCACGGGCACGCAACCGTTCACGGTTATCGTCCCGTCCGGCCTGACCTTCCCGACAGTGGCATGCACTGTCGGGGGCATCGCAGGCACAAAATTCGGCCCCGCGTCGTTCGGTGTAACTTTCACAAACGTCACCACTGCGTGCACCGCGACGAAGGCGAACGCGATCACGATTACGCCAGAGGATACGGCAACAAACCCGAACCCCTGCGTGTTGCCGCCGCCGCCGTCTGCCAACGTAACCGCACCGAACGCTGGTTGTGCTAACGGAGGTAGCGTAGTGGCTGCGGGAAGTGCAACGGGTACGGCGACGATCACCATTCAAAACTCGGGTGGACAGCCGTTGACGATTGCGGCGGCCCCGGCGATTTCCGGTGCAAACGCAAGCGACTTCACGATCGCTCCGAGCACTGCGAAGACCGTCGCTCCGGGGGCGTCGGCCACGTACACAATCACTTTCGATCCTTCCGGTACCGGTTCGAGAAATGCGACTGTGACATTCTCAACCAACGATCCCGTGAATCCGACCGTCCCGGTATGTCTTACGGGTACAGGCACCTAGCGACACGCATGAGCCCATCTCACAGGACCGCCCCCTTGACCGGGGGCGGTTCTTTTCTGCGGCCGAGGTTGCGCCGCCCACTGTTGTTGAGCAGAATTCGGACTTTCAGCAAATGGCGCAACCCGGCATCACTGCCAAAATCGAGGAATTGCAATTCCGGATCAAAACCGATCCGAAGAGCAGACTCTTTTTTCCGCTCGCCGAGGAGTTTCGCAAGAACGGCAAACTGGCGGAGGCGGAAGACGTTCTGCGCAAAGGCCTCGGCTTCCACGCCACGTACCTCTCCGCGTGGGTGAGCCTCGGCCGCGTCCTTCGCGAGCAGCATAAGAATGCGGAGGCGGTCGAGGCGCTGACGACCGCGCTGCAGGTCGATCCCGGCAACGTCGTCGCCGCGCGATTACTCGCTGATGCTTATCTCGACCTCGGCGAAAAAGTCGAAGCGATCAAGAAGTACAAACTCGTCCACGCCCTGATGCCCTCGGACGAAGAGCTCCAGGCGAAGATTGATCAACTTGATCGCGAGCTCAGTCCCGCGCCGGCTGAACAGATCGCGGCGGAACCGGAAGCCGCGCCAGAGCCGGCGCCCGCACCTGAGCCCGAGCCCATCTTCGCGCAGCCGGCGGATGTACCCGAGCCCGAGCCCGAACCGGAGTCAGTCTTCGCGCAACCTGCTGTTTCCGCCGAGACAACCGAATCGCCGTTCGACGAAACCGCGCCGATCATCCGCACGATGGAGCGGCCGTTCGACACCGACGACGAAATCCCGATGGCCGCGCAACACGACGAGAGTCCATTCGAAGAGCCGTCCGGCTACACCGCCGCGGCGCTGGAGATCGAGCAGCCCGAAGGGATGCACGTCGAAGAAGCGCCGCTGGTGGCCGAAGTTCCGACCGTGTGGGAAGAGCCGGATGCGGACGTCTTCGCGCCCGCCGAGCCTGAGCCCGCGCCGCCGGAAGAGGACGACCTCACCTCGACGACCACGATGGCCGACCTCTACGTGAAACAAGGTCTGGTCGGCGAAGCCCGCAAGATCTATCAGCACATGCTGGAGCGCGATCCGTCGAATGAAGAACTGCGCTCCAAGCTCGATGCGCTCGATGAACCGGCCGCCGAGACTCCGCCGTTGGCCGCCGCAGAATCGATGGGAGACGAAGAAATTCGCCAGCCCGGCAATCCCGCCACGCTTCACAACCACGCCAAAGTCATCGTCCTCCAGCAATGGCTGACGAAAGTCGCGAAGCGGGAGCAGCCGGATGCGTAGCGGCGTCTTTCACGACGTTCTCGCCTCGATTCAGGCTCGCGTCGAGGGGACGCTTGCCATCAGTCTCATCGCGCTCGACGGCATCGCCATCGAGACGATCAACACCGATTCCGTCCCGCTGGACGTCATCGGCGCCGAGTTCGGAGGCTTCATCAAATCGGTGCGGCTGTCGAATACCGACCTGAATACAGGCGACGTTCTGCAGTTCGCGCTCTTCACCGAGAAGTACATCACCTTGCTCTCGGCGGTCACGCCGGAGTACTTTCTGCTGCTCGTGATGCGGCCGGACGGCAATTACGGCCGCGCGCGGCACGAGCTTTCGAAGGCGAAGTACGCGCTTCGCGACGAGTTGGTCTGAGGTAGCTAATTTGAACTTCAAAGAGATTCTCGAGCTCATCGACAAGGTTGCGGACCGCGGCATCGGTGCCGTGGAGATCGAACAGGCCGGCCTGAAGCTGCGCATCGACGGCAAAGCCGCGCCGCAGCCGCAGGTCATCCACTCCTACGCCGGCGCGCAACCCGCGCCGCCCGTTGCGGCCGCGCCGCCTCCACCCCCGCCGCCGACCGCTGCCGAAAAAGCAGCGACGGTCAAAGCGGAGGAAGACGCCGCTGAAGCCGGCCTGCACATCATCACCTCGCCGATCGTCGGAACGTTCTATCGCTCCGCCAATCCCGAATCCGATCCGTTCGTCAACGTCGGCGACCGCATCTCGAAAGGGCAGGTGCTCTGCATCATCGAGGCGATGAAGCTGATGAACGAGATCGAGTCGGACGTCGACGGCGTGGTCACGCGCATCTATCCGCAGAACGGACAGCCGATCGAATACGGCGAGAAACTCTTCGCGGTGAAGCTGTCGTAACGCGATCTATGCCGACAATCTCGAAAGTCCTCATCGCCAATCGCGGCGAGATCGCGCTGCGCGTGATTCTCGCGTGCAAGGAAATGGGCCTGAAGACCGTGGCCGTCCATTCCGAGGCCGACCGCGACGCGCTGCACGTCCGCTACGCCGATGACGACGTCTGCATCGGCCCCGCCGCGTCGCGCCAGAGTTACCTCAACGTCTCCTCGATCATCGCCGCCGCCGAGATCACCGGCGCCGACGCCATCCATCCTGGCTACGGTTTCCTCGCCGAGAACGCCCACTTCGCCGAGATCGCCGGCGAATGCCGGCTGACGTTCATCGGACCGACGCCTGAGTCGATCCGGCTGATGGGCAACAAAGCGGTTGCGCGCGACACGGCGAAGAAAGCCGGAGTCCCGATCCTCCCCGGCAGCGACGGTCCCGTGCGCACGTTCGAAGAAGCGCGCGAGATCGCCCAGACCATCGGTTACCCGGTCATCCTCAAAGCCTCGGCCGGCGGCGGCGGACGCGGCATGCGCATCTGCGGCGATGAATCCGGCCTGCAGAGCGCCTTCGATACCGCCCGCAATGAGGCCGAGCGCGCATTCGGTTCCGCGGACGTCTACCTCGAGAAGTATCTCGAGCATCCGCGCCACATCGAGATCCAGGTCTTCGGCGACACTCATGGCCGCATCGTCCACCTCGGCGAGCGCGATTGCTCGATCCAGCGCCGCCACCAGAAACTGATCGAAGAGTCGCCGTCTCCCGCGCTGACGCAGGAGATTCGCCAGGCCATGGGCGATGCCGCGATCAAGCTCTGCCAGTCGGTGAATTACGTCAACGCCGGCACGATCGAGTTCCTCTTTCAGGACGGCGAGTTTTACTTCATGGAGATGAACACGCGCATCCAGGTCGAGCATCCGGTGACCGAGGAAGTGACCGGCATCGATCTCGTCAAAGAGCAGATTCGCGTCGCCTCCGGTCTGCCGCTGTCGGTGCCGCACGGCGACTTCCGTCTGCGCGGCCACGCCATGGAGTTCCGCATCAACGCCGAGGATCCGGTCACGTTCGCGCCGAATCCGGGAAAGATTCGCGAGTTCCACATCCCTGGCGGCCCCGGCGTTCGCGTCGACACCGCCGCGTATCGCGACTACGTCATCCCGCCGCACTACGACTCGCTGATCGCAAAGCTGATCCTGCGCGGAAAAGATCGCGCCGAGGTTCTGGCCCGCGCCCGCCGCGCGCTGGAGCAGTTCATCATCGAAGGCGTCAAGACCTCCATCCCCCTCGACCGCGCCATCGTCAACAACGAAAAGTTCATCCGCGGCGACTTCTCGACGAGATTCATGGAGGAGTTTGAGTGGGGGAGGGACAAGTAGATCAGTGGACTAGTAGATCAGTGGATCAGGACGGAGGGATTAGTAGATCAGTCGATCAGTGGATTAGTCGATCAGAACGAACCCTGCGCACCAGCGGTCTCTCTGATCTACTGCTCCACTAATCCACTGCCTGATGAAGTAGATCTGTGGATCAGGACGCCGGAAATCGAAGCCCCCTGATCTACTGATCGACTAATCCACTAATCTACTGCCTCATGAAAATCTACCTCGTCGGCTTCATGGGCGCCGGCAAGACGACCGTCGGGCGCGAGCTGTCGGCGCGCGTCGGCGCTCCTTTTTTCGACCTCGATGAACTGATCGAGTCGGCGGAGAA
>Ga0068868_100003058_pt1 | contig 11646 bp, 10 predicted proteins | sample KBSMisM42_FD_64660 | JGI IMG/M metagenome (GOLD analysis project Ga0068868, IMG submission 64660) | Miscanthus rhizosphere microbial communities from Kellogg Biological Station, Michigan, USA - KBS Miscanthus M4-2 | ecosystem: Host-associated > Plants > Roots > Rhizosphere > Soil ...
AGAGGGCAGCCGGCTGCGCCCGATGACGGCCAACCTGCCCAAGCCGCTGCTGCCGGTCGCGAACCGGCCGGTCATGGAGCACATGCTGCTGCTGCTGCGCCGCCACGGGGTCACCGACACCGGCGTCACGGTGCAGTTCCTCGCCTCACTCGTGCGCAACTACTTCGGCGACGGCGACGAGCTCGGCATGAGCCTGCAGTACGCGACCGAGCAGCGCCCGCTCGGCACCGCCGGGAGCGTGAAGAACGCGGAGTCGGCGCTGCGCGACGACACCTTCCTCGTGGTGTCCGGCGACGCGCTCACCGACGCGGACCTCACCGAGATGGTCGCCTTCCACCGCCAGCACGGCGCGCTGGTGACGGTCGGGCTGAAGGCGGTGCCCGACCCCCTCGAGTACGGCATCGTCATCCGCGACGCCGACGGCCGGGTCAACCGGTTCCTGGAGAAGCCGACCTGGGGCCAGGTCTTCAGCGACACGGTCAACACCGGCATCTACGTCATGGAGCCCGAGGTCCTCGACGAGGTCGCCGAGGGCGAGGAGGTCGACTGGTCGGCCGACGTCTTCCCGCGACTGCTCGCCCGCGGGGCGCCGGTCTACGGCTACGCGTTCGGAGGTTACTGGGAAGACGTCGGAACTCTGGAGAGCTATCGACAAGCTCACCTCGATGTACTCAACCGTCAGGTAGAGGTCGAGATGGGCGCCTTCGAGATGTCGCCCGGGGTCTGGCTCGGCGAGGGAGCCGAGATCGACCCCGACGTCGAGGTCAGCGGCCCGCTGCTCGTCGGCGACTACAGCCGGGTCGAGGCCGGCGCGTCGCTGCTGCCGTACACCGTGCTCGGCAACAACGTCGTCGTCAAAGCCGGCGCCGTCATCGAGCGCGCCATCGTGCACGACAACGTGTTCGTCGGCCCGCGGGCCCGACTGCGGGGCTGCGTGATCGGGCGGAACACCGACATCATGCGCGCCGCCCGGGCCGACGAGGGCGCCGTCGTCGGCGACGACTGCGTGGTCGAGCAGGAGGCGTTCCTGTCGGCCGGCGTGCGTGTGTACCCATTCAAGACCGTCGAGGCCGGCGCGGTGGTCACCAGCAGCGTCATCTGGGAGTCCCGCGGCCACCGCAGCCTCTTCGGCCCCCGCGGCGTCTCCGGGCTGGTCAACGTCGAGATCACCCCCGATCTCGCCGTCCGGCTCGCCAGCGCCTGGGCCACGACCATGCACAAGGGAAGCGTCGTCGTGGCGAGCCGCGACGTGTCCCGAGCCGCGACCGCGTTGAAGCGGGCGGTGGTGAGCGCCCTCACGGCGAGCGCGATCGACGTCCGCGACCTCGAGGTCGCGCCGGCGCCGGTCGCGCGGTTCGCCACGGCGCACAGCGACGCGGTGGGCGGGGTCATGATCCACACCAGCGCCGGCGACTCGCAGAGCGTCGACATCGTGTTCCTCGACGAGAACGGCGCCGACCTGTCGCCCGCCGGCCAGCGCAAGCTCGAACGGGTCTTCAGCCGGCAGGAGTTCCGGCGCGCGTTCCCGGGGGAGATCGCCCAGCTCTCCTACCCGGCCCGCTCGGTCGAGACCTACATCCAGGAGGTCCTCGCCGCGGTGGACACCAGCGGGGTCGCGGACGCCGACCTCCGGGTCGTGATCGACACCGCGGGCGGCTCGGCGGCCGTCGTGCTGCCGACGCTGCTCGGCCGGCTCGGCGTCGACGCGCTGGTCGTCAACAACCGGCTCGACGAGACCAACCCGACCGAGACCCTCGAACAGCACCTGCAAGGGCTGGAGCGGCTCGGCGAGCTCGTCGCGTCGTCGCGCGCCGCGTTCGGCGCCCGGTTCAACCCGGTCGCCGAGCGACTCGCCCTCGTCGACGAGCGCGGCCAGGTCATCCACGACGACCGCGCCGTGCTCGTCGTCATGGACCTCGTCGCCGCCGAGCGCCGCACCGGGCTCGTCGCGCTGCCGGTGACCACCACCCGGGTCGCCGAGCAGGTCGCGCAGTTCCACGGGGTCGGCATCGCCTGGACCGGTACGGCGCCGCAGTTGCTGTCCGCCGCGGCCGCGCGCGCCGACGTCGTGTTCGCCGGCGACGGGCGCGGCGGCTTCGTCGTACCGGAGTTCTCGACCGCCGTCGACGGGATCGCGACGTTCGCCCGGCTGCTCGGCCTGGTCGCCCGGACGAAGCTGACGATGAGCGAGATCGACGCACGGATCCCGCAGGCGGCGGTCCTGCGCCGGTCGCTGGCGACCCCGTGGGCGGCGAAGGGCGCGGTCATGCGGGCGGTCCTCGAAGCCGCGGGGGAGCGCGTGGTCGACACGACCGACGGCGTCCGGGTCGTCGAGCCGGACGGTCGCTGGGCCCTGGTGCTGCCGGACCCCGCCGAGGCGGTCACCCACCTGTGGGCGGAGGCGACGACATCCAGCGAGGCCGAGCGGCTGCTCGACGAGTGGTCCGCGGTCGTCGAGGCGGCGCACGTCGCGCACAGCTAGCGCGTCGTGGCCGCGTTCCCGCCGGCTGCGGGGACAATGGCAGCCGTGTCCGAACCCTCCCGGTCTGCGCTGCGCGAGCCGGTGCGCGCACGGCCGGCCCGCCCGGACGCGTCGATGTCTCTCCTTGTCGACTTGTCGGTAGATGCTCTCGATCCGGGGTATGCGGCCGCGGCGGCGCGCAAGAAGGCCGCCGGCGTCCCGGACCGGCCGCGCTGGGCGCTGGTCGGGCTCACGGTCGCCGCCGCGACGCTCGTCATCGTCGTGGCCGCGGTGCAGACCCGGGCGAGCGCACCGGCGACGGCGAAATCGCGGACGACGCTGATCGCCGCCGTGGACCGGCAGTCCGCGACCGTCGACCGGCTGGAGAAGTCGATCGCCGAGCTCAGCGCCGAACAGGCCGCGCTGCGCGACGCCAGCCTCGCGTCCACGAGCGCCGGCGCCGCGCTGGCCCGCCGGATCGCCGCCGCCGAGCTCGCCCTCGGCAACCTCCCGGTCGTCGGGCCGGGGCTGCGGGTCACGCTCGGCGACGCGAGTGCGTCGAGCGGCAACAGCCGGGTCCTCGACCGGCAGCTGCAGGACGTCGTCAACGCGCTGTGGACCGCGGGCGCGGAGGCCGTCGCGGTGAACGGCCAGCGCCTCACCGCGCAGTCCGCCGTCCGCCAGGCCGGCGACGCCATCCTCGTCGACTTCCGTCCGCTGGTCTCGCCGTACGTCGTCACCGCGATCGGCTCCGCGGTGGACCTGGAGACCCGGTTCGGTGCGAGCCGTACGGCGGCCCGGATGCGCGGGCTGAGCCAGCTCTACGGCCTGCGCTTCGACTACGCCCGGGCCGGCCGGCTCACGCTGCCGGCCGCACCCGACGCCACGCTCCGCTACGCCCGCCCCGCCCCTGCCGCATCTCCGAGAGGTCGCTCGTGATCGTCCTGCTCGCCGTCGCCGTCGGTGTCTCGCTCGGGCTGGTGCTGCAGCCCACCGTGCCGCTCGACCTGCAGCCCTACCTGCCGATCGCGGTCGTCGCCGCACTCGACGCGCTGTTCGGCGGGGTGCGGGCCTGGCTCGAGGCAATCTTCGACGATCGCGTCTTCGTGGTCTCATTCGTCGCGAACGTGCTGGTCGCGAGCCTGATCGTCTACGTCGGCGACAAGCTCGGCGTCGGCGGGCAGCTGTCCACCAGCATCGTCGTGGTGCTCGGCATCCGGATCTTCTCCAACGCCGCCGCCATCCGCCGCCGGGTGTTCCGCGCGTGACCGACCAGCCGACGTCCGATCAGCCCGCCGTGGCGGGCGAGTCGCTGCACCGCCGGCTCACCCGCGCACTGTTCGCCCGTCCCGGGCCGGCGCAGCTCGGCGTGGCCGCGCTGTGCGGCTTGCTCGCCTTCGCCCTCGTGACGCAGGTCCGTACGACGGCCGGGTCCGGGACCCTCGCGAGCGCCCGGCCGGACGACCTCGTGAGCATCCTCGCCGACCTGTCCGGCCGGGCCGACCGGCTGCGCTCCCAGGTCGCCGACCTGCAGCGCAGCGCCGCGCTGCTGCGCAACGGCTCGACCCGCGACTCGGCCGCGCTCGCCCAGGCCCGCGCGCGGGCCCAGACGCTGGGCATCCTCACCGGGACGCTCGCCGCTCGCGGCCCCGGCGTCGTGCTCACGATCGAGGACCCGCGCCTGCAGATCCACTCCGACGTGGTGCTCAACGCCATCGAGGAGCTGCGCGACGCGGGGGCCGAAGCCATGCAGATCGCCGGCACCGGCGGCGTCGTACGGGTCATCACCTCGACGTCGGTCGGCGACCTCGGCAGCCGGGTGACGGTCGACGGCGTCGCGCTCACCGCACCGTTGCGGCTCGTCGCCATCGGCGACCCGCGGACGCTCGCCACCGCGCTCGGCATCCCCGGCGGCGTGGTCGACACCGTCGACGCCGCCGCCGGCGCGCACGCGATCGTGACGACGTCGCCTTCGGTGACGGTGGCCGCCTTGCGAGCGCTGGCGAAGCCTCGTTACGCTTCGCCCGCTCCCGCGCCCACACCCTGACCGTCCGGAGGCCCGGCCCGTGATTCCCGACGACCTGCGCTACACCGCCGAGCACGAGTGGGTCCGCGACGTCGGCGACGGCCGGGTGCGCATCGGCATCACGCACTACGCGCAGGAGGCGCTGGGCGACGTCGTCTACGTGAGCCTGCCGGAAGCGGGCGCCACGGTCGAGGCCGGTCAGTCGTTCGGCGAGGTCGAGTCGACCAAGAGCGTGTCGGAGATCTACGCGCCGCTCGCCGGCGAGGTCGTCGCCAGCAACGACGCGCTCGAGTCGCGACCGGAGCTGGTCAACACCGACCCGTACGGCGAGGGCTGGATCGCCGAGCTGTCGGTGACCGGCGGCGAGCTGGGGGAGCTGCTCGACGCCGCGGCGTACGAAAAGCTCACCGCGCAGTAGCCGTTCAGCAACCATTTCGGCTCACCCTCGCCTGGAGGGTTCGCCGGTCGTGGCCGCCGCGCCGGTGCCGGTTGACCCCTCCGGGAGTCCCCATTACGGTGCACGGCACCTGAACCTCAACGTGACGGTCGGCCGCTCGACGGTGGCCCAGCCCGGAAAGGGGCGCACGTGGCTACCGTGTTCTGCACCCAGTGCGGTCAGCAGAACCCCGACGACAGCAGGTTCTGCGCGCGCTGCGGCGCACCGCTGACCATCCCCGGCGGCGGCTCCGGAGGCGGCGGCGGCGCGGAGCAGACCAGCACGATCTCGATGGCCGGCCTCGACGCGGCCGAAGAGGCCGAGCGCGAGCTGCACGCCGAGGTCGGCACCGACGCGCTGCCTCGCGGCACCGGCCTGCTGGTGGTCAAGCGCGGGCCCAACGCCGGCAGCCGGTTCCTGCTCGACAAGGACGTGACGACCGCCGGCCGGCACCCGGAGAGCGACATCTTCCTCGACGACGTCACGGTGTCGCGCCGGCACGCGGAGTTCGCCCGCGCTGGCGACACGTTCAGCGTCCGCGACGTCGGCAGCCTCAACGGCACCTACCTCAACCGGGAACGCATCGACGACGCGCCGCTGACCAACGGCGACGAGGTGCAGATCGGCAAGTTCCGGCTCGTCTACTTCACCAGCGGAGGGGAGGTCGGCGCGTGAGCGCGACCGCATCGCACGCCTTCCTCAGCATCGGCGAGGTGCTGGCCCAGCTGCGTCCGGAGTATCCGGACGTCACGATCTCCAAGATCCGCTTCCTCGAGGCCGAGGGCCTGATCGAGCCGGAGCGGACGCCGTCGGGTTACCGCAAGTTCTCCCGCGAGGACGTCGCCCGGCTGCGCTACGTGCTCTCCGCGCAGCGCGACCAGTACCTCCCGCTGCGGGTCATCAAGGCGCACCTCGAGGCGATCGACCGCGGGCTGGAGCCGCCCGACTCGCCGGGGTCCGGTCCGCAGGTGCCGCGCGCGCTGGTCGCCGCCGACGGGCTGCCGGGTCCCGACACCTTCGGGCGCGACACCAGCGAGCTGCGGCTGTCCCGCGACGAGCTGATCGACGCGGCCTCGATCGAGCCGGCGCAACTGAGCCAGCTCGAGCAGTTCGGCCTGGTCGCCGCGCGGCCGGGCGGGTTCTACGACGGCGACGCGCTGGTCATCGCGAAGACGGTGGCGGAGATGAGCCGGTTCGGGCTCGAACCGCGGCATCTGCGCGCGTTCCGGGCGGCCGCCGACCGCGAGGTCGGGCTCGTCGAGCAGGTCGTCGCGCCGCTCGTCCGGCAGCGCAATCCGGAGGCGCGCGGGCGGGCCGAAGAGGTCGCTCGCGAGCTCGCCGCGCTGTCGGTGAAGTTGCACGCGACCCTCGTCCGCTCGGGCCTGCGCCCGCAGTTCGGCCGGTAGGTCAAACGCCCCAGAGAGCCCGCCGTACCGGTGTAGCGTGGGCCGCGTCCTTCTGGACGCGCGACGGGGAGTGTGCCGGTGCACGAGCTGACGGTGGTCGGGGTGCGGGTCGAGCTCCCCTCGAACCAGCCGATCGTGCTGCTCAAGGAAACCGACGGCGACCGCTACCTGCCCATCTGGATCGGAGCGGTCGAGGCGACCGCGATCGCGTTCGCGCAGCAGGGCGTGACGCCGGCGCGGCCGCTGACCCACGACCTGCTCAAAGAGGTCATCGAGGCCCTCGGCGCCGAGCTTCGGTCGGTCACGATCTCCGACCTGCGGGACAGCGTCTACTACGCCGACCTGCAGTTCAGCTCCGGCGCGAGCGTGTCCGCCCGCCCGTCCGACGCGATCGCGCTCGCGATGCGCACCGGCACGACCATCTACGCCGAGGAGTCCGTGCTCGCCGAGGCGGGCGTCGCCATCCCGGACGAGTCGGACGACGACGAAGAGGGTGACGTCGTCGAGCGGTTCAAGGAGTTCCTCGACCAGGTGTCGCCGGAGGACTTCGAGACCGGCAGCGAACAGGGAAACTGAGCGCCCTCACCCTCGACCAGACTCAACCTAGACCTTTACTAGAGACTTCTGACACGCCTGGTTGAGGATTGACGCGAGCGATGTCGCGTCCTACGGTCGAGCCCCGGAATTCCACCGGTGAAGTTCGTACGACGAAGGCGGCGGCGATGGTGAAGGACAGCGGCGACGGCGGCCACCAGGGCGCGCTCTTCGGCCTGCAGGAGGCCGCGCTCGCCGAGGGCGTCGGCTACCGCGGGCCCACCGCCTGCTCCGCCGCCGGCATCACCTACCGGCAGCTCGACTACTGGGCCCGGACCGGCCTGGTCGAGCCCTCGGTCCGCCCGGCGCACGGCTCGGGTTCGCAGCGGCTCTACTCGTTCCGCGACATCCTCATGCTGAAGGTCGTCAAGCGGCTGCTCGACACCGGCGTCTCGTTGCAGAACATCCGGACCGCGGTCACCCACCTGCGCGAGCGCGGCGTCGCCGACCTCACCCGGATCACGCTGATGAGCGACGGCACCACGGTCTACGAGTGCACCTCGCCGGACGAGGTCGTCGACCTGGTTCAGGGCGGCCAAGGCGTCTTCGGCATCGCGGTCGGGCGGGTCGTGCGCGAGGTCGAGGGTTCGCTCGCCGAGCTGCCGGCAGAGCGCGCCGCCGACGCGGGCGCCGGCACCGACGAACTCGCGGCGCGTCGCCAGCGCCGTACCAGCGCCTGACGCTGGTACCGTGAATCCGCCTGCCGATCCCGCGCGGGAGAGACCCCGGCGTGCCAGACCGGGGCGCCGAAGGAGCAACCTCCCCGGAACCTCTCAGGCCAGCGGACCGCACGGGTCAGGGCACTCTGGAAAGCGAGCGTCGTAGCGCGCTCCACCGACGGGGCAAGTCGCCGGCACGCCGGCGCCGAAGCTCTCAGGTCCCGATGACAGAGGGGGAGCCCGACGTAGTCGGGCGCCGAGTGGCGCCCGTACGCAAGGAGGCTCCGTGACCCAGACCGCCGAGACCCGGTTCGCCGACCGCCACATCGGCCCGTCCGCCGACGAGCAGGCCAAGATGCTCGCCGTCATCGGCTACGGCTCGCGCCGGGAGCTCGCCGACGCCGCGGTGCCGCGCGGCATCCGCTCCGACCACGTGCTCGGGCTGCCCGCGGCGGCGACCGAGGACGGGGCGCTCGACGAGCTGCGCGCGCTGGCGCGCCGCAACACCGTCCTGACGTCGATGATCGGCCTCGGCTACCACGACACCGTCACGCCGCCGGTCATCCTGCGCGGGGTGCTCGAGGACCCGGGCTGGTACACCGCCTACACGCCCTACCAGCCGGAGATCTCGCAGGGCCGGCTCGAGGCGCTGCTCAACTTCCAGACGGTCGTCGCCGACCTGACCGGCCTGCCGACCGCCGGCGCGTCGCTGCTGGACGAGCCGACCGCCGCCGCCGAAGCAATGGCGCTTTGTCGACGTAGCTCTAAGTCGTCTTCGAACCGGTTCCTGGTCGACGGGGACACCCACCCGCAGACCCTGGCGGTGGTCGCGACCCGGGCCGAGCCACTGGGCCTCGAGATCGAGACGTTCGACGTCGCCGCCGGCCTGCCCGCCGGCGACTGCTTCGGCGTACTGCTGTCCTACCCGGCGTCGAGCGGAGCGGTGCGCGCGCTCGGCTCGCTGGTCGACGAGGCACACGCGCGCGGCGCGCTGGTCGCGGTCACCACCGACCTGCTCGCGCTGACCCTGCTGACCCCGCCGGGGGAGTGGGGCGCCGACATCGCCGTCGGCTCGGCGCAACGCTTCGGGGTGCCGATGGGCTTCGGCGGCCCGCACGCCGGGTTCATGTCGGTCCGCGCCGGCCTCGAACGGCAGCTGCCCGGCCGGCTCGTCGGCGTCAGCGTCGACGCCGACGGCGCGCCGGCGTACCGGCTGGCGCTGCAGACCCGCGAGCAGCACATCCGCCGCGAGAAGGCGACCAGCAACATCTGTACCGCGCAGGTGCTGCTCGCCGTTGTCGCCGGGATGTACGCCGCCTACCACGGCCCCGAGGGCCTGACCGCGATCGCGACCCGGGTGCACGGGCACGCCGCCCGGCTCGCCGAAAGCCTGCGCGCCGGCGGCGTCGAGGTCGGCACCGACCACTTCTTCGACACCGTGACGGCCCGGGTCCCGGGCCGGGCGACCGCGATCGTCGACGCCGCCCGCGACCGCGGGATCAACCTGCGCCTTGTCGACGCCGACACGGTCGGCGCCAGCTGCGACGAGCGGACCACCGGCGCGCACGTCGAAGCGGTCTGCGCGGCGTTCGGTGTCGCCCCGGTCGGCGCGGCCGCGACCTCGGCCGGGCCCGACGGCCTGGCCCGGCAGACGGCGTTCCTCACCCACCCGGTGTTCAGCCGGCACCGGTCCGAGACGTCGATGATGCGCTACCTGCGCCGGCTCTCCGACCGCGACCTGGCGCTCGACCGGACGATGATCCCGCTCGGCTCCTGCACGATGAAGCTCAACGCTGCCGCCGAGATGGAGCCGATCACCTGGCCGGAGTTCGCCGGCCTGCACCCGTTCGCGCCGATCGAGCAGTCGGAGGGCACCCGGGCGCTGATCGGCGACCTCGAGACGTGGCTGGCCGAGATCACCGGGTACGACGCCGTGTCGCTGCAGCCGAACGCGGGCTCGCAGGGCGAGTTCGCCGGCCTGCTCGCGATCCGCGCGTACCACCGCGCGAACGGCGATACCGAGCGCGACATCTGCCTGATCCCGTCGTCGGCGCACGGCACCAACGCGGCCAGCGCCGCGATGGTCGGGATGCGTGTTGTTGTCGTCGCTTGTGACAGCGGGGGAAATGTCTCGTTGTCCGATTTGCACACGAAGCTGGCCGAGCACGGCGGGCGCGTCGCCGCGCTGATGGTGACCTATCCCTCCACCCACGGCGTGTTCGAGCACGACATCGCCGAGATCTGCGCGGCGGTCCACGACGCCGGCGGCCAGGTGTACGTCGACGGTGCCAACCTCAACGCCCTGGTTGGACTGGCACGGCCCGGAAGGTTCGGGGCCGACGTCTCGCATCTCAACCTGCACAAGACCTTCTGCATCCCGCACGGCGGCGGTGGCCCGGGCGTCGGTCCGGTGGCGGTGCGCGCGCACCTCGCGCCGTACCTGCCGAACCACCCGCTGGTGCCGGAAGCCGGGCCCGCGACGGGGGTCGGCCCGATCTCCGGGGCGCCGTGGGGGTCGGCCGGCGTGCTGCCGATCTCGTGGGCGTACCTGCGGCTCATGGGCGGCGACGGGCTGACCGCGGCGACCGAGGTCGCGGTGCTGTCGGCGAACTACCTCGCCCACCAGCTCGCCCCGCACTACCCGGTGCTCTACACCGGCGACCACGGGCTGGTCGCGCACGAGTGCATCGTCGACGTCCGCGGCATCACCAAGGACACCGGCGTGACGGTCGAGGACATCGCCAAGCGGCTGATCGACTACGGCTTCCACGCGCCGACGATGTCGTTCCCGGTCGCCGGCACCCTGATGATCGAGCCGACCGAGTCCGAGGATCTGGCCGAGCTCGACCGGTTCGCCGACGCGATGATCGCCATTCGCGCCGAGATCGACCGGGTGGCGGCGGGGGAGTGGCCGGTCGAGGCGAGCCCGCTGCGGCAGGCACCGCACACGGCGGCGTCGCTACTGGGCGAGTGGAACTTCGGCTACGACCGCGAGCTGGCGGCGTACCCCGTCACGGGGATTCGAGCGGACAAATACTGGCCGCCGGTGCGGCGGATCGACCAGGGGTACGGCGACCGCAACCTCATGTGCAGTTGCCCGCCGCTGTCGGTGTACGAAGACTGAGGGGTTCTAGGCGGCGGACGGAGTCGCGCGGGGGGCGCAGCGCTGGCGCGGGGCGATCGCCTGGCCGTCGGGCAGCAGCTCGCCGGTGTCCTCGAACAGCACGACGCCGTTGCAGAGAAGGCTCCAGCCTTGCTCGGGGTGACCGGAGACGACGCGGGCCGCGTCGCGGTCCGACGCGTCGGCCGTGGGACAAGCGGGCTGGTGCCGGCACATCGGTGCCTCCCTTGGGAGCCTTCTCGATGTCGGCGTCGGTTCGGCGCCGGCAACATCAGTGTCGGCAGCCGTTGCGCAAAACCGAATAGCGAGTCGAGGCGATTTGTGCACCATCCGTCCCGATCACAAGGGCCGTGGACGACATGAGCAATTGGTGGCTCTTGCCCGGTTTTGCCCGGCGATTACGGACTAGTCAGGTACGGCCGTCGCTCTCCTGCGCCTCGTGCAGGGGAGCGGCCCGGTCCATCCAATCGGCCTGGTAGACCGGCCACCCGTCCGCTTGGAGCGCGGCACACACCGCGGGATCGTCGTCGACGACCACCGCGATCGTCCGCGCGCCGGCGAGGCGCCGCACCACGCCGCGCTTGACCTCCCGGGCGGGGCGCCGGTCGCCGTCGCGCCGCATGATCACCCGCACCCGGGGGAGCGCATGCCGCGCGAGCCAGCGCTCGGTGTCCGCGCGGGTCCGCTCCGGCCGGCCGGTCACCAGCACGATCTCGTGGCCGTCGGCCAGCAGCCGCTCGACCACCGCGAAGCCTTCGGCCAGGGGCGGGTCGTCCGGAATGCCGGCGAAGAAGGCGTCCCAGTCCTTGCGGCCCTCGAGATGGTGCAGCCGGTGCCGGACGTCGGCGAGCACGCCGTCGAGGTCCACGATGCCGATCGGGCGGTCGGTGGCGGGCACCGGCCCGTGGTGGCAGGGCCGCCGTACGCGGTGTCGAAATCTCCC
>Ga0068868_100003062_pt1 | contig 11643 bp, 14 predicted proteins | sample KBSMisM42_FD_64660 | JGI IMG/M metagenome (GOLD analysis project Ga0068868, IMG submission 64660) | Miscanthus rhizosphere microbial communities from Kellogg Biological Station, Michigan, USA - KBS Miscanthus M4-2 | ecosystem: Host-associated > Plants > Roots > Rhizosphere > Soil ...
AGACGAAGCCGAAGCGTGACGCCGGAGGCCGAGCTCGAGCTTCGCGCGCGATCCCTCGAGGGCGCGACGATCGAGCGCGTCCTCTATCAGCGCGCCGAACGAATCGAAGAGAAAGAGCACGCCGTCCTTCACGCGGTGTTCCTCGAGCTCGCCGGCGATCGTCGAATCGAGATCGGCACCGACGACGCCTTCGGCGCTCATCACGGCTTCGGCGTGTCGCTGCGAGAAAAGCGCGTCATCGATGGAGCGTTCGGCGAGGTCGTGGACGTCACCGAATCGCCGGCATGGACGCCTCACGCGCGTCAAACGATCACACGCGCGAGGGTTGCATGGGGTGACGTGCGGTCGAGCTTGCGCCAATCGTTCGCGATCGGCGTCGCGATCCATTCGGATTGGCTGCGCCGTCCGGACTATCCCGCCGCGCTCGAGATCGACACCGCGGCGGGTCGTGTCACGTTCGCCGCCGCGCGTCGTGGCGTGACGGACGATGGCGAGCCTGGGATCATCCCGTTCGTCGGCGCGCTCCTCGTGACGTTCTAATCAGCGACACATCCAGAGCGAGCGGCACGACTCGAGACCTTGAACGGACGTCGTCGGACCCGTGCAATCGCTCGAGCGGATCGCGTCGAGGCACGCCGAGAGCTGGCCGGCTTCGATCCAGTTGCAGCGCGTCGTCTGCAGGAGCTCGTCGCGCACGTCGCGGCGCACCGCGCTCTCGCACGCGCCGAGGCTCTTGAAGCCCTTGCCGACGTCGCCGCACTGCTCGGCCTTCGCGCAGCGCGTGCCGGTGATTTCCTTGGTCGCCGCCTCGATTGCCACACGTGTCATGGGGCGAACCTCGACAGAGGTCGTCTGCGCCGTCCCAACGGCCGCGCTGCTCGTGCAGGCGGCGAGGAGCCCGAACATCGAAAGCCCAGAAACGAAAATGGAGATCGTCTTCATGGAAGGAGATCACCCCAAGCATCGCGCGCGCCAACTGCATGTGGCGTTCGTGAGCGCGAGCGTTCGGATCCGAACGTTCTGTACGTTTCCTGTTCGTTGCCCCGTTCGGGAAGCTCGCCGTCATCGCTCGGAGAACCTGTGAAGCGTTCGGATCCGAACGTTCTGTACGTTTTCTGTTCGTTGCGCCCCCGTTCGGGAAGCTCGCCGTCATCGCTCGGAAAACCGGTGAAGCGTTCGGATCCGAACGTTCTGTACGTTTTCTGTTCGTTGCGCCCACCCCCGTTCAGGAAGCTCGCCCGCTTGGAAAAACCGACAAGCGTTCGGATCCGAACGATCTGTACGAATTCTGTTCGTTGCCCACCCCGTTCGGGAAGCTCGCCGTCATCGCTCGGAAAACCGGTGAAGCGTTCGGATCCGAACGATCTGTACGATTTCTCGTGGGTTGGCCCGCCGACCGGGCGTGAGGCCATGCGAGAGGCTGGTCGAACAACGCTTGTGTCGCTGGGCTTGTCGCGATAATATCTGCCGAATCATATATGATGCAGACCGAGCTTCAGCTGCAGCCACGGAAGTCGCGACGCGGCGGGTGGCGCAAAGGCGCGGGGCGCAAGCCGGCTGGCGAGAAGGCGGGGCCGCCTCACACGCGGCGCGAGCGCATCGAACGGCTCTTGCCCATTCACGTCACCGTGCGAATGGCGCGCCACGTGTACAACTTGCGGAGCCAGCGCGCGTTTTCGATCATCGGGCCTGCGCTTGCGAAGGCCGCGAATCGGTTCGGCGTGCGCATCCTCGAGTTCTCGGTGCAGGGCAATCACATTCACCTCGTCGTCGAGGCGGCGGCGCACGAGGCGCTCGCGCGAGCGATGCAAGGCTTCTTGATTCGCGTCGCGAAGGGGCTGAACCGGATGATGAATCGGTCCGGGGCCGTCCTCGCGAATCGCTACGACGCGCACATCCTCGAGACGCCGACGGAGGCGCGCTGGGCCGTGCTGTACGTCCGGCGCAATTATCACAAGCACATGGCGAAGCTCGGCAAGCCGGTCCCGAAGAGCTACGTCGATCCGTACGCGTCGACGGGAGCCGACGTCGAGCTCGCCATGCCGCGAACGTGGTCGCTGCGACGCGCGGCGGGGCCGCCGTCCTGAACGGGACTCGCGGATAGGCCGCCTCGCCCGCGCTCGGCTACCAAAATTCGGATCCGAACTCCCGTGATCTCACATGGGAAGTCCGCCACGCTCGATCGCGCGACGCAGCCCGTTGGCGGCGGATTCAACGACGCGGAAGCTGCTGCATCACGGGATCCAGCGTTCGCTCCACGTCCACAAGCGCTCGGCGTTCGCGGGGTCGATCGCGTATGGGCGGACGCCGTCGTCGCCGTCGGGCTTTGTTTCGGCGATGTCGCAGTTTTCGCAGTAGACGCCGCCGAGGTTGGCGAGCTGGGGGCTCGTCGCGCACCAGATCGTCGTTGCGGCGCCTTGCTCGACGGTCTTCATGCTGCCGATGCGGCGGGCGCGCTCGATGACGCGCTCGAGCTCGTCGGGATCGAAGTTGCGCGCCAGGTCGGTTTCGAGGATGGCGCCGGGGTGGAGCGCGAAGGCGCGGATGCCGTCGCGCGCGTATCGGCGATCGGCCTCGATGGCGAAGAGGACGTTCGCGGTCTTCGATTGGCCATAGGCGATCATCTTGTCGTAGGGGCGGCGCTCGAAGTTTGGATCGTCGAAGTCGAACGCGGAGCGCACGTGACCGCGCGAGGAGAGCGCCACGACGCGCGCGCCGCTCGCCCGCCGGAGAGGACCGAGCATGCGCATCAAGAGCTGGAAGTGGCCGACGTGGTTGACCGCGAGCTGCGACTCGAGGCCACGCGCGTCGCGCGAGAGTGGCGCGGCCATGATGCCCGCGTTGGCGACGAGGAGATGCAGCGGGCGATCGCCGAAGCGCGTCGCGAACGCGTCGATCGTGTCGGGTGCGCCGAGATCGAGCGAGTCGATCGTGACGTTCGCGAGGCCTGCGAGCGCCTTCCGAGCCTTGGGGACGTCGCGCGCCGGCACGATGACCTTGGCGCCCGCGCCCGCGAGCACACGCGTCGTCTCGAGACCAATCCCGGCGTAGCCACCCGTGACGATCGCGGTCTTGCCGTCGAGCCTTTGGTGCCCGATCACTTCGCGCGCAGTCGTGGTCGCTCTGAAGCCCGACGGAAGGGGGTGTTGTGCGGTCATGACTTCACTTCAAGACGAAGTTGTTCAAGATGGCGACGATGACGCCGATGATGCTCTCGCCGGCGATGAGGCCGGAGCTGATCGGCACCGTGTAGCGCTCGGCGCGCTCCTTCGACAGAGCGTGCGCGATCCATGCGATGAGGGCGCCGAGGAACATCGCGAGCGGGTAATAGAACGGGAGCGTGAAGCCGAGGCCGACGCCCGTCGGTGATGGAAGGAAACGCTTCGCCTTCGGAAAAAAGCTCTCGAGGACGGAGAGCACGAGGCCTGCGAGCACGCCTGCGAAGATGGCGTGGCGCGCCATGGGGTGCATGTTCGCGATGCCGACTCGGAAGACTTCGGCGACGGCCTTCCATTGTTGCGCGGCGGGCGCGGCGAACGCGGGATCGACGCCGCCTTTTCCGGTGAGCGCAGTGGCGTCGGGGACGAGCGCGAAGTAGCCGATGACCGTCGCGATCGTGCCGGCGAAGATGCCTGCGAACTGCGCGATGAACTGGCGTCGCGGATTTGCGCCGAGGAGGTAGCCGCTCTTCAGATCGTTGAGCAGGTCGGCGCTGGCGGATGCTGCACCGGCCGTCACGGCGGCGGTCATCAAGTTGGCGGTCGTGGATTGCGGCATCAAGACGCCGTACGTGAGCTGGGTGATCTTGCCCATCGCGCCGGTGGGCGTGACGTCCGTCTCTCCGAGGGCGCGGCACGCGACGAGCGCGAGGAAGAACGTCATGAGCACGGCGAGGAGGCCGAAGTGGAGCGGGATCTGAAACGCGCGCCACGCGAGGATCGCGAGCGCGGTACCGGAGATGCCAGCGCCGATCGCGAACCACTTCATCGGGACCTCGGTTCGGGCGACGAGCTCGTCCTCTTCCCCGCTCTTCGACAAGATGCCGCGCACGGCTCGGACGATCGTGCGCCACTGGCGGGCGAAGCCGAAGAGGCCCGCGGTCACCATCATCGGGGCGCCGACCCACACGCCGATCTCTTTCCACGCGCTCGCGGGCTTCGTCGCGGCCGTCACGACATGACCAGCGGCGTTCGTCCACGACGCGGTGAGCGCCGCGGGTGCGACGAACCAGACGAGAGCGATCGCGCCGATCATCATCGAGATCGTGGCGCGAAGTCCGATGATGCCGCCCGCCGCGACGAGCACGATGCCGTGATCGAGCTTCACGTTGAAATCCGAGAGCGCGACCTTCTTGCCGGCGACCGAGATGCCCGGCAGCCAATCGAAAATCTTCGACGAGCCAGGGATGAGCGCTTCGCGATGACGCTTCGGCAGCTCCACGACGCGCAGACCGAGATCTTTGACGAGCGGAACGAGCGCGGCGATGCCTGCCGACGCGAAGAGCGCGCGCGCCTTCAAGAGCGCCTCTTTTCCTTCGCTGTAGAGGCTCTGGAGCGTGACGGCCGCGGCGACGCCCGACGGGAACTTCAAGCGCTCCTGGTTGATCATGTTGCGCTTCATCGGGATCGCGAGCGTCGTCCCGAGCACCGCGTTGAAGAAGACCCAAAACGCGAGCACCCACACGGGCGGATGCGATCCCGTCAAGAGAAGGAGCGCCGGGAACGCCGACACGAGCGTGCCGCCCGTCGAATAGCCCGCGCTCGACGCGGTCGATTGCATGCAGTTGTTCTCGAGGATCGACATCGGCGTCTTCGCGATGCGCGCGCGCACGAGCGCCGACCAAATCGAGAACGAGAGGATCGACGCGGTGATGGCGACCCCGAGGTGCCAGCCCGTCTTGAGGCCGATGTAGAGGTTCGTGAACGCGAGGAAGAAACCGAGGAGCGAGCCCATGACGAGCGCGCGAATCGTCAGCTGCGGCGCGTCCTCGCCGCGGTAGGCCTTCTCGTACCAAGTCTTTTCGTCCATCGGCAGGACTTGGTCCACCGGCAGATCTTTTTCTTCCCGCTGCTCAGGGCGCTGAATGAGTCCCACGCGGGCATGCTATACGCGGCATCGATGCGGCTTTGCGTGTTTTGTGGATCGAAGACCGGCGCGCGGCCGGAGTTCGTGGCGGCGGCCAAGGCGCTCGGCCAAGAGCTCGCGGCGCGGCGCATCGGGCTCGTGTACGGCGGGGCTTCGATCGGCGTGATGGGCGCCATCGCCGACGCGGTGCTCGCAAACGAAGGCGAAGCCATCGGCGTCATTCCGCACGGCGTCTTCGAGCGCGAGGTCGCCCACACGGCGCTCTCCGAGCTCCACGTCGTCCACAGCATGCATGCGCGCAAGGCGCTGATGGCCGAGAAGTCCGACGCATTCCTCGCGCTCCCCGGCGGTCTCGGGACGTTCGACGAGCTCTTCGAGGTCCTCACGTGGAAGCAGATCGGCATCCACGACAAGCCCATCGGTCTGCTCGATGTCGAAGGCTACTTTTCAGACACTCTCAGGTTGATTCAGCGCGCCCAGGACGAGGGTTTTCTCGATCACGCGCCGCTCGCGATCACGTCGCCGTCGATCGATCGCGTGCTTCGAACGCTGCTCCCGCAAGCGAAGCATCCGTTAGAGAAATGACGTTGCTGTAGGAAGGCCTCGCGTATTTCGGCGTATGAACGCTGGCATCGCTCCTGCACCTGAGAGCGGTCGAGGGACTCTTCATGAATCGCTTCTTTTTGGCTGCCGCCGCGCTCGCTGCTAGCGCGGGGGTCGTCGGCTGCTCCGGCGCCGACAACATCTTGCTCGGCGACTCGGGCACGCAACCCACCGAAGACGCGGCCGTCGTTCAGAACGACGCGGCTCCGACCGAGGACGCCACGACGACGATCGTCGACGCGACGACCGAGGACGTCGAGCATCCGAAGGACGCGAACGTCGTCGACGTCGCGCCGGACATCTCGACGGGCCCGCCCGACTCGAAGATTCTTTGCGGCACGACGTCGTGCAGCGCGCAAAAAGAAATGTGCTGCTGGCACCAGAGCTCGACGACGAAGCCGTACGAGTGCGTGACGAGCGGCTCGAGCTGCGCGGGAACGTACGACGTCGTCATGACGTGCTCGCAACCGGACAACTGCGCGTCGCAAGGCCACGCGGGCTACCAATGCTGCGCGACCGGCGGCAACTACGGCTGGAACACGTGCTCCGGCTACGACGTGGCGTCGTCGGTGACGTGCAAGTCGCAGTGCGCGACGTACGACTACGAGCTCGGTTGCAGCGTGCAGCAACAGAACTGCAGCGACTCGTCGCAGACGTGCATCGTCAGCAAGTGCACCGTGACCGGCGATACGATGTGTTACTGACTGGCCTTACGGGCCAACGACGCAGTCGTAGAGCTGGCGATAGTGCACGAGCGCGGGCGGTGTCCCGTCGCTCGCGAGCTTCGCCGTGACGGTGACGCGCAAGAAATAGCGTGACGGCTGGCCGATCGACTCGAGCTTCGCGTTCACGTCCACGCCCGTCCACGTCGTAATGTCAGGACCGGTGATCGTCGCGAGCTCGACGTACGTCGCGGTCGCGAGAGCGGCTTGCGTGTCGGCCGTCTGCGCCGTGACGACGAGCGCCGAGTCGAGCGGCGTGTGCGTTTGGAAATCGAAGAAGCGCCACACGGCCACGAGACCTTGCGAGTTGCATACGCCCGCGAACTCGAGCTCCTCGGCCGTGCCCGCGTCGCCCGCATCGACGAACGTCGGCGGCGCGAACGCGTCGTCGGTGTACGTGGGCGCCCCGTCCGAGTCTCCGATGGGCGGTGGCTGCCCATTCGAGCACGCCGTCACGAGCAACGCGAGAAGAGCAAAGACCCGCACCATGGAAGATTAGCTCAAAGCGCGGACGAAGGTCACCGGCGCGCCGAGCGGTAGCGCGTGGAAGGCGTCGAGATCGTCCTTCGCGATCACCGCGATGATCGGGTAGCCGCCCGTCACGGGCCCGTCCGGTCCGATCACGATCGGAGAGCCGCCTCGAGGCAGCTGAATCGCGCCGACGACGGTCGGTGTGGATGGCAGCGTTCCCGTCGACGACGTCGCCATCGGCGTCGAAGGCTCGAGGCGCGTGCCGGTTCGATCGCTCGTCGTCGAGATTCGAAACGCGGTCGTCTCGAGCGCTTCCCCGCCCTCGTCCGGGCCGAGCACCACGCGGATCGGCCTCGAGACGATCTTCGGCTTCGCGTCGCGATCGCGAACGGGCGCGCGCGCGGAGCTCAGGCGATCGCCTCGGCGGATTTCGCGACCGAGGCCGCACACGGCGAGCGTCGATCGGCTCCCGAGAAAGACGGGCGCATCGAGGCCACCGGCGATCGCGAGATACCGCACGCGCAGGTGCGGATCGGGATCGACGACCAGCTCTTCCCCTGCGCGTAAGACGCGACGCACGCCGCGATCGTCTCCGACGACGATCTCCGAGTCGGCGACGCACGCGAAGCGTCCGAAAATCTCGACGCACGCCGCGTCCGGATCATTTCCTGCGGCCGCGTTCGCAGCATGAGCGAGCGTCCGAACGAGGAAGCCGCTCCGAGGCACACCCTGCGAAGCGAGCCCGACGCGTCCGGCGTCTTGCGCGGTGGCGAGCCCGAGGACTTTGCGAACGATGATCATTCTGGACGAAATCGCACGCGGTCGCCGGGTCGAAGGAGAGCGCCGCGCACGGCGTCGAAGAGAACGACGCCCTGCGCGGTCCCGAGGATGCGCCAGCCGCCCGGGCTCGCGAACGGATAGACGCCCGCGTACGGCCCGGCGATCGCGACCGCGTTCTTTGGAACCGTGACGCGCGGCTCGGCGAGCCGAGATACTTCGAGCTCGCTCGGAAGGCCGCCCAGATACGCAAATCCAGGCCGAAAGCCCAAGAAGAGAACCGTGTATTCTGCATGCGTATGGCGCGTGATGACCTCGCTCGCTTCGAGGCCGGAGAGCGTCGCGACGTCCGCGAGGTCGGCGCCGTCGTATCGCACGGCGATCTCGACTGTGCGGCCCTCTCCTTCGGCCGCGAGCCCGTCGAGCGCCGCGACTCGATCCGGCGTCACGCTCGGGACGCCTTCGAACGAGACGCCGATCCACGCCTCGGTGAGCGCGACATCGACGACGCCAGGCCACGCTCGAACGGCTTGGGCGATGCGCGCGCCGCTCGTTCCACGTGGCCGTGCGATGCGCAGCGCGGCGTCGCCGAGCTTCTCGAACGTCGTCACGTCATCACCGCTCGAACCGCGCGCGCGACGGCCAGCGCGTTCTTCCCGTCGCCGTGCACGCAGATCGTATCGACCGCTCCGCTCGCGATGAGCGCCCTCGCCTGCTCCGCCGCGCGGCCCGGATCGTCGATCATCGCGCCCGGCTCTCCCCGCGGAACGAGCGTCCCATCCGCGCGCATCCCGCGATCGGCGAACCCTTCGCGCGCGTAACGAAGCCCGAGCTCGTTCGCCGCACCCCGCACCGCGCCTCGCGGAGGACCGATCACGGTGATCTCCCAGCCGAGCGCCTCGATGATTCCCTTCAGCGCCGCACCCGCGAGCGCCGGATCGCCGTTCGCCGCGTGATAGAGCGCGCCGTGGAGCTTCACGAACGGGATCGGCACGTCGCCGTGCGTGCGCGCGCACGACGCGAGCGCGTGACACTGCTCCGCCACCGACGCTCCGAGCGCTTCGGGCGTGATCACCATCACTTGGCGCCCGAAATTCGCCCGATCCGGATACGCGGGGTGTGCGCCGGCCTTCGTCCCGAAACGTTTGCAACATTCGAGGACGCGCGTCATCGAGCGCTCGTCGCCTGCATGCCCGCCGCACGCGATGTTCACGACCTCGGCCGCCGCGTAGAGCTCTTCGGGCTCATTTTCGAGCTCGCCGGCATCCACGTTCAAGAACATTGGCCCTATCATTCTGCCATGTCCCTGCCGCCCGGTCCCGAGAGTCATCCCGTCGTCTTGATGTGGCGGTGGATACGCACGCCGTTCGAGCTGATGAACGAGTGCCACGAGCGCTTCGGTGACACCTTCTTCCTCGCCCTGCCCTTCACCGACAAGCTCGGTCTCGTGACGATCTCCGATCCGAAGGCCATCAAGGACGTCTTCGGCTTCGGTCCGGACGAAGCGCACGCGGGCGAAGCGAACATCGTGCTCAAGCCCTTCCTCGGCAAGCACTCGCTGCTCTTGCTCGATGGGGCCTCCCACCTGCGCCACCGCAAGATGATCCTGCCGGCGTTCCACGGCGAGCGCATGCTCGCGTACGGCCGGACGATGATGGACGTCGCGATGAACGCGATCGACAGCTTTCCGATGCAGCGCAAGTTCCCGGTCCACGGGCCGATGCAGTCGATCACGCTGAAGATCATCATTCGAACCGTCTTCGGCATCGACGACGGGCCGCGCTTCGCGGAGCTCGCCGACGTGCTGGCGCGTGGGCTCGACGCGAGCGCATGGCCGGGTCTCCTCTTTCCGTTCATGCAGCGCGATCTCGGGCCGCTGAGCCCGTGGGGTCGCTGGCTGCGCCTCCACAATCGCGCGTCGAAGCTCCTCCGCGACGAGATTTCACGCGCGCGCGCCTCGAAGGACGCCAAGCGCACCGACGTGCTCTCGATGCTCCTGCAAACCGAGATGACGGACGACGAGATCCACGACGAGCTCGTGACGCTCCTCGTCGCAGGCCACGAGACGACCGCGACGTCGCTCGCGTGGGCGCTGCGATGGATCCTGCCCAACAAGAAGCTCCTCGGCGAGCTGCGTGAAGAAATCCTCGGCGCGGGCGACGATCCGGCGAAGATCGCGAAGCTCGAGCTCCTCGACGACACCGTGAAGGAGACGCTGCGCCTCCAGCCGGTGATCCCGATGGTCGGTCGCGTCCTTCAAGAGCCGAAGACGATCGCCGGCTACGATTTGCGCGCTGGCTCGGTCGTCGCGCCCTCGATTTATCTCGTGCACCAGAACCCGGAGCTCTACCCGAACCCGACCGCGTTCGAGCCGCGTCGCTTCCGCAACTTCAAGCCGGCGGCGTGGGAGTTCTTGCCGTTCGGCGGCGGCCTTCGGAAATGCGTCGGAGCCGCGTTCGCGATCTACGAAATGAAGATGGTCCTCGCGACGCTCCTACCCCGTGTGGAGATGCACCTCGCCAACGAGGACGTGAAGGTCGCACGCCGGAGCATCACGCTCACGCCTTCGCACGGCTTGCCCGTCGTCGTGACTTCGCGGCTCTCACCTGCCGCCGCGCGCGCACGTCGCAGGCAGCACACCGCCGAGGCCGCAATTCACTGAACCGCGATGTCACCCTGCGCGGTGCAGGCGATGTCGCACGAGTTGCCTGCGATTTGCTTCTCGTCGTAGACGAACACGAGACCACCCGTCGCGACGTCGCCGTAGATGCGCTGCGAGCTCGCCCACGTGCTCTGCTTGTAGTTGCACGCGGGGCCGTCCTGCCACGGGTAGATCGTGCCGATGCAGATGTCCACGAAGGACCCATTCGTGACTGCGCCCGCGAACGTCGTGCCGTTGAACGTCGCGCTCGCCCACGTCGAGACGCCGTCGCACGCGTACTCGATCGTTCCGGTGTCGTACTCGTGCACGACGACGTCGACGTAGCAGCCGGACTGCGTGACGATCGTCCCGACCGTTCCTTGCATGATGCACGTTTTTTCGGGCTTGCCCGCGTCGGTCGGCGTGCAGAACGGCGAGAGGATGACGTCCGGTCCAGCATCGACGACGTCCTCTTCGGCGACGTCCATGGAAGCGTCGTGATGCTTCACGTCCGGCGCGCTCGCGTCATGCGGCACGTCGAGCTCCGTGCGCGCTCCACAACCCAAGACGAAGAAGAGAAGTCCGAGCAACCTCACGCCGAGCGCCTCACCCATCGGCGAACAGCAAGTGTCGCGCCACGCACGAAAGCCCTATTTTGTGGGCGATTCATCGCGCACCGTCAATCGTCGAACGCCAGTATGATGCCGCCATGCGACTTTCTTCGACCTTCGCGCTTTGTTTTCTTGCCGTCGCGTGCGGCGGAACCATCAACAATTCGGACGGCGGCACCAACACCGACGCCGGATCGTCGGACGTCTCGACGACGAAAGATTCGTCGAGTGACGTCATCACGCCGCCGTTCGACGCCGGCTCGTTCTGCAGCGGCACGACGCCGAAGCTTCAGATCAACGGCTCCGATTCGACGATCCTCAAGGCGACCGGCAAGGCGATCATCTTGAACTGCTGTCAGTCGGCGGAGATCTCGCTCGCCACGGCGCAGTTCCAGGCGATGATGAACATCATGTGGCGCACGCCCGCCCTCTCCGGCGCGGCGACGATCGATCTCGCGAACCCGCCGCAAGGGTTCGGCATCGAGATGGACCTCGGCTGCGATCCCGCGACGCAATCGTGCGCCAACGCGAGCCCCGAAGAGCGCTACTTCAACGAAGGCTTCTCGGGCACGATCCAGTACGCGACCGGAAACAACGCGATGAGCGTCAGCTACTGCCTGCAGATCACGGAGTCGCCTTCGCAGCCGCACGCCGTGATTCATTCGATGGCGCTCTACGCTCCGAACATCGACTCGCCCTGATCGAGAGAGCGCGATGGCACGTGTCGTGCTCT
>Ga0068868_100003063_pt1 | contig 11641 bp, 12 predicted proteins | sample KBSMisM42_FD_64660 | JGI IMG/M metagenome (GOLD analysis project Ga0068868, IMG submission 64660) | Miscanthus rhizosphere microbial communities from Kellogg Biological Station, Michigan, USA - KBS Miscanthus M4-2 | ecosystem: Host-associated > Plants > Roots > Rhizosphere > Soil ...
GGATCCTCCGGACCGTCCGCCGATAGGAGCTTTTCGATGAAGATTCGCGCCCGGATTCTCTCCATCGCCGCCGGCGTCGTGCTCGCGGCCGCCGCCTCCGCTCAGCCCGCGTCCTCGTCCAGCTCGTCGAGCCTGAAGGTCGAGAAGATCGCCGACGGAGTCTGGGCCGCGGCGCCGGCCAAGGGCGCCAACGTCGGCTGGTTCCTGCTCGGGGACGGCGTCGTCGCGGTCGACTCCGGCGCCGACGCCGCGACGGGCCAGGAGATCCTGAAGAGCATCGCGGAGACGACGGGCGGCAAACCGGTTCGCCTCCTCGTGCTGACCCACGCGCACGCCGACCACAGCGGCGGCGCGCGGGCGTTTGCGGCCGCGGGAGCGCGCGTGATCTGCCACGAGTCGATCGCGGGGCAGATCGTCGCGTTCGTGGGACAGGCGGCGACGGATCCGAACGACCCGATGGCGGGCAAGACGAACGTGCGGCCGGTGGTCGAGTCGATCTCCGAGCGCTCCATCCTCGTCGACGGCATTCACAACATCCAGATCTCGTTCCTCGGCGCGGCGCACACGAAGGGCGACCTGGTGATCTACCTGGTCACCGAGAAGATCCTGTTCGCCGGCGACCTGGCGCTGAACGGCCGCCTCCCGTTCATGCAGTCGCCCGACGTCGACTCGCAGGGCTGGACGCGCGCGCTCGAGGCGCTGGCGCGAGTCCCCGTCGAAAAGATGGTCCCGGGCCACGGCGACATCGGACCGAAGACCGGCCTCGCGGACTCGCACGCCTACGTGAAGCGCGTCGACGAGCTCGCTCGAAAGTTCATGCAGCAGGGGCTCCAGGACGAGGGGATCGAGATCCAGGTCCGGGCGCCCGAGAACAAGATCGAGAACGTGCAGATCACCGACGCGCACATCGCCAACGTCAAGGCGGTCGTCAAGGCGATGAGGGAGAAGGAGACCCGGAAGGCGGCGGCGACCCCGGCCGCGTCCTCCGCGACGCCGGGCGCCGCGGGCACGAAGCAGCCGGCCCCGTCGCCAACGCCGAGGTGACCTCGCCCGGAGACTCCGCCGGCCGGCCGGCTCCGCGACCCGCGTCCGCGCTCGTGTCGGTCCGCCTGGAGCCGTCGCGGGACGGCGCGCGAGCCGACCTCTCGATCGAGCTCCCTCCCGTCAACGTCCTCGGCGTGGCCGCGCTCGCCGAGCTCGAGCGCGCGATCCGCGCCGCGTCGCCCCCGGCGCGGCTGATCGTGCTCCGGGGCCTGCCGCGCGCCTTCTCCGCCGGCGTGTCCGTGGCGGAGCACGTTCCGGAGACGGCCGCGATCGAGTCGATGCTCGCCGCCATGCGCGGGGTACTCTCCGCGCTCGTCGAGGCGCCGGCCGTGACCCTCGCGAGCGTTTCCGGAGCCTGCCTGGGCGGAGCCGCGGAGATCCTCTGCGCCTGTGACCTCGCGGTCGTCGCGGACGACGCGCGTATCGGCTTCCCCGAGATCCGCCTCGCGTGCTTTCCGCCGGGCGCCGCCGCGCTGCTGCCCGCGAAGATCGGAGAGGCGCGGGCCGCGGAGTGGATTCTCGCCGGCGAGACGCGCTCCGGCCGCGAGGCCGCCGCGGCCGGGCTCGCCTCGCGCGCGGTGCCGCCGTCCCGCCTCGCGGAGCAGACGGAGCGGCTGGCGGAGCGGATCCTCTCCGCGTCCCCGGAGGCGCTGTCGCTCGCGCGGGAGCTCCTGCGGCGGGGGAGGCGCGAGGCGATGAGGGACCGGCTGCCCGAGGCGGAGGACGCGTATCGAAAGCTCGCGGGCAGCGAGGACCTGGCGAGAGCGGTGGAGGCGTTCGGCAAGCCGAGGGGCTCACCCACGAACGGCTGACGGGTGACTCTCGTCCCCGGCCGCGATTTGCTACTCTCCGCCGCCATGCCCACCGTGTATTTGAACGGCCGCTTCGTCCCCGAGGCCGAGGCCGGCATCTCGCCGCTCGACCGGGGCTTCCTCTTCGGCGACGCGATCTACGAGGTCGTGCGTTTCGACCGCGGACGCGGGTATCGCTTGTCCGAGCACCTCGAGCGGATGCGCGACGGCCTCTCGGCGATCCGCCTCGACGCCCCGGTCGACTTCTTCGCACCCGCCGCCGAGCGCCTGCTCGCCGAGAACGGCCTCTCCGACAAGGACGCGTTCGTCTACGCGCAGGTCTCGCGCGGCGCAGCGCCCCGGTACCACGCGTTTCCGCCGCCGGGGACGACACCCACGGTGTTCGCCTTCGCGCGGGAGACCGATCCGCCGCCGCCGCCCGATGGGGGCCGCGCGATCCTCCTGACCGACGAGCGCTGGGGCCGCTGCGACATCAAGAGCGTCAACCTGCTGCCGAACGTCCTCGCCGCGCAGAAGGCCAGGGACTCCGGCGTGATGGACGCGATCCTCGTCCGCGACGGCTTCGCGCTCGAGGGCACGAAGGCGAACCTCTTCATGGTCGCGCCCGGCGGCGTGGTCCGCACGGCGCCCAACGGGCCGCGGATCCTGCCCGGTGTGACGCGCGCCGCCGCGATCGAGGCCGCGCGGAGGCTGGGCTTCACCGTCGAGGAGCGGGCGTTCCGGGTCGAGGAGATGTTCGCCGCGCAGGAGGTCATGTTCGCGTCGACGACGCTCTGGACCTATCCGCTCGTCGAGATCGAAGGCCGGCAGATCGGGAACGGCAAGCCGGGCCCGGTCGCGCGCATGATCCGCGAGGCGCTGCTCGCCGAGTTCCAGGGTGTTCCGGCCTAGCGACCGCGGGGCGTCGCCGGAGCTCGTCACGGCGACGATCGACACTCCCATCGGCCGGATGGTCGCGATCGCCAGCAACGCCGGGATCTGCGTGCTCGAGTTCCTCGACGGCAGAGCCGCGCCGTCGGTAGCGCGGAAGTTCGCGCGTCGCCACGGCGCCCGCGCCGCCTCCGGCCCGAGCGCGCACGTCGAGCAACTGCGCGCCGAGCTCACGGCGTACTTCGGCGGAGAGCTTCGCCGCTTCGAGACGCCCCTGGATCTGCGCGGCACGCCGTTTCAGCGGGCGATCTGGATGCGGGTCGCGCGGGCGCCCTATGGAAAGACCATCACGTACGCGCAGGTCGCCGCGCGGGCCGGCCGCCCGTCGGCCGTGCGCGCCGCCGGTCACGCCAACGGCCGCAACCCCGTGTCGATCGTCGTGCCGTGTCACCGCATCGTCGGCACCGACGGCTCGCTCCGCGGCTACGGCGGCGGGCTGTGGCGGAAGCGCTGGCTGCTGGAGCTGGAGCGAGGCGCGTCGCCGACGGTCCGCGGCTTCACGCATGGCCACGGCGTCGCAGCGCCTACCGGGAGGGTCATCTCCGCGGGTAACTCGCCTCGACCACCGACGAGATCCCGCCCCGCGACGAGAACCGTCCCGTCACCGTCATCCGCTTCGGCCGGCACGCGGCGACGCAGTCCTCGAGGATCCGGTTGACGGCGTTCTCGTAGAAGATGCCGACGTTGCGGTACGCGACGATGTAGAGCTTCAGCGACTTCAGCTCCAGGCACAACCGGTCCGGCACGTATCGGATCGTGAGATGGCCGAAGTCCGGCAGCTCCGTCTTCGGGCAGATCGCGTTGTACTCGGGGATCTCCACCGTGATCTCGTAGTCCGGATAGTGATTGGGCCAGGTCTCGATCGCCGGGAGCGGAGCGTCGATTCCGGCCTTCGCGTGTTCGTCGGTGTAGTCGGGCATCGGTCGAATCGTAATCGAACCGGCTCTGCTACCATCCCGCGACCTCATGGACTGGTTGAAGGACCTCTTCCACCGTCTCACCGACGTCGAGACGATGGTTCGCGTGGGCGGGTTGACCGCGATGACGATCATCGTCTTCGCGGAGACGGGGCTGCTCATCGGGTTCTTCCTGCCGGGCGATTCGCTCCTCGTGACCGCGGGCGTGTTCGCCGCGACCGGGCAGCTCAACTTGCTCCACCTGAACCTGCTTCTCATCGCGGCGGCGATCCTCGGCGACACCGTCGGCTACTGGTTCGGCCGCAAGACCGGCCCGGCGCTCTTTCGCCGCCCGAAGTCACTGCTCTTCAATCCCGAGCACCTCCGCCGCGCGCACGACTTCTACGAGAAGCACGGCGGCAAGACGATCGTGATCGCCCGCTTCATGCCGATCATCCGAACGTTCGCGCCGATCGTCGCCGGAATGGGGCAGATGGAGTACCGGCGGTTCCTGTCCTTCAACGTCTTCGGGGGAACGCTGTGGGTCCTCTCGATGACCCTGATCGGCTACTTCCTCGGGCAGATCCCCGGGGTGAAGGAGCACATCGAGATCGTCATCATCCTCGTCGTCTTCCTCTCGATCCTGCCCGGGATCATCGCCGCCCTGAGGGAGTGGCGGAAGGGGAAGAGGGCCGGCGCCATCCCGCCCGCGCCGCCGGTCTAGCGACTTTCTTCCCAGGAGCTCCGGGGCGCCGGGCATCCGCGTCCGGCCGCGCGGGGGCGGTCACTCCGAAGGCCGAGGCCACGGCCTCGAGGATCCCGACGCCGCGTGCGATCTCTCCGGGCGGGACGCCGCCGTATCCCAGCACGAATCCCGTGCGCGCCGGTTTTCCGATGTAGCAGTACGACAGCGGATACACGCGCAGGCCCCGCTCGGCACACGCGAGCGCGATCTCGCGGTCCGGGACGCCCCCGGGGAGCGCCGCCGCGAGGAACATCCCCGCCTCGTCCCCAAGAACCTCGACGGAGTCGCCGAATCTCTCCGAGAGCGCCTCGACGAGAGCGGTCCGGCGCTCGCGGCAGAGCAGCCGCGTCCGCCGGATGTGGCGCTCGAAGTGGCCATCTCGAATGAACTCGGCGAGGACGGCCTGGTGGAGCGTCGGCGAGAACAGGTCCATGGCGCGCCGCACCGCGGCGAACGGCTCGACGAGGTCTCGCGGCAGGACGAGGTAGCCCAGGCGCAGGGCCGGGAACAGGAGCTTCGTGAAGGTCCCGAAGTAGACGACCCGCGAGTCCCGGTCCAGCCCCTGGAGCGCCGGGATGGGCAGGTTCCCGAAGCGGTACTCGCTGTCGTAGTCGTCCTCGATGATCCACGCGCCGGTCCTGCGCGCCCAGTCGAGCAGGCGCAACCGGCGCGCCGCGCTCATCGTGACGCCGAGTGGAAACTGGTGCGAGGGCGTGACGAACGCCGCGCGCGCCCGCGGCGCGCGCCGGATTCCGTCCTCGACGTCGAGCCCCTCGCCGTCGACGCGGACCGGGACGAGCCGCGCGCCCGCCAGCGTGAGCGCCCGGCGGGCGCCGAAGTAGCCGGGCTCCTCGAGCCAGACGGAGCCGCCGTCGTCGAAGAGCGTGCGCGCCGCCAGATCCAGCGCCTGCTGTGAGCCCGAGACGATCATGACCTGGTCGGCCTCGCAGCGGACGGCGCGCGCGGTCCTCAGGTACGCGGCGACCTGCTCGCGCAGCTCCTGGAGGCCCATCGGCGGTCCGTAGTGCAGCAGCCTCTCGTCGAAGCGCCTCGCGTGCTTCGCGACGAGTCTCGACCAGAGCCGCACGGGGAAGCGGTCGACGGGCGGCTGTCCGACGTTGAACGCTCCGACGCCGCCCACCCAAGGTCCGGGCGCGTCGCGCACCAGCGCGGCTGCGCGGCGCCCGACTCTCCGGCCGCGGGCGCTCGCGGCGGGAGGGACGCTCATGGCTGGCGCGGCTGGTGCCGCGACGCGGGGCGGCCGGATCGCCGTCTCCGGGAGCGAATTCGCGACGAAGGTCCCCGCTCCGACGCGCGTCTCGAAGTAGCCCTCCGCGAGCAGCTGCTCGAACGCGTTCAGGACCGGGATCCTCGAGATCGCGAGCTCGCCGGCGAGGCTCCGCGTCGAGGGCAGCCGCTGGCCGCCACGCAGCCGGCCTTCGAGGATCGCCTCGCGGTAGCCGTCGTAGAGCTGACGGTACAGGGGCCTGGGAGAGCGGCGATCCACGCCGATGACGGGGAGGATGCCGACGGGAGCGCGCCTCACGCACGCCACGATAGTGGTCATGTCGAGCGTGGTGCAAGCGTCCGGAGACGGCGACCACCGCCGGGCGCCGGCCGCGGATCAGAGCCGGAGGCTCAGTCTGAGGCGATCCGCCGCGGAGGCGGTCCGAAGCGGCGGACGGCGAGCGCGATCGGAAGGCCGACGCACACGAGGTGCACGGCGAGCTGTCGCAGGCGCAGCGGAGGGATGGTGGGGTCGAACTCCGACAGGTACAGCGCGTTCAGCGCGACCACCAGCGGAATCGCGACGCGGTACATCAGTATGAAGACGAGCGCTCCGTAGAGCGGTCCGAAGATCCAGGGGCGCTCGACCAGCACGGGGAAGCGCCGGGACAGGAAGTAGAACACCGCCGTCCAGAACGTCGCGATCGAGAAGTGCATGAGGAGCCCGAGCGCCGCCGTGGCCGCGCCGCCGCGCTGGCTCGCGGGTCCGATCAGCGCCTCGGCGATCCCGTGAAAGATCCGGACCGGACCGACGCCGTGCAGGCCCGCGAGCACGAACACGGTCGAGATGTCCAGCGCGCCGGCGATGAGGCCGCCGATGAGAATCGCGCGACCCGCCGTGCGGCGCGGCGCCGACGGAGTCTCTCTGGAGGCGGCGGCAGCGGGACTCGACGACATCGCGTCCGAGTCTCGCTGCGAGGCGGGCACCGCTCAATAGCCACCGGGCGCTCGCCCGGCATGACCACTTCAGGCGACGGCCGAGGTCCTTCCGGATTCCGCCGGTCTCCCGCCGCGGATCTCCTCGAGCAGCTCCGCGATCTCCACCTCGTGCGACTTGTCGTGCGCGGTCATCATGCGCGGGATGTCCGCCAGCGTGACCTGGCCCACGCCCTCCTGCGCGCCGGAGCGGCGCCAGTCGGAAGACGAGAGCACGCGGAGCGCCTCGAGGTTCAGCGCGCGGGCGCGAGCGAACAGCATCAGCCCGCGCTCGAGGTCCCGCTCCTGGTAACAGCGCTCGCGGGCGATGCGCTCTCCGTCGAAATTCAGAAGCGCCGGCGACTCCTCGCGGAGAATGCGGCGGATGCGGATTCCGAATCCTTCGCGCTCCAGGTCCGCGAGATGCCACACGTTTTCGAGGAGCGAGAAACCGCCGGCCGCCGGGCGCCGCCGGGCCTCGCACCGCGATACCGCGCGGGCCGCTCGCGAGAGCAGGGCGGGTGTCGATTCCAGAGTCAGAAAGAGAGTTTCGAGATCGCGCCGGTTCATGATCAGTTGCCTCGTCTCCCAATACGCACCCGGGGGAGAAAAGGTTTCGGCCCGATCGACCCGGAGGGCCCGTCTTTCGAGTCATTTACACGATCCGAGGTTCGCCTGAAGAGAACCTGAGACGTCCGCCCGGAACTCGAAACCCCGCGGCTCGTCCTCTCCATGAGCCGGTCCGGCCGTGGCGCTACACTCCCGCTCCATGCCGCTCCCGTCGTTGCGCCAGTTCTTCCACTCGCGCGTTCCGGGCGGGGAGAAACCGCACGGTCCCGATCCGGTCGCGATCGCGGCGTGCGCCCTCCTCCTCGAGATCGCGCACGCCGACGACGACTTCGCCGCCGAGGAGCGCGACCGGATCCGCCGCGCCGCTCGCGAGGATCTCGGCGTCGCGCGCGAAGACGTCGACGAGCTCGTGCGTCTCGCCGAAGAGGAACGGCGTGAGAGCGTGGACCTCTACCAGTTCACGAAGCTCGTCGCCGAGAACTTCAGCCGCGAGCAGCGTCTTCGGCTCATCGAGGTGATCTGGGGAATCGTCTATGCCGACGGAGTCCTGACGGCCGTCGAGAACCAGCTCGCTCGCCGCATCGCGGAGCTGCTCGGGTTTCAGCACCCCGAGGTGCAGGCGGTGAGGGAGAGAGTCAAGAGCTCGCGCGACGAGGCGTGAGCTTTCTGGTTACGAGTGGCGAGTGGGTCGACTCGTAACTCGTCACTCGTGACTCGACCCGCCTTGCGTCCCGTCCTGCGTCAGGAGATACACCGCGAACGACGCGAGCCAGTGCTCGCCCTCGTAGTTCCCCGACGTGACGCGCGCGAGACCGGCGGTCGCGTGCGCGTCGGCGGCGGCGAGGAGCGCGGCGCGACGGCGGTCCTTGGCGGGAAGTCCCGCCGCCATCCCGCGAAGCATCCAGGCGCGCGACAGGTTCAGACCGTCGAGGTGGACGAGCTTCGGATCGGTGGGATCCGAGACCACGGCGGGGACGAGCCCGAGCCTGTGCCGCGTCGAGAGAGCGGGAAGGAACTTCTTGAGCCACGCCGCGAAGTCGCGGGGGGCGAGGACCCGCCGCATGAGGTCCGCCTCCGCGAGGCACGGCGAGAGGAAGTCCTCGCCGGAGGGCTCGTAGGCGACGGGACACGCCCGGTCCTGGCCGAAGTAGAAATTCGCGCGCGCGGCGATCACGCGCTCGAGCTCCCGGTTCTCGACGGCCCGGGCGTAGTCGAGCGCGAGCCCGAGCGCGAAGGCGGTGTTCGGATGCACGCCGGACCGGACGGGCCGCGTGAGCTTGGGCAGGTAGTCCTGGAGCCGCGCCACGACGGCGGTCTCGACGGGGGACAGCTTCGCGCGCCACGACTTCATCGACGGGTCGTCGGAGCGCGCGAGCTCGGCGGAGAGCTGGAGCAGCCACGCCCATCCGTAAGGCCGCTCGAACGTGCGGTTCGGCGCCGCCTCCAGGTAGCGCGTCTCCGCCGCCGCCGCGTCCTCCGTCAGGTGAGAGCCCAGGACGCCGCGGATCTCGGCCGCCGACGCGAGCCCCGCGTCCAGGCGAAGCAGCCGCGCGAGCATCCAGTGGCCGTGGACGGAGGAGTGCCAGTCGTAGCAGCCGAAGAACGCGGGATGCAGGGCCTGGGGCGCTTTCAGGTCGGCCGGCCCGTCCAGGACGTGCTCCGGCTTGTTCGGGTACTCGCGTCCGACGCAGGACAGGGCGAGCCGGGAGAACCGGTCGGCCGTCGCGCGGTCGAGCTCCTGGGCGGGAGCGTATGCGCCGAGCGCCGCCGCGACGAGCGCCACCGCGCACGCGCGGCCCGACAGCCGCGTCATCGCAGCCAGGCCGGCAGCTCGCGCTTCTCGGCGGGGATGCGCTCGAGCACCCCGGAAGACTCGGCGAGCACCCACGCCGTCGCCGCGAGCGCGGCCGTCGAGCGGTCGAGGATTTTCGGGTCGATCTTGTCGAAGGTGTCGTTGGCGGTGTGGTGGTAGTCGAAGTACTGCGTCGCGTCCTGCAGCATGCCGAGGCTCGGGATGCCCGACGGAAGCAGGTACGACAGGTCCGCGCCGCCGGCCTCGCCGGGCGCCAGGTGGTCGGCGCCGATCGGCGCGAGGAGCGCGGCGATCTCCTTGAGCGGCGCTGCCGCGTTCGGCCCCGCGTCCCACGAGAACCCGAGCGGCGGGCCCTGGCCGAGGTCCGACTCGATCGCCGCGACGTGGCGCTCGAGCTCGGCGGCGTGGTCCTCGGCGTAAGCCTTGCCCCCCGCGAGACCGGCCTCCTCGTTCGCGAAGAGCACCACGCGGATCGTGCGGCGTGGACGCCGGGGCAGCGCCGCGATCTGCCTCGCCGCTTCGATGACGATCCCGCATCCTGCGGCGTCGTCGAGCGCGCCCTCGCCGAGATCCCACGAGTCGATGTGGGCGCCGAGGAGGACGATCTCGTCCGGCTTGTCGCGGCCGACGATCTCGCCGACGACGTTGGCGGACTCCGCGTCCGGAATTCCATGGCACCCGAGCGTGAACCGGACACGCACCGGTCCGCCGCGGCGCACGAGCCGCGCGAGCAGCTCCGCGTCCGGGATCGACAGCGCGGCCGCCGGGATCTGAGGCACGCCCTTCTCGTATCGCATGGCGCCGGTGTGCGGGAGACGGTTGTCGTCCGTGCCGATCGACCGGATGAGAACGCCGACGGCGCCGAGACGGCCGGCGAGCGACGGACCGCGGGAGCGCACCTGCGCGGCGTCTCCGTATCCGGTCCCGTCCGAGGTCCGGCTCATCGGCCGGTCGATGAAGACGATGCGCCCGCGGACGGCTTCGCCCCGTGCGCCGAGCTCCTCGAGCGATGCGACGCGCAGGATCTCGGCCTCGACTCCCGCCGGCGGCGTGCCGACGCTGCCGCCGAGCGCCGTCAGCGCGAGGACGTGCGGCGAAGGCGCGCTGACCTCTCCGGTCTCCACGCCGCGCGCCCACGCCGGGACCATCACCCGCTCGGCGCGGACCCCGGCGAAGCCCTGGGCCTTCAGGAGCGCGACGGCCGCGGCGACGCCGGCCCGGTCACCGGGCGTCCCGGGCATGCGCGGCCCGGCGGCGTCGGTGATCTCCCGCACCCAGTCCGCCGCGCGCGAGCCTGCGAGGATCCCGTCGCGCAGCTTCTCGGCGGGTGCGCGGACCGAGTCGGGCAGGGCGGCCGGCTCGCCCGCGAAGGAAGCGCCCGCCGCCAGCAGACACAGGACCATCGAGCCGCCGAGGGAAAAGCGTCCGCGCATGGGTGGCGGAATGCTACATCCAGTGCACTAGAATCCCGTTCCTCATGGCCACACGGACGCCCGACGTCGACGTCTCCGAGGAGCTTCTCGCCGAGTTCGGCGGCAACGCGAGCTACGTCGCCGACCTGCTGAACCGCTACCGCGCGAACCCCGCGTCGGTGGACGACGAGTGGCGGCGATACTTCCGCGACCGCTTCGGAGAGCCCGAGCCTTCGCCCGCTCCGGCCGCGCCGCCCCGTCCGGCCGCGGCGGCTCCGGCCGCCTCTTCGGCGCCGGCTCCGGCCCTCCAGGGCGAGCGCCAGCCGATTCGCGGCGCCGCGGCCCGGATCGCCCAGAACATGGAGGCGAGCCTCACGGTCCCGACCGCCACGACGCAGCGCCAGATCCCGATCAAGCTGCTCGACGAGAACCGCCGGCTGATCAACGAGCACCGGGCGGCGGAGGGGCAGTCGAAGGTCTCCTTCACCCACCTCGTCGCCTGGGCCGTCCTGCGCGCCCTCGAGGACTTCCCGGGGCTGAACGACGCGTACGACGACTCGTCCGGCGAGCCGACGCGCGTGCGCCGCGAGGAGGTCCGCTTCGGCATCGCCGTCGACGTCCAGAAGGCGGACGGCTCGCGGAGCCTCGTCGTCCCGAACGTTCCCGGCGCGGGGGACATGCGCTTCACGCAGTTCCTGTCGGCGTCCGACGACGTCGTCTCCCGCGCTCGCGGCGGGAAGCTGAAGCTCTCCGACTTCGAGGGCACCACGGTCTCGTTGACGAATCCCGGCACGCTCGGAACGACGGCCTCGGTACCGCGCCTCATGCCCGGGCAGAGCGTGATCGTGGCGACGGGCGCGATCGAGTACCCGGCGGAGTTCTCCGCGACCTCGCCGGCCGTGCTCTCCCGCCTCGCGATCAGCCAGGTCGTCACCTTCACGTCCACGTACGACCACCGGATCGTGCAGGGCGCCGAGTCCGGCGCCTTTCTGGCGCGCATCGAGAAGCTCCTCCGCGGAGAGGACGGCTTCTACGAGACGATCTTCGCGGATCTCGGCATCCGCTTCCGCCCCTACCGGTGGGACGTGGACCGGAATCCGCCCCACGCCGACGGCGGCGGCCACGACATCGCGCAGCAGGCGCGCGTGCTCGAGCTCATCAACGGATACCGCGTGCGCGGGCACCTGATCGCGGACCTCGATCCGCTCCGGACGCGC
>Ga0068868_100003066_pt1 | contig 11633 bp, 6 predicted proteins | sample KBSMisM42_FD_64660 | JGI IMG/M metagenome (GOLD analysis project Ga0068868, IMG submission 64660) | Miscanthus rhizosphere microbial communities from Kellogg Biological Station, Michigan, USA - KBS Miscanthus M4-2 | ecosystem: Host-associated > Plants > Roots > Rhizosphere > Soil ...
ATGCGATGGCACGACCCCTGTCAGCTCGGCCGCGGCCTCGGCATCTACGAGGCACCACGCGTCGTCCTCACGCGCGTGCTCGGCCGTGCCCCCCTCGAGTTCGCGATGCGCCGCGAGCGCGCCGAATGCAGCGGCGGCGGAGGCCTCTTGCCGCTCACGATGCCGGACAATTCACGCACGATCGCGGAGAAGCGAGTCGCCGACTCCAGCGGCGCGGAGATCGTCACGGCGTGCGCGTCGAGCGTCCTCCGCTTCCGCAGCGCGGGCGCCCAGGTGACGGACATCGTCACGCTGATCGATGCGGCGTTGTAGACTGCGGCGCTGATGGCGCGAGAACCCGACGCGATCACGCGAAAGCTGCAGCACGGCGAGTCGGGCGCGCGTTTTCTCGTCGTGTTTGCACCGCAGCAAGTTCCGGCGAGGCATTTGCTCGCGATCGGCAAGCTCGTCATCGGGCGAGCAGCGACGTGCGACATCGTCGTCGAGCACGAGACGATTTCGCGCCAGCACGCGGCGCTGCACGTCACGGCAAGCGGCGTCGAGATCGAAGATCTCGGGAGCGCGAACGGGACGTCCGTGGCCGGCAACGTGGTCGCGAAGGGAACGAAGGTGCTGGTTCCGCTCGGGACGATGATCGCGCTCGGCGAGGTCGTCGCGCTCTTGCGCAGCGGGCCGAACGAAGACGACGACGTGGAGTCGTCGCGACCGGGCGAGATCGAGCGCGTCGCGGCGACACACTTGCCGGTGCTCATCATGGGCGAGACTGGCGCGGGCAAGGAGGTCGTCGCCGAGACGATCGTCGCGAAGTCGCCTCGCAAGGACGCGCCGTTCGTTCGCATCAATTGCGCGGCGCTGACCGAGACGCTCTTCGAGAGCGAAGTCTTCGGACACGAGCGCGGAGCCTTCACGAGCGCCGAGCGCGCGAAGCCTGGTCTGCTCGAGACGGCCGACGGCGGGACGGTGCTGCTCGACGAGGTCGGCGAGCTGCCGCTCGCGGCGCAGGCGAAGCTCCTCCGCGTGCTCGAGTCGGGCGAGGTGACGCGCGTGGGCGCGGTCGCGTCGAAGCGCGTGAACGTTCGATTCCTGGCGGCGACGAACCGCGATCTCGCGGCGATGGTCGAGATGGGGACGTTCCGCGCGGATCTTCTCTATCGCCTCGACGGCATCACCGTCCGCGTCGCGCCGCTGCGAGAGCGCACCGCGGAGATCCCCACGCTCGCACGCCAGCTCCTCGAGGCCGGGTGCAAGGTCTCGGGGCGCAAGCCGCCGGTCCTCGGCGACGAGGCGATCGCGCGGCTCGTGGAGTACGAGTGGCCGGGCAACGTGCGCGAGCTTCGTCGCGTCATGGAGCGCGTCGCGGCGCTCGTCCCGGGCGCGACGGTCGATCGGAGCGACCTCGAGCCGCTCCTCATCAGCGCGATGCGTATGAGTCGACCGCCGCCTCCGCCCTCGACGCCTTCCACGAGCTCGCTGCGCGACGAGGTGAAGTCCGAGGTCGAATCGATCGAGCGCGCGCGCATCGAGGACGCGCTTCGCCGTGCGGCCGGCAACCAGACGCAAGCGGCGAAGCTCCTCGGGATCTCGCGGCGCACGCTCATCGATCGCATCGAGCGTTTCGGGCTTCCGCGCCCGCGCCGCGGGTCTTAGCAGCCGTTCTGACAGGTGCCGGTGACCCACGACTGGCTGCTCGAGCACGTCTCGGTGGCGTGCCCGCAGGTGCCGCAGTCGACGGTGCGCGTGTCGCCCGGGATGCACGCGCCGCCGGTCCAGCCGTTCGCGACGACCGCGCAGATGTGGTTGTGATACGTCGCCGCACCGTACGACCAGTCGCGAAGCTTCGTCTTGCTCCACTCGACGGTGGCGTGACCGACGCGCGTCGAGCCGCAGTTCGCGAGCGTTCCGCTGCCCGGGTCGTTGTGCGAGTCCGGGTCGTAGACCGAGAAGGTCGAGCCGTTCCAGTGACCGATGAAGAGCGCGTGTCCGCCTGCGAAGTCGCACGGCGCGTTCTGCCCGTCGCCGCCGCTGCCGGCCATCACGGCGACCGCGCCGTGCGCCATGTCGTTCGCGAGATCGTTGATGTCGTAGCTCGTGTCGCAGTGCTCGGTGGCCTTGAACTTCGCGGTGCCGTCGATCCAGTGACCGTTGCCGTCTCCCGTGTTGAGTAGATCGGCCCACTCGGATGCGTTCGTCGGGCTGCACGACGAGCTCGCCGTGTACGTGTTCATCTTGCTTCGCATCCAGCCGCCGGTGTGATTGCTATCGCCGCACGTGAGCGCGTAACGCATCATCGCGACCGCGGTCGGCCCGCAGTTCTCGTTCTGGCAGGAGGTGCCGTCGTACTGCGATTTCCACCAGTGGTTCGAGCTCGAGCTCGAGGACGTGCTCGGGATGGCGCACGAGAGGGCTTCCTCCGAGGACGACGAGCTGTCCTCCGAGGTCGCGGAGCAGGCGCTGACGAGGAGGACGGCGATCGGACACGCGACGAGGAGCAGCTTGTTCATGCGCGGGCTCATCGCAAGGCATGTGCCGCGCGAATTTCCCGAAATCGGACGGAGAACGGCGCCGTCACGCTTCGCCCTTTGCACAAGTTGTGCGGGCGGCCGCACAATGGCCGTCGCGCATGGATCCGGGCGCACGCATCGATGGACGATTCGAGATCGTGGAGCGCGTCGCGAGCGGCGGCATGGGAACCGTCCATCGCGCGCGCGATCTCGAGACGGGCGAGATCGTCGCGCTGAAGATCATACGCGACGCGAGCGACGACGCGCGGCGGCGCGTCCTGCGAGAGTCGAAGGCGCTGACGGAGATCGTGCACCCACGCGTCGTGCGTGGAGTCGCGCATGGCGTGCTCGACGAGACCGGCGCGCCTTGGATCGCCATGGAGTGGATCGGCGGCGAGACGCTCTCCGAGCGGATCGGTCGCGCGCCGCTGACGACGACGGAAGCGCTCGAGGTCGCCCGGCGCGTCGCGGAGGCGCTCTCCGCCGTGCACGCCCATGGGTTCGTCCATCGCGACATCAAGCCGGCCAACATCGTCCTTCGCGGCGGAGAGATCGACGGCGTGACGTTGATCGACTTCGAGCTCGTGCGGCAACCCGAGGACGCGACGTTTCGCACGGGCGCGATCATGGGAACGCCCGCGTACATGTCGCCCGAGCAAGCGCGTGGCGCGCAAGACGTGGGCCCCGCGACGGACGTGTTCGCGCTCGGCGCGGTCTTGTTCCGTTGCGTGACGGGGCGCAGCGCGTTCGAAGGAAGCGACGCCCTCGCCGTGCTCGCGAAGGTGCTCCTCGACGCGCCCCTGCGAGCGCTCGACCTCGTCCCCGATCTGGATCCGCGCCTCGATCTCGTCATCTCGAAGATGCTCGAGAAGGAAGTCGCGGATCGGTACGCCGATGGCCAAGCCGCGTCGAGCGCGCTCGCGGCGCTCGGGACGATCGCGAACGCGACGGGGCGCGCAGAAGCGAAGCGGCGCTTCGGTGCGGTCGAGCGAAAAGTGGAGACCGTCGTGCTCGCCGCCACGGACTTCGATCCCGACGCGACGCAAGCGCGTGACGGCGGCGGCGGGCTCGTCGCGGTGCGCAAGCTCGTCGAGCGCGTAGGCGGGGCGCGCCTCAGCGTGCTCGCGACCGGCGCGGTGGTCGTGACGATCTTGCCGGGCGACTCCGCGAAGGAGCAGGCGGCGAAGGGCGCGGCTTGCGCGCAGGCGATCGCGAAGATCGTGAGCGTGCCCGTCGCGGTGGCGACCGGATACGACGCGTACGACACGGCGGCGCAGCTCACGCGCGCGGCGAGCGCCAACGAAGTCGCCGTCGACGACACGACCGCGGCGCTCCTCTCGGAGCGATGGGTCGTCGAGCGTGGAGCTGGCTCGCTCGTGCTGCGTGGAGCCGCGCCGGCGCACGACACGGGTCGCACGCTCCTCGGAAAGACGAGCGCGTTCGTCGGGCGCGAGCGCGAGATCGTCACGCTCGAAGCGCTGTTCGACGAGTGCGTACGCGAGCCCAAAGCGCGCGCGGTGCTCGTGACGGGTGCTCCGGGTATCGGGAAATCGCGCCTGCGCCGCGAGCTCTTCGCGCGTCTTCGCGCCAAGGATCGCCCGTTCATGCCCATCGCCGCTGCCGCGGATCCCTTCGCGCGCGCACCGTTCGTCATGATGTCTCGCGCGCTCTCGACGGTCGCCTCTGCCGCCCACCTGAAGGAGATCGTGCACGCGGACGACGCGGAGCGCGTCACCGAGTTCCTGGCGGAGATGTGCGCGTTCGAAGCGCCCGTGAGCAGCCGGCGCGTGGCCGCGCGCGCAGATCCCGTCTTGATGCACGAGCAAATCCGGCGCGCGTTCTGCGGCTATCTCGCGGCCGAGTGTGCGAGGCAGCCGGTCATCCTCGTCCTCGAGGATCTGCACTGGGCGGACTCGATGAGCTTGCGCCTCGTCGATGCGGCGCTCTCCGTGCTGTTCGATCAGCCGCTCCTCGTCCTCGCGATGGCGCGACCCGAGATCGCCGACACCGCGCCGGGCCTGTGGTCCGAGCACGACGTTCTCCCCCTTTCGCTCGGTGCGCTCTCGCGCCGCGCGGCAGCGGCCTTCGCGCGATCGTCGCTCGGTGCGAGCTCGACGGACGAGGCCATCGAGCGTGTCGTCGCTCGCGCGGGTGGAAACGCGCTCTACCTCGAGGAGCTCGTTCGTGCCGAGCACGCGGGCCAAGGCGCGAGCACGCCCGACACCGTGATCGCGATGGTGCAGAGCCGCCTGTCGCTCCTCGATGAAGGTCCGCGCCGCACGCTCCGCGCCGCGAGCATCTTCGCGGGCGCCTTCTCGGCCGAGGGCGTGAGCGTGGTGCTCGCGGACGAAAACCCGCGCGCGGTCACCGCGCGTCTCGAGCACCTCGTGCGTACCGAGTTCTTGTCGCGCGGGCGCGCCGAACAAGAGCACGGCGGCGGAGACTTCTCGTTCCGCCACGCCCTCGTGCGCGACGCCGCGTACGGCATGCTCGAAAGCAAAGACGCGCGCCTCGGGCACGAGCTCGCCGCGCGCTTCCTCGAGCGCCAGGGCGCAGATCCGGTCGCCGTCGCGGAGCACTACGCGCGCAGCGACGACCCATCACGAGCCGCCGAGCCGCTGCTTCGCGCCGCGCACGTCGCGCTCGACGCATCCGACTTTCGGAGCGCGCTCGCCCTCGCCTCACGCGCCGCATCCGCCGACGCCTCGCGCGCGGGTGCGTGCGCCGCGGTCGAGGCCGAGGCGCGACGTTGGCTCGGCGAAACCGCTCTCGCGCACGACGCGGCGGGTCGCGCGCTCGCGATGCTCCCTGCCGTGGACGCCGCGCGCTTCTCCGCGCTTCGAACGCGCGCATACGGCGCGAGCCAGCTCGGACGCTTGGGCGAGCTCGAAGAGGTCGCGCGCGAGATTCTCTCGGCCTCGCCCGGCGAGTGGAAGCGCGCGTACGCCTTCGCGGTGAGCCAGGCCGCCGCGAGCCTCGCCGTCGTGGGCAACCTCGAGCTCGCCGAGCGCCTGCTCGCGGCCGCACAACCCTCGCTCGATCAGCGAGATCCGGCCGTGATCGCGCGCTTCCTCGAAGCGAAGGTCGCGTTCGCCGCGCACGCCGGCAACCTCGAGCTCTTGCTCGTGACCGCCGAGGCCGCGCGCAGCAACGCCGAGCTCGCGGGCGACGAGCGCGCCGAAATCGTCGAGACGATCAACATGGGCTTCGCGCTCGTCCAGCTCGGCGCCTACGAAGAAGCCCTCGGCATGTTCGAGCGCGCGCGCGCCGACTCGGAGCGCCGCGGCCTCGTGACGCTCCGCCGATCCGCGATGCAGAACGCCGGCTACGTCCTTCTGCGCTTGAATCGTCTCAACGAAGCGCGCGATCTCGAACAAGCCGTGCTCGCCGAAATCGGCGACGGCTCATCGAAGCGACTCGTGACGCTCGCCCACGCGTGCCTCGCCCTCGTCGAGATCGAAGCGGGCAACCTCGAGCTCGCCGAGCAGCACGCTCGAAGCGCAAAGGACGCGGTCACCGGCCCGCCCCACGCCGCCTACGCCGACACCGCGCTCGCGTGCGTGTTCCTCGCGCAACAACGTTCCGAAGAAGCCGCCGCACATGCGGAACGCGCACTCGCGACGATCGAACGTCTCGGCGGCTTCCACTTCGCCGAGTCCCTCGCGCGCCTCGTTCGCGCCCTCGCGCTCCGCACCCCCGAGTCGATCACCGCGGCCCAGTCCCGCCTGAACGCGCGCGCCGCGAAGCTCTCCCCGATGCGCCGCGCCCAGTTCCTCTCGCGCGTCGTCGAAAACCGCCGCACGCTGGAGCTGGCGCGGGACAAACCGTAAGCGTCACGCGTGCGTGCGCGTTGGCGTGCGCGTGCGCGTCCGCAGGATTTCACGGTGCATCGACCCTGCGAAAATCCCTCGAATTTCGAAATTTCTGCTCTATGAAATCGTCGAGCTGTCGGCTCGACACGGGCACGCTCGGTTGCACGATGACATTCAACGCGACCGAAGCCTCGAATGCGTTAGAACGAGCCGCCGAGTGACACGCCGTAGAAGTTGGGGCCGACGGCGGGCGTGATGTGGGCGAGACCCGTGTGCTTCTTCTTGGGGGCGACCACGAACAGCACGATGCCGGCTGCGAGCGCGACGCCGCCGCCGATGAAGAGGATGGTGGAGACGAGCGCGGCGTCCTTCGCTTGTTGGCGCAGGTCGAGGCCGACGGCGTCGCACGTGTTCGCGGCGTCGCAGTGGCCGTTCGAGTTCGAGTCGCTCAGCTTGCCCGACGCGACGAGACCGAGCGCGCTGCCGACGCCGATGGCGATCAGGCCGGCTGCGCCGATGACGACGCCTCCGACGTGGAAGCCGAAGCCCGGGTCGCCTTCTTCTTGCTGAACGGGCACCGGAGCGTTCGGCTCGTCCTTCTCGAGCGGCCCGACGTTCACGGTGATCGTGTTGCCGTCACCCGAGACCTCGATCTTCTTCTCCCACGTCTTGAAGTGCGGCGCGGTCGCGCTGATCGTGTGCGATCCAGGATCCATCGGGACTGCGAGCCCGAGGTCCGAGGCGCCGAGCTTCTCGCCGTCGCGCATGACCTCGAGGCCATCGGGCTTGTTCTCGGACGGCGCGAGGATGGTGAGCTTCGTGAGGTGAGGCTCGAGCGTCGCGATGTGCTTTTGAGCGACCTTGTCGCGCTGCTGCTTGTCCTTCTTCTCGATCGCCATCTTCTGCGCGTCTTTGTACGTCTTGTATGCGCTCGCAGTTTGGCCGTTGCGCTCGAAGCAGTCCGCGAGCCAGAGGAAGCCGCCGACTTGAGGATCGAGCTTGTTCGACGCCTCGAACTTCGGGCACGCCTCGCCGAACTTGTTCGCCTTCATGAGGGCCGCGCCCTCGTCGAAGAGCTTGTCGGCTTCGGACTGCTGCGCGTGCGCGAGCGGCGCCGCGAGGATCACGCTCACGAACGCAACGCTCGCCAAGAAACGCATCTGGTTATCTTCGGCCGCCGAACTCTTTGTTGTCAATCTGAGTGGGCCCGACCGGCTTCGGAGCGACATACGTCGGGTGCGGCTTCGGCTTCGCCGTGGGCAGCGCTTCCGCGGTCACCGTCGGGATCGGCTGGATGACCTCGTTCTGCGTCTGCGGCGGAGCCGCGGTGAACGTCGGCGTCGTGGTCATCGCGGCGGCCGTATGCGTGGTGGTCGTCGTCGGTGTCGTGTCCGTGTGCGTGGACGTCGCGGTCGTCGTCGTCGTCGGCTTGGGCGGTGGCGGCGCCGCGGGCGTCGACGAGTTGTGCAGCCCGAGGAAGACCGCACCACCAATGATGATCACCGCGGGGATGAGAAGCGTCCACACGGGCAGGCCGCGCTTCGGTGCGGGCGGCGGAACGACTTGCTGCTGCCCTTGCTGCGGCCACGGGAACGCGACGGGCGCGGGCGGATACGCGCCGCTCGAGCCGGGACCTGGACCCTGCTGCATCGGCAGAGACCCGCTCGCGCCGGGCGAAGGCAGCGTCGATTGGAGCACCGGGTTGTTGTTCGGCATCGCGCCGAGCGGCTGGAACTCGCGCGACGTCGCGACCGAGACGTACTGCTGCCGGTGAGGACCGGTGCCACTGACCGTCATCACCGGTGCCGACTTCGCGGGCTCGGGGAGCTGCTGGATGCGCGTCGCGTCGTCCTCTTCGGGATCGTCGACGCGCGTCGCCATGTCGAGATCGTCGTCCACGAGCGACGAGAGCTCGGCCGCGGGTGGCGTCGCAGCCACCGCAGAAACGGGCTCCGGCTTCACCGCGGGCGTCGCGAGCGGCGTCGGCGCCTCTTTCTGTTGCAGCGCGACGTTCGCGATGCCGCTCTTCGACACGTCGCTTCGACCGAGCCACGCGCGCACGATCTCGCGCTGCTGCGAGATGTCGAGGCCGATCATCTCGTTCACGAACGCGGCGGTCTGACGAACCGTCGCGACCAAGTTGTACGTGCGCGCGGCTTGCTCGAGCGCCTCGGCGAAGTCCGCCGTCGACTCGAAGCGGTCCGCCGGATGCGCGGCGAGCGCACGCCTCACGACGACCTCGACCTCGGGCGGAACGCCGGGCTCGAAGTTGCGAATCGGCGGCACCTCGGCGGCGACGACCTTGAAGAGCGTCTCGGCTTCGCCCTCTGCTTTGAACAGGCGCTGCGCGGTGAGCAGCTCCCACGTGACGATGCCCGCCGCGAACACGTCGGCGCGACGATCGACCGTCATGTTGCCGCGCACCTGCTCCGGCGACATGTACGCGAGCTTGCCTTTCAGTTGCCCGCCTTGCGTCGCGTTCGCGAGACGCGCCTGCGCCTTCGCGACGCCGAAGTCCGTGATGCGCGCGACGCCATCGACGCCGACGAGGATGTTCTGCGGAGACACGTCGCGGTGCACGATCTCGAGCGGCGACCCGTCGTCGTCGCGCAGCTCGTGCGCGGCGTGCAAACCCGTCAGCGTATCCAGCATGATGCGGATGACGACCGGAACGGGAATCTTCTTCTGAACGTTGACGGCGCGAGCCATCAAGTGCCCGACCGTGTCGCCCTCGATGTACTCCATCACGAGGTAGTGCTGCTCGTTCTGGATCCCGATCTCGAGGATCGGAACGACGTTCGGATGGTGGAGACGCGCCGCAAGCCGCGCCTCGTCGAGGAACATCTGAATGAAGTCTTGCTCTTTCGCGAGGTGCGGATGCAGTCGCTTGATCGCGACGAAGCGTTTGAAACCCGCGACGCCGACGAAGCGCGCGAGATAAACCGTGGCCATGCCTCCGGCCGCAAGCTCTGCAACGAGCTCGAAACGATCCAGCCGCTCTCCCTCGCCGGGTATGGCGAGAATCTTCGTCATGGGCGGTCGTTCATGTTAGCGCGCCAGTTCCGATTTCGTCAGATTCTTGGCGTACTACGGCAACGTTTCGTGGGCTTTTCTGCGACGAAGTCGCCCCGTGTGCGCCTCTGCACGTAAGCTTCGCTTCAGCCGTGTCTCAGGTGCGAGAAGCTCCCAGGCGAACCGTCGCCACGCGTGTGCTTTTGTCGTTCGCGGTCACCCTGCTCGCATTTGCAGTGACCGTCGGCTGGAGCGTGACGGCACAAAGACGTGCCGCGGCCGACAGCCTGGAGCTCTCGAAGGGGTATCTGCCGGTCGCGCTGAAGCTCGGCCAGCTCCGCGCGACGCAAGCCACGCTCGCGACGCTCATCGATGGGCTACCCGACGAGCGCGATCCGGTCTCGGCGCGCCTTCTCCTCGGCACGCTCCAGAGCGCGCGCCACGCGAAGTTCCTCGAGACGAAGGCGGCGATCGCGGCGCTCGACGTCCTCTCTCCGCAGGTGACGTCGAACCGGGGCGATTTTGCAGCCGATCTCGCGTCGATCGAGAGCGACATCGACGGCGACAAGCCAGGCCTCGAGCGCCTCCTCGCCGCGACCTTCGAGGGCGACAAGGACGCGATCAACCGTGAGATCGTCCAGGTCGGTGCGATCGAGCACGGCGGCGACAAGCGTCTTCACGCGCTCGCGGATCGCGTCTCGAGCTCGATGGACACGCTCTCGAACGATGCGAAGCTCCGCGAAGCGCGCTCGGTGTGGGCGCTCATCGCGCTCGCGATCCTCACGCTCGGCGTCGGCGTCTTCGTGTCGCTCTACGTGCGGCGCGTGCTCGAGCCGCTCGGTCAGGTGACGGAGCGCGCGCAAGCCGTCGCGCGTGGTGATCTCACGCCGAGAGACGTCCAGCCCGGCGAGGACGAGATCGCGGAGCTCGCGCAGACGTTCGAGCACATGGTGGGCGCGGTCGCGCGCGCACGGACCGAAGCGCTCTCGAACGAGCGGCTCGCGGCGATCGGAAAGATGGCGGCGCACGTCACGCACGAGATCCGAAATCCGCTCTCGTCGATCGGCTTGAACGTGGAGCTCCTCGAAGAGGAGAGCCTCTCGCCCGACGCGAAGAATCTCCTCACCGCGATCTCGCGCGAGGTCGGGCGCCTCGAGCAGCTCTCCGAGGAGTACTTGCGCGTCGCGCGTCTCCCCTCGCCGCGCATGGAAGCCGAGGACGTCGCAGCGCTCGTGCGCGACGTCGCGGCGTTCACCAAGAAGGAGATGGAGCGCGCGGGTTGCGAGGTGAAGGTCACGGTCGGCGACAAGGTGCCGCCGGCGCTCTTCGACGAAGCGCAGCTGCGCCAAGCGCTCTTGAACCTGCTCCGGAACGCGCGCGAGGCTATGCCGAAGGGTGGCGAAATCGACGTGACGGTTCGCGCCGAAGGCATGAGCGTCGTCGTGCTCGTCGACGATCGCGGCTCGGGAATCTCAGAAGAAGTCCGCGCGCGAATCTTCGACCCGTTCTTCTCGACGAAGGGCGAAGGCACGGGCCTCGGGCTCGCGATCACACGCCAAATCGTCGAAGCGCATGGTGGGACGATCTCCTGCATCGACCGCGACGGCGGCGGCACGTCCTTCCGGATCGCGTTGCCCATCGCTCCCGCGCGCGCCACTTGATAACGTCGAGGGGCGATGACCGCGTCGGACACCGTCGACCCGAAAGCGACGACGCACCCCGAGGACGAGGCGTCACCGCAGACGACGGGCGGCGCGCTCGTCGGCGATCGCTACGAGCTCCTCGCGATGCTCGGCGCGGGCGGCATGGGCAACGTGTACCGCGCGCGCGATCTCGAGCTCGACGAGATGATCGCGCTCAAGGTCCTCAAGCCCGAGGTGGCCGGAGCGCCCGGCGCGATCGATCGCTTTCGGCGCGAGGTGAAGCTCGCGCGGCGTGTGACGCACCCGAACGTGGCGCGCGTGTTCGACATCGGCGAGCTCGGCGGGCAGAAAATCTTGACGATGGAGCTCGTCGACGGCGAGTCGCTCGCCGCGCTCCTCACGCGTGAAGGCCCGCTCACGCTCGCGCGCACGATCGACCTGTCGCTCGCGATCTGCGCCGGGGTCGGTGCGGCGCACGACGTGGACGTGATCCATCGTGATCTGAAGCCGGACAATGTCCTCATCGCAAAGGACGGGCGAGTCCTCGTGACGGATTTCGGAATCGCGCGCGCGGCGCAAGGCGGCGCGGCGAAGACGTTCGGTGGCTTCGTCGGCACGCCCGCGTACATGGCGCCGGAGCAGGTCGAGGGCGGCGAGGTCGACGG